>VYKZ01000501.1_pt1 | contig 11953 bp, 2 predicted proteins | sample 5114421 | NCBI WGS metagenome assembly VYKZ01 (sample SAMN12291788, study PRJNA351875) | freshwater metagenome | isolation source: freshwater lake | place: USA: Michigan, Gull Lake | collected 2013-08-08 | reverse complement strand
GAATTGATACTATAAACACTCCCATCAAACCCGTTCCAACTAAAAGTAATATTCCCGTTAAAGTTAGTATTGGGACTAAAAGTGAGATTATTTAAGTCGCTGACAGCAATTTCTTCATTGATGGCAATTGCTGTATTATTCAGTTGGAGAACACCGTTATTAGGTAAAGCAGCAATCTGTATCTTAACGAGAGTATTACCATCAGCATCATTGAAAGCTGAAGTAAAATCACTTTGGCTAAAGTTGATGGGGTTATCTTCATCCCCACTCTTATTAATGTTATTCAGAGTTGGTGGTTGATTGCTGGGAAGTTGCTGATTACCGAAGTTAATTCCCGTTAGTATCTGTCCCGCAGTCAGGGTGACATTATGAACTAAACTGACGGTATTAGTGACCGTGTTGGAACCATTATTATTGTTATTTCCTGGGTTAACTAAATCTGGATTAGAATTACTGTCATTGAGGTTGAGTATGTTTTCTGCTAAAGCAAGTGCATTGATTCGAGGATAACTGATTCCTGTGTTGGTAACGTTATCGTTTTCGTCATCCCCATCAATAATTAAGTTGCTGGTTGTGTCTAATAAGGTACGAAATTCAGTTAAGGTTAATTCCCGTCCTAAATAAGTTCGAGCAATCTGTTGGGAAAGGGTAGCAATTGCGCTAATGTAAGGCACGGCTTGAGATGTGCCACCCATGGTAATTGTCCCACCAGTTGCATTCGCGCCGCTGATTAAAATTCCGGGAGCAAATACATCTAAAATTGGATGGCGTTGGGAGAAACTGGCAATTCGGTCTGCCGCAGTTGTATAATCTTTAGCACCATTACTAAAGCTGCCAGAACCGAAATCATCGGCCCAAACTGCACCGACTGAGATAACATTAGGGTCTGCTGCTGGATAGGCTAATCCAGGACTGCTATTAAAGGTGTAGAAACTGTTACCCGCTGCTGCTGCTATGAGAATATTTTGTCCGGCAATGGCGGCTAATTCATCGCCAATTCCATAGCGTCCGGTGGCGGTTGTCCAGTTTTGATTATCTCCTAAAGAAAGGTTGACAGAGGTGACATTATATGTGTTGGCATTTGTATTAACCCACTGTAATGCTTCTTCTAAGTCAGCAAAGTACCCAGAGCCGTTATCTTTAAAGACTTTGAGGATAATTAAGTTAGCGTCGGGAGCAATTTGCGAGGCGATGCTGGCGATGTGGGAACCGTGATTGTTTTTATCACTGGCATCAGTATCATTATCAGCAAAGTCGTATTGATAGATAATTTTATCAGCAATACCATTATTATTAGCATCGACACCAAAGAGGGGATGATTTAAGTCTGCACCTGTATCAATAATAACGATGCTTTCTCCTTGTCCTTTGATGTTAGTAAAGCGGGAATCTGACCAAAAATCATCAAGGTTAATTAGATTGGTGGCGTTACTATTTTGAGAAGTGGAAAGGGTGTTACTGGGATTTGAGATAGGCGGCGTTATCGGATTATTATTGGGAGATTCGTCATCGATAATGGTCACGGTGGCGTTACCTTGATTACCAATGATTGCGCCGTTTGTCGGGTTGGTTAGATGAATTGTAAAGTATTCGTCTCCCTCAACTTTATTATCATTCCGAATGCGGATGGCGTTGGCATTGTTTAAGATGGCGTTTTGGACGGGAATGACTTTACTGATTTCGTTTTCGGCGAAAGTAATGGTAATGGGACTATAGTTAAAGTCGTTATTTATCGAACTAGCGGCGCAACCGCAGCCTTTGGCGGTTCCATCGGTAAAGGTGAGGGTGGCTGTGACTGTTTCTGTGAGGTTTCCGCTACGGTTGATGATAATTTCGGTGATGGCGGTTCCGTCTTCTTTGACTATGTAGTTGGCGGTGTTGAAGTTGAGTTGGGTTTGAGTGTTTGTCGAGGAAGGAATGAGGTCTAGGGTGGGGATTGTCAGGGGAATATCCGCAGCGGTGGTGGTAATGTTCAAGATGGGTGGGTTTGTTTCCAGCCTGTTTGTACGACTTGTGCGACGTTATAATTACCAGGACGAAGGTTATTGAAGGTATAGTCACCGTTGGCGTTAGTTTGAGTTGAGGTTTCTCCGGTGTCGAGTTGGTTGTTGTTGTTGGTGTCTAAGTAAACTGTCCATCCTGATAAACTGGGTTCGCTATTATTAACGGCATTGCCATCAATATCGTTCCAAACTGTCCCTTTGATTTCAGCGTCGTTGTCTTGAATACTGACATTAACTGTCCCAATAGTTAACCCGTTGTAATTGGTATCGCTGCTGCTGATATTGTGGGTAATGGTAGCAGTTTGATTCCCTTCTGTTAGGGTGTCATCAACGGCGGTAATGGTGACGGTTTGAGGAGTATTCCAGTTAGTAGGAGTGAAGGTAAAGGTAGTTGAATTGAGGGTGATTTGACTGTCACCAGTTAGGGTAATGGTAACGTCGTTGGTGGGTTGGGTTTTGAGGACAAGGGAATAGGTGTCAGTGTTACCACCTTCGGTGATGGTTGTGTTTCCTCCGGTTTGGGTTAAGGTAATTCCAGGTGTGGGAGGGGAAGTAATGATAAAGTTGGTGGTTTTGGCTGCGTCTCCGCTGTTTCCGGCGTTGTCTTCTATGGTGGTTGCGTCAACTTTTAGGTTGTAGATTCCTGGGGTATTGGTTAAGTCTCCTAAGCCATTAATGCGGTAGGTTGTACCTGAGAGATATTCAACGGTTACGGTATTGGGTAGGGTGAGGGTGATACCATCACGGGTGAGGGTAATATCACTTTTATCGAAGGTATTTAGGTCAATTTGTTCGGAGAATTGAACGTCAATACTGTTAATTGCGTTGGCGCTTGAGGTGGGGACGTTGAGGAATTGGGTAAGGACTGGTTGGCTGATGTCTGCGAAGAGACTGAGGGTTGTATTACTGGTGTTTCCTGCTGCATCTTGTAGGCGGATTTCTACATCTCTTGCGCCAGGTGAGGGAAGTTGTAAACTACCACTAAATTGGCTTCCAGTTACGGTTGCTTGTTGTAAGAGAGTATTGGTAGTTTTGTCGTAGAAGAAGACTTTTAATCCAGTTTCTCCTAATTCACCACTAATGGTGGGATTGGTGGTATCAATTCGGGTTTGTCCCGATGCTGTTAGCGGTTGTAGGGTTGCAATGTTTGCACTCTCAATATTTATCCCTGAAGGGGTGAGGGGATTTGTGACTGTAATGTTAGTAGGAATTGCGGGTGCGATGGTATCCATTACCCAGGTTTCGGACTGGGTTCCATTTCCTGAATTACCAGATAAGTCTTGGATTCCACTACCGTTAACTGTCAGGTTATAAGTTCCATCGATTACGGTTAATCCACTTAGTCCATTAATCCGATAGTTGGTGTCATTGGCGCTAATGGTGACGGTATTGTTAATTAAATTGCTTCCATTATTACGGGTGAGAGTAATATCTTGCCAAGTGAAGGTACTGAGGTCAATTTTCTCGGAGAAGGTGACGGTTAAAGAGGGAACTGGTTGATTGCGAGGATTGATGAGAAGATTGACAATATCTGTTACTACTGGTGGGGTGGTGTCTGCATTACCGCCAGCCGTTTTCTCCCAGGTTTCTGTTAGTGAACCGCTACCGAATTTACCGATGGTGTCTTGGATTCCTGTGGCGTTAACGGTGAGGATATAGTCTCCGTCGTTGTTGGTTAGGGTGTTTAATCCTGTAATTCTGGCTTTAATAGCTTCAGAAAAGTCAACGGTAATGGCGTTAACAGCCGTAGAGATAGGGTCTGGACTAACATCAATAATATCGGTGATGCTCGGACCGCCAGGGGTATAAACAACCGTGTAGGTTTTCGTTCCTCCTGTGGCGTTATTGTCAAGAAAATGTAAGATATTTTCATAAATTGGACGACCTGTCGCAGGGAAAGTTCGGTCAGTTGTCCAAATATTATCTAACCCAATTTCTGTACCATCAGACCGCAAGATTTTAACGATATCGTATTGACTGTCACTGGGTTCATCTAAGCGGAAGTAAGTCCAGCCATTTTCGACGGTGGCGCTAATTTGAACGGTTAAATCATTGAGGGTTGGGGTTGCGTCAATGGTGGCGTTTTTAACGGCTTTGACGGCTGCGGTTCCGCCACTGCTGAAGTAGATTATATCGGGGGTGAATTCTGCGTCAAAGGTTTCGTTAACTAGGAAGTCGGGTAAGTTGTCGGGGTTGGAATGATTGACTTGGACTGTGTGAATTAATTCGTGGATTTTGACTTCTTTGATGAGAGAGAGTTCGGCTTTACCAAGGCTGTTAATATGCTCAAAGGTGGCTTTGTAGTCGATGAATTTTCCTTGTAGGCTGGATTTCAGTAACCAGTCAGCGACGGCGGTTTTTCCGGCTTTGATGTCGCCAAAGTTGACGGTTAGGGAGGGGGTTACGCCTTGTCCGTTGACTTCGGAACCGATGATTTGGAAGTCTATTAATAGACCTTTTTCGTTTTCGACGATTTTCGGTTGTCCCGAGGTGATTCTCAGGTTTTTTGCGTCTCCTTTTCCTTCATTTCTGATGAGGACAGCGAGGGAGTAGGGGACGGATGTTTCGATAATGTCATCGGTGAAGGGGTCATCGGCGAAGACATCTCGTTGATGGAAGTAGTCGAGGTAAAGTTCGGCTTGGGGATAGACGGTGACGGGACTGGATAGTAAGGGAACAGTGATAGTTTTGCCGTTTTCGAGGTAGGAAAGGGTTCCACCAATACTGTATTGGGTGGGAATTTCTGGCGCGGCTAAATTGGTAGGAATAAAAGTCCATTGTGCGCTACCTATTCCTTCATTTTGGGGTGTGTCGGGGTTATCTCCGGTTAAGATTCCTGTTCCGTCAACGGCGGTTATGTTGCTAAGAATGGGGTCAGTAATGCCAAATTTATCGTTGACAATGTTGCCGTTTTGGTCTTTGATTTGGAGGATAACGGAGAGGTTGGTTAGGTTGGTGGGGTTGCCGTTGCTGATTTCTAGGTTGCCAAGGAAAGCGGCACGAGTCATTACTGCTTCTTGGTCGATTTTGATGGTGACTTGAGCGCAGACACTTGCTTGCTCTGAAGTAGACAATTGATTGTTGGTATTTTCTGGCTTGCCTACTGGCTTGTCTAATGTTATCAGAAATCTTTGATATTCTGGTCTTGATAGTATTTCATTAGCTTGAGATTGCAGTTGTTCAGTAATAGTTTTTTCAAGAGAGGATACATCAAAATCAAAGACGGGAATATTGTTAATTTCAAAAACATTACTTGGATTGACTGGATCAATTAAATATTTACGTGTTTCAACTTCTGGGGTGGCTGGATTATCAAAAGGACTAATAGTATAACCAAAAGCACTAGCATAAGCACTCAGATACAATCCACTCGACTCAAAAGAACTATAGAACCCTTCACTGGTAGAATAACCAAAAGTATAAGACAGGCCTCCGAAAAGTCCGCCTTCGGCGGCTACTATTTCAAATTCTGGAGCTTGACCATTAATAAATTCAGCTTTTGCATTAATATTACCGGTAATTCCGGCGTTAAAGTCCAAGCCTACTGTTCCACTTAAAGAAATCTTAAAATCCTCTCCGCACTCTTCGCCAATAAATCCATCAATCTCAATGTAAGGTTCAACAGTAATTCCAATGAAGCCTTCTCCTGATAGAGAGATACTGCTAAACATCGATCCTAATAATAGTTCTTCAGGTACAGATAATTCAAAATCTTGAGATAGATTTGATCCGATAATAAGCCTTCCTGTTCCTTCAGCAGAAGCACCATAAGCTATTCCTATAGGATCGCAGCAGGTTTTAACCTCCGCTTCGGCGGAAATTTCAAGATCCACTTCGGCTAATTTACCTGTTTGTACTGCTAAATAGGCGTTAACTGCTGTTTCTGCTGTCTCTACAAATGGTTCAAAGTAACTAGAAAAATCTTTTTCAAACAGGGTGATTTCAACACAACAGGGATTAATATCAAGAACAACTGGAGTTGGTGAAAAAATAGAAACACCACCGCCAAAGCCGCCAAAGCCGCCACCACCACCACCGCCAAAGCCGCCAAAGCCGCCACCACCACCGCCACCGCCGCCACCGCCGCCAATACCACCACCAGCACAATTTCCTTCTACATTATTAAAGGCGATGGTTGTCGATTTTTGGACATCATTTCCCCCACAAGGATAAGACCAACCAAGAGAACCAGAAATTGAACAAGGAACTGATGGTGTCGCCAGAGTTGACAGTTCTCCCGCACTATTTGGTAAAGTATCAAAATCAGCGATTCTTGTTATCCTGACAGGAATAGTTAGAGAACTTTTTGCGGCTAACCCATCAAAATCATTAATTAACGGCTCAATTTTATAAAATGGATGTTCTCCAAAATTTAACTTAATATCATTGGCTGCAATTAATCCGTGATTAGTCACAGTCATATCAATTTGCATGACTTGACCAACCCCTTGTAAATTTTCTAAATCGATTAAAGGCGGGTCAATTGTTACTACAGGAATTGGAACATCGGTTTCAAACGTCGATTGAATCGTGATAATATATTTATCTTCAATTTCTGTAGGCGTTACTGTCCAAGTATATTTAACAGTTTGTCTTGACAAAAATGCCTGGACATCTTCCGTTTCTCCTGCTCCAATGTAAATATTTTGCTGATAAGTATCATGGTTATTCGCTGTCACTCTCAGGGTATAATATCCCTCTGCTAAATCAGTTTTAGACAATATCCCATCCGCATCTTTTTCTGAGGAAATAACGGTTCCTGTAAAGGGATCTAATAGGGTAATTGTCGCATTTTCTAAACGAGGTGAACCTTCAGCAAAGAAGAATAATTCATCAACAACACTAATATTAAGATTCCCTTTCGCTTCCGAAATCGCTCGGAAATTAAACGGTAAACTTAAGGATGCTTCATCCCCAGAAATAACGACATTTCCGTTATAAACCGTTAACTCTTGCGTTGTTGACGGTTGTAATAACAATGAAACTTTCGTTGATTGACCAGGATTTAAAGACGGTAAAGTAACCGCAGAAGCAGACTTTAACCAAGAAGCATCAGGAAGGAAAATATTTAATTGTCCTGACGCAACTTCACCTTGATTACTAACCGTAAACTCGACTATTGTTTGACCTCCCCGCAACATCGAAGCTTGTAAACTGCTGGTATCCGCAACTAAACGGGGTAACAGTCGCGCCACATCTACCCTTACTGGTAAAGTTGCGGTAACTCCTTCAGTGGTACTTAATCCCAGACCAAAATTGTAATAACTCCATTTATCATCAGGGACATTGATACTGTAATTGACCGTGATTTCTTCATTACCACCTAAGCTAGTCTTCTCTGGAGTAACATTAACTGTCCAATCACTTGGCGCACCATTGACAGTAGCAGTTAATCCTGATAATCCTATATTACTCAGGTTTTGTAATTTAACTGACCCATTAAAGGTAGTTCCTTCGGTAATCCGTTGGGAAACCTGGGTTAAGAATTGGTCATTTTGTTCAAACCGCATTCCTAAGAGAGTAAAACTATCTTCGGGGGTGCTATCTTCACTCGCAAATCCAGGGAAATAAGCGTTGATATTATAAGTTCCTGCTTCTCCTGTTAAGGGAGTAAATTGACGAACAAAATTACCATTTCCATCGGTAAACGCATCAAACTCTCGGATATTTCCTTTGTTTTCTACCCGAACTTTGACAAATTCATAAGCTACAGGAGAATTATTACTATTACTTAATGCTTGTCCCCGTAAAGTAACAGGATTACCCGCAATCGCAGTTTCTGTATCAGTATAAACCGTACCACGATAAGCCGGTGTTACTGTCACTGGGGTAATCGTTGTATTATTGTTTTCCCCAATTGTTACCCCCTCATTAACAGTATTTCCGTTATCTGTCACCCCAATTAGGTAATATTGTCCGGGATTACGGGGAGCAAAGTAAGTGACTGTACGATTATAGGAGGTTCCGGGTAATAGATTGGCTGGATTTTCTGTACTTCCTAAGCCAAATTCCCCTAATAAGGTGTCATTAGCATCTAGCTTATTATCGGTTGATAAATAAATTCTGTCTTTCCAACTTCCCGTCGCAGCGATAATCCCGTTGTTAGCAACTGTGTAGGTAAATTGGGATTGTTTAGTTGTATAAGTTGGGGAGATTCCTTGTAATTGAGTGAGGACTAAATCAGGAACATTAATATCTGTGATTTCTAAGCTGTCACTCCCACTATTTAACCCTGTTGCTGAAGCGGTAATCGTTACCGTTTGGCTTCCATCATTGATTCCGTCACTAATTCCGGTAATAGTGAAAGTGGCTGAAGTTTGTCCCGCAGCAATTGTCACTGTATTGGGAACAGTTGCTTCGGTGGTATCACTGGAATTGAGAGTAACAATTAAGTCGCTGCTGGTATTGGTATTACGGGTAAGGGTTGCTGTTGCGGTTCCTGTTTCTGAGATAACATCTTTGTCAATAACGACTTTTAAACTGGGACTTTCGTTATCGATGATATTAATATTGGTGGTTGCGTTTCCTGTATCAGTTGCTAAGTTTGTCCCTGTATAGGTGGGTTTGGCGGTGATGGTAACTGTTTGATTTCCGTCTAAAGCAGTATCGTCAATTGCTGATATTTCAAAGGTAGCAGAAGCTTGTCCTGCTGCGATGGTAACGCTTGTGGGTACAGTTGCTTCAGTGGTGTCACTGCTGCTGAGTTGGACAACTAAGGGGGTTGAAGTGATGACATTGCGGGTGACAGTCGCGATCGCTTTTCCGCCATTTTCGTTAATATTATTAGAGTCGAGAGTTAGGCTGAGGCTAACTGCATCATTGTCGATTACTGCTAGGGTATCTGAACCACTGACAAATCCTTGGGATGTAGCAATAATTGTATAGTTTTTCGGTAGTTCAATTAAGGTATCATCAACTGCGTTCAGGTTAAAGTTAACTGAATTTGCACCTGCTGGAATAGTCACAGTATTAGGTACGGTAATTTGACTATTATCACTATTAACTAAGGTGACAGTTAGGGGTTCGTTGGTGTCGGTATTGCGGGTAATAGTTCCCTGAATGGTGTTTCCTTCGGTGACTTGTTCCCCAGTAATGTTAACGGTTAAGGTGGGTTTAAAGTCGTTGTCAATAATATTGACAATTGCGCTGTTTTGTGATCCGATTGTTACGCCATTGCTGGGATTAGATAGACTCAGATTGATGGTTTCAGTAGTTTCTAAAACACTGTCATCAATGATGGGAATATTGACGGTTTTCGCTGTTTCCCCATTAGCGAAGTTAACTGTAACTTGGGTGTTATTGTAGTCACTTGGTGCGGTTGCCGTACCATTAGTTAGGTTAATTCTGACACTAACTGCGCCATCACTTCCATTGCTACGAGTTAAAGTGACTGCGGTAACGGGGGTTCCATTCTCATTGACTGAATAAGTCGCATTACTAAACTGAATGACTCCTGGTACTGCGTCATTATCAATAATACTGAGGGTGGCGGTTTGCTGAGTTCCTAAGGTTGCGCCACCTGTGGGATTGGAGATAGTTAAGTTGACAGTTTCGGTGAGTTCGTAAATACTGTCATCGGTGGCGAGTTAAGGTGATATTCGCTGTTCCGTTTTCGTTGACGGTGTAGTTAATGTTATTGAGGCTAATCCTTCCCGGTTGGGGTAAGTCATCGTTAAGAATGGTTAAAACTGCTGTGGTTTGGGTTCCTAATGTTGCGCCACCTGTCGGGTTAAATAAGCTTAAATTAACGGTTTCGTCTGGTTCAAATTGAGTGTCGTTAACGATGGGGATATTTACGGTTTTACTGGTTTCCCCATTGGCGAAGTTGACTGTAACTTGGGTGTTATTGTAGTCAGATGGTGCTGTTGCTGTTCCATTTGTTAGATTGATTCTGACACTAACTGCACCATCACTTCCATTGGTACGAGTTAAAGTAACTGCGGTAACGGGGGTTCCATTCTCATTGACTGAGTAAGTCCCATTGCTAAATTGAATGACTCCTGGTACTGCGTCATTATCAATAATCGTTAGGGTGGCGGTTTGTTGGGTTCCTAATGTGGCTCCGCCTGTGGGATTAGAGAGAGTTAGGTTAACTGTTTCTGTCGGTTCATAAATGTTGTCATCAATGATCAAGGATGTTGAAAAACCTGTGGTGCTTTGCGCTCCAACGAAGGTTCCGTCATTGTTATTACTGCTTAAATCTTGGACGGTATTACCATTAACAGAGTTAAAGTTCCAATAACCGACTAATCCTGATTCATTGCCTGTTAATTCACGGTTAAAATCAGCTTGAATTTCAGCTTGAGTTCGGGCTTTATTCCAGATACGAAGATCGTCAATTGCTCCTTTAAAAAAATAACCAATACTACCACCACGACGACCAAGAAAAAGTGGTGATGTATTCCGAGTCGTACGAACTGTATTATCTGTGTTCGTACCTTCTATATTTCCATCAACATAAAGACTTAACTGCGCACCATTTTTGGCAAATGCTATATGATGGAAAATCCCGTCATTAATCTTGGTTTTTGAAACAATGGAGGGGTTATTTGAGCCATCATACCGCGCGCCAGCAATCAACCCTGAACCGTTTGCGTAGCGGATAACGAAGGGATAGGAACCAAAACCTGACCATTTTTCAATGATCACATTATCAAATTGAGAAGGACCAAAATCTACCTGATTGGGATCAGCTTTAATCCATGCCTCAACTGTAAAATTCTCGTTAGTATCAAAATCTATTGCATCAGAATCAGGAATGCTTGCATAATCGCTAACACCATTAAAAGATAAGCCTTGATTGGCTTGAGTCAAATTAACGGTTTTACTGGTTTCACCATCGGCAAAGATGACAGTAATGGGAGTTTGAATATAGTCATTGCCTGCGGTAGCTGTGCCATCGGTTAAGTTAAGAGTTGCGCTGACTTCACCATCACTTCCCCCTGTGCGAAGTAAATTAATACTCGGTGTGCCATTTTCATTAACGGTATAGCTACTACTATTTAAACTAATTGCTCCCCGTTGAGGTAAATCATCATTGATGATGGTTAAAACTGCGGTTGTTTTAGTTCCTAAGGTTGCACCACCTGTCGGGTTAGATAAGCTTAAATTAACGGTTTCGTCTGGTTCAAATTGAGTGTCGTTAACGATGGGGATATTTACGGTTTTACTGGTTTCCCCATTGGCGAAGTTAACCGTAATTGGGGTGTTATTGTAGTCAGATGGTGCAGTTGCTGTTCCATTTGTTAGGTTAACTATAACACTAACTGCGCCATCACTTCCATTAGTCCGCGTGAGGGTGACTGCGGTCATCGGTGATGGGAATAGTAACGGTTTTACTGGTTTGTCCATTAGCAAAGGTGACAGTAATGGGGGTATTAGTGTAATCGTCTCCTGCGGTTGCACTGCCATTACTAGGAGTTAGAATAACGCTAACTTCCCCGTCACTTCCATTCGTGCGAGTTAAGGTGATATTCGCTGTTCCGTTTTCGTTGACGGTGTAGTTACTGCTATTGAGGTTAATGATTCCCCGTTGCGGTAAGTCATCATTAATTATGGTTAAAACTGCTGTAGTCTGGGTTCCTAATATTGCGCCACCTTGGGGATTAGACAGACTGAGATTGATGGTTTCGTCTGTTTCAAATTGGCTATCGTTAACGATGGGGATGGTGACGGTTTTACTGGTTTCTCCGTTGGCGAAGTTAACCGTAATTGCGGTGTTATTGTAGTCAGATGGTGCAGTTGCTGTTCCATTACTAGGTGTTAAAGTAACGCTAACCGTGCCATCACTTCCATTGCTACGAGTTAAAGTAACTGCGGTAACAGGGGTTCCATTCTCATTGACTGAGTAAGTCGCATTGCTAAATTGAATGACTCCTGGTACTGCGTCATTATCAATAATCGTTAGGGTGGCGGTTTGTTGGGTTCCTAATGTTGCGCCACCTGTGGGA
>VYKZ01000203.1_pt1 | contig 11988 bp, 12 predicted proteins | sample 5114421 | NCBI WGS metagenome assembly VYKZ01 (sample SAMN12291788, study PRJNA351875) | freshwater metagenome | isolation source: freshwater lake | place: USA: Michigan, Gull Lake | collected 2013-08-08 | reverse complement strand
GCCGTGATGGGTGCGGTCGCGCTGGCCGCCCGGCTTGCGCGCGCGATGCGGCTGGCCGCCGCCCTCGGGGCGTTCGCCCTGACGACGGTTGCGGCCTCGCCCGCCGCGGCCCTGCTGCTCCTGACGCTCCGACACGCCGGCGGAATCGATGCTGGCCTTCTTGCCGACGCCCGCGGCCATGATGGTGGCGTCCAGCTGGGCCAGCTGCTTGTCGTTGCGGCGGTCGATCGCGGGAATCTTCTGGCGGGTGGTCTTCTCGACGTCGCGCAGCAGCTTCATCTCGTCGCCGGCGACGAAGCTGATGGCCGTGCCGTCCTTGCCCGCGCGGGCCGTGCGGCCGATGCGGTGGACGTAGCTTTCCGGCACGTGCGGCAGTTCGAAGTTGACGACGTGGGTCACCTTGTCGACGTCGATGCCGCGCGCGGCGATGTCGGTGGCGACCAGCACGCGCAGCTTGCCGTCCTTGAAGGCCTGCAGGGCGCGCTCGCGCTGGGGTTGGCTCTTGTTGCCGTGGATGGCGCCGGCCTCGACGCCGCCGGCCTCAAGATAGGCCGCGACCTTGTCGGCGCCGTGCTTGGTCTTGGTGAAGACCAGGCAGCGCGTATAGGCGGGATCGCTGAACAGCTCGGTCAGCAGGGCGCGCTTGCGGCCCTGTTCGACCCAGATCACCGACTGCTTGATGCGCTCGACGGTGGTCGCCTGGGGCGTGACCTGGACCTTGACCGGGTCCTTCAGCAGCTCGCCGGCCAGTTTGCCGATCTCCGACGGCATGGTGGCCGAGAAGAACAGGTTCTGGCGGCGCGCCGGCAGCTTGGCCGTGATCTGGCGGATCGGCTTGATGAAGCCGAGGTCCAGCATCTGGTCGGCCTCGTCCAGCACGAAGATTTCCGTGGCCGACAGGTCGATGTTGCGCTGCTGGATGTGGTCCAGCAGGCGACCGGGGGCGGCGACCAGGACGTCGAGGCCCTGCTGCAGGGCGCGTTCCTGACCGCCGTACTTCACGCCGCCGAAGACCACGGCGACCCGGAAGCCCAGGTTCTTGCCGTAGGTCTTGAAGCTCTCGGCGATCTGGGTGGCCAGTTCGCGCGTGGGGCTGAGCACCAGGCAGCGCGTGGTGCGCGGCACCGGCGGCGTGCGGTTGGCGGCGAGGCGATGCAGGATCGGCAGGGCGAAGGCGGCGGTCTTGCCGGTGCCCGTCTGGGCGATGCCCAGCAGGTCCTTGCCCGACATCACGTCGGGGATGGCCTTGGTCTGGATGGGGGTGGGCGTCTCATAGCCCGCAGCCTTCAGCGCGCTGAGCAGCTGCGGATTGAGGCCGAAAGTCTCGAAAGTGGATTGCGTCACGTGGCGTCTTTCATGTGCGAAGACGCGCGCGGCCGGACGGTTGTCGGGCATCGACGCACGCCTTCGGGCCCGGTGCGGGCCTTCAGTGCGGGCGTCGCCCGCGTGTCGTGGCGACGAATGATCTTGAGGAACCGGCCGCTGCTACGGAACAGCCTCAGGAGAGAGGCCCACACGCGCCGGAGCGCCGGTCGTCGCAAGGGTGCGACAGGGCGGCAGATGGGCGTCCAATGCGGCCAAGTCAAGGCGCGAGCGGCGGCGGCCCCGCTTCCGCCCCGGACCTGTCCGCGAATTCATGCACATTTCCGCCTTGTAACTGGAGGGCGCGGGCGGGCGGGTCCACTCAGGCGATCGACAGGGAGAGGGACCCATGAAGACCATTCTGACCGCCGGCGCCGCCTTCTGCGCGCTTCTGGCCGGCGCGGCGCAGGCGCAGGTGATCCAGACGCCGACGGCCGATCCGGTGTCGGCCGCGGACCAGACGGGCGTGCTGGTCTTCACCCCCGACTTCTTCGCCGACGCCAAGCCGCGCACCGCGCTGGACATGATCGCGCGCCTGCCGGGATTCCAGTTCAATCAGGGCAACAACGGCACGCGCGGGTTCGCCGGCGCGGCGGGCAACGTGCTGATCGACGGAGACCGGCCGTCTTCCAAGTCGGACGGGCTGGAGGGCGTTCTGCGCCGCATCTCGGCCGACAGCGTCGAGCGGATCGAGCTGATCCGCGGCGGCGCGCCCGGCATCGACATGCAGGGCCAGACCGTGGTGGCCAACGTGGTGCTGAAGCGCACGGTGACGACCGAGCGCGTGCTGGAGACCAACGCCTATTTTTATCCGGACGGCTATGTCGGTCCCATTCTGGCCGGCCAGTGGTCGCGTCGTGAGGGCGAGAACCAGACCGAGGCCAGCCTCTCGGCCACGACGGACCGCACCGACGGCACCGGCGACGGCTTCCGCCGCCGCTTCGACCTCGACGGAAACCTGATCCAGGACGCGGACCTGGTCCTGTGGGACCGCTTCCGCAACGTCCGCGGCACCGGCGCGATCCAGCGCACGGTGGCGGGCGGCCGGCTGCGCGTGAACGCTCTGCTGGGATGGAACGCGCACGAGTTCGAGCAGGACCTGCTGATCCGCTCCGGCGCCGGTTCCGACAGCTTCAACGTCGAGGACGTCGAGGAGATCGACGGCGAACTGGGCGTGAACTGGTCGCGCGACCTGAGCCCCCGCACCTCGATCGAACTGACCGCGCTGCAGCGGTACGGCCAGGAAGAGTACGTCGGCGACTCTCTGGGCGCCGGTGGGACGTCCACCTTCACGGCCGACGCCACGGCCGGCGAATCCATCGCGCGCGGCGTGGTGCGCTTCCGTCCCAACGACCGCTGGGCCTACGAGACCGGCGGCGAGGTGGCGTACAACTTCCTGGACAGCGACACGGCCTATTCCGAAAACGGCGTGCCGATCCCGCTGGGCAATGCGTCGGTGAAGGTCGAGGAGCTGCGCGGCGAAGTGTTCGGCCAGGCGACCTGGCGCCCATCCGACCGCTGGACGATCGAGGCCGGCATGCGGGTCGAGGTGTCGGAGATCAGCCAGTCGGGCGACAGCGATCTGTCTAAGTCGTTCGTCTATCCCAAGCCCCGGCTGCAGGCGACCTTCACCCCCGCGCCCGGCCACCAGTTCCGGTTCCGCGTCGAGCGTGAGGTGGGCCAGCTCGACTTCGGCGACTTCGTCGCCTCGGCCGACATCGACATCGGTCAGGTGGAGGCGGGCAACCCCGATCTGGAGCCGCAGAAGGCGTGGGAGTTCGAGGGGGTCTATGAGCGGCGCTTCTGGGACAAGGGCGTGTTCGACGTCACCTACAGCCACGCCCAGGTCGAGGACGTGGTCGACATCATCCCCCTGACCGGCGGCTTCGAGGGCGTGGGCAACATCGGCGACGGAACGGCGGACTTCTTCCAGTTGCGCCTGACCCTGCCGACCGACCGGCTGGGCATTCCGGGCGGCCGGCTGGTGACGCGCGGCAGCTGGTCGTGGACCCAGGTGATCGATCCGCTGACGGGCGAGGAGCGCCGGTTCCAGGGCAACCAGTACTTCGGCTGCGGCGTCGACTTCGACCAGACGCTCGCCGGCGGGCGGTGGGCCTGGGGCCTGCAACACGGCTGCAACACGGATCGGGGCACGGTCTTCCGCATCCGCGAGGTGCGCGAGGGATATGCCGAGCCGTTCGTCACGCTTTGGGGGCAGTGGAAGCCGGACGACCGGACCACGGTGCGCCTCGACGTCGGCAACGCCACGGATCGCCAGAACGGCTATGACCGCGACATCTACACGGGGCCGCGCGACGTCAGCCCGATCGCGTACCGCGAGGTGCGGCGCACGAAGATGAGCCCATGGCTGTTCGTGCAGGTGCGGCGGACCTTCTGAGGGCGGCGGCACGGCTTGACCCGGCGTCGGGCGGCGCCTAGCTGACGGACGAACCCCGAAAGGCTCCGCCCGTGACCGACGCCGCTTCCGATCCCGTCCGCGACTTCATCGCCAAGACCGTGGCGGACCACGACGTGGTGCTGTTCATGAAGGGCTCGCCGGACCAGCCGCGCTGCGGCTTCTCGGCCCAGGCGGTGCAGATCCTGGATCACGTCGGCGCGCCGTTCGTGGGCGTGGACGTGCTGCAGAGCGACGAGCTGCGCGAGGGGATCAAGGTCTTCACCGACTGGCCGACCATCCCCCAGCTGTACGTGAAGGGCGAGTTCGTCGGCGGGTCGGACATCGTGCGCGAGATGTTCCAGGCCGGCGAGCTGCAGGCCCTGATGTCCGAGAAGGGCGTGCCCCTGGGCGAGGCCTGACGCCGGATGCCGCGCGCCCAGCTGGAGCCGCGTCCGGACCGCGAGATTTTCGAGCTGCCGCTGACGGTGCTGCCCGAGCACATCGATGAAAACGGGCATGTGAACAACGTCGTCTACGTCGGCTGGCTGCAGGACGCGGGCACGGCGCACTGGAATGCGCGGTTCGACGCGGAGACGCGGGCGAAATGGTCGTGGGTCGGCACGCGGCACGAGGTCGACTATTTCCGCCCCCTGCCCCCCGACGCCGTCGGGGTGAAGGCCCGCACCTGGGTCGGCGATCCGCAGGGCCCGCGCTTCACCCGCTACGTCCGGATCGAGGACGGCGAGGGTCGCCTGTGCGCCCAGGGCGTGACCGAATGGGTGCTGGTGGACGCCAGAACCATGCGCCCGCACCGCATCCCGGCCGAGATGCTGCCGACGTTCGAGCGGCGGTAGCTTCTTAGGCCGGCAGGTCGAGCCGGTGCAGTTCCACCCCGATGCCGATCACGGACTTGCCGCCGTCGGCGCGGGGCACGACGCGGATCTTGTTGACCGCATTGCCCATCTGGACCCGCGCCCAGGTAAGGCCGCCGTCTCGGGTTTCGAAGCCGCCGGGCACGGCGCCGATCCAGCCGCGTCGGTCGTCGACGAAGCCGATGCCGAAGGCGCGCACCGCGTGGTCGTCGACCCAGGGCAGTTCGGTCCAGGTCAGGCCGCCGTCGATGGACTTGGCGACGTATCGGGCCGACTTCGTTGTGTCGGGGTCATAGCTCTGGATGGTGACGTAGCCGACCTTGGGCGAGGGCCAGCTCATCTTCCAGGTCGTCTCCCAGGGACGCGCGCCCTCGTGGACCTTCTGCCACGTGGCGCCGCCGTCGCCGGTGCGCAGGATCAGGGCGCGCGAACTCTGCACGTCGCCGGATGTGGCGCCGCAGATGAAGCCGACCTGTTCGCTCAGGAACTGCACGTCCAGGATCATGGCGGTGTGGGCGGACATGTCCTCCGACGCCCAGGTCTCGCCGCGGTCGCGCGAGGTGGCGAGGAAGGCCGGAGAGCCCACCCGGCCGCCGGCGCGAACGGTGACCCGATGGTCCAGCACGCCGGCGTTGATGAAGGGCGTTTTCAGCACGTCGATGGCGCAGATGCCCTTCACCGCCGGACCGTCGATGGCGACGGGCTCCCACGAGGCGCCGCCGTCCCGCGTTCGGTACAGCGGCGTCGCGTCGGTCACGCCGGGAAAGTAGTCGGGCCCGATGTTGCCGAGAAAGCCGAGGTTCGCGTCGACGAAGCCCAGGGCACGGACGAAGGTGCCGGGGCGATCCAGCTGCTGGGTCCAGGTGCGGCCGCCGTCGGTCGTCCTGAACAGCTTGCCGGCGCCGTTGCCGTACCAGCCCGTGTTCTCATCAACGAAGACGACGTCGTCCTGCTTGCCGCGATAGGGCTCGGTCGGCAGCTTGACCCAGGCGGGCTCCTGCGCGGCGGCGGGAAGCGGCAGGGCGGCGGCGGCGGATGCGGCGATGAAGGCGCGACGATGCATGGCGTGATCTCCCCAGACCCCTCATGGAAAGGACGCTTTACACCATCGCGCAAGTGAAGCTTTCGTAACGCCATACGGCCAAACGAAAAGGGCCCCGGCGATCGCCGGGGCCCTTCAATCCGTTTCGCGGAAACCGCCGCTTACGAGGCGTAGTATTCCACGACCAGGTTCGGCTCCATCTTCACCGGGAACGGCACGTCGGCCAGTTCCGGGGTGCGGACGTAGCGGACCGAGAAGCCGCGGTCGCCGATCTCCAGATAGTCCGGCACGTCGCGTTCCGACGACTGCTGGGCTTCCAGGACCAGGGCCATGTTGCGGCTCTTTTCCTTGACCTCGACGACGTCGCCGATCTTCACGGAGTAGGAGGCGATGTTCACCTTCTTGCCGTTCACGGTGACGTGGCCGTGGTTCACGAACTGGCGCGCGGCCCAGACGGTCGGCACGAACTTGGCGCGATAGACCACGGCGTCCAGACGGGCTTCCAGCAGGCCGATCAGGGCCTCGGCGGTGTTGCCCTTCTTGCGGGCCGCCAGCTCATAGGTCTTGGCGAACTGCTTCTCGGTGATGTTGCCGTAGTAGCCCTTCAGCTTCTGCTTGGCCTTCAGCTGCAGGCCGAAGTCCGAGACCTTGGACTTGCGGCGCTGGCCGTGCTGGCCGGGGCCGTAGCTGCGCTTGTTGACCGGGGACTTGGACCGGCCCCACAGGTTTTCACCCATGGCGCGGTCGATCTTGTACTTGGCGCTGTGGCGCTTGGACATGTGTCGCTCTTCATCATGATGCGGCCCGGCATCCCCGGAAGTGGGAATGCGATCTCAACGGCGGTCCACGCATCGTCCGTAATGGATCGCGCCCCGATCCGAAGACCGGGGCGTGAAGGCGGGGCTTATGACGGCCCCGCCCGGTTCAGTCAAGGCTGGGCGGGCGTTTCCGGAGCCCAGACGAAGGTCTCGCCTTCGCGGCGCACGCGGCCCAGACCCGGGAAGGGGAAGTGGACGGCGTAGAGGCGCAGGTTCTCGTCTGCGGCGCGGCCGAACACGGCCTTGCGGCTGGCCTGGGCGGTCGGGGCGTCGCCGTCGAACTGGATGCGCCAGTCGGGGCGCTGAACCGAGATGACGTGGTGGTGCGCCATGTCGCCGATGTAGAGCAGGCGCTCGCCGCCCGAGGCGACCTCATAGCCGGTGTGGCCGGGCGTGTGGCCGTCGATGGCGTAGGCCTTGATGGACGGCGTGACCTGGGCCCCGGCGGCGAAGGTCTGGACCTTGGGCGTGATCGCCGTGACCAGGGCGGCCAGCGTCGGATCGGCCTTGATGGCGGTCCACTCGGCCTCGGTCATGCGGATGGTGGCGTTGGGGAAGGTCAGGGCGCCGTCGGCCGTGACGAGGCCGCCGACGTGGTCGCCGTGGCCGTGCGAGATCAGAATGTCGGTGACCTGGCCCGGCTCGACGCCCGCCGAGGCCAGCGAGGCCGGCAGCTTGCCCGCGCCCGCGCCCATGCCGGCGCCGGCGCCCGCGTCGATCAGGACCACCGCGTCGCCGTCGCGCACCAGCAGCGGCTGGATCGACAGGTCGAAGCTGTCGCCCGGCAGGCCGGCGGCGGTCAGTACGGCCGCGACCTCCTCAGGCGTCCGGCCGACGCCGAGGATCTTGTTGTCGTTGGGAACGCCGGTCATGCCGCCGTCGCGCAGGGCGATCACGTCCAGCGCGCCGACCTTGAACGGCTGCACGTCGGCGCTGGCCTGAACCGCCGTGGCGGCAGTCTCGGCGCCCTCCGTCTTCTCGGCGGCGGGCGAACAGGCGGCCAGCAGGGCCGAGAGCGCGGCGGCGGCGGCGGCGAGCTTGAAATGCACGGTCATGGGGTCAGCCTCCCTTGGGTTCGGAAGACGACATAGGCAGGCGCGGCCCGTACGCCAGACCGCCGCGGTGAAGTTTCCGCGACGGCCCGGCCCGGCGCATCAGGCGGCGGCGAACAGTTCGTTGGCCTTGTTCCAGTTCACCACGGACCAGAAGGCCTTCAGATAGTCGGCGCGGCGGTTCTGGTATTTCAGATAATAGGCGTGCTCCCACACGTCGGCGCCCAGGATCACGGTCCCCTTCTCGTCCGCGACGTCCATCAGCGGATTGTCCTGGTTGGGCGTGGAAGTGACCTTCAGCTTGCCGTCCTGGACGATCAGCCAGGCCCAGCCGGAGCCGAACTGGCCGGCGCCGGCGGCGTTGAAGTCCTCCTTGAACTTGTCGAAGCCGCCCAGGTCGCGGTCGATGGCGGCGGCCAGCTCGGCCGAGGGCTCGCCGGTCTGCCCCTCGGGGGCCAGCAGCTCCCAGAACAGGCTGTGGTTCCAGTGGCCGCCGCCGTTGTTGCGCACCGCCTTGGGCAGTTTCGACATGCCCGCGAACAGCTCCTCCAGCGACTTGCCCTGCAGGGCCGGGGCGGCGTCGACGGCCTTGTTCAGATTGTCGACGTAGGTCTGGTGGTGCTTGTCGTGGTGGAAGGTCATCGTCTCCTTGTCGATGGCCGGTTCCAGCGCGTCGTAGGCGTAAGGCAGGGGCGGCAGGGTGAAGGCCATGGGGGAGGCTCCATTCTTGGGGTTCCTGAGGCGCTGCAGATAGGCGCCGGGGCTGAAAACCCAAGCGGCGACGGGCGATTTCCGTTCCGATCAGCCCTGCGGCAGGTTGGCCTTGATGCAGTCCCGGATCGCGCGCTTCAGGTCGCCGGGCGCGTTCGGCTCGTCGACCCCCTCGGCCGCCAGAACGGCGCGGACGGCGGCGTCCAGACCGTTCGGCAGGGCGGCGATGACGCGCGCCTCGCCCTTTTCATGCAGGCAGAAGCCGACCTCGCGACACAGGGCGGCGAACATCTCGGAATGGTCGGGGGCGGTCATCCCTCAGCCCTTAAGCCGTCGCGCGTGAAACGCCACATGGTCGGCGATGAAGCTGGCCATGAAGAAGTAGCTGTGGTCGTAGCCGGGCTGCATCCGCAGGGTCAGCTTCTGGCCCGAGGCCTCGGCCGCAGCAGTCAGAAGCTCGGGCTTCAGCTGTTCGCTCAGGAAGGGGTCGGCTTCGCCCTGGTCCACGAGGATGTCGTCGTGGACTCCCCGCGCCGCGCCCGCTTCGATCAGCAGCGCCGCGTCGTGGCGCACCCAAGCGGCGCGATTGGGGCCCAGATAGGCGGTCAGGGCCTTCTCCCCCCACGGGCATCGCGTCGGGCTGGAGATCGGGGCGAAGGCCGAGACCGACTGGAACAGCTGCGGATGGTTCAGAGCCAGCGTCAGCGCCCCGTGTCCGCCCATGGAGTGGCCGGAGACGGAGCGGGTCTTCGTGGTCGGAAACTCCGCGTCGATCAGGGCGATCAGCTCGTCGGTGACGTAGCGCTCCATGCGGAAGTGCGGCGCCCACGGCTCTTGCGTCGCGTCGACGTAGAAGCCGGCGCCCTGTCCCAGGTCATAGGCTGGGTCGTCGGCCACGCCCTCGCCGCGCGGCGAGGTGTCGGGCGCGACGACGATCAGGCCGTGCTCGGCCGCCGACTGATAGGCGCCGGCCTTGGTGGTGAAGTTGTCCTCGGTGCAGGTCAGGCCCGACAGCCAGATCAGGACGGGAAACGGCCCCTCGCCTGGCGGCACGAAGACCGACAGGGTCATGGGCGTGCCGGTCACGGCGCTGTCGTGCTTCAGATAGCGCAGCGTGCCGCCGTGGACGGCGTGGGTCTTGGTGGTCCGCATGCGGCGGGCTTAGCACCCGCCGCCACGCGGGGTCACCCCGGGCGGTGCATGGCGCAGATCTTGTTGCCCGACGGATCGCGCAGATAGGCGAGGATCAGGGTGCCGAAGGGGCCGACGCGCTCGCCCGGCGGGTCCTCGATCGCCTTGCCGCCCGCCGCGACGCCCGCGTCGTGGAAGGCTTGGACCATCTCAGGCGTCTTCGCGTGGAAGCCGATGGTGCCGCCGTTGGCGTGGCAGGCCGGGTCGCCGTCGATGGGCGTGCCGACGGCGAAGGCCCCCATGCGGGTGCGCCACCAGAAACGGCCCTTGGCGTCCGGCCCGCTGGCCGGATCGACGCCGAGCGCGCCCAGCGCGGCGTCATAGAAGCGGCGCGACGCCTCGACGTCGTTCGCGCCGACGGTGACGTGGGTGAACATGTGGTCTCCTCCCTCTTGCCGAGGCAGGCCTAGCCCAGTCCATTGCTTTAGGCAACTGACCTAGAACACCACCACGCTGCGGATGCTCTCGCCCGCGTGCATCAGGTCGAAGGCCTCGTTGATGCGCTCCAGCGGCAGGGTGTGGGTGATCATCGGGTCAATCTCGATCTTGCCGTCCATGTACCAGTCGACGATGCGCGGCGTGTCGGTCCGCCCGCGAGCCCCGCCGAAGGCCGAGCCACGCCAGACGCGGCCGGTGACCAGCTGGAACGGGCGGGTGGCGATCTCCTTGCCTGCTTCGGCCACGCCGATGATGACGCTCTCGCCCCAGCCCCGGTGACAGGCTTCCAGCGCCTGGCGCATGACCGTCGTGTTGCCGGTGCAGTCGAAGGTGTAGTCGGCCCCGCCTCCGGTCAGTTCGACCAGATGGGCGACGATGTCCCCGTGGTCATTCGGGTTCACGAAGTGGGTCATGCCGAAGCGGCGACCCCACTCTTCCTTGGCCGGATTGATGTCGACGCCGACGATCATGTCGGCCCCGACCATCTTCAGCCCCTGAATGACGTTCAGGCCGATCCCGCCCAGGCCGAAGACCACGCAGTTCGCGCCCGGCTCGACCTTGGCCGTATTCACCACCGCGCCGACGCCCGTCGTCACGCCGCATCCGACGTAGCAGGCCTTGTCGAAGGGCGCGTCCTTGCGAATCTTGGCCACAGCGATCTCGGGCAGGACGGTGTAGTTCGAGAAGGTCGAGCAGCCCATGTAGTGGGCGATCGGCTGGCCCTTGTAGCTGAAGCGGCTGGTGCCGTCGGGCATCAGGCCCTTGCCCTGCGTCGCCCGGATGGCCGTGCACAGATTGGTCTTGCGGCTGAGGCACGACTTACACTGGCGGCACTCCGGCGTGTACAGCGGGATGACGTGGTCGCCGACGGCGACGCTGGTCACGCCTTGCCCCACCTCGACCACGACGCCCGCGCCTTCGTGGCCGAGGATGCTCGGGAAGATGCCCTCCGAATCCAAGCCGTCGAGGGTGTAGGCGTCGGTGTGGCAGATGCCCGTCGCCTTGATCTCGACCAGCACCTCGCCCGCGCGCGGGCCCTCCAGATCGACCTCGACGATCTCGAGCGGCTTCTTGGCCTCGAAGGCGACGGCGGCGCGGGTCTTCATGGGCGGGCTCCCCTAATCGTCGGACGGGCCGACGATTAGGGGGCATCCGCGCGGTTCGCCAGTCCCTAGGACAGGACGACGATCGCCACGCGGCGGTTCTGGGCGCGGCCTTCACGGGTGGAGTTGTCCGCGACCGGGTTGCTCTCGCCGTAGGAGATGGTCGCCATGCGGTTCAGCGGCACGCCCTGCAGGCTCAGATAGCGGCGCACGGCCTCGGCACGCTGTTCGCCCAAGCGGATGTTGTAGTCCTCGTCGCCCGAGGCGTCGGTGAAGCCCTGGATTTCCAGATAGACGTTGCGGTTCTCGGCCTTCAGGCGCTGGGCCAGCTCGTTCAGACGCGACTCGCCCTCGGTCGACAGGGCGCTGGCGTCGTTCGGGAACTTCACCGAGTCGTCGGACAGGACGACCTCGTACAGGAACTTGCCTTCGGCCAGCTTGTGGGCGGCGTCGGCGCGGGCCAGAGCTTCGCCGGCGGTGCCTTCGACGCGAGTCACGCGGCCGTCGACCTCGGTGACGCGCTGGTCGACCACGGCGACGTTTTCGCGGACGAAGCGGTGGCTGGCGCAGCCGCTGACGACCAGGCCGAGGGACAGCAGGGCGCCGCCCATCAGGGCCGTGCGCAGGTTGGATCGGGTCAAGGGGGGAACTCCATCTTCGCCGGCGCGCCACCTCGGCCCCTAGGCGCAAGCGGGGCAGGTATCTCAGCGCGCGGGGCGACCTAATGGCGTGCTTCGGGCAATGTTTTGGCGTTTCGAACGGCGATATGTCGTGTTTTCGGCAAGATTCGTGTTCGTTTGGAACAATCCGTCGATCCGATGAGTTGTCGCGGGCGGCGATGCCGGGACGCGGCGGGTCGAGGGGCGGGCGGCCACGATCCTGACACGCGGCCCCGCTTCATCGCGGGCATGAGACGCCCCGAGGAACCGCCGAGGCAGGGATCGGGCGCCGGCCGCTGGTCGGCGGCGCTGGCGCTGGCCGTCGGGGTGCAGGCGGCGTTG
>VYKZ01000200.1_pt1 | contig 12096 bp, 9 predicted proteins | sample 5114421 | NCBI WGS metagenome assembly VYKZ01 (sample SAMN12291788, study PRJNA351875) | freshwater metagenome | isolation source: freshwater lake | place: USA: Michigan, Gull Lake | collected 2013-08-08 | reverse complement strand
ATTACCCCAAAAAAGTCGCGAGGAAATTGAAGCTATGTTTGAACTAAGTGATTTAAAACAAACGAGAGTCTATCAAGAGGCACTGGCCGAAGGAGAAGAACGGGGTCTAGAACGCGGTCTGGAACAAGGTCTGGAACGCGGTCTCGAACAGGGGGAACGTCTGGTGGTGGAAAACCTGCTCCGAGTCCGTTTTGGTGAGTTAGACCCACCACTGCAAGGGATTATCAGCCGGATTTTACAATTGTCCCCAGAAGAATTTACCCCTTTACTCCTACAGTGTTCCAAGCAGGAACTCTTAAAGCGATTCGGTGTCCTTCGAGAATAACCGAAAAAAGACCATCCTGAAAAAGGATGGTCTTTTACTAAGAATTAACTCGGATTCGTCTGCTTACTGGAAATTAAGCGACGATAGCAAAGTTGCTGGCATTTAAATTCACTGCCAAAGTAGAGGTTGCAATAAGAACAGTACCAACGCTGAAGTTACCATCAGCATCGTAGAACAACTGCTTGTTGGTTGTGTCGTAACCAAAGCGCACATTGCTGGTGGCGGTCTGATTAGCCGTGAGGTTCGCGAAGATATCCACGAGGATTGTATTAGCACTGTTAGTTGCACCTGCCACAGTACTGACCGCCAAGGTGGCCCCCACTGCTGGAGCGCCGGCAAAGGCGGCATTACTTAGGGCGAACACATCGTTATTATTTGCTACTGCCGTGAAGTCCTTGATTACAACGCCATTACCAGGAGCGGCTTTATTCAAGACGAACTGGTCGTTACCACCGCCACCAGTTAGGGTATCTATACCACCGCCACCAATAAGGGTGTCGTTCTTGGCACCGCCTTTCAGGGTATCGGCTAATGCACCACCAGTAATCTTGAAGGAACCATTGGTTTCAAAGGTACCATCAAAGTCTAAAAATTTGGTGGTGAAGGAAGAAGCATCAACAGTTAAGGTCGCACCACTTGCCACAAGGGTGTCCACAGTGGCGATTGTGGTGTCAGTGGCGGCTTGTTTAAAGATAATCGTCTCAACGTTGGTAACACCATTAATAGCAGCAGGAGTCGCACCAACTTTAACGGTTAAGGTGTCATTACCATCGTTTCCATTGAGGGCAACACCATTAATCTGATCTACGGCAGCCGTCAAGGTGAAGGTATCATCGCTCTTACCGCCGACAATCTGGGTTATATTACTGCCAGCGCCGAGATTCAGGGTCAGTTTCCCGGTAAAGTCAGTGGCATCCAAACGATCAGTGGCAGCCGTGACGGTAATATTGCCGTCAATGGTCAGGTTTTTATCGCCTGAAATCACAAAGTTGTTACTTCCCGCCACACTCTTTATTGTATATAGGGCTGCGTCACTATTTTTGAGAACACTATCAGCTTTGACAACAATATTGACATTAGCCTCGGAGTTCTGGTCAACAATAGTCGTCCCAGCAACAGTACCATTCAGGTTAACAGTCGAAGCTTTTGTTATATCGCCGAGTTTGAGAGATAGCTGATTGGCATACCCAGCCGCCAGAGTCAAGGGGAATTTTTCGGCGGTGTTAACCTGCAAGTCACCGGACTTGATAACGAAACTCTTGACTCCAGAGATGTTGACAATATCAGCTATAGCACCGTTCGACCCAGTGAACTCAATAGTCTCAATGTTAGCAATGTTTGGGGTGATAGCAGCCAGAGGAAAAGTCGGGGCAATAATCTGGGCGGTCAGCACGTCGTTGTCACTGTTGCTGGGGTCTTGAATGAAACTACCTTGCAAGAATGTTAAAGCCGCAACCGTGTTATTGGAGGCAGTCAAAAACTGACCTAGCGGGGCGACTTTAGAGCTGGCAGAAGCGGTGAGAACTGCCCCATTTTCTAACAAGGTGAAGGTAGTTCCCGTACCGCCGCCACCACCAGCGATAAATTGAGCAATTTGTGCGTTAGCCGCCGTTACGCTAGCGGCATCGGCAGTGACCGTATTCACAATGACCCAGCCACTACTATACTGGGCTGAGGTAAAGGTGGAGGAGCCATCAGCCGCCATGGCAACCGCGAAGTTTTCTGCTACCTGAGCGCGGTTCGTCAAAGCCTGTTGGCGTGCGGCGGGGGAGTACTGATTTAAAACGACTGGAAAATCAAAAATCGCCTGGGGGGAGGACACAAGATAGGTATCAGCCCAGTAGGTTAATTCTGCCGCCGGAATGTCGGCCGCAGCAATCCCGTAGAGATTTTGGAAAGCTTGGGTGACATAATCACGACGAGCCGCCGCATTCTGAGACAGCACCGTAGGGGACGCTAACATCGGATAGGCTGTCTTGGCTGCACTAGAGGTAGAAAATGCCTGCACCGCTTGCTCCCAAGAAACTGCCTGACCTGCGGGACTCGCCCAATAGGTAAGGTCAGAAGCCGACGGGGGCAGCTTGGTGTACATCAAGGACAGAGCAATGATTGAAGATTGGGGAATAGCCATAATTTTGTTACCTAAAACTCCTCACACTAGGACAGGAAACGATTTTAAAAATCAAAGAAGCTGCAAGCGTCTTTGAAGCATCACAACCAATCATAGGGGAGGCATTATCATTTGTCAAGCAGAACTAGAGCAATGGGAGCCAGAGTTAAATCCACTTTTTTTCGATACCGTGTTACCGAAGATACCAGTGATATAAATGCTTACTAACCCATTGAAAAACTACTACTATCATAGCCCACGGAATCCTACAGTTGAGGGATAGGCGGTAAAATTTAACATTGTGTGACGATTGGCCTTATAGGTATCGGCAAGGGACTTGTAGGCAGAATTCGTCATGGGTGGCTCTAGTAGTACCAGTTGGGGGTTAGCCCTAAACGAGTATTGATAAAAACACAGTCTAGGGTCGCCAAAACGCCGTCTTCCCCACGGTAGGTATCGCCAATATCCCAGAGACGAAAGCCTAGGGGCTGTAGCCAACAAATGATTTCAGTTAACAGAGGCGTGTTTTTGCCATAGCCTCGATAGAGCCAACACTCTAGCAGGAGAATGTCCACTCTTGGCAGGGTGTTAATCGCCCCTTTCAGAATAGACAGTTCGTAGCCTTGGGTATCGATTTTAATGACTTGAGGATGAGGTAAACTGAGGGATGCAATCATCTCATCGACCGTGGCCATGGCCACGATTGCAGTGGTTACATCTAGTCCTGTGCTACTTAAATCTAAAGCACTACTGGCCACCAGATTGGGGAAGATATTCATGGTGACTTCGCCACTTTTTTCGCCTAAAGCTAGGGTATGAAGCTGAAAATTAGGGTATGAACGGAGATTTTCTTGGATAATCGCTTGATAGGCGGGAGCATAGTTGATTAGAGGCTCAAATAGATGAAATTCCGCCGTGGGAAGCACTTCATGGATGTCTTTTGACCAAGAGCCATCAGAAGCACCAACATCAAAGATAACTTGCGGTTGATAGCCCAAGTTTTTCAGTCTTTGAAATACTTCCATATCCAATTGGGCAAATCTAGCTTTGGTTTTATAGGTTTCCCCCACGGATTTATAATCGGGATTTTCAACCATTGTTCTTTCCTTGGCTAGGTTACTTAATGGCAATGTAGGTATGGGCAGCTGCTAAAAGCTCATCTTTTGTATAACCTTTTGCATTTAGTTCCTCCAGAATTTCATCGGTTAATAAGTTCTCGCCGTCCTGCCAAATTTCATTTCTGATGATGTAGGAAACATCCAAAGGTTCAACAGATTTTAGGTATTGAGTTGATGGTCGAAAATTAAAATAATCGGAAAACATAAAATTTACTAAATTTTCTGCGTAGCTATTTTGGTCGTCTTTAATTAAAGGTACAGAAAGTAAATTAAGTTTTTCCAGCAGCTCAACAAAGGGGACTATATCCTGAAGAGTTTTATGTTGGTTAAGGTACTCTAATATTTGATTTTTTGCTAATCTTAAGTGAATCCAGGGATAATCTGAAAACAAGCCATACTGATGATGACCATAGTAAGAATTCCACAGAGACGCACCAACACAGTAAATTAATCCTCCCGGTTTAGTCACACGAAACATTTCAGCAAAGGCTGCTTCAATGTTAAGAATATGCTCCATTGTTGCCGCCGAAAAGACTATGTCATAATAGTTATCGGGCCGAGACATTGCTTCGGCTGACTCCTTAAAATAGGTGACCTTCTCGTTAACAAATCCTGTGCCAATTTCTGCACAGATATCAAGTCCATGTACTGCGGCTGACTGAAGGAAAAGTTGACAGTCTCTACCATCATTACAGCCAACAATTAGGACTTTTTTTGTGTGCAGTTTATGACTCGGCACATACTTGAGACAATCTCTGGCATAATAATCTAAATATCCCATAAAGCTCCTGACAATTAATAAGTGACTTAGGCGTAGTACCAATCGGGCATTAGGCCGGATTTATTGTTGATAAAAAAGCAGTCCAATGTGGCTAAAATTCCCTCTTCATTGCGATAGGGGTCTCCCAGATCCCAAAGTCGAAAGTTATAGGACAACAACCAGTCAACAATTTCAGTTAACAGGGGGGTGTTTGGTCCGTAGCCTCGATAGAGCCAACATTCTAGAACTAAAATATCCACATGGGGCAGCGTTTTTTCTGCCCCTTTAAGTATCGATAATTCACTGCCTTGAGTATCGATTTTAATAACTTGTGGAATTGGTAGGTTCAACGTGGCAATGGCATCATCTAAAGTCAGTTGTTGGACTTTAACAGGAGTCGTCCGTACACCAGTATTGGTCATATCTAACGCTGTACTACTGACCACGCTATCGGCAAAGACATTCATGGTGATTTCCGCTGTTTTTTCTCCCAAAGCAATTTTGTGTAATTTAAAGGAAGGATATATTTCTAGGGCTTTTTCAAGGAACTCTTGATAGTCAGAGCAGTGGTCTATGAGAGGTTCAAATAAATAAAATTCTGCCTCTGGTAAAATTCTTTTGATATAACAAGACCAACCACTATTGGAGGCTCCGACATCAAAAATAACTCTAGGTTCATGACCTAGTTTTTTAAGCCGTCTAAAAGTTTGTCGGACTTCCTGCAAAACTTGATCGTCCAAGTCATCCATCATTTTTTGGTAATCTTCGTTAAATTGATTAGTTTTGTTAGTCATAATTGAAACAGTTAACAAGCAGTTGTTTTTGAGAAACTAATTAATCTACTATAGCAGTTATCTTAATGGTGAAGTAGGAAGTCTCTGGTTTTAGGAAACGCCAGAACTGCGGAACGCCGAAACAGTAGCTGGTGGTGCAGAGATGATGGCAAATTCTGTCATACTTCATCTTTATAAGCAACGCTGTCAGTCCAACTAGATTAGGATTTTGCTGCCATCTTCATCTAATCCTACAAAATCTTTCCCTTGATATTCCCGCAAACCAAAGCAATTAAAATCTCCCGGTCTAGAAGTTTTATAAAGAGTGATTTTTCCCGAATAATTTATCATCGATAAATCATTATGAAAATTCTCCAATAAATAACGAAGATAGTTATCACAGTAATAGGGGCGAGCTAAATAACCTTTATTAAAACCACACAGGAAAAGTTTCAGGGAAAAAGGAAATTGATCGAGAAAGTTAAAAACTGCGGCTGTCACCTGGGGATAACTGGGGTTAAAAAAGTCATCGATACAGATTATTCCCTCCTCACTCAAAAGCTGATTAGCAATTTGTAAATCATTAAAACAAGCAGAACCGGAATGGGCTCCATCTATGTGTATCCATCTACAGCTTGAAAAAAACTGGTGAAGATTAGCTTCATTTTGCCAAAAATTTTGAGATTTACATCGATAAAAATTACTGTTAGAGTGTAAATTCTTGAGAAGCTCTTGGGCTTCGTCAAACATAATTAAGTCAACTAATAGACAAGTTTCTTCGGGGTTAGCATGAAGACAAGATAAAATAGCTGATTTTCCTTTCCAAACTCCTATTTCTAAAAAATTCCCTTTGATATAATGGCTGCTTTGATAATTTAGTAAGCAATCCCAAGTAATAGCCGCTTGCTCTAGAAAAAAACCTTCGACAGAGGCGGCTCTACTGATATATTCGCTAAATTTACTACCCATATATTTACTCCTTTGTGGCCATTTAATTATTAATTCCTGAAGTTATTGTCGATAAAAATCTCCTTTTTTGGTTAAGCAGAAAAATAAGTAGCTGGCATAACGGAAGCAGACCAAAGTAAGGCTTGATGGAAGACATGATAATCTTGGAAAAAGAAAACATTGCCCCAAGAATTATCGAGAGAATAGGCAGAATTACAGTAATAACTAACGTCGGAACTGCCCCAAATACGATAGATAACTAGATGCCAATGATAATCTCTTTCCTTCATGGCATTAACTAAATCTGGTAATTGATTCATCGCTCCCGAACGACCAAAGGGGAAATTTTGATCCCAAAATTCCGCAACTACCACAGGATAACGATAGTTGCCCATACCTTTGATCACTTCTAAATCAAAGCCTTCTGTATCAATTTTAACTAAACCAATATCTTTAGGTAATTCCTCGGCATCGTGAAGACTAGCTAGGGTTTTAACGGTGACGGGAATAGTATCGGTAAATACTAAACCTTCCGAAAGAGAATGCTTGGTTAAACTGCTATAAAAGCTGGCATCTTGATAGGTGTTGTCTGGGGTTTCATCGGTGGCTATATGGAGTTCTTGGGTTTGATTTTCGGAACCGATAGCTAAGGGAAAAAGCCGAAAATTAGGATGATTACCGAGGCGATTTTTGAGCTTATCGATGACGGGAGGAAAAGGTTCAAAGGCATAAACTTGATAACCAGCTTGTAGGAGACGACTAGAAACATCGCCCCGATTAGCACCAATATCTACTGCAAGACGATGGGGAAGATAGGAATATAAATAAGTCATTAATTCGATGTCTAAATCTTGGAAATATTTTTGATCGATAATGACTTTGTATTTTTGAGCGTGGATATCTTCCAATATTTTCTGGTTATCTTCTTGAATTTTTTGAATAACACTGAGAATAAAGTCAATCTGCTGGTGATTGCTGGCTGCGTTTTTTTGGATAGTATCAAGAATTAATCCGCTTTGCTGGTAGGTAGTTTTTTGGGAATCTTCGTGATTTTTTAGCAGGGTATTCAGAATCAATTCCCCTTTTTGTTTCCAGTCTTCCGTTAATAATTGGAGATTTTTAACTATATCTACGGAAAACTTGAGCAAAAAGGCTTGATTTTCCATTGATAAATCAGCCTTTCGCCTGGTTTCTGCATTTTCTTGTCGGATTTGCTCCGTGGAGTTATTAAGTTGGTCAACTTTAAAATCTAAGGGATCAAGCTGATTAAGTTTTTCGAGTTTTTGAATTTGTTCGAGTTGGACATGACTGAGGGAATCGAGTTTTTCTAGAAATAAATCTTTGACTGCTTTAACTCGCTGAACTATTTTATTTTTGGCTAATAATTGTTTCATCATTTTGGCTAGTGATTAGGTAAATTGTATTAAGCTTGACTGGGAGAATTTTCAATTTTGCGGCTAGTTTCAGGAACTAACAAATCTTGGCGAATAAAAACCACTTCCTTTTGGAGGAGGGTGCCATCAATGGGGGATCTCCATTCGCCGGTTTCGTCATAATAACGGAAACCAAGCTGAGCCAAAAGATTAAGCATTTCATTGAAAACGAGAGCGTCCTGATCATAGCGAATAAAGGAAAGTTCAGCAACGACTAAATCCACCTGAGCGATCAATTCTTTGGCTCCTTCTAAGACTATATGCTCGGCACATTGCACGTCTAATTTTAATATTCCTCTGCCAGAAATTTGCTGATCTTTCGCCACCTGATCGAGGGTTTTTACTGCCACTGTAATCGTTTCATAGTTTCTAAAATCGGCGGGAGTGAGCAAGGAACTACCGTACAAATCGGGGGAAACTTGAAAACTTAACTGACCAGCTTGATTAGAAATGGCAATTTCTAGTAATTCGGCTTTAGGAATATTACAGATATAGTAATTTCTGGCCGATTGCTCGTATTTTGAGATTAGCGGATCGATGAGGATAAAGCGAGCTTCAGGGAATAATTGACTGGCGGTATGAGACCAAATACCGTGGGAAGCTCCCACATCAACCACAAAATCAGGCTGATATTTTTGCCCTCGTAAACGTCGCATGACTTGATAGACTTGAGCATAATCTTTATAAATAATTGAGGGAACGGGGGGTTCAATAAAGTGAACTAAATCGATCGGCGATCGAGGTAAAATCGCTTCAAATCTGTCATCGACTGCCTGTTCTTTTTCTAGGGACTGCCACACCCATTGATCAATCCCTTGATCGGAGAATTTTGCCGCTACTTTAACGGCATTTTCTCGCATTCTTTGCTGATTTTCAGGGTTAAGAACATAGTCCACGGCTGCTCCCAAACTTTCAGGTGTATAATCACAAACCACACCGATTTGAAAGCGATTAATAAAGTTAGCCGCCGAGGTTTTATTACTGCCTAAAAGAATTACCGGGGTGTTAGCGGTGGCCAGGTTAAAAATAATCCGGCCGGGTAAACTAAGACGAGACAATTCTGTACGATCATCTCTTTCGTCCATGGTTCCCGTGGGAACAATAACAAAGGGATATGCTTGTAGTTGTTGTCCTAGTTGTTCTTCGGCATAAAGTCCTTGGCTATAAAGTCCCCATTTTTCTAATTCTGCGGGAGATTCTTTGAGCCAATAATAGTTAGAATTGCCATACCAATCTAGTTTAATCCCTGCCCCTTGAATACTTTCGAGAAGCGATTGGAACCATTGGGGACTCCAAATGCTCCCTAATAAAGCTCCCCATTTTTCTTGACAGCGTTGGGGAGAAACTTGGGCAACTTCACTATTAATGAGACGGTGGGGAAGGATCGCCGGTAGGAGCCAAAATTTGTAGCCGTACTTATTCTCGTAAGCGTCGCGCAGTTCGGGATGGGTGGCAAAACGAACGGAACATTTGCTTAAAAACTCTTTCATTAAAGCATCGGGAATCTCCTGAACGCAGATATTCTGATCGTCCATGATGTAGGTGGCAAGGGGAACGTTAAATAATTCCTTAATAGCGATCGCTGTCAGAATGTCGCTGGCGTAATAAGGGACACAAAAAACGCTCTCAATCTGGTTGTGTCCAAGAGTTTGTAGCACTGACTGAAAGACTTGCGCTCGCGATAGTTCCCGGTGATCGAGAAGAAGACTGAAAGCCCCAAAATTCTGTTCACCTCCGTAGTGATCAGCGGAACGTATGGAAATAATTTGACGATTATCAGGAAAGATTCTTTTTACTAGGGCCCCTGTGCCGTGCTGTTGATTGACTTCACAGGGGGTAATGACAGCATTGCCGCAGATGTAGTGGTTCTGGAAGATAGCAAAGCGATCATCGATGGGTTTTCCCTGTTCTAATGATCGCCAGAGCCAATCGTCAAAATGATCGGCTTTTAAACTTTTGGCTAATTGATGACTAGCCTGACGAAGTTTTAGTTGATAGTTATAGGTGCTGAGTTTGGCGATTTCTGTTAAGAAACTTGCGGCGGCATAATCACAGACAGAACCGAGATTATACCCTTGCACAAATTTAGCTGCAGCACTATCCTTCTGACCGACCACCAGAATGGGGGTGTTAGCGGCAGCGACGATAAAAGGGATGCGGGAGGGTAAGCTCAAATAGGAGAATTCTGGCCGATCCTGTTCTTCTGGGGAACTGCCAGTGGGAACAAGAGCAAAAGGAGCTTGACGTAGGTGGTTAATTAGGTCAGCTTGGGGACAGTACCCTTGAAAGAAAACTCCATCCTGCGCTAATTCTTCCTCTTGGAATTGCAACCATTGACGATTGGGATTACCATACCAATCAATTTTTATTTGGGATTCCCGACACAATTGACGCAGTTTTTCTAACCAATTCTGAGACCAAATATTACCAATTAAAATGCCTCGCCCCATCAGATCAGGCATGACAATTTCAGGGGGAAACAGATAGCTTTCGACGACGGGAGGGATAAACCAGATTTTCTGCCCATATTTTTTTTCATAGGCTTGGCACAAGGGCAGAGAAATGCCTAAAATTAGATCGCTGCTATCGAGTAATTTCTGAACGGCTTCATCGTCAACGCCATCAACATAGACATTCTGATCATCCATCAGGTAGGTACAAACCGGGACTTGAAAGAGAGATTTAATCGCTGTGGCTACAAAAAAATCTTCGATAAAGTAGGGAATTACTAGGACTCTTTTCGGTTTTAAATAAATAAATAAATTTTGGATTTTTACTAAAATTTCCCCGTAGGAACAACCGCGCACATCTAGACAAAAATTATGGATGCCAAAATCCTGCTCCCCTCCGTAGAGATTAGTGGTTCGTAAGGAGACTATGCCACTGGTATCAGGAAAAACTCTTTTTAAAAGAACTCCCACCCCGTGCTGTTCATTGATTTCGTTTGAAGATACTATAATATCATAACTTTCCTGGAATTTGTCGGCAAAATTATTTAAGTCGTTTAACGACAAACTAAGTTCTTTTTGTAGTTCCTGATAAGAGATGATCATAATGATTAATTTTAATAGGCTTTAACTATAGACATTCCCTTGCCTCTGACAGATTTTCTCGGAAAAATAAAGTATAACTTCATTTTGCCTACTACACCGTCATCAAGATAACTGCCGTTTTTTTCTTGGTTATCTCTCTATAAATTTTATATTTTTGGATATACCCTGTCAAGTTCATTCTCATCCATCCCACAAAAACGAGATTGATCCCTGCAAGGCTTAATGTTTTAATATTGTTCATCTCCTTTTTACTAACTTCGGCAACCGCTCTCACCATGACCTTTTTATATCGCTTTTTGTTTCCCCATCAGGAATTATCATCTTGCCTTGGCAGACTAGAACTGATGCACCACCCACAGAAACTTCCGTAATGTCACGGTGGTTTTTCTGGAACTTTAATTGTAAACTGCTGGGTCTGCCCATTTCCACTCCTTGGATTATTGTCCATTGATTCATCCCTTCCCTAGAAGATTCTAAGGCCCCTAGATACCCAGCTAAAGCGGCCACAGCCGAACCGGTAGCCGGATCTTCCATAACTCCTAAACCGGGGGCAAACATTCGCCCATAGAGACGAGATTGGGGTGATTCTGGGTCAAAACAGCAGACAAAAAGGGAATTAGCGGCGGATTGGGCGAGTAAAGATGACCAGAGGCTTACATTAAGTTTGATTCTCCCTAAAGTTTCCCGATTTTGCACGGGAATGAATAAAAAAGGGAGACCACAGGAAAAGGCGCGGGGGGGATAACCGGGTAAGAAATCGGCAACGCTTAGGGAAAGAATCGCCGCTAAATCATCGAGAGCATAAGTATCGGTCACTAATTCTGGCAATTGTGCCACTTTTAACTCACTATAGACGGGTTTTTCCCCCTCCATGATAATTTTTACCGGTACTAAACCGACTCCTTCCTCCAGATAAATCGTGGTTTCTTGGTGGGGGGGAATAGCAGCGATTAGGGCTAAAATATAGGCTGTGCCGACGGTAGGATGACCAGCAAAGGGTAATTCGGTACTGGGGGTGAAAATCAGGACTTTTTTAGTGCCTTGGGGCGTTTCTGGCGGAAAAACGAAGACTGTCTCCGAGAAGTTAAATTCGGCGGCGATTTTTTGCATCTGGGTGCGGGTTAATCCAGATGCTTCCGGAAAAACCGCCAGGGGATTACCGCCAAAAATGCGATCGCTAAAAACATCGGCGGTATAGTAGGAATAGGTAGGCACGCGGGGAATAGGGCAACAATTATCGGAGAATTTTCTTATCGAAAATTTGGGTTAAAACCCCGTCCTTTTAGGACGGCTTTTTAAACTATAGCTTGTTAACTTAACTTTTATTGTGCTATACTGATTTTGTCTAAGTACCCCTTGCGTAAAATGTTTGTCTTAGAGTTTAAAGTTAAAGCTAAAACTCAACAGTATCAAGCGATAGACGATGCTATTCGTACTGCTCAATTCATCCGTAACAAATGTATAAGGTTATGGATGGATACAAAAGGTACGGGTAAGAACGATTTATACCGATATTCTAAAGAATTAGCTCAGGACTTTAAATTTGCCGATGAACTTAATTCAACTGCTAGACAGG
>VYKZ01000197.1_pt1 | contig 12271 bp, 11 predicted proteins | sample 5114421 | NCBI WGS metagenome assembly VYKZ01 (sample SAMN12291788, study PRJNA351875) | freshwater metagenome | isolation source: freshwater lake | place: USA: Michigan, Gull Lake | collected 2013-08-08 | reverse complement strand
ATCATCGAGGCGAAGAAGATCGACGGGACCTGGGTCGCCTACGGCTGGGACCGGCGCTGATTCCGGGATGTCTCTGACGATCGTCGAGGCGCCCTCTCCCAACTTCGACGCCCGCCGCGCGCCGCCGGACATGCTGGTGCTGCACTACACCGGCATGAAGACGGCCGAGGAGGCCGTGGCGCGCCTGCGCGATCCCGAGGCGCGGGTGTCGTCCCACTATGTCGTCGACGAGGACGGGTCGATCCTGCGGCTGGTGCCGGAGGAACGCCGCGCCTGGCACGCGGGCAAGGGCGTCTGGCAGGGCGAGACCGACTGCAACGCCGCCTCCATCGGCATAGAGATCGTCAATCCGGGCCATGAGTGGGGCTATCGCGACTTCCCGGAGGCGCAGATCGACGCCGTGATCGCCCTGGTCGGCGACGTTCGCTCCCGCTGGTCGATCCCTGACGCGCGGATCATCGGCCATTCGGACCTGGCTCCGGACCGCAAGCAGGACCCGGGCGAACGCTTCCCTTGGAAACGGCTGGCCGAGGCGCATCATGGGCTGTGGTTCGAGCCGGCGATGGAGCGGGTGGCGGCGCTCGGCGCGCCCCTGAGCCCCGGCGACGAGGGCATTGGCGTGACGGTGCTGAGCGCCGGCCTGCACCGGCTGGGCTACGGCGTGAAACCGCGCGCGACCTATGACGAGGAGCTGCGCCTTACGGTCGAGGCCTTCCAGCGCCACTGGCGGCCGGCGGCCGTGGACGGCGTCGCCGACGGCGAGACGCGCGCGCGGCTGGTCGGCCTGCTGCAGCTGGCCAGCGCGGAGAGCGTGACGGGCGTGCTGAACTAGGACCAGTTTGACGGCGAGCCTTGCAAGGCGCATCTGTCGCCCCGCCAGACGGTCGGGCGGTCGCGGCGGGGTTTCGGCCTCGTCGAGGAAAGTCCGGGCTCCACGGTGAAACGGCGGCGGGTAACTCCCGCCCGGGGTGACCCGAGGGACAGCGCCACAGAAAGCAAACCTCCGGCTCTTCGGGGCCGGGAAGGGTGAAAGGGTGGGGTAAGAGCCCACCGCGTCCCCGGCAACGTGGACGGCATGGCAAGCCCCGCCGGGAGCAAGACCGAATAGGGACGTCGCGCGGCTTCGGCCGCAGGGTTCACCGCCCGAGGCGTCCGGGTTGGTCGCGAGAGCCGATCCGCGAGGGTCGGCCCAGAGGAATGACCGTCACCCGCTCGCGGGGACAGAACCCGGCTTACAGACCGTCTGGCGCTTCTCTCTTTGGTGGCCCTACCGCTCGCGACGCGGTCGCTCGCTGCTTGAGGGCGGGCATTCTCTTTGCCCTACCGCTCGCCGCCCGGCGGCTCGCTGCTTGAGGGCGGGCGCGGCGGCTGCTACGCCGCGAGCCCGCCCGCGGGGGCCCGTAGCTCAATGGTTAGAGCCGACCGCTCATAACGGTCTGGTTGCAGGTTCGAGTCCTGCCGGGCCTACCGCCGCCGGCGGCCGTCGTACCAGCGGTCGTCGCCGACGTAGGAGCGGTCCTGGATGTAGCGGCCCTCGCGGTCGTACCAGCCGTAGCCCTGACGATAGTCGTCATAGCCGCCCAGGGTGTAGCCGTGATCCTCGTAGGGGATGCCGAGCAGGGCCTCGTCCTCTTCGTACCAGTCCTGCGGATAGGCGCCGTAGGCGCACTGCCAGCCCTGGCCGCCGGTCCAGTAGGGCTCGTAGCGGCCGCGATAGCGTTCGCGGAAGCGGGCGCGGCACAGGCTCTGGGACCAGACCAGGTTGTCGGACGCCTCGACCACCGCGCGCGGCTCGGCGTAGATCACCTCGCGCACGCGGGCGAAGGTGTTGTCGCTGACGATGGCCCGGCCCGAGGCGGCGGCGACGCCGACGGTGTCGGCGACGATGCGGCTGTCCTTCAGGGTCAGTTCGCCGTTGTAGAGCACCACGCCCTTGTCGGTGCGGCAGATGTTGCTGTCGCTGATGGCGACCGAGGCGCCCTCGACCGCCACGCCCTCGACGTAGCCGCAGATCTTGGTGTTGGTGATCTCGACCCGGCCGTAGTCGCGGCCGGAGCGGACGACCATGCCGATGCTGCGCGGGCCGAAGTTGTTGGGCACGCCGACGCCCCTGAAGGTCGAGGTGGAGATGGTGACCGTCTGGCCCGCGCCCGGCGTGACCTCCAGTCCCGACTGGGCCCCGTAGACGACCATGTCGTAGGCGGTCATGGAGGCGCCGTCGGCGATGATGGCGGGCGCGACGGTCTGGGCGTCGACCACGGCGTTGCGGATGTCCAGCAGGCCGCCGTCCAGATAGATGGCCGCCTCGTCCCCCACGTGGCGGAAGCCGACGCGGTTCATCTCGATCTGGGCGTTGTAACCGATGACGCAGGCCGCATCGCCGGCGTGGGGCGAGGTGAAGACCACGTCGCGGACGCTGACCCGCACGCCCGCCGCCACCGTCATGCAGGGCAGGCCGTCGGGCGCCTGGAGCGTGATCGCCGGATTGCGGTCCCAGTCGCGCGGGTCGAAGCCGCCCTCGCCGATGATGTTCAGCGGCTTGTCGACGTTCAGCCAGCCGACGCAGGGGCCGCCCCGCGCGCGCAGGATCAGGGTGCCGCCCGGCCGCACGCGGCGCACCGCGTCCTCGACCGCGCCGGTGCCGGGATTGCCGCCGCAGTCGACCAGCACGACCTCTTCCTGGCCGCCGGGCCGGATCGGGCCGGGATAGGCGGGCCCGGGGTGGCCGTATCCGTGCTGGGGCCGGCTCCACCGCCGGTGCGAGCCGCGGCGCGAGGCGCTGCGCGACGGCGGGTCCAGCAGGATGCCGAAGTTGGGGCGCGTGGTGCTTTCGACGCGGGCCGCGTCCTGGGCGGCGGCCGTTTCGGGCGCCAGGGTGACGCCCAGGCCGGCGGCCAGCAGGGCCGAGGCGGCGACCAGTCCGTGACGGAGGGTTCTGCGGGTCATGAGGCGCCCTCCTATCGGCGCTGCTGCGAGCGGGAGACCTGGGCCAGGACGGCCTGCAGGCGGGCGGCGGACGGCGCGAAGCCGGCCAGGGCGGAGTCGATCCTCAGGACCACGGCCTCGGCCTTGTCCTGATCGGCGACGCCGGCCACGCCCAGGGCGAAATAGGACGACAGGGCAAACTTGGCCTCGGGGCTGCCCTGGCGTGCCGCCTCCTCGAACCAGTGGAAGCTGCGGGCGTAGTCGATCGGCACGCCGATGCCCTCGGCATACATGACGGCCAGCACCAGCTGGGCTTCCGACGAGCCGTTGACCGCGGCCAGCTGGATGGCGCGCACGCGCTCCAGCAGGGACAGCCGCCCGTCCATCGGGTGGCCCAGCACCGCCTCCAGGCTTTCGATCTCGCGCTTGCTGAGCGCAGTCGGCTGGGCCGCGGCGATTTCGGAGATGCCGAGGTAGCGCAGGGCGCGGCCCACATGGATGAAGGGCAGCTCGGTGACGCGGCTGGTGGCGTATTCGAAGGAATCGCCGCGCGGCCGGCTCTCGTCCGAGAAGGGCACGCCCGACTGCGGCGCCTTGTTGGGATAGAATTCGAAGGGCGGCACCCACTGGCGGGCCTTGGCCTCGACGAAGCGGCCGTACTGGGTCCGGTTCGGCGACGAGCGCTCGAAGTCCTTCAGCAGGACGTACGAGCCGACGTCGCCCGTCTGGACGGCCAGATAGTTGTACAGATAGGCGTCGACGTCGTTGCGGCGGAACAGGCCGGTCGCCGCGCGCAGGCCGTCGCGGCCGTTGCCCCGGCGGCCCCAGGCCTCGCGGCCCTGCGGATTGTCCTGCGGCTCGCCGAACGGGCCGTAAAGGCCGTCGTGCAGGCGGGCCAGGGTGCGGAAGCCCGGCGCGTCCTGGGTCGACAGGACGTAGATGACGCGGTCGCGGACGGCCTCCTGCTCCTCCAACGTCATGCGCGACAGGGTGCGGTCCAGCCGGCGATAGGCCGAGGACCGCTCCTGCGCCCGGCAGTCGTCATAGCGCGACAGGGGCCGCCAGCCGCCGAACGGGCCGCGGTTGACGCGGTTGATGGGGGCGAAGCCCTCCTCGTTGGCCAGGGCCATGGCCAGCCAGGTGGCGCTCTCGATCGGATCCTCGATGTTCTTGTCGGTCGCGCGCTCCGCGGCGTAACGCGAGCCCAGCTCCAGCTGGGCGAAGAAGTCGCCGCGGAAGGCCGCCTTGCGCAGCACGCGCAGGCCGCGCTCCTGATCGTTGAACTCCGCCCCGGTCAGGGCGGCGGGGCGGGGGCAGCCCTCGTCGGCGGCGCCGCCCGTGCGACGGAAGAAGGTCGGAGCCTGCTCGCCGCAGGCCGCCATGGTCAGAAGCGCGGCGATCAAGAGGAAGGCGACGAGGGCCACGCCGAGCGCACGCCCGGGTCCCCTTCGGCCACGATCGGCTGCGCCGCGCTCGGACATGTTCCCCTCATCCCCCACGCCACGACGACCAAGCGGCCGTTAACCATTTCCCAAACCGGCGGTCCGGTCCAGTGAACTTAGCGATATGGTTAACGCGAAAAAGCGACAAAGCGTTGCCGCAGGACGGCCGCAATGTGGCAACAGACGCGCGAAGTTCCGGAACGGCCACGCTTTTCTCCAAAACGGCGAACGGTGGCGGCGGGACGGGCCGTCACCCATATGCCTCGCCGACCGCGAAACAGGAGACTCCATGGCCTACGTCGCCCGCGACGACCGCCCCGCCGAAAAGGCCGCGCGCTATGCCGAGCTCGAATCGGAGATCCTGGCCGTGCTGGACGGCGAGCCGAACCTGACGGCCCGGATGGCCACCGTGGCCTCGATGCTGGCGGACGGGTTCGAGAGCTATTTCTGGACCGGCTTCTACGTCGTCGATCCGGCCAAGACGAACGAACTGGTGGTCGGGCCGTACCAGGGCACTCTGGGCTGCCTGCGCATCCCGTTCGGCCGCGGCGTCTGCGGCGCGGCGGCGGCGACCGGCGAGACGCAAGTGGTGCCCGACGTCCACGCCTTCCCCGGCCACATCGCCTGCGATTCGCGATCGGCCAGCGAGATCGTGGTGCCTGTGCGCGACGCGTCCGGCGCCGTGATCGCGGTGTTCGACGTGGACGCGACCGAACTCGACGCCTTCGACGCGACGGATCAGGAATGGCTGGAGCGGATCCTGGGCAAGGTTTTCGCGGGCGGGCGCGCCTGAAAAAAGGCGGCCCCGGCGAGGGGACCGGGGCCGACGACGTCTTGGGGGAAACGCCGCAGTCAGAAGCGCGCCGACACCGTCAGGCGAAAGGCGTGATGATTGAACTCATCGGACTGGCGGCGCGTGTCCGTGCCTGACGGATTGACGATGCGGAAGGGATTGGTGAGCGGCGCCGTGCCGGGGCCGACCCGAACGACCAGCGGATCGTCCACGTCCAGAGCGGTGTAGAGGTATTCCGCGCCCAGGCGGATTCGGTCGCTGATGGCGTATTCGAGCCCGCCGCCGACCTGGAAGCCGTCGGCGTCGGACGTCTTGGTCACCGGCGAGAAGCTGTTGGCGGTGTTGGTCGTGCTGTAGCTCTCCTCGACCTCCGCGACGGCGTAACCCGCGGTCGCGTACGGCATCCAGCGCCCCATGGGCGAACCGACCCGGACGCGCGCCGCGTACACGGGGCCGTCCACGCCGCGGACGAACTGGTAGTTCGCGGGAGTGATGCTGAACGCGGTCGTGTGGTCCCTGCCGTCCACGCCGGCGGCTTCACCCAGGACGCCGAAGACGAAACCGCCGACGGCCCAGTCCCAGCCGATGCGGCCCACGATGCCGGCGGTGACTTCGTCGTCGTCCTGACATCCGCCGTCGAAGTTGTTGGCGTTCGCCTTGCCGCCGCAGAAGCCGGCGGACTGCGTCGGGGACGAGGAGAAGGCGTCCGCCCCGCCGCTCGTGCGGACGGTGTCTCCGAACGTGCCGTTCTGGTCCGTGTCGAAGAGAGTGATCTCGTCCTCATCATCGTCGACGACGTCGCCGCCGATGGCGAGGCTGATGTAGGGACCGCTCCAGTCCTGCGCCGAAACCGCCCCCGCAAGGGACATGGAACCGGCGATCAGGATCGCGGCGATGGGGGTGTGTCTGGTCATTCGGGGGGCCTCCCTGCCCGTGGTCACCTTCGAGCTACGCGGGGCCGCGAGGGCGGGATGCGCGCTCGATGAACTTTGTTCCGTGGACGGCCTCTCCCGGGTCGCCGACGTCGGGCGGGGCAACTGGACGCTGGCCTCGCGCCTCGGCGTCCGTCAAAAAGCCGGGGAAGGAGAACCACATGGAACGCGGCGTCGTCGTCATCACCGGGGGGCAGGGCGTGCTGGGGTCGGCGGCGGCCGAGCTGGCGCGGGAACAGGGCGGGACCGTGGCCCTGATCGACCATGCGCCGGGCGACGCGCAGGAGCCGGGCCTGCTGACCCTCGGCGGGATCGACCTGACTGATCCGGCGCAGGCGAAGGCGGCGATGGACCGGGCGGCGCAGGCGCTGGGCGGGATCGACGCCCTGCTGAACGTCGCCGGCGGCTTCGTCTGGCAGAAGACCGAGGCCGAAGATCCCGCGCACGAGAAGATGTTCCGGCTGAACGTGCTCACCTGCCTGCACGCCACGCGCGCGGCCCTGCCCTGGCTGCAGAAAAGCCCGGAGGGCCGCATCGTCAACGTCGGCGCGAACGGCGCCCTGAAGGCCGAGGCCGGCATGGGCGCCTATGCGGCGTCCAAGTCGGGCGTGCACCGCCTGACCGAGGCGCTGGCGAAGGAGCTGAAGGACTGCTGCGTCACGGTGAACGCCGTGCTGCCGTCGATCCTGGACACGCCGCAGAACCGAAAGGACATGCCGGACGCGGATCCGAAGGACTGGGTCGCGCCGCGCGACCTGGCGGCGGTGATGCTGTTCCTGGCCTCGCCCGAGGCGCGGGCCGTGCGCGGCGCCCTGGTGCCCGTGACGGGCAGGGTCTGAGCCTGATGCGGGCACGAAGCGTCCTGTTCTTGCCCGCTTCCAACCCGCGCGCGGTGGAGAAGGCGCGGACGCTGGATTGCGACGTGGCGATCCTGGATCTGGAGGACGCCGTCACGCCAGAGATGAAGGCGGAAGCCCGGGCGGCCGCCGTCGCGGCGGTGCGGGCCGGCGGCTTCGGCCCGAGGCTGGGCGTCCGCGTCAACGGCGAGGGCACGCCGTGGCATGCCGACGACCTGCGGGCGCTGGGCGAGGCCGGATGCGGTCTGATGGTCCTGCCGAAGGTCGAGGCCTCGGCCACGGTGGTGCGCGCCGTCGGCGCGGCGCCCGGCGCGCGGCTGTGGGCCATGATCGAGACGCCGCCCGCCCTGTTCCGCCTGCCGGAGATCGCGGGCGCGAATCCGGCGCTTCAGGCGCTGATGTTCGGCGTCAACGACCTCGCCGCCGCGCTGGGCACGGGGCCAAGCGAAGATCGCGAGCCGCTGAAGCCCTGGCTGGCCGCCGTGGTCGCGGCCGCCCGCGTGGGCGGCGTCGCGGCCGTCGACGGGGTCTTCAACCACTTTCAGGACGCCGAGGGTTTCGCGCGGGAGTGCGCCCAAGGCGCCCTCTACGGCTTCGACGGGAAGAGCCTGATCCATCCGCGCCAGATCGCGGCGGCCAACGCCGCCTTCAGCCCATCAGCCGAGGCGGTGGCGCGCGCCCGTGCGATCGTCGTGGCCTTCGAGGCGCCGGACGCGCGGGGCAAGGGCGCCGTGTCGCTGGACGGCGAGATGGTGGAGCGCTTGCACCTCGACGCCGCCCGCCGGACGCTGGCCAAGGCGGGGGAGTGATCACGCCAACGCCCACCTGGGCCTGCACGCCCGGCCTGCTGGGGCTGGAGCATCGCCGCGCGCTTCTGCCCGAACACGCCTTCCGCGCCCTGCCGGGGCCGGACGTGAGGGCGGTGCTGGGGTGGGGCATGAAGCGCTCGTCCGCCCCCGGCCGCGCCTGGGCGCGTCTGGCGGGGCTGCCCTACGTCTCGCTGGAGGACGGCTTTCTTCGCTCGGTCGGGCTGGGAGAGGCGGGGACGCCGTCCATGTCGCTGATCGTAGACGGTCTGGGAGCCTATTACGACTGCTTCCGCGGCTCCCAGATCGAGGGGGTCATCGCCGGGACGGCCACCCGGCCCCAGCGCCTGCGCGCCCGCGCCCTGATGGAGGCGGCGGTCGCCCACGGCCTGTCGAAGACCAATCTCGGCCGCCCGCTGGATCCGTCGATCCTGAAGCCGGGCCGGCGGGTGCTGATCGTCGATCAGACGGCGGGAGACGCCTCGATCCCTCTGGGGCACGCGGGGCCGTGGAGCTTCGCCCGCATGCTGGCCGCCGCGCGCCGGGACGAGCCGGAAGCGCAGTTGATCGTCAAGCGCCACCCGGCCGTGGCGGCGGGGCTGAAGCGCGGCTGTCTGGACCTGTCGGAGGCGCGCGACCTGACCGTCGTAGACGACGTGCGCGCCGCGGACCTGCTGGACGCGGTGGACGCGGTCTACGTCGTGACCAGCGGTTTGGGGTTCGAGGCCCTGTGGCGGCGGCTGCCCGTCCGGTGCTTCGGCGCACCCTTCTATGCCGGCTGGGAGCTGACGCAGGACGACGTGACGCCGCCGCGCCGGGGCGTGCCGCGGGCGATAGAGGACGTTGTCCATGCGGCGATGGTCGCCTGTTGCCGCTGGGTCGATCCGGTGACGGGCGCGGCCTGCACGCCGGAGGAGGCGGTCGAGCGCCTCGCCGCCCTGAGCCGCCGTGCGCGGCGGCTGGAGGGGCGGTGGCACGCGGTGGGGTTCACCCCGCCGAAGCGGGGAGCGGTGCGGCGGCTGATGAACTCCCCGCTCACGGCGGGTGAGCAGATTTCGTTCCACCCCTCGGCCGCCTCCGCCCTGTCCGCCGCCGCGTCGGACGGGGGGCGAGTGCTGGCATGGGCGGGGCGGGAGCCGGCGGGGCTGGCGTCGGAGGCGGAGGCCGCCGGCGTCGACCTGTGGCGAATGGAGGACGGCTTCCTGCGGTCGCGGGGTCTGGGCTCGGACTTCACGCCGGCGTTGTCGGCGGTGCTGGACGGGACGGGCGTCCACTACGACCCATCCGCGCCGTCGGATCTGGAGACGCTGATCCAGCGGGGCATGTCTGAGGCCGACCGGGCGCGGGGCGCGCGGCTGCGGGCGCGGATCGTCGCTGCGGGGCTGAGCAAGTACAATCTGGGCGGCGCGCCGACGCCGGACTGGCCGTCGGACCGGGAGCGCATCCTGGTGCTGGGCCAGGTCGAGGACGACCGGTCGGTGGTGCTGGGCTGCGAGACGATCCGCACCAACGCGGCCCTGCTGGCCGAGGTGCGGCGGCTGAACCCCGACGCCTTTCTGATCTGGCGGGATCATCCGGACGTGCGCGCGGGCAACCGGATCGGCGCCCTGCCGCCCGAGGCCGCCGCCCTGGCCGACGCGCGGGCCGACGATCTGGACGTGATCGCCTGCCTGGAGGCGGCGGACGCCGTCGCGGTATTGACCTCCACCGCGGGGTTCGAGGCCCTGATGCGGGGCAAGCGGGTGCTGACGTTCGGGCGACCCTTCTATGCGGGGTGGGGCCGGACCGAGGACGCCCTGCCGATCCCGCGCCGCACGGCCCGGCCGACGGTGGACGATCTGGTCGCGGCGGCGCTGATCCTGCACCCGCTCTACGTCGCGCCGAACGGCCTGCCGTGCGAGGCGGATGACGTCGTGGACGCGCTGGAGACGGCCCCGGAGCCCCGCCGCCGGTCGCGGATCCTGCGGGCGCTCACGACCGCCCTCGACCGGCGTCGACCACCGGCCTATTGAACGTCCTGAAAGACAACGAAGGTCGGCGGGGGCCGCCTCAGGGAAGACATGTCAGACGCCGTCATCGCCGCCACCGGCCTGTTCACGCCGGACCAATCGATCACCAACGAGGAACTGGTCGCCACCTACAACGCCTGGGCCGAGCGCTGGAACGCCCAGCACGCCGACCGCATCGCGTCGGGCGAGCTGGAAGCGCTGACCCCGTCCTCGGTCGAGTTCATCGAGAAGGCGTCGGGCATCAAGAAGCGCTACGTGCTGGACAAGGCCGGGATCCTCGATCCCGCCCGCATGGTCCCGCACCTGCCGGAGCGGTCGAACGACGAGCTGTCGATCCTGGCCGAGATGGCGGTCAAGGCGGCGGAACAGGCCATCGCCGCCTGGGGCAAGCCGGTCAGCGAGATCGGGGCCGTCATCTGCGCGGCGTCCAACATGCAGCGCCCCTATCCGGCCATGGCCATCGAGGTGCAGCAGGCGCTGGGCATCGAGGGCTTCGCCTTCGACATGAACGTGGCCTGCTCCAGCGCCACCTTCGGCATCAAGACGGCGGCGGACTTCATCGCCTCGGGCTCGGCCAAGGCCGTGCTGATGGTCAATCCGGAGATCTGCTCGGCCCACCTGAACTTCATGGACCGCGACAGCCACTTCATCTTCGGCGACGTGGCCACTGCCGTGATCGTCGAGAGCGCCGACACGGCAGGACCCGGCGGCTGGGAGATTTTGGGAACGCGGCTGAAGACGGTTTTCTCCAACAACATCCGCAACAACTTCGGCTTCCTGAACCGCGCCGCGCGGGAGGATGCCCAGGCCGTCTCGGACCCCTCGCCGTTGAACGACGGCAAGACCGACAAGATGTTCGTCCAGCAAGGGCGCAAGGTCTTCAAGGACGTGGTGCCGATGGTGTCGGACATGATCGTGGACCACGCCCGCGCCCTGGGCCTGGACCCTCACGGCCTGAAGCGGCTGTGGCTGCACCAGGCCAACATCAACATGAACGAGATGATCGGCCGCAAGGTGCTGGGCCGCGACCCGTCGCCGGAAGAGAACGTCATCATCCTGGACGACTACGCCAACACCTCGTCGGCCGGCTCGGTCATCGCCTTCCACCTGCACCAGCAGGGGATGGAGGCCGGAGAGGTGGGCCTGATCTGCAGCTTCGGCGCGGGCTATTCGGCCGGCACGGTTTTCGTGCGCAAACGCTGAGCTGTTCACAAGTTCGCGGTTACGCTTGCACCTGACAGGCGTTTTTGCGAACGGTTCCTCGTCGAGAACAAGGGGGAACCCGAATGGCTCAGACGGCCCGCAATGCGCCCGTGAACGATCCGCTGGTGTGGGACATGGCCGAGGTGCTCAAGCGCTTCGGCGGTTCGGCGCACCAGACCGTGGTCATCGACTGCGTGGTGGCCATGCGACGACAGAGGGGCGAGGCGGTCGCCAAGCCCGACCTCGCCGCCCGCATCGTCGAGCTGCTCGAGACCTGCCGCGACTTCTTCGTGCGTCCGTTCGGCGAAGGCTCGCAGCGCTGGGCCCTGGCGCCGGGTCTGGCGGTCTGACCCTTCGTCCATGAAGAAAGGGCGCGCCCTTTCGAGCGCGCCCTCCCTGACGATCCTGGATCGTGCGATCAGAACTTGCGCACGTAGCCCAGCGACCAGACGTCGGCTTCGCCGCCGTCGTTGGTGAAGTCGCGACGGGTCCAGTCGGCGCGGACGCCGTTCTGGCCGTCGAAGTAGTAGTTGGCGCCGACGCCGTAGTTCCAGCTTTCGCCCGACTCGGCGGCCGAGAAGCCGGCGGCCGAGGCCTCGATCTCGGTCGTGCCGTAGCCGGCGCGGCCGAACAGTTCGAAGTTCGGCGAGATCGGCAGGATGCCGACCGCATAGACCGCGGCGTCGTAGTTGTGCTCGACCGAGGCGGTCGTGGCGCCGATCGTCACGTCGTCGTCCGAGACGCCGAACGAGGCTTCACCCTCGACGGCGAAGTTCGGGTTGAACTTGTAGCCCAAACGGCCGGTCACGGCGCCCAAGTCGACGCCTTCGGCTTCCAGTTGCGAATAGCCGATCGAGCCATAGGCGTTGGACGCGTCCTGCGCCATCGCCGGGGCGGCGAACAGAGCCGCGGCGGCGGCGGTGTAAAGAAAGACGTTACGCATTGTTTCATCACTCCTTGGATGCGGTGACTTCTGAGTTCACCGGCCCCATCCAGCGAGGAACAAAATAGGCGACGTTGACCTCAGTTCCACATTGCTTCTTCTACATGTTTTCGGATGTTGAAAACTTGACACAGTCGGCGTTACGCCAATCCCGGCGGGATGTTGTCTAAATCGGGGCGGCAGATTACCTTGCGCTCATTCTCATCGACGGAGTTCGCCATGATCCGCCCCGCCGCCCTGGTCGCCGTGTCCGCCCTCACGCTCGCCGCCTGCGGTGAACCTGCGGAGGAGCCGGCCTCCGCGCCCGCGCCGTCGGTGCAGCCGGGGGCCGAGGCGCCGGCCACCACCGCGCCCGCGCCCG
>VYKZ01000451.1_pt1 | contig 12301 bp, 14 predicted proteins | sample 5114421 | NCBI WGS metagenome assembly VYKZ01 (sample SAMN12291788, study PRJNA351875) | freshwater metagenome | isolation source: freshwater lake | place: USA: Michigan, Gull Lake | collected 2013-08-08 | reverse complement strand
CCCAACCCCCACACCCCACACCCCCACTTCCCCAACTCCTTTAATCTTTCCTACGATTCTGGGTATCTCTAAAGATAGATAAACAGCTAAGGGATATCTATGTCACTAGAAGAAGGATTAAAATGTCTGCAGCTAAAGGATTACGCAAGGGCTGTAGAATTACTGGAAGAATATTGCCAACAGTCAGCTAATTTTTATTCTCCCTTATATATTCAAGCTAAAATGGCTCTTGCTCGGGCCTATCGCGGCAATAATCAACGGCAACAAGCGATCGCCTTAGCTCTGGAATTAGAAAATCATCTTGATCAGGAAGTTAGTCAGTGGGCCAAACGATTACTGACAATCTTTAGTGCTGAACAAAAAACCATCGGTATTGCCACTAATGGGGTCAAATTTCGATCGCTGCCCAAGGCAGCACGAGCAGCACGGGTAAGTGTCCGGTTATCCCGGACTATCCCCGAAAATAGACTTATTTTTGCTAAACTATTGACAATTACGGCTTTTTATGCTATGCTGTTTGGTCTTTTTTTTGTAATTACCCTTTTTCTCCTCATCCCTGCGGGGAAGGGTGTAATTATTGCCTTGCTCTTGACCGGTTTCTTAGGCGGACTCATCCTTTTTATCGCCCCGAATCTAATTGATTGGACACAAAAACGTCTTTATCGAGTGCGTTGGGTGTCCTTAGCGGAAATTAAACGGTATAGCCCGGAATCGGCGGCGGTAATTGGGCGTGTATGCCGAGAAAAAGGGTTAAAACCGCCAAAACTAGGCATTATCGAAGACGGACAGCCCCTCGCTTTTACCTATGGCTCTCGACGGGGTAATGCTCGCTTAGTAGTTAGCAGAGGTTTATTTACCTATCTCGACGATGAGGAAGTAGCGACGGTATATGCTCATGAATTAGGGCATATTTGGCAGGGAGACTTTGCCCTGATGACTATCTGTGCTAGTTTCGACCATTTAAGCTGTTATATCGATTCTTTTGCCCAAAATCAAGGTAATAATTTTAAAGACACAGTTTTTCTAGCCCTTCTCTCATCAATTATCACCATTTTTAGGCCAATTATTGTTTTTTGCTGTCTTTATCTGTCTCGTACTAGAGAATACTTCGCCGATCATTTTGCTGCCCAAGTTACTGGTAATCCCAATGCTTTGTCCCGCGCTTTAGTAAAAATTGCCTTTGGTTTAGTCCAAGAAACTGCTCAGTTTAGTTCCCTGTCATTGAGTGCAAATGTATTAAATATTGCCCTGGAGCAGGATGCGATCATTGCCGGTAACGTTTATGGTATCGCATTGGAGTCTCGCCGGATCGGACAGAGTTTTCTCTGGGATATATATAACCCTTGGGCAAAATGGTTAGAGTTGCAATCTAATCATCCCCTGACTGGTGAAAGGATTCGCGCTTTAGCTAACTATGCCCGACAGATGGATCTAGATATAGAATTTAGTCTGGGGGGAGTATTACGCCAAGAAATGGAATTAGATTCCAAGAAACTCTATCAAAACTTTTTTCTACGACTGTGTTTATATTATGCTTCGGGACTAGGCTTTATTATTGGGGTTGTCATAGCTGGTTTTCTTTGGCTGAAATTTAGCTCTTGGGGTGGATTGGACCTAATTTTAGTCGGTGGGGGTTTGGGTATAATTATCAATCAATTAGCCAGTTATCCTCCTCTCAAAAATGCTAGTTTCAGCGATATTTTTTCTTTAACTGATAATCCTTACAGTCATCCCCTCTCAGCTATCCCCGTCCGACTCCGCGGTGAGTTAATTGCTCAAGGAAAGAATTTCTTTCTTAAAGATAGCACCGGCATAATTCCCCTCGCTCCTAACTATCGTTTTGGTTTTTGGCATAAAATCAGGACTACTAACTCCCCCATGGCAGCAATAAATAATACATCTGTACGAGTTCTCGGTTGGTTTCGTCGCGATTTATCTCCTCGTCTCGAATGGAGTCAAATAACTCACTCTGGCGGAAATATTCGGGTTTATCCCCGTTTTTGGTCTTTGGTTAGCGGTTTTGGCTTATTAGTCTCCGGTTTAATTATCGAAAATTTGGGTTGAAAACCCCTGTTCAAAGTGGCCGTCCGGCATTCGGACAATCAAAACGGACGGGTCGGAAAGCGTAAGACTACCGCTAAGGTAGCAGCATCCTGGGTCGCGTCAACCCCATTGACGCGACCATCTTAAAAAGGTGGCGTGGTGAGGAATCACCCTCCGTTTACGGCGGTGAGGATGTCAAGCGTTACTCTCGTCCACCATTGAGACTATTGGCCAGAAAATAACCGCCTCAGCAACCTGATCCCGCTCTGTAGTCCGTGTCATCTCAGTTTCCACAACCGGAAGCAAGTTCGCGTCTGGCTAGGGCAGTTATCTTTGTTTGAGGTTTGAAGGCGAGCGCAAAAAGAGTTAATCATGGAAAGTTTTTCTCGAAGAATTTTTGAGCGGCTGGCGGGGTTTGCTGAAACTGACTCGGACAGGGAAGTGTACCTCAATGCCTTGGGCAGTGGAAACCAGGTCGAGAAAGAAAAAGATCGCTATGAGCGCCTCTTGCGCCAGCTTAAACAGGGCGATTATTCGGCTGCTCTCAAAGCTTACCTTCAGCTTGTAGCGATCGCTGATGAGGGCATTCAACAACAACTGGGTCAAATTGTGCGAGAGCGGGTTTACTCATCGGCTACTGATGAACTGTTGCGAACTGAGCTGCTCGCTTACTTCAAGCCGCCACGAATCCTTGATTTTGAGGATGTACGAGCGCTTCTGGCTTCATGCCCTGATTGGTTCACCGCAAAAAACCTAGCACGGGCGCAGGTGATCCAAGAACTGGTCGCTCAACGATGTGATGAAGAGTTGTTTAGAACGCTGATCATAGAAGCCTTAAGAGAATTAAACCACCAGACTCGTTCCTTCAACGCTGCTTATGCGTTGCTAGAGGCGCTCAAAAAACCTGTTTGCGCTCTCGCCGTAGTACGACTCATGCCTTCGCTTCAGGATCAGACGACTCTTCAAGAGGTCTTTAAGAGAATTCTGGCGGCAGAACGCCAAGGAATTGACCCTTCGGAGAAACTTTCCATCGCTCTTGTTGAGCAGCAATGTCCTCTGACCTCTGCACTTGTTGGGGAACTCCTAGCGGTGGGAGCAGAGGGTGAAATAGGCAGTCTTATTACCATGTTACTGGCTTCCGCCGCCGAGCCGACAATTAATCGAGGGATTAACGGCACGGGTTGGTTATCAGGAATTTACCAACCGGGGGATTCTGATAGCTTTGGTGGTTGCTGTCTTGGGAGGTGCTGCTAAACTTTTCGGTTTTTTCCCTAATCCCTAGAACTGGCCTCTAGAAACGGTTACTTGCCTTATGACCATAATAAATAGCTGCTCGAAAAAATCAAAAATCTATAGGAGTAGAGCAAAATGTCTAACGAAACTGTCACCTATTCCCTAGAATCGGTCTTTAAGGAAATTAAAGACAGCATCAAGGAAGTCAACCAGAAAATCGATACCCTGCAAAAAGAAGTCAACCAGAAAATCGATACCCTGCAAAAAGATGTCAATCAAAAAATCGACTCCCTTGAAACACGGATGGATGAGAGATTTGACAAGGTAGATGAGAGATTTGACAAGGTAGAAGAATCGAGGGATTAACGGCACGGGTTGGTTATCAGGAATTTACCAACCGGGGGATTCTGATAGCTTTGGTGGTTGCTGTCTTGGGAGGTGCTGCTAAACTTTTCGGTTTTTTCCCCAATCCCTAGAACTGGCCCCTAGAAACAGTTACTTCCCTTATGACCATAATAAATAGCTGCTCGAAAAAATCAAAAATCTATAGGAGTCTAGCAAATGTCTAACGAAACTGTCACCTATTCCCTAGAATCGGTCTTTAAGGAAATTAAAGACAGCATCAAAGAAGTCAACCAGAAAATCGATACCCTACAAAAAGATGTCAATCAAAAAATCGACTCCCTTGAAACACGGATGGATGAGAGATTTGACAAGGTGGAGGACCGGTTGACGAAACTGGAGATAGGCCAAGCTGATTTAAAAGGCGATATTAAAGTATTAGATGAGAAAATCGAGGGATTAACGGTACGGGTTGGTTATCAGGAATTTACCAACCGGGGGATTCTGATAGCTTTGGTGGTCGCTGTCTTAGGAGGTGCTGCTAAACTTTTTGGTTTTTTCCCCAATCCCTAGAAGTTACCCCCGATACTTAAACCTGACCTGAAATGGGAACTTGGGGTTTTGGGGAATTAGGGTTTTGGGGATTTTGGGGTTTTTAGTAGCCATTTATCGGCATTATTAGTCATGATGACGATCAGTCCTAAAACCTTATTATACTGACCATAAAGTTTTCTACCAGTCTCAATATCTAAATATTGGCATTTAACAGCAAATTTTAACCAAACTTGGCTTTCTGCTGCTTCTGCTTCCGCATCATTTAATCTCAGCAAAAATGAACCCTTATATCGTCTTCTACGCCATGCCTCCGCTAAATTAGCACAGACAGAACGAGAAGAACGTCGAATTTGGTCAATTAATGAATATTTTTCCGACCCAGGAAACTTTTTAGATAGTTCAAAGATTTCCATAGCCAGATTAAAGGCGATCTGATAAACTTCTAGATCTTCATGGGTGTTCAGCAATTTCTTAGGTTTTTGCACCATAATTCCCCTTTCCTGATGGATGATTCTTACTTTCCCTTATAAATACCTCTTGTCAAACCTAAATTCAGGAAAATTCCCCATCACCCCATCACCCCAAAAAAAATTTTTCCCAAGGGTGATAGGTTTTCTGAAACGGGTGGGTAAGTTGTCCATAGAGAACAAAAAACACTTACCAAAGGATATACCCATGAACTCTACCTTCAAATTCAAACTCATCCAAGCTCTCAACAAAAAGAACGGTAACAAAGGTTTCACCCTCATTGAACTCCTAGTTGTTGTTATCATCATCGGTGTACTGGCCGCCATCGCTCTCCCCAACCTCCTCAATCAGGTAGCCAAAGGCAGACAATCGGAAGCTCGCAACAACCTCGGTGTCGTTAACCGCACTCGACAATCTTACCGCTTAGAGACTGGTACTTTTGGTACGTTTTCAGCGCTTCCCCTAAGTATACAAGCTCAATACTACTCATATGCTGATAGTAGCACCGCCCCCAATGACACCGCGGCTGTCACTAATGCTACCGCTATCTCCACCTACAATAACGATATTCGCGACTACTCTGCTGGAGTTGCTCAAAACGGATCTGGTCAGTTTGGTGCCATCATTTGCGAAGCAAATACCCCCGACCAAACTACTGCTGTTGCCGCTACTCCTACTGCTGGTGCAGCCGACGGTGGCACTTGCGCTGCTGGTAGAGTATTGAAATAGAAGATATTCTTCCCAGATTGCCTAAAAGCTTTCTGGCATAACAACCAACAATTGATACTCTAGCGGAAGGTGGCAGGGAAATGTTCTCTTGAAACCTTGCGCTTTTGATTTTTTTCGGGAAGTGGGGATTTTTCAGTGAACAGTAAACAGTAATCAGTGAAAAGACCCGTTGCATAATAGAGATATGAATGGAGGAAATCAAAATGCAATGCCTTCAGCAACTCCTGAAAAGAAAGTTCCGAAGTTTTCACCTAACACTGTCTACTTAGGGTCTGCTGAAAAAGTTTTTCGGTGGGGGTTGGGGTGTGGGGTTTTAGGAAAAAGTCCCTGAATTTTCCCCCCAATCACTCCAAGGGTCGGCACTTTTTGAGGTCAAAAAAGTCTAAAAACCTTGTTGGATAAGGTTTTTAGATTTATTCAGCAAACCCTACTTAAAACTGCAATCTGATAACTGATAACTGATAACTGATAACTGAAATCCCCCAACACCCAAAATATAGTCAATATTGCCAGCGCCTAACCATGAAATACTTTCTTTTTTTAGCAATCAAATCACAGGGAAAAAAAGCGAGGGGTTTTACTTTAATAGAATTGTTAGTAGTGGTGATTTTATTGGGGGTTCTCGCTGCCATCAGTTTACCGAATCTCTTAGGACAAATCGCCAAAGGTAGGCAAGCAGAAGCTCGCGCAGCACTGGGATTGATCAATCGCGCCCAACAGGGTTATCGTTATGAAAAAGGGACTTTTGCTACTTTATCTCAACTATCTCTGGAAGCTGCCAGTATTTCCCTAACATTTTATAATATCAGCGAAGTAGGAACTCCCGATCCTGATCCTTTTGGAGCCGCCTATCTAGCGAATGCTTTGACTCCATTTGATGACGATATTAAAAATTATGCCGGAGCGGCCGGACAAACGGCAGCCGGGGCCTATACTGGTATTGTTTGTGAGGATGAAACTCCTTTAGAAGATAATGTTTCTACCAGTAATTCCGCCGGTGTTCTTAGCTGTGTTGATGGCGTTGAAATTAATTAAAATAACCCCAAAAAATCTTTTATTTTTGTTGATATTATTGACTTTTATTTAAAGCTATGCTAGGCGCAAACAAATCTCTCCATCTATCCTTACTTAAAACTCTTGGTTTAATCGCTGTTATCGGTGGTTTAATCATGGTCATTGTCGAAATGCAACAGGAAAAGGTGAAAACTTTGACCAAAGAAAAGTTATTAGAGAGAAATTATGATCAAGAATCTCGCCTAGAAAATTCTCAGGTTCAGTTATTAAAAAATATACCTTCCTTTGGCTTTAATAATATGTTAGCCAATTGGGCAATGTTGCAGTTTATACAATATTATGGCGATGAGGATGCTCGTCGGGAAACCGGTTACGGTTTAAGTCCCGATTTTATGGAAATTGTCGCTAAAAATGACCCGAAATTTGTCCGTGCCTATTTGATGATGTCCGTCGCTTCTTCTGTCAATGCTGGCAAACCCGAAAGAACGATTGAGATTATGAATAAAGGTTTATCAAAAATCACTCCTGATGTTACTGATGCCTATTTTCTTTGGTTATATAAAGGAGTGGATGAACTATTATTTTTAGGTGATATTCCTGCGGCGAAAAAATCTAATCAAATGGCCGCCGATTGGGCAAAAATTGCCGGTAATGAATTTATCGAAAAATCCGCTAGGGGAACGGTGAAATTTTTAGAAACTAATCCCGATAGTCGCGCTCCTAGAGTCGGCGCTTGGATGTTAGTCTGGATAAATAGCCAAGACGAAGAAACCCGCAAGTTAGCCAAGGAAAATATCGAAAAATTGGGCGGTAAATTGATTGTGATTAATGAGAATCAAGTGATGGCAATTCCCCCCAAGGATTAGGAACTGGCCTATTTTTCATCCTGCCAAAACTTATGATTTAATAAGCCATCAATATCCTTAGAAAAAGGACAAACATCGGGAAAATTAGAGTCTGGATAATCCTCTTTCACCGCTTCTAAAGCTTCTCGATAACATTCTTCTAAAATCTCTATCATAAACCTTTTCAAACTAGGAGAATACTTAAATTCCTTATTCAACTCCTTGCGAAAATTTCTAATTTCAATTTCCCACCCCCGATAACAATCGGGAAGAACCACATAACAACGTTTTAATAAATGTTCTAATAAACGAGTTAAAAAATTATCAACCGCTTTGCGTTGACTTTTCCCCAAAGATTCCACCTCCTCGATTAAATTCTCTAAATCAACTTGAGATAAATCCCCAGATTTTAAGTCCTTAACCGTCTTCTCTATCCACAAAGCAAAATCTCGAACATAAAGATTTTTTACCTTTGCTAAAGTCATAATTTTTCTCCTTGTTAAACTTAAATTAATTTCTTGAAAATCACACTAAATCTGGTTATTAAAGACTGATTACTTATTCCCCCTATTGCCTATTGCCTCTACTCAACGGATTTAGTATCAAAGTTTAACTTTCCCAAAACTTATGGTTTAATAAACCATCAATATCCTTAGAAAAAGGACAAACATCGGGGAAAATAGCATCATATTTAATTCGCATATTCTCCACCGCTTCCTGATAACAATCATCACAAATATCGGTTAAAAAACTGCATAAACTAGGGGAATCTTTAAGGATATCTTTTAACTTCGATTGACAGCGTTTAATTGTTACTTCCCAACCTCGATAACAGTCGGATAAAGGAAGATAACGCCGTTTTAAAGCGTGTTCAAATAATGTAATTAGACGGTTTTTTAGTTCCCTTTTGTCTCGTCTTCCCAAAGATTCCACCTCCTCGATCAAATTCTCTAAATCAACCTGAGATAAATCCCCAGATTTTAATTGCTTAACCGTCTTCTCTATCCACAAAGCAAAATCTTGATCATACAGATTTTTTACCTTTGCTAAAGTCATAATTTTTACCTCCTCTGTTGACTAATTACCCTCATTTTATCTAAACCTCGCCAATTCAGACGGCTCTCTTGTCCTTCGTGTGATAAGTTTGATTAATCGATCGCTAGTTACTCTCTGTGTCCTTTGTGCCTTTGTGGTTCATCCCTCTCTTCACAACTAACAAGCCACAAACTGCACCGATCGAGGGATAATATAACCTTGATATTGACAGTGGCGACTTATGAAAATTTTAATTATGGGTGGAACCCGATTTATCGGCGTTTCTCTGACTAAAGTATTAGTAGAACAGGGTCATGAGGTGGTATTATTTAATCGTGGCAATAAACCCGCTCCGGTTGCTGGAGTACGACAGATCCACGGCGATCGCACTGACCCAGCGCAACTGAAAGAAAAGCTTAAAAATGAGAGTTTTGAGGCAATTTTCGATAATAATGGCAGAGAATTAAGTGATACTCAGCCCCTCGTCCAGATTTTTAGGGAAAGAATCCAGCATTTTGTCTATGTTAGCTCGGCGGGGGTTTATTTAAAATCTGACCAAATGCCCCACAAAGAAGGAGATAAACTAGATCCCAAGAGTCGCCACAAGGGAAAATACGAGACAGAAAACTATTTAAACGAGATGGGTTTACCCTGGACTGCCATCCGTCCGGTTTATATCTACGGACCGGGCAACTATAATGACCTAGAAGCTTGGTTTTTTGACCGTTTGGCTCGTAATCGTCCTATTCCTATACCTGGTCATGGGGAACATTTTACCCAATTCGGTCACGTTGTCGATCTAGCTAAGTCCATGGCCGCAGTATTGGGGAATTCTCAGGCTATCGGTCAAGTGTATAATATTTCATGCGATCGCTATGTAACTTTTAACGGTTTAGCGAAAGCTTGCGCGGCAGCCATGGGGAAAAATGCCGAGGAAATCGAGATTGTTAGCTATAACCCCAAAAAATTTGACTTCGGCAAAAAGAAACCTTTCCCCCTGCGAGTTCAACATTTTTACGCTGATATTAATAAGGCCACCCGGGAGTTAAACTGGCAGCCGGAATATGATCTCGTCAGTGGTTTAACAGACTCCTTCCAGAATGATTATCTCGCTTCCGGTCGCGATCAACAAGAAATCGACTGGGCGATCGATGACCAGATATTGGCAAATCAGTGAGAATCTGGGAATAGGGAACAGTTAATCGCTCCCTATTCCCCATTGACAGCTTACTGCACATTCCACCAACCGAAGGCCGGCCCGACAAAGCGAATAACTACCCAAGCGCCGGCTAAAACTCCTATACCAATCCAGGCACCCCTAGTGGTTAACTTGTAAGCTTGGGCCGCTTGACTTTTGGTAATCGGTAGCCAAGGCAGGATATTTTCTTCCTGTCCATATTTATCACCCAGGGCCGATTGACGACGTTTTGATTCACCCATACTAATGTCAATTATTAAGAGGTTTTTATCTGATTGTAGATCGAAAGACAACAGCCTACACCCAGTCCTAGTCCCTGAAGGAGGGCGATCGAAACTGACGGCCGATGACCGACTATTATAGAATTAAAGGTTGCAACCGAAACGATAATAATTATGGCAACCATTAACAGTAATTACTTAAAACTAAAAGCGGGTTATCTTTTTCCGGAAATTGCCCGACGAGTCCAAGCTTTTGCGGCAGCCCATCCCGATGCTAATATTATCCGTCTGGGGATTGGGGATGTCACCGAACCTTTGCCCCGAGCTTGTCGGGAGGCAATGATTAAAGCGGTGGAGGAAATGGGCGATCGCTCTAGCTTTAAAGGTTACGGGCCCGAACAGGGTTATGCTTGGTTAAGGGAGAAAATCGCCGTCAATGATTTTCAGGCTCGCGGTTGTGATATAAGTGCCGATGAAATCTTTATTTCCGACGGTTCTAAGTGCGATACGGGCAATATTCTCGATATTTTTGGGGATAATAACTCGATCGCCGTAACTGACCCAGTATATCCCGTTTACGTTGATACTAATGTTATGGCTGGACACACGGGAAAGGCCAACGACCGCGGTGAATACGAGGGACTGATTTATCTGCCAATTACCGCCGAAAATAACTTTACTGCCCAGATTCCAGCCGAAAAAGTCGATTTAATCTATCTCTGTTTTCCCAATAATCCCACCGGGGCCACGGCTACCAAAGAACACTTGACAGCTTGGGTCAATTATGCTAGGGCTAACGGATCGATTATCTTTTTTGATGCGGCCTACGAGGCCTTTATCACCGATGCCAGTTTACCCCATTCCATCTACGAAATCGAGGGGGCGCGGCAATGTGCGATCGAATTTCGCTCTTTTTCCAAAAATGCCGGTTTTACCGGGACTCGTTGCGCTTTAACCGTGGTTCCCCAAAGTCTCATGGCCAAAGCTGCCGACGGGACGGATGTGCAACTCTGGAAACTGTGGAATCGTCGGCAATCGACCAAATTTAACGGCGTTTCCTACATTGTCCAACGGGGGGCCGAGGCGGTTTATTGCCCGGAAGGAAAAGCACAAGTACAAGAACTTGTCAAGTTTTATTTACAAAATGCAACAATTATCCGAGAAAAATTAACCGCTGCTGGTTTAGAAGTCCATGGCGGTGTAAATGCGCCCTACGTCTGGGTAAAAACGCCCCAGGGTCTATCGAGTTGGGATTTCTTCGATAAGCTACTGCACACCTGTAATGTGGTGGGAACCCCCGGATCCGGCTTTGGGGCTGCCGGAGAGGGTTATTTCCGGCTATCGGCTTTTAATAGTCGTGCCAACGTCGAGGCCGCTATGGAGAGAATTATCGATAAATTTCAAGGCTAATGGCTAAGAGGGGGATGTTTGCGGAAGCATCCCCATCGGGAAATAATTGATAGACTGGTAACTACTCACCGACCATGGCTCACCGATGCGACCCTTTTGGTTAGAATCCTTACAGGTAGAAAGATTAACGATCGCAATTGCCAGCTTACCGGCAGCTCTGCAAGGGCTCAAGTTGGTGCAGTGGTCAGATCTGCACTGCGATGAACAGCATTTGCCTGTAGCTGTCCTGCAAGAAGCGATCGCCATTACTAATCAGGAAAAACCCGATCTCATCTTCCTGACGGGGGATTTTATTACCTATAGTCCTAGTCCGATTTTTGCCCTAGTCGAGAGCATAAAAGCTCTCAAAAGTCAAGGGGGTATTTATGCTTGTTTAGGAAATCATGACAGTTATCTTCCGCAGGCAAGGGAAACGGTCAGATCAGCCCTAACTAGCGTGGGAATTCGGGTACTCTGGAATGAAATCGCCACACCCTACGGCGAAAATTTTCCCATTGTCGGATTGGCCGATTATTGGTCCGGGGAATTTTTACCGCAAATCCTCGAGCAAATTTCTCCCGATATACCCAGACTCGTCCTTTCCCACAATCCCGATACAGCCATGCTTTTAAGGGATTGGCGCGTGGATTTGCAGTTATCCGGTCATACCCACGGAGGTCAAGTGACTATCCCCGGTATCGGTTCCCTACCGATAATTTTAGAGAAACTTAGGCGATCGCTGCCCGACCCCTATGGTCAATGGGTTCCCTTTCAACGGCAGTTTAGCAGAGTAGTCCGATACTGGCAATGGTCCGAGGGATTTCACCGAGTTGGGGAAAATCAATTATATGTCAATCGAGGCTTAGGAACCTATTTTCCCGGTCGTCTTTTTTGTCCCCCCGAAGTGACGGTAATTACTTTGATCAACGGCAGCCAGTCTTGAATCAGTGATCAGATGTGAGTTTTTAGTGAACAGTATGACAGCCTTTCTCGTGAAGGTGAAGCACAAGCTCATTCTTGCTAATCAAGTATTTCAGATGCAAGAACGAACCTCATGTATCTGAGAAAAGCTGTAAGTGAGGAGTATTGTAAAGTTTCAATACAAATATAGTCATATATAGCCAGCCATGGTAATATGTGAACACGAAACTATCAGACTAGGCAAAAAAAACAGGAATAAGTTATCGAACGGCTTGGAGGTGGTGGAAACAAGGGAATTTAACAGGCTA
>VYKZ01000195.1_pt1 | contig 12327 bp, 9 predicted proteins | sample 5114421 | NCBI WGS metagenome assembly VYKZ01 (sample SAMN12291788, study PRJNA351875) | freshwater metagenome | isolation source: freshwater lake | place: USA: Michigan, Gull Lake | collected 2013-08-08 | reverse complement strand
TCCAGCCAGAGACCCGCCTCCAAAGAAGAAGGGACTCAGGTCAAACCCAGTCACGACGAGTGTGTCGTTTCCCCCTCCCAAATCGATGACCGCGCCGCCTCCAGCCGCCGAACCCCCATAATGGATTGTGTCATTGCCATCGCCTGTCCAGATGCGGTCAGTAAATGCCCCATCGTAAACGACGTCGTTCCCAGACCCCAAGGTGATCCAGTAGCGCTCGATGTTGCGGAGGGTGGTCCCGTTGGGAAGGGTGTTCACCGTCGCGGAGTCGCGCCAGTCCAGGATGATCGACTGGCTAACATTGCTGTAACTCGCATAAAGTGCGTCAAAGCCACTTCCGCCGTCGGCGCTGGCTATGCCGCTTGGATCTGAGCTGTAGGCACTGCCAGGATAGTTCCAGTCTTCGCCGCCAAGGAGAAAGTCGTCACCGCCTCCCCCATTCAGATGGTCGGATCCTGTGCCGCCAACGAGAACGTCATTGTCGTCCCCGCCCTCCAGGGTGTCATTGCCGCTACCTCCATCCAGGTAATCGGCACCAGTACCACCTCGCAGAGTGTCGAAACCGGAGTTGCCGAAAAGTTGGTCGTTGCCTCCAAAGCCGTCGATCGTATCGATGCCCGATCCGCCGCTCAGACTGTCAGCATTCGACGAACCGATAAAGCTGTCGTCCCCTTCGAGCGCCACGGTCGGACCTCTGATCAGGCCGCCGTCGCCGCTGGTGACACCCTGAACCATCGCTCGCAGCCCGACGGAGAACCCCGTGACCGTCTGATAGACGATGCTTCCATCGTTGGCGTTGACGATCTCCATGCTGGTAACGGTGCCCCCGCCACTGGCTCCATTGGCCTGGGCCCAACTAAGGTTGGTACCATTCAGTCTAACGATCCACAGGGGCGAGTTTGCCGAACCATTACTGAACGGACCGAACGTGAGCTGGCTCGTCGGCTGAGCAGCACTGGGTTCCCGCGGCCCCGATTCACCAAACGCAAACCAAAGTTGCCCCGCCAGCGCGACCTCGGACACAGTGAGCACAGGCATTTTGACCATCCCTTAGTCATAAGAGGCTGATCGACCGTACATCTCGACCCAGTGCCTATTCAAGCAGCATTGGGCGTTCGAGATAGCGTCGGGTGAAGTCAGCAGAAAACTGGCGGTGGGTTCCGCACTCACAGCGTGTTTGCTAATCGCGGAGGATTTTAGTTGCCTCGATAAACGCTTGTTTGGAGCGCGGACAATGTGGCGGTCGAGCGGCTCAGCGGCCACGAGCGGCGTCGTCTGGTCCACGCCATGCCGCCTCAAGGGCTGGCTCAAGGTCGGCTCACCCCGCGCCTACGACTTGACCATGAGCGGGTAGGTGAGCAGACCTTAGGGAACGGTCTGCCGCACCGGCTGTTGATTGGTGGAAGTGAGCCTGTAGACCGCAGCCGCAGGGTTGCAAGCACACAATGATTGATCTTGTCGACGCCGTGATGGAAGCGCTCGAAAAGCGCAAGTGGACCGTTGCCTGCGCCGAATCCTGCACCGCGGGGCGTCTCGCGCAGGCGCTCGCTGGCGGACGCGGCGCCTCCCGGATTTTTCTAGGCGGCATTGTTGCCTACACACCTTCGACCAAGGAGCGGGTGCTGTCCGTTGCCGCAGAGACCCTGGCCCGCCCGGAGGGCACCGTCAGCGAGGACGTTGCGGTCCAGATGGCACGGGGCGCCGCCGACCTCACCGGCGCAGACCTCGCGCTTGCCACAACCGGTGTTGCCGGCCCCACCACCGACGACAAGGGCAACCCCGTCGGTCGCGTCTTCCTCGCGCTGCACGACGCGACCGACGATCGGGCGACGGTGGCGGTCCGGCGCTTCGATTTCGGCGAAATCGGCCCCGACGAGGTCACGAACCGCACCGTGGACGCGGCGTTGATCCTGCTCGCGGGCCATCTCGCTGCTGCCCCGGGCTAAGAGCCGGGGCAGCCAAGCCGTCAGGCGACCGGCAGGGCCGCGGGCGAGGGTAAGGCCGCCTTAGGCAGCCTTCCGGTTGACGGCCCGCACCGCAATATCGGTGAGCTTCTCGTCGGTCGCCTGCTCTTCCCTCAGCGTCTTCTCGAGTTCCGCCGCGCAGTCCGGGCGGCCCAGCTGCTTGGCCCAGGCGACCAGCGTGCCGTAACGGGTTATCTCGTAGTGCTCCACCGCCTGCGCGGCGGCAACGAGGGCAGCGTCGAGCACCCGCTTGTCCTCGACCTCGCCGGCGATCTCTTCCGCCTCGTCGATGATGCCGTCGATCGCCGGGCAGTCCTGGCCCTTGATGGCGGCGCCGTGCATGCGGAAGACCGCCTGTAGGCGGATGACATGGGTCTCGGTCTCCCTCAGGTGGTCCTCGAAGGCCTCCCTGAGTTCGGGGTCGGTCGCCTTGTCAATCATGTTTGGCAGCGCCTTCAGGATCTGCTGCTCGGCGTAATAGATGTCTTGCAGCTGGTGGACGAACAGGTCGTCCATCGTCTGGATATCCTTGGAAAACCAACCCATGACAGTCCTCCTTGGTGGATGATGTGCCCTGCGAAACCGGTGGCGAGGGAGTTTCCCTGTGGCCGTGCGGAAAGGAACCCCGCACCGCGCCGATCCGTTCCCATGACCTTTCCAATGACCTTCTGTTCTGGTCGGTTGAGATTCGAGAATTTTCATAGAGGGAGAGCGCCCCTCTGTTTCCTGCGACCACAAGCGAGCGAGAAGCCGAGCCACCCTGAGCCGCTGTGTCTGAGCTCGTGTCTATGCTCGCGTGAACAATGCATCGGCCCTTTGGTCGGCTTTAGTTAATGCTTCTGGCCAGCCGGCGTCGCCACCGCACAGTGCTTCTTGCTGCGCTGAAGAACGTAGCAACGGCGCCCGGAGTGAGGGGCACGGCCTTCGGACTTCATCCGATCCTCGAGCCAGTTGCTCTTCGTCGGCGGTCTGACGCCCCCTGAGGCTGATTGGAACAGCTCCGGGGTCGACTGGTTGGTCGCCGAACACAGGAGCATCCGGATGAAGGCACTGACCTGGCACGGCAAAGGTGACATGCGCTGCGAAAGCGTTCCGGACCCGATCATTCAGGACGGTCGCGACGCCATCATCAAGGTGACGGCCTGCGCGATCTGCGGCTCGGATCTGCACATCTACGGCGGCATCATCCCGGAGATGCGCTCCGGAGACGTGATCGGCCACGAGACCATGGGCGAGGTGGTCGAAGTCGCAAAGGACAACAAGGCGCTGAAGGTCGGCGATCGCGTCGTCGTGCCCTTCACTATCTCCTGCGGCGAGTGTTTCTTCTGCCGCCGCGGGTTCTTTTCCGGCTGCGAGCGCACCAATCCCGATGCGACCAAGGCGGAGAAATTATGGGGCCATGCACCCGGCGGGCTCTTCGGCTACTCGCATCTGCTGGGCGGCTACGCCGGCGGACAGGCGGAATATCTCCGCGTGCCCTTCGCCGACGTCGGTCCCATCAAGGTGCCCGACCACCTGACTGATGAACAGGTGCTGTTTCTGTCGGATATCTTCCCCACCGGCTTCATGGCCGCTGACTTCTGCAACATCCAGAACGGCGACACGATCGCCATCTGGGGCTGTGGCCCCGTCGGCCAGATGGCGATCCGAAGCGCCTTCATGCTGGGCGCCGAGCGGGTGATCGCCGTCGACACGGTCCCCGAGCGGCTGGAACTCGCCCGCGCCGCCGGCGCCATCACGATCGATTTCATGGATGAGGATGTCTACGAGCGGATCCAGGACCTGACCCGCGGCCGCGGCGCGGATGCCTGCATCGATGCGGTTGGCACCGAGGCCGAGACCATGGCGAGCTTCGATTCCATGGTCGACCGGATCAAGGTGGCGACCTTCATGGGCACCGACCGGCCGCACGTGCTGCGCCAAGCGATCCACTGCTGCCGCAACTTCGGGACGGTGTCCATTGTCGGAGTTTACGGCGGGTTCCTCGACAAAATCCCGATGGGGTCGGCGATCAACCGCGGCCTCACCTTCCGGATGGCCCAGACCCCCGTGCAGCACTACCTGCCAGATCTGCTGAGACGGATCGAGGAGGGGCAAATCGACCCGTCTTTCGTCATCACGCACCGCGGCACGCTCGAGGACGGCCCAGAACTCTACAAGACGTTCCGGGACAAAAAGGACGGATGCATCAAGGTGGTCTTAAAGCCCTGACCCCGTCCGAGGAGACTCTTCATGGCCAAACGCAATCTCGCTGTCGTCACCGGTGCCTCCTCCGGCATCGGCCTGGAACTCGCGAGGCTCGCCGCCGAACACGCCTACGATCTTGTCATCGCCGCCGACGAGGATCTTGCCGTCGTGGCGGATGAGTTGCGCGGCACCGGGAGCGAGGTCGTGACGGTGGTGGCAGATCTCGCCACCGTCGATGGCGTCGACCGCCTTTGCGAGGCCGTCCGCGATCGGGGACGCGTACCGGATCTGCTGATGGCCAATGCCGGCCATGGGCTCGGCCACGCTTTCTTCGACCAGCGGTTCGAGGAGTGGCGCCACGTCATCGATACCAACATTACCGGGACGATCTATCTGATCCAGAAGCTGGGGCCGGACATGTGTGGCCAGGGCAGCGGGCGCATCCTGATCACGGGATCGATTGCGGGCTTCATGCCGGGGACCTTCCAGGCGGTCTACAACGGCACCAAGGCCTTCATCGATTCCTTCTCCTTCGCCCTGCGCAACGAGATCAAGGACAGCGGCGTCACCGTCACTTGTCTGATGCCGGGGCCGACCGAGACCAATTTCTTCCGCCGCGCCGATCTGATGGACACCAAGGTGGGCCAGCAGGAGAAGGACGATGCGGCCTATGTCGCGCGCGTCGGCTTCGACGCCATGATGAGGGGCGAGGGCGACGTGGTGGCGGGCTGGAAGAACAAGCTCCAGGCCACCATTGCCAACGTGACGCCGGCTAGCGTGCTGGCTGAACAGCACCGCCGCATGGCGGAGCCCGGCTCCGGCAAGCCCTGAGGACCCCCGCGGCGGATAGGAACGCCCGTCCGCGGCCCGGGTCGACGGTCGCGCAGCCGAGCGGAAGGCGAACAACCGCTACGCTCCAACGCGCCCCCAGCGATCCCTGCCCGGATGGGATGAAACGTGGGCAGGGCCGCATCGGGGTCGATACACTGCCGAAGCTCCACGTCCTCGCGCCGTCTCCATAGTCTTTAAGACGGTGAGTGGTTCCCGAGAGCGCGCAACGCGGTATTCAGCCATTATTCACATCAATGACGGACAAAGCTGCGGGGCCATTGATGAGAACTAAGTTGACACTCTGCGCCTCCATGACCAGTAGACATGGGAGGATTACTCGGAGCGCGCTGTATAAGAACCGCCGCTAATGGGACTTGGCTTGCGCCTCGCCGGCCGGTTCCTATTACTCTTTTTGGTCAGGTATGATTTTCGTCGTAGCGTTAATCAGCTGAGATACGGCCGTTAGGAGCTGAGCGGTGGCGAATGGTTTCGCTAATAAGATGCTGTTAGGGACGCCCCTCGAGGCCCACTGGTCGGCGCTGGCGCCAGTCATATAGACGACAGGCAGGTCGGGTCTCACCTCACGCGCCTGCTGCGCAATGTCCCATCCAGTGATGGCTCCCGGCCCGATGTCGACATCAGTTATAAGCGCGCGCACCTCTGCAAGCCGATCGTCTAGGAGTTGCAGTGCACCGGGTCCGTCAGTAGCGGCCAGAACGAGGTAACCTCCTTCTTCCAGCGCATCTTGAAGATCAATGAGAACGAGCGCCTCGTCCTCGACAACTAGGAGCGGTACGGCCTGTGTCATAAGTTCTGCCCCTATTTGGCCGGCCGACGAAACCGGCCAACTGGACAAAACGCGCGAGGTCTCGACCAGTTCCCCAGTTTCTGGCTGTTGGATCAATAGAGCCATATGTGCCAGATTGTGGACGGTCAATCTCCGGATCTGGGGGTCGGGAGCCTATTGACCGGGGGGCCCAACATTGTGCTGGTGCCTGTCCAAATCTCTAGCATCCGGCGGGCTGGAAATGTCACTTCGTCGGCGTCTTTACCTCATCGGTATAGTGGGTCTCGTTCCTGTGCTGGGAGCGGGTTCTTGGAACGAGTGGAGCAATCGCACCCTTCGCGAGAAGGAGCTGCGAGCAAATCTGACTGACGAGGCGGTGCATGTCGCCATCGAGTTCCAACGCCAGCTGGAGGGCGTCCAGAGCCTGTTGCAGACGTTGGCCGTACTGCCAGTTCTACGAGGTACGGCGCCCATCACCTGCGATGAACTTTTCAACCAAGTTCGCCCGCAGAATACCGTCTTGGCGGCCGTGGGAGCGACGGACCGGGAGGGTAACGTCATCTGCGCCTCTGACCGCGCCCCGGGAGAGCTATTACCGGCAATCAGTGACCGCGTGCATTTCCGTCGCGCCATGGAAACGCAGGGCCCGGCACTTGGCGGCTATGCCTACGGCAGGCGAACGGCGCAACACGTGATCCACATGGCAGTCCCCTACAGGGATGCGGCGGGAATTCCGGCCGGCGTGGTATTCGCATCTCTCAGCCTCGACGTCATTGCTCGCCGATATGATCTACCTCTCTGGAACGCGTCCCGGGTGATCACCGTGATTGATGCCGATGGCACGGTCATCATGCGCCAGCCTGATTATTCAAGGTTCGTCGGGCAGAAGATCGAACCTGGTCGTTGGGCGCAACTGCAGTCTTATCGCTCCCCGGGCTTTTATGACGCTGTGTCATCCATTGATGGAATTCGGCGCATCATTGGGTTCTCACCACTGATGTCGGAACCCGTCGGTTTGTTCGTAGGAGTGGGTGTCGACCGAGATGCGGCTTTTGCGCCCCTGAATGCGGCAACCTTCCGGTCAATCCTAGCCACAATCGCAGCTCTGCTGTTGGCCTTTGGATCTGCGTGGGTAGTAGCACGAAACCTGATCGGCAAGCCGTGGCGCCGCACGCTCAGGGCGGCCAAACGCCTGCGAGAAGGTGATCTGACCGCGCGGGTCGATTATGTCGGGAAAGGAGAGTTTGGGGAGCTGGCAACCGCCTTCAACTCAGTTGCTGACCGCCTGGTCGAGGCTTTGACACGAAAGGACATGCTGCTTCGTGAACTCAGTCATCGCGTCATGAACAGCCTTCAGGTGATAAATTCGGTTTTGAGCATGCAGGAACGTTCAGCCCGCTCGGATGAAGCGAAAAGGGAACTGAGAAGCGCTGCCAACCGTGTACAGGCCGTGGCCATGACTTACCGGCGGCTACATGAGCTGAACGGAACCGAGGCGGTCGACATCGGCGAATTGGCGGAGGCCTTGTCGGCCGAGATTGCGCGGTCAATTCTGCGGTCCCCAAATCAGATCGATATCGACTGCCAATCGCAGTTCTTAGCTCCGCACCGCGCGATGTCCTTTGCACTGATCGCCAACGAACTCCTCACGAACGCCGCGAAGCACGGCGGTGAGGGTAGTAGGGTTGTCGTGAGGTTGAAGGTTGCTGGTCGCCAGGTCGTATTTTCAGTGGCGAACTCATTAAACCATCTTCACACGGCTGAAGCCCAAAGCGGCGGATTCGGCTCCAAAATGATTAGGGCGATGACTGGTGATCTAAAGGGTGAATTGAAACGCAAGGTATCCGCAGAACAATTTGAGGTTTTGGTGGCGATTCCTATTGACGAAGGCCGCGTGGAACGGAATTGAGCGATCAGAAGTCTTAAGCAATTGCACACTGCCCAACTATCAGTTTACCGACGTCGCGCCCGAGACATGCCGAAGGCGCGCGGGCCGTCCGGTTTCTTATTGAAGCACATCTCGACCTCGGTATATGGGCCCGCAAAGCAGGCGTCGCGGCAGCCGGCCCCTTCGACCCTACGCGACAATTGCTCGACCGCTTGCGTCGATCCCTGCTTCAAATTGCGACGCCGGCTGAGGCTTCGCGAACAGATAGCCCTGCCCAAACTCGCAGCGAAGCGCTTTCAAGAAATCAAGCTGAGCTTCGGTTTCGATGCCCTCTGCAACGACGTCGATGCCTAGGCTATGTGCCAGACCGACAATGGCTTGCACGATCAGTGTGTCCTCTGCCACTCGCCCCAGACGTGACACGAAAGACCGGTCAATCTTCAGCGCATCGACCCTGAACTGCCGCAAATGAGTAAGCGAGGCGTATCCGGTACCAAAGTCATCCAACGCAACCTTGATGCCATTGGATCTAAACTGCCGAAGCACCCTGCCAATTTGATCCGGATCCTTGGCCAAAAGCACGTCTTCGGTAATCTCCACTTCCAGCACGCTCCGGGGCAGGCCTTGACTGTCGAGCCGTGAGATAATCCGCTGGACGAGATCCGGGTCCGCCATCTGCGAGTAGGACAGGTTGATGGCGATATGCCCCATCTGGAAGTGCTTGCGCCTCCATTCGGTTGCCTGCCGTACGACCTTGTCAAATACAACGTCGCCCAATCGTGCCGACACCAGCGCATCTTCGAGCGCAGCGGCGAACGAGCCGGGCGCCGCGACCTGTCCATCCGGCTGACGCCATCTGACCAGCGCCTCAAACCCGATATGCTGACGCGTCGCGAGATCAACCTTGGGCTGGTAAAACACCTCAATCTCATCTCGCTCGATCGCCGCGGCAATGGCGCTGATCTGGCGATACTTTTCGCGGGCCGCTTGATCGAGTTCGGGTGTGTAGGAGCGCCACGTTCCGCGGCCGGCCGCTTTGCTCGCGTAAAGCGCCAAGTCGGCCTGGCGCAACAGCTCCGTCGCTGATCCTGCGGTCCCGGCGGCTATTCCTACCGAACCGCCGATGTGGAACGAGAGGCCATCGCATTCGACCGGCGTTCGTAAGTTCTCGAGAAGCCGATCTGCAACTCTCGCCAACGCCGACATGCTCTTTCCATCCGCGGGAATAACCGCAAACTCGTCGCCGCCGGTTCGCGCGACGAGCTGGCTGCCACGAGCCGCGTGGCGGATACGCCGTGCAACGGCCCGGAGGCAGGCGTCTCCCACGGGGTGACCGTGCGTGTCGTTGATGCGTTTGAAGTTGTCCAGATCAACGAGGATCAGCCCGACCAATGCGCCACTCAGTTCGAAGCGCTTGTCCAACGTCGATTGGAGTTTGGTCCTGTTTGCCAGCCGGGTGATCGGATCGTGTTCAGCAAGAAATTCGATGCGGCGCTGTAGCCGCTTTTGCTCAGTAATGTCCTGCTTCATGCCACACCAGGTCGGGGGCTGACCGGCCTGGTGGCTGTATCCTCCTGCAATGCGGAACCACCGCCGCCTTCCGTCCGGAGTCGTCGCCCGCGCTTCGACGTCGAACGTGTCTTTTCGGGCACGCGCGCGCGCAATGACCTCTTTAATCGCGTCGCGATCGGCCTCATCGTACATGTCGTAGTGATCGCCGTAGCTCGGCGGCGCGCCTGGATCCATGCCGTGGATTGCAAACATTCCCTCGGTCCAGCGCAGTTCTCCATTCTCCAGATCGACCTCGAACCCGCCAAGCTTCGCGAACCGCGCGGCTTGATCCAGGATTCGCTTCTGGGCTTGCAAATCGTTCTCCTGCCGCCTCAGCAGCTCCTTTTGGACGTCGCCTCTTCGCGACAGGGACTCCGCCAAAATATCTTTCGCCTGACGCACGAGATGCGAGTTCGCCACGTCGGCCAGATCGCCTAGTGCACTGCGGTCCGTCTCGGAAAACGTGCGGGGTTTGCTGTCGATGATGCAAAGGGTACCAAGGTGATGCCCGTCACCCAGCGTCAAAGGAATTCCGGCATAAAATCGGATACCATTTTCAGCTTGCACGAAAGGGTTGCTGGAGAACCGCGGATCGAGAGTTGCGTCCTCAACCACCAACATCTGACCGTTGGCGACAGCATGGGAGCAGAATGCGTGCTCCCTCATTGTTTCCTGGAGGTCAAACCCCACTCGAGCTTTGAACCACTGGCGATCGGCCGCCACCAAAGAAAAAAGACTGGTTGGCACGTGAAACATTCGAGCTGCCGTCCGTACCAACGCGTCAAACTGGGGCTCGGGCAGGGTGTCCAGAAGTCGCAGCTGGTTAATAATTTGAAGCCGCTGAGCCTCATTTGTCGGAACGGGGTAGGACAGTTTCATAGCTATCCGCCTCGATACTCTCTCACCCGACTGGCAAGCAAATGGCTGGCCACCGTCCGCAACTTGCGGGGGTAGCGCCGCACCAGTTAGCTAGCCATGTCTTTAAGAACCCTTATTGCGCGCCATCTTGTCGTGAAAATGCAGGCCACTGAAACCGGCCGATAATGGAGCGGCATTTTTTGGGCCGGGTGGAAAAAACTTACGCTATCGCCCTGCTTGTGCTGGTCTCCTGCCAGACGGCGGAACAGCGTCAAACATCTATGGAGACGATGCTTGCCAGTCGCTCTGACGCATACGCGCAATCGTGCAAGGCCGCAGGGATTCCGTTCGGGCACCGCTGAACTGATAGGCCGCATTGAGCAGCGCGACAATCCGTGCCCAGCTGAAGAGCAAGCTAGGCAAGGCTCGGACGGCAGCTGGCATCGCTTTGACGACGCCACGCGGGCCTGGGAGGGCTGAGGTTGCAGAATGCCGGCGCCGCACAGCCACTGCATGCTTGCGCGCGACGCTTGGTCAGCTAACGTCGCGTGACTTTCGAATCTAGGGGGTAGAATGGCGCCAAGATCCTTCCTGCGAAAGCAGGCGGAGGTGATGCTTGTGGCCGCTGCGGTTCTTTTGCCGGCCGCGGCGATGTTGATTCACTTCGGGCTACTGCCCACGATCTGGAGGTGATCCCTTGACCCGCCTGGAATCCGGGACATCAGCTCCGGCAACCAAGAAGCGCTCGATCGTCGTCAACGGTCACAAATCGTCGATATCGCTCGAAGACGAATTCTGGGATGGCCTCGTCAAGATCGCCGAGGCAAAGCGCATGACGCTGATTGACCTTGTGGGGCAGATTGATGAGGGGCGCCTGACGAGAAACCTGTCCTCGTGCATTCGCCTGTTCATCCTTCAAGAAGCCCGCGAAGGCCGGCTAGGTCCGAAGTCTTCCTCACCACCACCGCGGCGGTACCGGCGCGTTTCCGCTACCACGTGATCGGTGTGAGAAAGTTGTGCAGATAGCGGCCCAGATACCTCGGGTTCGGCGGGATGCACGCTATGGTGGTCCGGCGGCGGGCCTGTGAGGTTCGCCCCGAACCGGCCTGTCTCCCCCTCCGACCACCCTCCCCCTGGAGGCGGGCCGGTTCACTTTCAGACGAGGAACTTAGGCTAGGAAACGCGGTTGGTCACATGCGGTGAGGGGACGCCGTCCGGCCCGTTTTGCGAGCTACGCAGCTCTCCCGTCCGCAAGACGGGCCATTAGCCTCTTGCGCGTCGCTCAATTCGGACAACTGATCGCGGGATTGCCGCTGGCGACTTTCAAGATGGCCACCGCGGCTCCTGTTTCTTTCTCCAAACACTGCCTTTGATGCCTGGCGGTCGGCACGGCGGCCGCGCTGTCCCTTGTCATTTTGAGACCGTGGTGGGAACTGCGCATACGGCGAGCCCCATTGCAGTCATCCAATCAGGTGCTGTGTACGGAGGAGCGCTTAGTTCCAATCTGAAACAATTGGGATGGCGTCTGTATCAGAGGCACTTGGCGTCCTCGTGGATAGTCGCGGCCGATGCTCGCCAACTCCGCCTTCAGGATCCTAAAGCGCTCCAATTAATCTTGCTCGCTCCACCAGTCCGGCCACCGGACTTTGTGTGGCGTTCTCGTTGCTTCCACCACTGTCCTCTGCTCGGTCGGCGACAACTGCCTGCCAGCGAGCCTATCCAGAGCGGCCTCCACGATCCACGGCTCGATCATCACCCTTGCCGTGGGGCGATAGCGGTCCATTTTGCGCGCCAGCCTGAGGGGTTCGAGAGCGCAGACGACGCTTCCCGGATCGATGCCTACCCGGATGATCACCGTGAGTGCGTCATCCTTGCTCGGAAGGCCGGCACGCGCGGCCTCGATGGACTGCAGAGAGGCGCGTGCCGCGGCTCCATCGCCCTCCAGGCCTTCCTTGGCAAGGTGCAGCAGGAAGGCCTCGGCAGCGGTCACCTTGCGATCCACGCCTCCCTCTCGGATGGTCACCATCTGGCCGAGGACCGCTTCATAGGGTGCCTCGCGGTGACGCCCTTTCGGGCGGCCCCGCGGATTGCCGCTCTTGCCTTTAGCGAACCGCGTCGTCTGCGGCGGCTTCCTGTAACCGACCCTCGGAACTGCGTCTGTTTCGCTCATGAGTGTTCCCTCCTCACTCATTCGATCGCGGCCTTCGGCAGACGGAGGCTGTCGCTGGCGCGGGTGCAGCGAACGACTTCCCTGAGTTCCT
>VYKZ01000193.1_pt1 | contig 12436 bp, 11 predicted proteins | sample 5114421 | NCBI WGS metagenome assembly VYKZ01 (sample SAMN12291788, study PRJNA351875) | freshwater metagenome | isolation source: freshwater lake | place: USA: Michigan, Gull Lake | collected 2013-08-08 | reverse complement strand
GCGCCCCTCGCTCATGCCCCCAGCCCCGCCATCGCCCGCCGCTCCTCGGGCGTCAGGAAGCTCGCCGCCTCCAGCCGCGCCCACAGCGCGTCGCGCTCGCCCGACAGCGCCGGCACCTGGTCCAGATCCGGCGCGATCCGCACGCCCGCGAACCGCCCGCCCAGCCACCCCGTCAACGCCGCCGCCGTCTTCCGCACCAGCGGAACCACCGTCCCGCGCCAGAAGGCCTGGTTGGCCTCCCGATAGTTGGCGTAGGTCGCGTCCCCGGGGATGCCCAGCAGCTGCGGCGGCACGCCGAACGCCAGCGCGATCTCGCGCGCCGCCGCGTGCTTGCCGGCGATGAAGTCCATGTCGGCGGGCGTCCAGCTCATCGGCTTCCAGTCCAGCCCGCCCTCCAGCAGCAGCGGCCGCCCCGCGTTCACGGCCCCCATGTGCGCCTCGGCCATCTCGGCCTTCAGGGCGTCGAACTGCTCGGCCGTAAGCCGCTCTCCGTCCTTCGCCCCGAACACCAGGGCCCCCGACGGCCGCGCCGCATTGTCCAGCAGAGCCTTGTTCCAGGCCCCCGACGCATTGTGCACGTCGATGGCGAACGCCGCCGCCTCCAGCGGCGAAAATCCATAGTGATCGTCCGTCGGGTGAAACAGCTTCAGATGCAGCACCGGAGCCCAGCCGTCGGCCGCCCGCGCGATCCGCACCGACCGTCCGTCGACGGAATATTCCCACGCCTCGGCCCAACCGCCGCGCCCCGGAACCACCTTCATACGGTCGGGCCGCAACGCCCACAGCTCCTCCGGCGCCTCGTCTCCAACCGCCTCGACATAGGCGTTGCCCGCCGTCTGCAGCTGGGCGTGCAGCCCCTCCAGGAACTCCACGCCCGACTGTTCCGCGTTCGGCTTGTCCAGCAGCCGCGTCACCGGATCGTCCGCCGACGCTCTCACCCCGTCGCGGAACACGGCCAGCGGCGTCGACGCTGCCGCCTCCGCCACCATCCGCACGCAGCGATAGGCGACCGCGTTCTTGCCGAACCCCTCACTGGCCAGATGGGCATAGTCTCGCGGCGTCCACCGCGGCCGGCCCGCGCCCGTCAGCGCCATCACCGCCCCCGTCCGGCTGGCCTTCTCCTCCGCCGGCCGCGCCCTCATCCAGTCGAACATGGTCGCCTCCCTCAACTCGTCACGGCCGCCAGCGCGGCGTTGCCCAGCGCACGATTCAGCCGCCGCCAGCGCCTCAGCCGGCCGACGAATGAACCGCCCGTGCCCCACCCTGCCGAGACGCCGCCGAGCGCCAGGTCCGCCGCTCCGGCCGACACGTCTCCGTTCACGGCCATCGCGATCCGTCCGGGCTCCCAGCACAGGGCGACCTGCAAGGGCTGTCCCGTCGCGATCGTTCCGCCGGCGGAAAGCGTCGTCGCTCCCGCCGTGGCCGAGACGGCCCCCTCGACCAGCGCCAGTCTCAGGCCACCGCCTTCGATCAGGATCCGGGTTCCGGTCACGGCCGTCGGCGTCCACTCCGTCATGATCGCGCCCGCCGCCGTCTCCGGCTGCACGAAACCCAGCTCTTCCGCCGCGCGCGATCGCGGCTCCGCCCCGGACACGACGTCGGACGTGGCGTGATCGGCCTCGCACTGAACGTTCCACAGATCCACCGTCGCCGTCTGCGGCACGCCGTATCCTCCGCGCAGCGCGATCTGGAGGACCGAAGAGGCCGCCGCCGCGGTGGAGGCCAGGTGGAAGCGCCGCCAGGTCCCGTCGATCTCCATCGTCAGATAGGCGTCCGCTCCGACGTGCCGCATCAGCAGCGTCGTCGGCACGTCCGCCCGGGCCCACAGGGATCCGACATAGGTCGCCCCCACCGTCGATGCGAAGTCGGCGTGGTACATCAGGCTGATGTCGCCGGAGCCCTCCCCGCCGCCCCGATCGAAAACCATGCGTCGCGCCGTCATGCCGCCCGCCGGGTCCGGGGACGTCCCGACGACGACCGGCGCCGTCCCGGTCCCCGCCGCCGTGCGCGTCCAGGCTCCCGTCTCGAACTCGACGCTGCGGGACAGCAGGTTGGTCGCCGCCCCTTCCAGCAGCAGCCCGCCCCGCGTCAGACGCGGCGCATCCGCAGCACGCTCTTCCAGTGGGTGCGCCCGCCCTTCACCGAAAGCCGCGCCTTCGCGCACAAACGCCCACTCCGGCGCGTTCTCCGGGGTCGGCAATCGTCGACCGCCTCGCCAGAAGCGTCGCCCCGCGAAATCGAGGTCCAGCCCCTCGGGCGCGCCGGCCTGACGCGTGGGGCCCAGCCCCAGGTCCGCACGCGCCATCAGTCGAACAGCGCCACGACGTCGGCGGCCGTCGTGCCGGTCGCCAGCACTCTGCGCACCTGAATGGGCACATAACCGGGGGCATGGTCCTTCAGCACGACGGCGCCCGGCCCGTCCGCCGGCACGATCGCCAGATCGCCTCCGCCGCCCAGGTAGAGAGCCTTTGCAACTTGCGGCAGATCTGACGCGTCGCTTGGCGTCACTGCCGCCGCCCGTCTCGCGGGCGCCGCCGCGCCGGGGGTTCGGTGGGCATGGGCGTCCGTCATTCTCGGCTCTCCTCAGGTGATCGCGCGCACGCGCGGCAAGGCGACCTTTCGGTCCAGCATCAGGGCGGTCACCGCCCACACCAGGGCGTCGGCCCGGTCCGGGCTCGGCCCGTCCTCCCCCAGCCCCAGCATCTCTTCTTCCAGCGCCGGAAAGGCGCCGCAGTGGACGACCCGGTCCTGCTCATACAGAGCGGCCACCGGCTCGGCCCGGGCGCGCTTGGCCTTGCCGGCCCACCTCAAATCGATCCGCGCGGCGCAGCCGGCCTGGGCCAGCAGCGTCCGCACCATGTCCCCGCCCTGATTGGACTCGGCCACGACCGCCTGCGCCCCATGTCGCTCCGCCACCGTCGCCACATGCCGGGCCCAGGCCGCCGGCGATCGACCGCGCACGGTCGCGTCGTCCAGCACGAAGGCCTTTCCGTCCCGACGTCCCACGACCACCACGCCGCAGGCGTCTCCCCGCGCCGTCGCCGGCGGGTCCACGGCCACGACCACGCGCTCCAGACTGGCCGGCCGCGCGCCCCGCGCGCGTCTCAAATCCTCGATCCGGAACAGAGCCCCGTCGTTCTCGACGATCAGCCCGTCCAGCTCCTGCGCCTCCAGCCGCGTCCCGCCATACAGGGACTTCAGGTGCGCCAGAAACCCCGGCGACAGGTTGGCCGCATTGGCCGCCGTCGGCGCCACTCCGCGCACCAGCGCCGGTTCCGACAGCAGGCGCCTGAGGGCCGCGATCGGTCTTGGCGTCGTCGTCACCATCAGGCGGGGCCTGCTCCCGAGCCGCAGCCCCATCCGCAGATTGCTCAGCACGTCCTCCGGCCGGCGCCAGGCGCACAGCTCGTCCGCCCATGCCGCATGGAACTGCGGGCCCCTCAGGCTGTCGGGATCCTCGGCCGAAAAGGCGTAGGCGACGCTCCCGCCCGGGAACACCAGCCGCCGTCGCCCGGCTTCCCAGCGCGGCCGGCCCTCGTCGCGCCACAACGCCTTCACGCCTGACGGCCCCTCGACCATCACTTCGCGGACGTCATGCAGCGTCGGCCCGACCAGCGCCAGGGTGCGGTCCCTCTCCTCGGCCTGCCGCATCAACCAGTGCGCGCCGGAGAAGGTCTTGCCCGACCCGCGGCCGCTCATCAGCACCCAGGTGGACCAGTCCTCAGCCGGTTCCGTCTGATGCGGCAGTGGTTCCCGCATCGCCGCGATCATCCGCTTCAACGCGCGGGTTGTAGGCCCAGCCGTCGCCTCGCTTGACCTCCAGCGCGGCCCGAACCCTCTCAACTCGGCGTCGCAGCTCGTGATGAAGGCGTTCCAGTTCCTCGGGGTCGTCGGGCTCATGTCCACGGTCGTCGTCGCTCATCTCCGCCTCGTCGGTGTGCATCTTCTCGACCAGAGTCCGCGCGGCCTTCTCCGCGCGTGCCAGATTGGCGACGCAGCGCAGATGGCGGTCGATGCCCGCCACGTCGTTCGCCTTGACGTCCGATTGCTGCAGCGCCGCCAGACAGCGGTCGATCTCATGCGTCAGCGCCGCGCGCATCTCTTCGGAGCGCCCGCCCGCCTCATTCCCTTTTCCGGCCATGACGCAAATCTACCTTCCGACCGCACCCGCGTCGGAAAGTCGGCGAAGTTTTTCGCGGACCCTCTGATCCGTCAGCGAAATCCGGATCCCGTCGTCACGATTGCACGGCCTCAGCCGACGCTTCTCGCCGTCGGCTCGTCCGGTTCGGCGGTCAGTTCCGCCATCGTCCGCAGCAGCTCGCCGACCTGGATCGGCTTGCCGACGTGCGCGTCCATGCCCGCCGCGCGGCACGCGGCCACTTGCTCCGGCTGGACGTTGGCCGTCAGGGCGATGATCGGCGTCGTCGAAGCAGGCCCTCCGCCGGCCCGGATCGCCCGCGTCGCGTCCATCCCGTCCATCACCGGCATGTGCACGTCCATCAGGATCAGGTCATAGGCGCCGGCCCGCGCCGCCTCGACCGCCTGCGCCCCGTCCTCGACCAGATCGACAGTCAGCCCCAGCCCGCCCAGAATCGCGCTCACCAGCTCGCGGTTGGCCGGCGCGTCGTCCGCGACCAGGACCCGCATCCCCGTCGGCGCCCGCGCCTCGGCGTGCGCGGTCGTCTCCGGCGCTTCCGCTTCGGCGGCCGGGACCTCGAACCAGAAGGTCGAGCCTTCTCCGGGCGTGCTCGTCGCCCCGATCTCGCCGCCCATCATCTCGATCAGCCGCCGGCTGATCGCCAGCCCCAGACCGGTGCCGCCGTACAGTCGGGTGGTCGAAGCGTCCGCCTGCGCGAACCGCTCGAACAGTCGGGCCATCTTGGCCTCGGGAATGCCGATGCCGGTGTCCCGGACCTCGACCCTCAGCCGCCCTTCGCGCCAAGTGGTCGCCAGCCGAATTTCCCCGCCGGTCGTGAATTTCGCCGCGTTGGACAGGAAGTTCAGCGTGACCTGCCGCAGCCGCCCCGCATCTCCCATCAGCCAGCCGGGCACGCCATCGGCGACGTCCAGAACCAACCGGGTGCCCTTCGCCTGCACCACGCCTTCGACCATGGCGCCCACGGCGTCCGCAAGGGCGCGCGGCTCGAACGCCAGCGGCTCCACCTCGACCCGCCCGGCCTCCAGCTTGGAATAGTCCAGAATGTCGTTGATCACGCCCAGCAGGCTGTCGCTCGCGGCCGCGATCCGCTCGACGTGCCGCCGCTCCTGCTCGGGCAGGTTCGGACTGTCCTTCAGCAAGCCTGCGAACCCGATGACGCTGGTCAGCGGCGTGCGCAACTCGTGGGACATGTTGGCCAGGAATTCCGACTTCGCCCGCGCCCCGGCCTCGGCGCGGTCGCGCGCCTCCACCAGTTCCTCTTCCAGCCGCTTGGTCTCGGTGACGTCCCGCACGACGTCCTGAAACTCGACGCCTTTTCCGTTCGCGTCGCGCGTGACCGTCGCCCGCGTCTCGAACCACCGGATCTCGCCGGATTTGGTGACGACGCGATAGCGTCGGGTCTGGTGAAACGCCTTGGGGTCGGTGGCGAAGGCGAAATAGCTGGCGATGGCCGCGTCACGGTCGTCCGGATGGATCAGCGCGGCGACGGACTGGCCGACCAGCTCCTCGGGGCGATAGCCGATGACCGCTTCGACCGCCGGCGACCAGTAGGTCGTCTGCCCGTCGAAGCCGTAGGTGATGATCACGTCCGTGCTGCGCTCGGCCAGCAACCGATGCCGCGTCTCGCTTTCGGCAAGCCGCCGGGCCTTTTCCTCGGCCTCGGTGACGTCGCGGAAGACGCCGAACATCCCCGTCACGCGCCCGTCCGGCGCCCGGTCGCAGCCGGCCTGGGTCTCCACCAGCCGCTCGACCCCGTCCGCCCGGCGCAGGCGCAGCGTCATGTGATAGCCGACGCCGTCCTTCAGCCCCCGCTCGATCGCGGCAACCAACGGCACACGGTCTTCCGGATGATAGAAGCTCACCGCGTCGTCATAGCTGGGATCGAACGCCGTCCTCTCCACCCCGTGGATGCGGTAGACCTCGTCGGACCAGGTCACGGTCATCGTCGCGGCGTCCAGCCGCCACTGACCCACCCCGGCCATCTCCTCGGCCAGACGCAGCAGTTCGTATCGCTCGTTCTGCCGCGCCAGCAGATCGGCCTGATCCACAATTTCGGCGGCCATCCGGCCCAGAACCCGCAGGTTCTCGATTTCCGCCTCGCCGGGCCGCGGCCGCGGCTTGACGTCCATGACGCCGATCGCGCCCACCGCGCGTCCCTCGGCGTTCTTGATCGCCACGCCCGCGAAAAACCTCAGGAAGGGCGGCCCCACCACCATCGGATGCTGCGCCGTGCGCGGATTTTCCAGCGCGTCCTCGACGACCAGCGCGGCGTCCGGCCCCATGCCGACGACCATGTTGGTCACCGACAGCTCGCGCGCCAGCTCCGACTGACCCAGGCCGACGTTGGACCGGAACAGGGTCCGGTCGCCGTCGACGATCCCGACCATGGCGTGCTTCGTGCCGAACATGGCGCACGCCAGCGCGGTCAGCCGATCGAACGGGCTGTCCAGGTTCAGAGACTGCGTCGTCTGTTTCGACGATCTTGCGCGGGCGTTTCCCATTCCGTCAGTATCCGACGGATTTCGGAAAAATCGGTTAGCGCGGCGGCGGTTGGGTCCCTCGTTCGGCCAGCCACTCCGGCGCCTCCAGGTCCAGCGCATCCTCCTCCTCGGCCAGCGTCTCCTCCGACACCGTCTGATTGCGGATCGACACGCCCGCCTCATGCACCGTCTCCCGGCTGCCGCTGACCAGGTGATGCCACCACGCCAGATCGCGTCCCTCATGCAGCCGGCGATAGGCGCAACTTTTGGGCATCCACTCCAGCGCCTCGATGTTGTGCGGCGTCAGCTGGATGCAGTCCGGCACATGGAGCTTTCGGTTCTCATAGTCGGAACATCTGCACACGGCCGGATCGAACAGCTTGCAGTGCACCCGGGTCGGAATGACCTCCCCCGTGTCCTCGTCCTCGAACCGCACCAGACAGCACAGCCCGCACCCGTCGCACAGGCTCTCCCATTCGGCGGGAATCATCTGCTCCAGGGTCTTCGTCTGCCAGAATGGCCGATCCTCCCCCGCCCGCGGCGAAAGCGGATCGTCAAACGTGTTGGAGAGGGGGTCGGAAGGCTCTATGTCCACGCCCTCCCCATAGACCCTCCGCCCCCGCAAAGCACCATGGCCGCGCGCCCGCCTCTCGTCGCCCTCAAGGACGTCCGCCTGCAGGACGGTCCGCGTCCCCTGTTCGACGGCGTCGATCTGGCGATCGAGCCGCGCAGCCGCGCCGCCCTGGTCGGCCGCAACGGCGCGGGCAAGTCCACGCTGATGAAGCTGGTCATGGGCCTGATCGAGCCCGACGCCGGGGACCGCTCCGTCCAGGCCGGCACGCGCTTCGCCTATGTGCCGCAGGAGCCGCTGATCACCGGCGACACGCTTCTGGACTACGCTGCGTCCGGCGCCGCAGAGCGCTGGGACGCCGAGGCGTGGCTGACCACCTTCGGCCTCGACCCGAACAAGCCCGCCGTGAACCTGTCGGGCGGCGAGACCCGGCGCGCGGCCCTGGCCAAGGCCTTCGCCGAAGCCCCCGACCTGCTGCTGCTGGACGAGCCGACCAACCACCTCGACGTGCTGGCCATCGAACTGCTGGAAAACGAGCTGCTCCAGGCCCGCTTCGCCGTCTTGGTCGTCAGCCACGACCGCGCCTTCCTGAACCGCGTCACCGACCGCGTGCACTGGCTGGAGCACCGCCGCGTCCGCACCCTGGACAAGGGCTTCAAGGCCTTCGACGACTGGGCCGCCAAGGTCATGGACGAGGAGGCGGAATCGCTGCGCCGCCTGACGAAGAAGATCGAGGCCGAGACCTACACCTTCTACCGCTCCATCACCGCGCAGCGGACCCGCAACGAGGGCCGCGCCCGCGCCCTTCAGGCCATGCGCGCCGACCGCGCCGAGCGCATGAAGGACCTGCCGAAGGAGCTGAACCTCGGCGTCGATGCCGGCGTCTCCTCCGGCAAGCTGGTGGCCGAACTGAAGGGCGTGTCCAAGGGCTTCGGCGACCGCGTCATCCTCAAGCCCTTCACCACCCGCGTCATGCGCGGCGACCGGCTGGCAATCGTCGGCCCCAACGGCGCGGGCAAGACGACGCTGGTCAAGCTGTTGCTGGGCGAACTGCCCGCCGACACGGGCACGATCCGTCTCGGCGCCAACCTCGACCCTGTCTACCTCGACCAGTCGCGCGAGGGGCTGAAGTCCGACATGACCCTGTGGGACGCCCTGACGCCCGGCGGCGGCGACAGCATCCTGGTGCGCGGCCACTCCAAGCACGTCGCCGCCTACGCCAAGGACTTCCTGTTCCAGGAAAGCCAGCTGAAACAGCCCATCTCCACCCTTTCGGGCGGAGAGCGGAACCGCCTGCTGCTGGCCCGCGCGCTGGCCAAGCCCGCCAACCTCTTGGTCCTCGACGAGCCGACCAACGACCTCGACATGGACACCCTCGACAAGCTGGAAGAGCTGCTCGAGGGCTACGACGGCACCCTGATCCTGGTCTCGCACGACCGTGACTTCGTCGACCGCCTGGCCACCTCCACCATCGCCCTCAACGGCCGCGGCGACCTGGTCGAAACCCCCGGCGGCTGGACCGACTTCCTCCGCCAGAACCCGGGGTTCCTCACGAGGGATGAGGGACTAGGGAAGAGGGATGAGGCCACCAAGCCGGCTGCGTCGCCCCTCATCCCTACTCCCTCATCCCGCATCCCTCCCAAGAAGCTCTCCTACAAGGACGCCCGCCGCCTCGAGGAGGTCGAGCGCCTCATGGAAACCCTCCCCGCCGAGATCGCCAGGCACGAGGCGACGCTGGCCGATCCCGACCTCTACGCCCGCGACCCCGCCGCCTTCGACCGCGCCATGAAGGCCGCCGAAAAAGCCCGCGCCGATCTGGAGCAGGCCGAGGCGGATTGGCTGGAGATAGAGGAAAAGAAGGCGGCGCTCGCGGGCTAAGCCGCAAAGCTGTGGACGATATTCGAACCTGATTTCGTTTCCGAAATTCCGTCCGTCCACAGATATGCACAGGGTTATGCACCGATCGCGGGCGGCTTTCGCACAGCGGGGCGATTTCGGGCGCTTGCCTCATACCCGGTTTCGTCGGAACGTCAACGGGCCGAGGGACACGGCGGCGCGGAAAACCGGGGAGACCCGGGGCTCAAGGCGAACCGGCCCGGCTCTCTGACCCGACGCTTCGGGAGGTCTTCGGACCCGACGGGCGGGAGGCAGGATCCAGGCTCCCGAACTCCAAGGGCTTCGGCCGGCGGGGTTCACGGAGAACCGGATCGGGATCGACGGACGGCGCAGGCTCGACCTGCGGAACGCCGGAGACCCTGAGTGCGACAGGATGCAGCCGACCTACGTCGGGGTTCGCCCCGCCGCAGCAAGGCCAAGGTCCTGAACCTCAACGGCCAAGTCCAACCCGGACTTGGCGGGGGGACGAAGCGAACCGGTCCGCCGGGGAGCCTCGTCCCCCCGCTCAATTCCGGCATATGCCTTTGCCCCCCGCCCCTCTCTGGCGGTTTCCCGCACGGCGCGATACGGTCAAGCCTCCCGAGGGGGAGCTTCCGACCATGCGCATCGTCGCCACCGCCGCCGCCGTCCTGATCTTCGCCTGCGCCACGGCCGCCGCCGCCCAGGACCGGCCCGCCGCCTACGTCAACGCCGAAGCCTGTCTGGAGGCCAACGTCGACGCCGCCCTTGCCGCCTCGACGGGCGCCGCCGACGCGGCGGAATTTCTCCTCGGCTACCTCTGCGCCGGGCCCGTCGCGACAGCCACGAAGTATGAGGTCAACTCCGAGCTCCTGACGTCGCTCCAGGGCATGACGGACAGCTTCCTCGCCCTCATCCCGGCCACGGCCGAAACGGGCGACATGCCGGACTTCGACGCCATGTCCGACGAGGAGATCGACGCCTGGCTGGCCGAGCAGGAGATGCAGGAGGCGGCCGCACCTGATGGAACAGCATCGGGCACGGCTTCCGAGGCATGGGCGCATTTGCCCCCCGGGGAACTCATTCTGACCGACTCTGGCGAGACCGTCCCCGCAGCCGACCCTTTCGAAGGCATCTCCGTCGATCCCGTCACGGGCGAGATCGTCACCGGCGACAACCCGATCGGCCCCATTCTGGTGACCGTCATGGACTATATGGACGCCGCCGGCCGCTCCATGTCCAACACCCCGCCGGTCTTCCTGCGCGAGCACGCGGCGCGGCTGATCGTCCAGCGGCGCCGCTGACCTTCCCAAGCCCGCGCGCTCGCCCTATGCCTTGGCCATGCGCCGCCTGACGTCTCCTGCCCTGCCCGACCGCCGCGCCGTCCTGGCCGGGGGCGCGGCCCTGGCACTGTCCGCATGCGGCGGGTCGGAGCCCCAGATCGACGACGAGGGGCGCGTCCGCATCCGCTTCGCCACCGACTGGCGCGCCCAGGCCGAGCACGGCGGCTTCTATCAGGCGCTGGCCTCGGGGGCCTATGCGCGGCGCGGGCTGAACGTCCAGATCGTTCAGGGCGGCCCCGGAGTGAACGTGCCCCAGCTGCTGGCCGCCGGCGCGGTCGAGCTGGGCATGGGCTCCAACAGCTTCATCCCGATGAACTTGGTGGCCGAGGGCGCACCGGTGAAGGCCGTCGCCGCCTTCTTCCAGAAGGACCCCCAGGTCCTGATCGCCCACCCCGATCCGGCGCTGGAGACAATCGCCGACCTGGCCGGCCGGCCGTTCCTGCTGGCCGCCGCGTCGCGCGACGCCTTCTGGGTCTGGCTGAAGGCCAAATACGGCTTCACCGACGATCAGGTCCGCACCTACAACTTCAACTCCACCCCCTTCCTGGCCGACGAGCGGGCGGTGCAGCAGGGCTATCTGACGTCCGAGCCCTACACGATCCAGAAGGAGGCGGGGTTCGAGCCGCGCGTCTTCCTGCTGGCCGACGAGGGCTATCCCTCCTACGCCTGCATGGTGCTGGCGCCCGACGCCTTCGCCCGCGACAACGCCGCCTCGCTGCGCGCCTTCCTGGCCGCCACGGCCGAGGGCTGGCGCGACTACATGCAGGGCGACGCCAAGGCCGCCGACGCCCTGATCCGCAAGGACAATCCGGAGATGACCCAGGACGTCCTGGACCAGGCGCGGGCTAAGATGCGCGAGTATGCCGTGGTCTCCGGCGGCGACGCGGCCCTCTACGGCCTCGGCACGATGACCCAGGAACGCTGGCGGGCCTTCTACGACGTGGCGTCGCAGGCCGGCGTCTATCCCCCCGGCCTGAACTGGCGCGACGCCTTCACCACCCAGTATCTGCCGGGCCGTGGCTGAAGCCGCCGCCGCGTCGCTGGACGGGGCGGCGGTCCGCTTCCCGGAACGCACGGTCGGTCCGATCGACCTGACGTTGGCTCCAGGCTCGATCACCGCTCTCGTCGGCGCCTCCGGTTCCGGCAAATCGACGGCGCTGACGCTGCTCGCCGGCCTGCGCGCTCCGAACGCCGGACGGGCGACGCCGGGCGCCCCCGGCCGCGTCTCCATGGTCTTCCAGAGCCCGACCCTGATGCCGTGGGCCGACGCCCTGACCAACGTCGCCCTGCCGCTGGAGCTGGCGGGAGTCGCCCGCGCGGAAGCCCGCGCCCGCGCCGCCGACCAGCTGTCGAGCGTCGGCCTGGGCGACCGCCTGACGGCCCTGCCGCGTGAACTGTCCGGCGGCATGGCGATGCGCTGCGCCCTCGCCCGCGCGCTGGTGACCGAGCCCGACCTTCTGCTGCTGGACGAACCCTTCGCTGCCCTCGACAGCGTGACCCGGACGCGGCTTATCGATCTGACGGCGCGGGTGTGGGCCCAGGCGGACCGCCGGCTGGCCGTCGTTCTGGTGACGCACGACGTCCGCGACGCCGCCCGCATGGCTCATCGAATCGCGGTTCTGGCGGCTGACGGTTCGAGCGTCTCCGAAGTCATGGGCGCGGGGCCGGTCGGCGACGGGTCGCCGGCCGACGAGGATCACGTCCGGGATGCTGCGGAGCGCGCCGCCGCAGCCCTCGCCGCGTCCATGGAGCCCGCGTCGTGAGCCGGGCGTGGGGCGAGCGTCTGGCCGGGGCCCTCTCGGTCGTCGTCCTCTTGGCGGCATGGGAGATCGCCTGCCGCGCCCTGAGCGTGCCCGTCTATCTGCTGCCTCCGCCCAGCGCCGTCGGCGCCGCCCTGGTCGAGGCCGCGCCCCGGCTGGTCCCGTCGGCCGGGCAGACCTTCCTGCAAGCCATGCAGGCCCTGCTGCTGGCCGCCGTCGTGGGCGGCGCGGCGGCGGTCGCGGCCAGCCTGCACCCCGCCGCGCGCGGG
>VYKZ01000189.1_pt1 | contig 12596 bp, 15 predicted proteins | sample 5114421 | NCBI WGS metagenome assembly VYKZ01 (sample SAMN12291788, study PRJNA351875) | freshwater metagenome | isolation source: freshwater lake | place: USA: Michigan, Gull Lake | collected 2013-08-08 | reverse complement strand
GTCAAGTCCTTCATGGCCGCGCAACGGTCCGAAAAGCCGCGCGGTTCCGGCTTGACCCCCGCGCCCCGCCTGCGACACGTCGCCCATGAACTATCGCCACAGCTTCCACGCCGGAAACTTCGCCGACGTCGTCAAGCACGCCCTGCTGCTGCGCCTGCTGGAGCTGCGCCGCGCGCGGGGGTCTGTGACGGTGGTCGACACCCACGCGGGCGCCGGGCTGTACGACCTGTCCGGCGACGCGGCGCGGTCGAAGGAGGCGGAGGCCGGCATCGCCCGCCTGATGGCCGCCGACGCCCTGCCGCCCGCCGTGGCCGCTTTGGCTGAACGGGTGCGGGCGCTGAACCCCGACGGCGGCGCGCGCCTGTATCCGGGGTCGCCCCGACTGGTCGTCGACGGAATGGGGCCGGACGACCGCTACCTCGGCTTCGAGATGAACCCGCCGGTGCTGGACCTGCTGCGGACAGCGCTGGCCGGGGCGCACGGCGCCCGCACTCTGGGCGGCGACGGCTACGATCAGGCGCTGGAGGCGGCGGGGGCCGCGCCCGGCGCCGTCGTCCTGATCGACCCGCCCTTCGAGCGGCCCGACGACTATCTGCGCGCCGCCGACCTGGCCGTGGCCGTCGTGACGGCCGATCCGACGGCCACGGTCGCGGTCTGGACCCCGCTGAAGGACCTGGAGACATTCGACGGCTTCCTGCGCCGGCTGGCCACGGCCGGAGGGCCCGCGCCGCTGGTCGCCGAGGCGCGCCTGCGGCCCCTGACCAACCCGATGAAGATGAACGGCTGCGCCATGGTGTTCCTCAATCCGCCGCACGGGATCGAGGAGGCGGCGCGGGAGGTCTGCGGCTGGGTGGCCGAAGCGCTGGGCGATGCCGGCGCGCGGGCGGAGGTCTGGCGCGGCTAGGCCTCGATCACTTCGCCGGGTTCGTAGAGGTTCGGCTCGAACGTCGCGATCGCCATGATCGGGTCCATGGCCGCGACGACCGAGGGGTGACGCGTCATCGCCTTCCAGTCCTCGCGAGAGCGCCAAACGGCGTGGTTGGCGACCACCTTGCCGTTCACCCCGCGGTGCAGGGCGGCGGAGACGAAGCCTTCCAGTTCCCGCTGCGCCCGGGCCAGGGCGGTGACCAGCTCCATGAGTTCGTCCTGACGCTCGGGCGCGCACTTGAAGACGTTGATCAGGACCACGGGCTCGCTCATGGACGGGCCGTATAGCGCGCGGCGGACGCGGCTCCTACCTTGGCTTCATGACGAAGATCGCCATCCTGAAGACCGGCGCGCCGCCGCCCGCTCTGGCCGAGACGCACGGCGACTATCCCGCCATGTTCGGCGCCGTGCTGGGCGACGGTCTCACGACCTTCGACGTCCAGGCGGGCGAACTGCCCGACCCGGCCGCCTTCGACGGCGCCGTCATCACCGGATCGTCCGCCGGCGTCTATGAGGACCACGCCTGGCTGCCGCCGCTGTTCGACTGGATCGGCGCGGCCAAGGGCCGGACCCGGCTGGTCGGGGTCTGCTTCGGCCATCAGGCCATGGCCCAGGCGCTGGGCGGCGAGGTGCGCAAGTCCGAGAAGGGCTGGGGCGTCGGCCTGCACCGCTACGACGTCCTGTCCGGGGAGCCGTGGATGGTTCCGCCGCACCGCAGCGTCGCCGTTCCCGCCTCGCATCAGGACCAGGTCCAGACCCTGCCGCCCGGCGCCCGGGTGATCATGGCCAGCGCCTTCACCCCCTTCGGCGGCCTGGCGTGGGACGACGACGCCATCAGCATGCAATTCCATCCGGAGTTCACGCCCGCCTACGCCGCCGACCTGGCTGAAAGCCGCCGCGGCCGCATCGACCCGCCGGTGGTCGACCGCGCGCTGGAGACGTTGGCCCAGCCGAACGACCGCGACGTTGTGGGGGCGTGGCTGCGGGGGTTCCTCAAGATCGACTGATCCCGTCAGTTTTGCTCGGCCCGCTCATCGGCGAGAGTGCCCTCCGTCAACTCGGAGAGGGATCCCATGACAATCACCTTAAAGGCCCGCGACATGGCGATGGGCGTTTTGCTGATCATCACCGGAATCGTGCTCGGGCTCGCGGTCGCGGCGCCGCCCTCGCAGGCCCAGAACGTCTCAGGTCAGGCCAGCTATCTCGAGGCGTCCGGGCGGTGGTGGTACTGCGCCGGACGGGATTGCGTGCCGGTGCGCTTCAACGCCTATTCCTGATCAGGGCCACTTCACCACGGGCGGCATGGAGCTGAGGATCGACTCCACGTTGCCGCCGGTCTTCAGGCCGAAGGTCGTGCCGCGGTCGTAGAGCAGGTTGAACTCCACATAGCGTCCGCGCCGGATCAGCTGCTCCTCGCGGTCGGCCTCGGTCCACGGCTCGTGCATCCGGCCGCGCACGATGGCGGAATAGGTGTCCAAGAAGGCCATGCCGACGTCGCGGGTGAAGGCGAAGTCCTTTTCGAAGTCGCCGCTGTCGTGGTGGTCGTAGAAGATGCCGCCGATGCCGCGCATCTCGTTGCGGTGGGGCAGGAAGAAGTACTCGTCGCACCACGCCTTGTACTTCGGATACCAGCTGGGGTCGTGGGCGTCGCAGGGCGCGCGCATGCCGGCGTGAAAGGCGATCGTGTCCGGCGCCTGCTGCGTGCGCTCGACGTCCAGCACGGGCGTCAGGTCCGCGCCGCCGCCGAACCAGCTTTTCGTCGTGGCGATGAAGCGGGTGTTCATGTGGACGGCCGGCACCTTCGGGCTGACCGGGTGGCAGATCAGGCTGATGCCGGTGGCGTAGAAGCGCGGGTCTTCCTCGGCGCCGGGGACGTTCTTGGCATAGTCCGCGGGAAACGTGCCGTGCACGGTCGAGACGTGGACGCCGACCTTCTCGAACAGGCGGCCGTGCATCATGCCCATGACGCCGCCGCCGCCCTCCGGCCGTTCCCAGGCCGTGCGGACAAACCTGGCCGGATCGCCGGGAAACAGATCCTCGGGCGCCTCGTCCTCCAGCGCCTCAAGCCCGGCGTGAATGCGGTCGCGCAGCTCCTCGAACCAGGCCCGCGCGCGGTCTTTGCGATCGTCCAGCATGACCGTGATTAAGCACGGCGGCCGGGGCTTGTAACCCCAAGCGGCGCCTTTCGCGGCGCGCGGCGCTCTGCCACCATCGGGGCAGCAAGGGGAGACCGCTCATGATCCGCGCCGTCCTGCCGTCCGCCGCCCTGTCGCTGCTGCTCGCCGCGCCGGTGCTGGCCCAGGATCCGACCGACGCCCAGCTGCAGGAGCGTGCTCGACGCGTCATGCAGCGCACGCCGCTGATCGACGGCCACAACGACCTGCCGTGGGCCCTGCGGCAGAATCACGGGTCCGATCCGCACGCGGTGGATCTGGCGACCAATCTTGACGCCACGACCGATCTCCACACCGACATCCCCCGCCTGAAGGCCGGCGGCGTGGGCGGCCAGTTCTGGTCGGTCTACGTCCCCGCCTCCCTGCCGCCGGTCGAGGCGGCCCAGGCCACGTTCGAGCAGATCGACGTGGTCCGCCGCATGGTCGCCGCCCACCCGGAGGCGTTCGAACTGGCCTACACGGCCGACGACGTCGTCCGCATCCATCGCGGCGGCAGGGTCGCCAGCCTGATGGGTATCGAGGGCGGTTATTCGATCAACGATTCGCTGGGCCTGCTGCGCGTCTTCCACGGCCTGGGCGTGCGCTACATGACGCTGACCCACTCCACGACCACCACCTGGGCCGACTCGGCCACGGACGCGCCGAAGTGGGGCGGCCTGTCGCCGTTCGGAGAGGCGGTGGTGCGCGAGATGAACCGGCTGGGGATCATGGTCGACCTCAGCCACGTCTCGGAGGAGACGATGCTGGACGCGATGCGGGTGTCCGAGGCGCCGGTGATCTTCTCCCACTCCTCCGCGCGCGGCGTCACGGATCATCCGCGCAACGTGCCGGACAGCGTGCTGCGACTGCTGCCCGAGGACGGCGGCGTGGTCATGATCACCTTCGTCCCCAGCTTCGTCTCCGAGGACGTCCGCGCCTGGGGCGCCGCCCGCGCGGCCGAGGAGGCGCGGCTGAAGTCGCTGCATCCGGGCTCGCCGACCGCGGTGACCGAAGGCGTCGCGGCCTGGGTCGCCGCCAATCCGCCGCCGCGCGCCGACATCGCCGACGTCGCCGACCACATCGACCACGTCCGCCGCGTCGCGGGCATCGACCACGTTGGCCTGGGCGGCGACTTCGACGGAGTCTCGGCCCTGCCGGACGGCCTGGGCGGGGTCGAGACCTATCCGGCGCTGATCGCCGAACTGTACCGCCGCGGCTGGACCGACGCCGACGTCCGCAAGCTGCTGGGCGAAAACGTGCTTCGCGTCATGCGTCGGGTCGAGGCGGTGGCGGCGAGCAAGCAGGATCAACGGCCGGGGCTGGAGCGGCCGTAGTCGCCGCATACACCGCGATCCCCGCGCTGACTGCCAGGTTCAGCGAGCGCGCGCCCGGCTGGATCGGGATGACCACGCGGGCGTCGGCGGCTTGGTGCACGAACTCCGGCGCGCCGGTGGGTTCGGACCCGAACAGCAGGACGTCGTCGGGCTGGAAGGCGAAATCTGGCAGGGGCATCGCCCCCTTCGTCGTGAACAGCACAAGCCGTCCCGCAGGCCGCGCGGCCTGGAAGGCGTCCCAGTCGGCGTGGACGGTCAGGTGCGACAGCGGGCCATAGTCCAACGCCGCCCGCTTCATGGCACGGTCGTCCATGCGAAAGGCGGTGGGACCGACGACGTCGAGCTCCAGCCCGAAACAGGCCGACAGGCGTATGCACGCGCCGACGTTCTGTGGGATGGCCGGTTGAAAAAGGGCGAGACGCATTCTAAGGCCACCCATACGCGCGGGCCGGGGGTCTGTCGCGGCCCTTCGCGCATGCGTTTTCGCCGCCGATTCAGGCGGCCCGACAGAGGTGAGACGTGACCGAGACGGTCGATCATTCCCAAGAGGGCGAGGCCACCCGCCGCGACTTCATCCACATCGCCGCCGGCGCCGCTGCCGTCGGCGCGGGCGTCATGGCCGCCTGGCCGCTGATCAATCAGATGAACCCCGCCGCCGACACCCTGGCGCTGTCGACCATCGAGTTCGACACCTCGAAGGTGATGGAAGGCATGCAGGTCGTCATCAAGTGGCAGGGCAAGCCGGTGTTCGTGCGCAACCGCACCGCCGCCGAGCTGCAGAAGGTCCGCTCCGAAGGCGCCGTCGGCAGCCCGCCGACTCCGGACTCCGAGCGCGTCAAGACCGGCCATGAGAACATGCTGGTCGTGATCGGCTCGTGCACCCACCTGGGCTGCGTTCCGACCTTCAACGCCGGCGATTTCGGCGGCTGGTTCTGCCCGTGCCACGGCTCGCACTACGACGCCTCGGGCCGCATCCGCAAAGGTCCCGCGCCGCTGAACCTGGTGGTGCCGGACTATGAATTCACCGCCGGCTCGACCGTGCGCATCGGCTGAGCGGGGGCAGGACACACATGAGCGACCACGAAAGCACCTACGTCCCCAAGACGGGCATCGAGAAGTGGCTGGACAGCCGGCTGCCGATCGTCCGCTTCGGCGCCGACTACATGTCGCTGCCGACCCCGCGGAACCTGAACTACTGGTGGACCTTCGGGGCCATCCTGATGGTCTGCCTGATGACGCAGATCGTCACGGGCATCGTGCTGGCCATGCACTACACGCCGAACGTCGACCTGGCCTTCGCCTCGGTCGAGCGCATCATGCGCGACGTGCCGGGCGGCTGGCTGATCCGCTACGTCCACTCCAACGGCGCGTCGATGTTCTTCATCGCCGTCTACATCCACATGCTGCGCGGCCTCTATTACGGCTCGTACAAGGCGCCGCGTGAGATCATCTGGATCCTGGGCTGTTTGATCTTCTTCCTGATGATCGCCACCGCCTTCCTGGGCTACGTCCTGCCGTGGGGCCAGATGTCGTTCTGGGGCGCGGAGGTCATCACCAACCTGATCGGCGCGATCCCGATCATCGGCGAGCCGGTTCTCGTCTGGCTGCGCGGCGGCCCGGCGATCGACAACGCCACGCTGAACCGCTTCTTCTCGCTGCACTACCTGCTGCCGTTCGTGATCCTGGGCGTCGTGGTGCTGCACCTGTGGGCCCTGCACACGGCCGGTCAGAACAACCCGGTCGGCGTCCTGATCCCCAAGGAGCGGACCGCGAAGGACACCCTGCCGTTCCACCCGTACTACACCGTCAAGGACGGGGTCGCCCTGATCGCCTTCATGATCATGTTCGCCGTGTTCGTCTTCTTCATGCCGAACGCCCTGGGCCACGCCGACAACTACATCCCGGCCAACCCGCTGGTGACGCCGGCGCACATCGTGCCCGAGTGGTACATGCTGCCCTTCTACGCCATCCTGAGGGCCGTGCCGGACAAGTTCGGCGGCGTGCTGGCCATGTTCGCGGCCATCGGCATCCTGTTCGTCCTGCCGTGGCTGGACACGTCGAAGGTGCGGTCGATGCGCTATCGCCCGATCATGAAGGTGTTCTTCATCCTGTTCGTCGTGAACGCCTTCATCCTGGGCCTGTGCGGCGCCAAGCTGCCCGACGCCCCGGTGATCGGCGAGTTCTCGACCTTCACCCTGATCGACGGCGACCTGAACAGCTATCTGTGGCTGGGCCGTCTCGCCACGCTCTACTACTTCGCCTTCTTCCTGCTGATCATGCCGATCGTCGGCCTGCGCGAGACGCCCCTGCCGGTCCCGGCCTCGGTGTCCGAGCCGGTGCTGTCGGGCGGGGCGATGCCGGCGGCCGTTCCGGCCCAAGCCGAGAAGCAGGGCTGACCCCGATGGATCGTTCGATGACCCTCTTCAAGACCCTGGTCGCCGCCCTGGCCGCGGCCGTGGCCCTGTCCGCCGCCCCCGCCATGGCGGCCGGTGGCGAGTCCAAGCACCCGCGCTCGGGCGGCTTCTCGTTCGAAGGCCCCTTCGGCCGCTTCGATCAGGGCCAACTGCAGCGCGGCTACAAGGTCTATCGCGAGGTCTGCGCCGCCTGCCACAGCATGAGCCTGATGTCCTTCCGGACCCTGGGCCAGCGCGGCGGTCCCTTCTGGGATCCGGACGCCGACAGCCCGGCGACCAACCGTTACGTCCGCGCCCTGGCCGCCGAGGTCCAGGTCGCAGACATCGATTCCGAGACGGGCGACCCGATCATGCGTCCGGCGACCGCCGCCGACCGCTTCCCCAGCCCCTATCCGAACGTCACGGCCGCCACGGCGGCCAACGGCGGCGCCTATCCGCCGGACCTGTCGGTCATGGCCAAGGCCCGTCACGACGGCGCCAACTACATCTACTCGCTGCTGAGCGGCTACGAAGAGGCGCCGGCGGGGCTGCAGATCAATCCGGGCCAGTACTACAACCCGTACATGGCCGGGGACATGACGCCGTTCTGGACCGGCGACCCGGAGAAGGTCCCCTATGGCGGCTTCATCGCCATGCCGCCGCCGCTGATGGACGGCCAGATCACCTATGACGACGACGCGCCCGAGACCGTGGACCAGTACGCCAAGGACGTGGCCGCCTTCATCGCCTGGGCCTCCGAGCCCCACGCGACGGAGCGCAAGCAGGCCGGCATCGGCGTGCTGATCTTCCTGTTCCTGTTCCTGGGCCTGACCTACGCCAGCTATCGCCGCATCTGGAAGGGCGTGGCGCACTGACGCCCCGACCGGCCTGACGGCTGAGACGACCAACCCGCCGCGGCCCCGGCCCGGCGGGTTTTTCGTGTCTTGCGCATCCTTTGTAAAAGTGCTTTGTGATGTAAAGCAACTGAGGGAGGGCATCATGCTCCGCACCGTTCTCGCCGCGTCCGCTGCCGTGTTTCTGGCCTCTGCAGTCCAGGCCCAGGTCCCAATGCCGTCGGCAAACGGGTCCGAGGCCCAGCGCGCGGCCGTCGCGCGCCTCGACATGCTGGACGGGGAATGGCGCGGGACCGCCGTCATCACCGGCCCGCAGGGGCGCACGGAGCTTATCCAGACGGAGCGCGTCGGCTCGCATCTGGGCGGCTCGATCAAGGTCATCGAGGGGCGCGGCTATGACGCCGAAGGCGCGACCCAGTTCAACGCCCTGGCCGTCATCTCCTATGACGAGCGCGCCGGGCGCTACGGCTTCCGCAGCTATGCCCAGGGCTTCTCCGGCGATTACCCGTTCGAGCCGACCGACGACGGCTTCCGTTGGTCCACGCCCGCCGGCCCGAACGCCCGCATAGAATACGTCGCGACCATCAAGGACGGCGTCTGGCATGAAGTGGGCGATTATATCGCCGAGGGCCAGCCGCCGCGCCGCTACATCGAGATGCGGCTGACGCGGATCGGCGACGGCGACTGGCCCGGCGCCGGGGCCGTCTCCCCGCGCTGATCGTCTCGACAGGCGGCGGCGCGGCTCCTAACGTCCGGCCCTCTTCGCGTCCACGAGAGGGTTCCCGATGCGTCTGACGTCCCTGACCGCCGCCGCCTGCGCGCTGCTCCTGTCCGCATGCGCCTCCATGGGCGGAGCAGGGGACGACGCCGCCGTCTTCGATCCCCAGCGGCTGTCGGATCACGTCAAGGCGCTGTCGGACGACAGCTTCGAGGGGCGCGGCATCGCCACTCCCGCCGAGGCCAAGGTCATCGACTATCTGTCGCGCGAGTTCGCCGCCGCGGGCTTTCAGCCCGGCGGAGAGAACGGCGGCTGGACCCAGGCCGTCACCCTGAACCGGTTCACCGTGTCGAACCCGACCGCGGCCTTCACCGCCGGCGGGGACGCCGTGCCGGTGACGCAGGGCGAGCAGATCGTCATCTCCACCCGCCTGCCGGCCGCGCGTCAGGCGCTGGACGACGTGCCGCTGGTCTTCGTCGGCTACGGCACGACGGCGCCGGAGCGTCAGTGGGACGACTTCAAGGACGTGGACGTGCGCGGCAAGATCATCGTCGTCCTGGTCAACGACGCCGACTTCGAACAGCCCGAGCTGAACACCTTCAACGGCCGGGCCATGACCTACTACGGCCGCTGGACCTACAAGTACGACGAGGCCGCCCGTCGCGGCGCCGCCGGCGTTCTGGTGGTGCACGAGACGGCCCCGGCCTCCTACGGCTGGGCCACCGTCAGGAACAGCTGGACCACCCCCCAGTTCGACATCGTGCGCCAGAACGCCGCCGCCGAGCGCGTGCCGCTGGAAGGCTGGATCCAGCGCGATCTGGCCGTCGATCTGTTCCGCCGCGCCGGTCTGGACTTCGAGGCCCAGAAGGTCGCCGCGCGCAGCCGTGACTTCCGCCCGGTCGAGCTGTCCGGCGTCAGCCTGGACGCCCGCTTCGACGTCTCGACCTCGACCATCACGACGCACAACATCGTCGCCCGCCTGCCCGGGACGACCCATCCGGACGAGACCATCCTCTACACCGGGCACTGGGACCACATCGGCATGGGCGAGCCGGACGCCGAGGGCGACCGCATCTTCAACGGCGCGGTGGACAACGCCTCGGGCATCGCCGGCCTGATCGAACTGGCCCACGCCTGGGGCAACGCTCCGGCGCCGGAGCGCTCGGTGGTCATCATCGCCTTCACGGCCGAGGAATCCGGCCTGCTGGGCTCGGAATACTACGCCGCCAATCCCCTCTATCCGCTGGAGAAGACGGTGGCCGGGTTCAACCTGGACGCCATGAACGTCTATGGTCGCCTGTCGGGCCTGGGCGTCACCGGCCACGGCCAGTCCGCCGACATGGACGGGCGTCTGGAAGCCGTGGCCCGCACGCAGGGGCGGGTGATCGTGCCGGACACCAACAACGCCGCCGGCACCTACTTCCGGTCGGACCACTTCCCGCTGGCCAAGCGGGGCGTGCCGATGGCCTATCCGAAGGGCTCGGGCGACTTCCTGGACGAGCCGATCGCCGACCGCGTCGCCGCCCGGGACGAATACGGCCCGCGCCGGTACCATCAAGCCCAGGACGAATGGCTGCCGGTCATGGACTTCCGCGGCGCCGTTCAGGATCTGGAGGCGGTCTATGCCGTCGGCCGCGACCTGGCCTTCTCGCGCGACTGGCCGGAGTGGTCGGCGACGTCGGAATTCGGACCGGTCCGTCAGCGCAGCGCCGCCGCCCGCCGCTGAGGTCTCTCGACGAACACCTATAAGTTGTCCATGCTGGCTCCGTGATTCGCGGAGTCAGCGTATGACCGTCGCCGCCTTTCGACCCGAACCCACCTCGTCCACGCCCGCGCCGGAGGTCGTTCTGGACGCCTTGCACCGCGTCGTCGCGGCGGCAGAGGCGCTGACCCGAAGTTTCGACGGCCGCATACCGGGGATGGACGGCCACGCCTTCACGCCCTTCGCCCTGCACCAGCTGGCCCTGGCGGGGCGGCGCGGCGTGGCCCAGGTCGAGTTCGCCCGGCTGCTGCGCATGTCCCCGTCCAGCGCCACGCGGCTGGTCGACGCGCTGGAGGCGGGCGGCGTGGTCCGGCGCGAGCCGCATCCCAACGACCGCCGCATCAACCAGGTCGTCCTGACCGTCGTCGGCAAGGCGCTGATCGAGCAGGTGCTGGACGACCTGCGCGGCCTTCCGGCCGATTTCGACGGCGCGGCCCTGGACGCGTTCATGCGGCGACTGTCCCAGCTCGGCGCCGTTCTGACCTGACGCCGTCGCGCCGCGCGACGATCCCGATCGGCACGACGCTTCACCGCCCGGCATCCGGCGTGCCGCAACCTGTCCGTGTCCGCTCACGGTAGGTGTCCATGCTGTTCCGCCTTCGCCCCGAAGATTTCGACCCCACCCAGCGTCCGGCTCAGCCGCGGCGCGCCCCGCGCCCGATCCTGCCGATGCTCAGTGACCTGTCGCCCGAGGAGTGGCGCGTCGTGCACATGATGCTGTCGGATCACCGCCGCCACGGAGAGCCGCTGGCCAAGGGCACGGTCCCGGCCGCCGATCTGGCCGGCCGGCTGGCCCGCGCCGGCGGGAGTTCCAAATGACCCGCCCCGCGACCTTGCTCCACGACCGACGCGGCGCCTCGGCCGTGGAGTTCGCCCTGGTCGCGCCCCTGTTCGTGCTGCTGCTGTGCGGCATCTGCGTCTACGCCGTGTGGTTCCTGCTGGCGATCTCGGTGCAGTCGCTGGCGACGGAGAGCGCGCGGGCCTCGCTGGGTGGCCTGGACGACGCGGAGCGGCGCGCCCTGGCCCCGGCCTATGTGACCGCCCACGCGCCGGACGCCGGCCTGCCGCCCGCGCGCCTGTCGCAAACGATCGACGTCGGCGCCGAGCGGACCCGCGTCACGGTTCGCTTCGACGCCTCGGACCATCCCGTCATGGCGCTGAAGAACCTGATCCCGTCGCCGCCGCCGGTCATCGAACGCTCCGCCGTCGTCGCGGCGGGGGGAGGGGCGCCGTGAGCCTGTGGCGCGACCGCCGGGGCGGGGTCGCCGTGATGGCGGCGGCGTCGGCGGGACTGGTCTGCACCCTGGCCGCCGCGATCGACGTCGGGTCGGTCGCGCTGGAGGCGCGCCGGCTTCAAGGCGCGGCCGATCTCGCGGCGATGTCCGCCGCGGCCGACTTGCCCCGCGCCCAGACCATCGCCGCCGAGACCGCCGCCGCGAACGCCCCGAACCTGTCGGCCACGCAGACCGAGACCGGCGTCTACATCCCTGATCGCTCGCTCGCGCCCGCCGCGCGGTTTCAGCCGGGCGGGGCGACGCCGAACGCCGTGCGCGTGACCCTGACGAAGGAGACGCCGCTGTTCTTCGGCGCCGTGCTGCTGGGCCGGCCGACCTTTACCCTGACCCGCAGCGCGCGTGCCGCCCGGCCGATCCAGCCCCGCGCGGCCTTTTCGATCGGCTCGCGCCTGGCCGGGCTGGACCGCGGCGTGGCCAACGTTCTGCTGACGGGCCTGACGGGGTCGCAGGTGTCGCTGTCGCTGATGGACTATCAGGCTCTGGCCGCCGCCGACGTCGACCTTCTGTCGTGGTGGTCGGCGCTGGCGACGGAGGCGAACCTGACGGCCGCCGATTTCGACGGCGTCCTCGCCTCGCGCGTCGACGCCGGTCGCGCGCTTCAGCTGGCCGAGCCGCTGGTGGACGGCTCGTCACGCTCGGCCGTGACGGCCCTGTCGCGGGCCATGGCCGGTCGCCAGGTCCGCGTCGGCGACCTGATCGCTCTGGAGCCGGGGGCGGAAGGCCTGTTCGAAGGCGGGCTCACCGCCGGCGTGGCCGCGCTGGACCTCGCCATGGCCACGGCCCAGATCGCCGGCGGCGACCGGCAGGTGGCGCTGGACCTCGGAGCCGACGTCGGACTGGCGTCGGTCAAGGCGGATCTGGCGATCGGTGAGCCGGCGACGTCCACGGCCTGGCTGACGATCACCCGCACCGGCCAGCCCGTCATCCGCACGCGCCAGATGCGGCTGGTCGTGCGCGCCCGCACGTCCGACAAGTTGGCGGGCTTGGCCCAGGTGGACCTGCCGCTGATGGTGGAGCTGGCGCCCGCCGAGGCGCGTCTGGCCGCGATCGACTGTCCCGCCGGGGCCGTGACGGTCGAGGCGCGTCCCGGCCTGGCCCGCGCGGCCGTCGGCGCCCCCTCCGGCGACCTGGACGACTTCTCGCGCGACCTGACGGTGGAG
>VYKZ01000188.1_pt1 | contig 12605 bp, 15 predicted proteins | sample 5114421 | NCBI WGS metagenome assembly VYKZ01 (sample SAMN12291788, study PRJNA351875) | freshwater metagenome | isolation source: freshwater lake | place: USA: Michigan, Gull Lake | collected 2013-08-08 | reverse complement strand
CGAACACCGTCAGCGGCGGCCCCAGACCGAGCGCGGCCTCGATCGCCAAGGGGATCAGGTGGGTTTCAGGCCCGTGCGCCTCGCCCAGTTCCCCCTCCGGATCCGCGCCGCAGGCGTTGAAATAGCGCAGGGCCACCGCCTGCAGGCCATAGGCGCGGGCGTTGGCGGCGATCATGCGCTCGGCCGCCAGCTTGCCCTCGCCGTAGACGTTGATGGGCAGGGTCGGCAGATCCTCGTCCAGCAGGCCGGCCCCCGCCGGCTGGCCATAGACCGCCGCGGTCGAGGAGAAGACCAGCCGCCTGACCCCGCAGGCGCGCATGGCGTTCAGCACCGCCGCCGTCCCGCCCAGGTTGACGCTCCAGTAGCGGTCGGGCTCCAGCGCCGACCGCCCGACCTCGATCAAACCGGCGAAATGCACGACCGCCTCGACGGCGTGGGCGCGCATGCAGGCCTCCAGCGCCGACAGGTCGCGCACGTCGCCCAGAACCAGAGGGCCCCACTGGACCGCTTCCGCATGGCCGTTGCTCAGATCGTCGAACACGATCGGCACATGCCCGGCCTCGGCCAGCGCCTTGGCCGTGTGTGAGCCGATGTAGCCGGCCCCGCCGGTCACCAGGATCCGTCGCATTCGACCTCCGTCGCGAGACGGATCGAATGAGCGGAGCCGTTCGGCGTTGCGAAGGTCGGGCGCCCGACACGGGGGCCGCGGGCCCGTCAGTGCGGCTCGCAGTCCGTCACGTCGGCGGTCGCGACGCAGACCAGGTCGCCGTCGGCCCCGCGCACCTCGATGCGGATTTCGGAACCACCTTCGTCGGCGACCGCTCTGTCTCTCAGCAAGCCGGACAAGAAGAGCACCGCTTCGCGCTGCGCCTCCCGCGCATCGGGCGCCTCGCCCGACAGGCTCATCGAGGGTCCGGCCCCGGTGACGGTGTATTGGAAGACGGCCATGTCGTTTGACTATACGTCCCGTTCTGAACGCGGGATGACCAAAGACGAAAGTCCGACGGAAGCCCTGGTGGCGAAACTGGGTCGCCGCGACTCGCTGACCGCCGAGGAGCGTCAGGCGCTCGAGGAGCTGATGGAGCCGCCGCGCCGACGTCCGAACGGCACGGAGCTTGTGCGGCCGGGCGACCGCCCACGGCATTCGACCCTGCTGATCCGCGGCTTCTGCGCCCGCATCAACATCCTGGGCGACGGATCGCGATCGGTGACCCAGCTCAGCGTGCCCGGCGACTTCCTGGACCTGCACAGCCTGCTGATGCACCAGATGGACCATGGGATCGTCACCATCGGCGACTGCGTGATCTCCGAGGCCCCCCACGCGCGGCTGATCGAGCTGTCGGCCTCGCACCCGCATCTGGCCCGCCTTCTGTGGCTGGACACCGTCATCGACGGCGCCATCCATCGGGAGTGGCTGCACCGCATGGGGGTGCAGGACGCCGTGGGTCGACTGGCGCACCTGATCTGCGAGATGGAGGCCCGGCTCCAGGTCGTCGGCCTGGCCTCGCCGGACGGCTTCGATCTCCCGCTGACGCAGATTGACCTGGCGGCCTGCCTCGGCCTGTCCAGCGTCCACGTGAACCGCACCCTGATGACGCTGCGCCGTCGCGGGTTGGTGGAATGGCGGGGCGGCCGGGTCCGCATACTGGATCGGGACCGCCTGAGGGACTTCGCCGAATTCGATCCGACCTATCTCCGGCTTCAGTGCGACCCGGTCTGATCGTCCTCGACGTGGAAGACCGGGACGCTCAGCACCTCGCCGGTCCCGCCGGAGCGCCGATACTGGCGCAGCACGCGCCCGCCGCCCAGCACCTCGCTGCGCACGAACGACGACCCCAGCAGCCGGCGGCGCGCCACCTCGGACGCCTGATCCAGCGAGGTCGAGGGCAGCGTCTCGAACCGCAGGGCGCGGCCGGCCTCCCGATACAGCCTCAGCACATAGTCGCTCATTTGAACCTCCTGCGGCTCTAGCGGAGGCCGGGCGCGACGGGTCCGCTGTGCTGAAAGCCGGACGTTCCGGAGGGCGTCGCGTCGGCTGGCGGACACAAGCCCTCGCTACGGAACGGCCGCCGCGGGGGGCGGTTGGCCTGACGTCGAAAGGAGCGTCTCATGCTGGCCATGGAATATCGCGGCCCCCGCCGGGTCCGCATCACCGAGAAGCCGCGCCCGAAGATCGAGCATCCCCAGGACGCCGTGGTGCGGGTGACCCGGTCCTGCATCTGCGGCTCGGACCTGCACCTGTATCACGGCATGGTGCCCGACACCCGGGTCGGCACGACCTTCGGCCACGAGTTCTGCGGCGTGGTGGAGGAGGTCGGCGACGAGGTGGAGACGCTGAAGGTCGGCGATCACGTGCTGGTGCCGTTCAACATCGCCTGCGGTCGTTGCGTCTTCTGCCGACAGGGCCTGTTCGGGGCCTGCCACGAGTCGAACCCCCAGGCGACGGCGGTGGCCGGCATCTACGGCTATTCCCACACCGCCGGCGGTTTCGACGGGGGGCAGGCCGAGTACGTGCGGGTGCCCTACGCCGACGTCGGCCCCACCGTGATCCCGCAGGGCATGGATCTGGACGACGCCGTGCTGCTGACCGACGTCGTGCCCACGGGCTATCAGGCCGCCGAGATGGGCGGCATACAGGTCGGCGACACGGTCGCCATCTTCGGCGCCGGTCCCATCGGGCTGATGGCGGCGCGCTGCGCCTGGCTGTTCGGCGCGGGCCGGGTGATCGTCATCGACCATCTGGAATACAGGCTGGACTTCGCCCACGCCTGGTGCCCGGCCGAGGTCTATGACTTCCGCGAGATCGGCGACCCCGTCGTCTTCCTGAAGAAGATCACCGACGGTCTGGGCCCGGACGTCTGCATTGACGCGGTCGGCGGCGACGCCTCGGGCAACGCCTGGCACACCCTGTTCGGCAAGAAGCTGAAGCTGGAGTCCGGGTCGTCGACCCCGCTGCACTGGGCCATCAATTCGGTGCGCAAGGGCGGGACGGTGTCGATCGTCGGCGTCTACGGCCCCACGGGCAACATGGTCCCGATGGGCAACGTCGTGAACAAGGCCCTGACCCTGCGCGCCGGCCAGGCCTCGGTGAAACGGCTGCTGCCGCGCCTGATCGAGCACGTGCAGGCGGGGCGCATCGACCCGAAGGCCCTGGTCACCCACCGCGTGCCGCTCGAGGACATCGCCGAGGCCTATCACGTGTTTTCCAGCAAGCGGGAGGGCTGCATCAAGCCCATCCTGCTGCCCGCCGCCGCCTGAAGGAGGGCCCCATGACCCAAGCCGACCGCGCCCTGCACGCCGCCGACCGGCGCGAAGCCCCGATCGATCCCGACGGCGTCCCCGGCTGGGGCGTCGACGCCGACGCAGAGAACGATCCTACCTGGCCCATGCGTGACCGCTCGGTGGGGCCCGACGGTCTCGAATGGCCGCGTCCCTCGGCCCAGCAGTCCGACGTCGAGATCCTTCAGTCGGTCGAGCACCAGCGCCGCCCGGCGGCCTTCGGCACGGGCGAGCCGCCGTCCGGTCTCAGTGGGGTCGTGCGACGCTCCGCCTTCCGGTTCAGCGAAAGCCAGTGGGGCCACTGGCTGCTGCTCATGCTGGCCGACCGGATCAACGTGGTCGAGGGCCTGGCCGGCGATCTGCGGCGGGGACGCCTGCCCAATCCCGTGGTGGAGATGGGCCTCGTCCCGCGTTCCAAGGCGCGTCAGGCGGGGGTGGCGACCGCCGTCGGCGCCGGGCTCGGCGTGGTCGCGCTGGTGTGGCTGCTGCGTCGCCGCGGCGTCACTCCAGCGGAATGACGTAGATCGCCCGGTACCCGGTGGGCCCGTCCGGGCAGGGAAAGACGACGAAATCCTGCCCGGAACTGTCCAAAGCGTCCCGCACCAGGGCGTCGAACGCCGGCTCGCGCCCGTCCGTCACGCGCTCAATCGAAAAGCCCGCGCCGTCGGCCAGCACCCGATGCGCCTCCGCCGCGCGCCTCAACCCGTTCAGGGAAATCGCCATCGCCGCCGTCCGTGTCCAGTCCGGGCCTCAGACTGACTCGAACCCGGGAGCTTCGACGCGAACATGGATCAATGTCGCGCGGAAATCCTGTCGGAGCCCTGGCGACCCAGATGAAGATAGCGGCTGTTGAAGTCGGCGACCTCGCGCAGGTCTTCCCATGACGGGAAGGCGATCGTGCGCTTGCGCCGCTCGATCAGCCCGTCGGCCTCCAGGCCTTTCAGCGTCCGGTTCACGTGCACCGCCGTGAGGCCCAGGGCGTCGGCCAGCTGTTCCTGCGTGATCGGCAGCTCATAGGCCGTCCCCTCCATCAGGCCCGCCGCCTGCAGGCGAATGGCGAACTCGCACATCAGATGCGCCATCCGCGCCCGCGCGTCCCGCCGTCCGACGTTCAGCACCCATTCGCGAAAGATCGAGCCCTCGACCAGGATGTTGATGATGACGGCGTGAGCCAGCGTGGGGCAGCGCCTGGTCAGCGACTGGAACTCGCCCCGCGGCACGAAGGCGACCTGCCCGCGCGTCAGCATCTGGACGCTGTGGTCCGCGACGTCGAGGAACAGGTGCTGCAGGTCCACCGGCTCGCCCGGGATGTTCAGCGCGACGATCTGGCGGTGTCCCTCGCTGGTCTGTTTCTGGCGGTAGGTGAACCCCGACACCAGCACCCCGCAGCGCGTCGGCGGATCGCCCTCCCGGATCAGATAGGTGGCCGGCTCCAGCGTCCTCAGCTGATGCGGCAATGCCAGGACCGCGTCCCGGTCCTCGGGCGACATCGGAACGCGCATTTCGAGATGACGGACCAGACTGGCCAAAGGGTGCGGCGGCGACATGGGAGCTCCCTGGGCGGGAGCACGCGTGACTCTCAGTCGCCGACGCCAAACTACCTGTCGCGCGATGGCCGACCATAACATGGTCCGCCGCCGAAACCTTGATCGAGGTTAAGCTTGCCTGTCCGTCTCTGCGTTCTTCTCGCGGGTCGGGCGGGGTTCGCCGCCGACGCCGTGTTCGACCCGGCCCAGTTCGACCTCGGTGCGGGAGAAGACCTCCTCCTGACCGTCGATCAGCAGTTCCGGCTCCTCGACGTCGGGCTGCCCGCCGGCGGCAGAGCGGGAGGGGTCGTCCCGGCGCCCGCTCACATCCCGCCCCGCAGGCGCTCGGCCTGGGCCAGATGCGCCTCGATCCTCGGGAGCACCGTGCGCGCGTGCCCGGCCAGACCCGGCGCGTCGGCGTTGTCGGAGAAGCCGCGGTGCAGGGTCACCGCTTCCTGGTGCGCGGCCACCTGCTGGTCCAGATAGACCCGGTCGAAGTCCTCCGTCGAGGCCGAGCGCAGATTGTCGATCAGCCCCTGACGCCGCTGGTCCAGCCCGGTCGGCAGCTCGACGTCTGCGGCCTCGCGCGCCGCGATCGGCTTGAAGGCTTCGGACGCCGCGGTGTGATCCGCCCGGATCATGTTCGCCATTTCGCGGACCTGCGGGTTCCGGGTCTTCTCGAGCGCGATTTCGGCCGCCTGGATTTCGTACAGATCGCCCATGGCCGCGTTCGGCACATAGCCCATGAGTGTGTTCGCCCCCATCGTCGCGGCCGAGGTCTGGCCGACCACGGCGGCGGTCTTGTCCTGGACAGCGTCGACGGGCTCGGGCGAGCTTTCCTGCTGGCAGGCGGTCAGGGCCAGGGCGGCGGCGGAGAACAGGACGAGATTGCGCATGGGGGGCTCCTTCTTCGGCTGGTGAACCCCCGCGGCGGCGCTTCGGCTTCAAGCGTCGATCTTCCGACTCAAGCGCTTCAGAAGGACGCGACGGCCGCCGCCGCGAGCACCAGCAGCGCCAGGATCGCCGCCCCGTACCAGAGGATCGGCGGCGCCCTCAGTCCATGGCCGGACGTCGAGGCGCTGCGGGGCAGAGGCCCGGCTTCGCCCGGGCGCACTTCCCGCGCCGGCTGGGCCCGCGCCCCGCCCGCTTCCTCATCCGTGCCCGGGAGCGCGAGGCCCGGATCGACGACGGGCGAGGCGCCGTTCGGCCGATCCCGCCACTGCGCGTGCTTGTCCTGGAGAGGCGTGGTCATGCGGAAGAAGCGCGGCGCCACGCAGGACGATCCCTGCGGCGGCTCAGGCGTCGAAGTCGCTCCGCCAGCGCGCGCCGCCGCTCAGCGTGAAGCGTCCGGTGACGACCAGCCCGGTGGGGGCATAGTCGCGATCCAGCTCGCCCCCGAGCTCGGTCCTGGCCAGCCTCTGCATCAGCCGGGTGCCGAAACCTTCGCGCGTCGGCGGCGAGACCGGGGGGCCGCCCGTCTCGCGCCACTCCAGACCCAGCCCCGCGTCGTCCAGACGCTCCCAGGTCAGGCTGACCTGCCCGGCCAGGGCAGACAGGGCGCCGTACTTCATGCTGTTGGTGGCCAGCTCATGCAGGCACATGCACAGCGCCAGCGCCTCGTGCGGCTGAAGCCGGAAGTCCGGCCCCGACGCATGAATGCGCCCGCCGTCCCCCTGATCCAGGCAGCGGCGCGCGACGTCGCGCATGTCGACCTCTTTCCACTCGACCTGGGTGAGCAGGTCATGGGCGGAGGCATAGGCCTGCAGCCGCTTGTCGAAGCGTGCGGGCGCGTCCTCCCCGCCGCCGCGGAAGGACTGGACGGCGAGGGCCTGGATGGTGGCCAGGGTGTTCTTCACCCGGTGGTTCAGTTCGTGGATCATCAGCGTCTGGCGATCCTCGCGACGCCTCAGCTCGACGCTGGCGAGGCTCAGTGCGCCCTGGACGGTGTTCACCTGCGTCACCGGCCCGTCGCGGATCCCGATCGCCTCACCGTGGCCCAGCCGCACGGCGTCGTCTTCCAGACGCCGCATCTCCCGGGTCAGGACGCCCCCGAGGGCGGTGGCGCCGAACAGGGCCAGCAGCAGCACCGCCAGCACGCCCGCCGACAGCACGGCCGCATTGGCCAGGATCGGTCCGGTCAGCTCGGATCTCGGCACCACCACCATGGCGGTCCAGCCCGTCAGCGCCGACCGGTGAAAGGCCACGACCGTCGGGTCGCCGTCCAGGGACACGCTGGGCGTGACGCCGGAGGACGCCTTGCGCAGGGCGGCGCGCATCTGCGCCGTCGCGGGCACGCCGACGAAGGCCTCGTGGTCCCGCGTCCGCGCCACCACGCGATGCCGGCGGTCCACCAGGGTGATCATCATGACGCCCGCCGTCGTGGGGAAGTGGGCCAGCAGATCCCGCAGGGCGACGGCCTCCAGCACCAGGGTGACGACCTTGCCCGACGGGTCGTCCTCGACCGGCGCGTCCACCGAGACCACGGAGCGACCGGAGGCGCTGCCCCAGAACAGGTCCGAAACCACCGGGCGGCCAGTCCTGACGGCGTCTTGCACCGAGGCCGGTCGGGGCAGTCCTGCGGGAGCGGCCTGCGGTCCGGGAAAGGTGTTGAGCAGCCGCCGGCCTGTGGCGTCCGAAACGGCGACCCACGACCGATCGCCCAGGTCGAACCGCTCGATCCGTCGCCTCAGCCCTGGCCAGTCGTCGGCCCTCAGGGCGTCGGCGCCGGCGATGGCCTGCGCGGTCGTGGACATCTGGGCGATCCTCAGATCGACCGCGGCCGACACCATCTGCGCGCTGTTGAGCAGCTGCTCCTCACGAGCCTTCTTCGCCTCGCCCACGTTCCACGCGATCAGGCTGGCGCTGGCCAGGGCGGCCGGCCCGATGATCGCGAGGGTGAGGTAGACGAGCAGGGCCTTGAGGGAACGGGGGCGCCAGAAACGCGGCTTCACGAGAACGACCCCCACCTCGCGGCCGAGCCCTCGGTCCGGCGAGCCCGTGGTTTCCGCACGGCCGTTCCCGTCCTGCAACATCAAATGTTAATCCATGCCCGGACCTCGGCCATGAGTTCCGGCGCCCGACTTCATTGACCAGTCGCTAAGCGCGGTGGTGACATCCTCAGGTCATGGCCCCGCGACCCGTCACCCCGCCCCCGCTGAAGCGCCATCGGAGGGTCTTCATCCTTGCCGCAGCCGTTCTGTTGGCCCTGCTGGCGGCCGCGGCGTTCGAGTTGCGGCGCGAATTCGACGGGGCGGCGCGGCTTCGCAGCGAGGTCGCGGCCTCTCACGACACCCGGAGCCGGATCCAGTCCGTGTTCTCGCTTCTGCAGGACGCGGAGACCGGCCAGCGCGGCTTCATCATCACCGGCGACGAGCGGTTTCTGGAGCCCTATGACCGGGCGCTGAGCGGCATCGACCCGGCTCTGGCCGAGCTTGAGCGGCGGGCGGCCGGAAACGCGGATCAGGCAGAAGACATGCGCCGGCTGCGCAGCCTCGTCGCCCAGAAGCGGAACACCATGGAGCGGACCGTGGACCTTCGCATGGCCGGGAACGCCGAGGCGGCCATCGCCGTCGTGTCCAGCGGCGAGGGCAAGCTGGCCATGGACGCCATCCGCGAGGTCGTCGACCGCATGATCCGGCGCGAAGCCGCCGCGCTGGACCGCCTGTCGCAGAGGTCCGAGAGCCGGACGCGTCTGACCGAGCTCGTCGTCGCGGGTCTGTTCGTTCTTCTGGCGATCACCGTCGCCGTCGTCGGCGTCCTGGTCTGGCGTTTCGTGGCCACGCGGACCGCATTGACGGAAAAGCTGAAAGCCCTGGCCGCCCGCCAGACGGCGACGCTGGACAGCGCCATCGACGCGATCGTGACGCTCAATCCCAGCGGCAGCATCGAAAGCGTGAACGCCGCCGGCGAACGCATGTTCGGCTGGGCGTCCGACGAGCTGACCCGGCGGGACGTGGCGGTGATCATCGACGTGGCCGGCAACGGCGAAGGCGGTTTCCTGGCGCGTCTGGGGGCCAGCCAGGGCGCCCTGGACGGCGGCGTGGTGCGGGAGCTGACCGCGCGGCGGCGCGACGGATCGACCTTTCCCGTCGACGTGGCCCTGGGCGCCATGGATCTGCCGACGGGCCGGCATGTGGTCGCGGTGATCCGCGACATCAGCGAGCGCCGGCGCGTCGAAAGCATGAAGGACGCCTTCGTCTCGACGGTCAGCCACGAACTGCGCACGCCGCTGACGTCCATCGCCGGATCGCTGGGCCTGCTCGCCGGCGGCGCGGCCGGCGCCCTGCCCGAAAAGGCCGCTCGCCTGGTCGGCATCGCCCACGCCAACAGCCAGCGACTGGTGCGGCTGATCAACGACATTCTCGACGTCGAGAAGCTGGAGTCGGGGAAGGTCGACTTCCAGATGGAGCCGCTTGATCTGCGCGACGTCGCGCAGCGCTCGATCGAGGGCGTCAAGGGCTATGCGGACCAGCTGAACGTCGCCCTGACCCTTGCGCCGGGCGAGGCGGCGCCCGTGCGGGGCGACGCGGACCGCCTGATTCAGGTCGTGACCAACCTGCTGTCGAATGCGGCGAAGTTCTCGCCGACAGGCGGCAGCGTCACCGTTTCGGTGAACCCCGAAGCCCGCACAGCGCGTCTGAGCGTGCAGGACCAGGGACCCGGCATTCCCGACGAATTCCGGGCCCGCATCTTCAGCAAGTTCGCCCAGGCCGACGGCACGGACGCCAGGGCGAAGGGAGGCACCGGTCTGGGGCTGTCGATCGCGCGGGAGATCGCCGAGCGCCACGGCGGGCGCCTGTGGTTCGAGTCTCGGGAGGGAGAGGGCGCGACCTTCCATCTGGACCTCCCGCTATGGTCCGACGTCCCCGACGCCGGCGGGCAAGGCCGGCTCCTGATCTGCGAGGACGATCCCGACGCCGCCCAGGTGCTGGCGGAGATGCTGGCGGCCGACGGCTACGCCACCGACGTCACCGCCACGGCCCGCGACGCCTTGGCCATGGCCCGTGAAGGCCGGCATCAGGCGGCGCTGATCGACCTGAATCTGCCTGACGCCGACGGCGTTAGCCTAATCCGCGCCCTCAAGGCCGACCCGAGGACCCGGGGCCTGCCGGTCATCGTGGTCTCGGGCGACGTGGCCCGCGGCCGGGCGCGGGGGCGCTCTCTGGAGGTCGTCGACTGGATGGACAAGCCGTTCGACCAGGACCGTCTGAGGACGGCGATCTCGGCCCTCCACGTGACCTCGCGGCCGCGCGTCCTGCACGTCGACGACGATCCCGACATCCTGGCGGTCGCCGCGGCCGCGCTGGGGCCGACGGCCGATCTGACCCCGGCGCGCAGTCTGGAGGAGGCGCGGGCCTCGCTGGCCCGGGAGCGGCCCGACCTAGTCATTCTGGATCTGGGGCTGCCCGACGGGCACGGGCTCGATCTCCTGCCGGAGCTGAGCCTGCCGGACGGCGGAACGATCCCCGTCGTGGTCTATTCGGCTCAGGAGATGGACGCCGAACTGGCCTCTTCCGTGGACGCCGTGCTGACCAAGTCCCGCATGTCGCTGACGCAGCTCGGCCGCACCGTTCACAGTCTCGCCGCCCGGACTAAGGAGAGGGAGCCATGACGCCGTTGAGGGTGCTGCATGTCGACGACGAGGCCGACATCCGCGAGGTGGCCGCGTTTTCGCTGGAGCTCGATCCCGGGATCTCGCTCGCCTCGGCGGCTTCGGGAGCGGAGGCGCTGCAGGCGCTGTCGACGGGCCGGGAGGTGGACGTGATCCTGCTGGACGTCATGATGCCGGGCATGGACGGCCCGGACACCCTCGCCCGGCTGCGCCGACTGCCGGGACACGAAACGACGCCCGTCGTCTTCATGACCGCGCGGGCGCAGGAGAGCGAGGTCGACAAGTACCGGGCGCTCGGCGCGCTGGACGTCATCGTCAAGCCGTTCGATCCGATGACTCTCGCCCAGGACCTGCGCGCCATATTGGCGGCGCCATGAGCGACCTGCCCGAGACGTTCCGCCTTCGCTTCATCGATCGGTGCCGGGGCGACCTCGCCGAACTCGAAGCGGGCCCGGACGACGCCGCGCTTCGCCGGCTGATCCATGGACTGGCCGGCGCGGCCGGGACCTTCGGCTTCCCGGGCATCAGCGAGATGGCCGGCGTCATCGACGACGACCTGTCTCAGGGGAGGGAGCCTGATCCGGCCCAGCTCGAGGCCTTGAGGGCGGCGCTCCGCGACCTGGTCAGGCCTGGGCGCTGAATCCCTTGCGGGTCATGGTGCCCCATGACTGGCTGCGCCGCAGCCACTGCCACAGCCCGCGCAGACGCCACACGTTGTTGAGCTGGCGATAGCCGAAGTTCTCCACCACGGCGACGGCCGTCAGGATCAGCAGGTGCCGCGCGCGCGGGAAGCGCCTCAGCTCCGACTCTTCCAGCGCGAGCGCGCCGACCGAGATCACGACCCCGAAGGTGAAGCTGACCGCCAGAAAGGCCAGCAGATAGTCGACCGACAGAAGCCCCAGCGCCCAGAAGGCGGGAATGAGCAGATAGCCCAGCAGCTCGATCACCGGCCCCAGGATGTCGACCAGAAGGATGTAGGTGAAGCCGAGCGCGCCGAGCCGGCCGTAGCGGGGCTTGAACATGACGTCCCAGTGCCGCTCGAAGGTCTCCAGCGCACCGCGGTGCCAGCGCGACCGCTGGCGGCCCAGAACGCGCAGGCTCTCCGGAGCCTCGGTCCAGCAGACCGGCTCCGGCACGAATCCGACGCGATAGGGCAGGCGCTTGTCGCGCATCAGCCGGTGCAGCTTGACCACCAGCTCCATGTCCTCGCCCACGGTGCCGCGGGTATAGCCGCCCGCCTCGATCACCCGCGCTCGGCGGAACAGGCCGAAGGCGCCGGAAATGATCGTCAGGGCGTTGATCCGGCTCCAGGCCAGACGGGCCATCAGGAAGGCGCGCAGATATTCGACCGTCTGCAGCAGCGCCAGGAAGCTGCGCGGCAGGCCGACCTGGATCACCCGTCCGTCGCGGATCACGCACCCGTTGGCGATCCGCACCGTGCCGCCGACCGCCACCGTCCGCTCGGGATCCTCGACGAAGGGGCGCACGGCGCGGAGCAGGGCGTCCGGCTCCAGCAGGGAGTCTGCGTCCATGGAACAGAAGATCGGCGCGCGCGACACGTTGATTCCGGCGTTCAGGGCGTCCGCCTTGCCGCCGTTGGCCTTGTCGACGACGATCAGCCGGGGCTGATGCTCGGCGCCATAGATGCCGCGGATGGGCTGATGCTCCAGCGGCTGGTCGAAGTGGCGCTGGATCGGGCGCAGCCCATAGGCGTCGATCAGCGTCTGCAGCGTCGCGTCGGACGAGCCGTCGTTGACGACGATGACCTCGAAGCTGGGATACCTCAGCGACAGCAGCGACCGCACGCTCTGCACGATGGTCAGCGCCTCGTTATAGGCGGGGGCCAGCAGCGCGATGGGGGGCGAGGCCTCTGAATAGCGTCGCCACAACACCGTCGACTGGGGAATCGAGGGCCGCTGGGACAGGGCGACGGCCGCCAGTCCCAGCTGGATCAGGTACAGCAGGTTCTGGAGCGCGCCCGCGCCGATCACGAACCAGGCGATGGCCTGGGCATAGCCGACCAGCGTCAGGAGCACGTCGTTCATGCCGACACGCCGCGCTCGGCCAGGGCGAGGGAGGCGGCGCGGCGCACCACGTCCTGATCGACGCCGGCCGCGAGCCGCAGGCTGGCCACGCCCTTGTCGCCCAGCGCGTTCAGCGCCTCCCCGGATCGGAACCGGACCCACCAC
>VYKZ01000185.1_pt1 | contig 12703 bp, 12 predicted proteins | sample 5114421 | NCBI WGS metagenome assembly VYKZ01 (sample SAMN12291788, study PRJNA351875) | freshwater metagenome | isolation source: freshwater lake | place: USA: Michigan, Gull Lake | collected 2013-08-08 | reverse complement strand
TTAGACTTTTTTTCCCTCAAAAAGTGCCGACCCTTGGAGTGATTGGGGGGAAAATTCAGGGACTTTTTCCCTGAAAATTAGGTAATTGACCACCTGAAAATGGGTAAAACCCCAACCCCCACCGAAAAACTTTTTCAGCAGACCCTATTTAAGGATGAGTAAGTGGATGTGGTGGCCAGGTTCCCAATTAGATCGTATTGAAGCAAACCTAGAGGCAAATCAGAGCTAACTACCTCTTGCCTCTCCTAACCAAGAAATTAATTTTGCACCACTACTTATTACTTAATTACTGTTTATTTTGTAATTTTATCACTAATTCTTGGAAAGGTTGCCAATCATCTTCATAGGTAATGGCTTCCCAAACCGATTCGATGAGAGGTCTAAGTAAAGCGGTTTTAGGATTATAATGCTTTAAAGTGTCGCCAATTTGAGACAAGGAATCTAGGGGTAATTGATTTAAGACCAAACTATATAATTCTCGCCAACGTTGCCAATCAGCTTTTGGTAAATCCAGATTTTCAAGAATTAGAGAACTATTTTCTCGCCAACCGTAATTAAATTGTTCACTTAATTGATAGAAAAAGTCGTGATAACCGATGCCAGTTTCTTGGAGAACTTCCACAGTTTTGCTGACCAGTAAAGCGGATTCGGGAGTAAAAATATCCTCAAAACCTAACTTTTTGAGCATCATTGTTTGATAATAAAAATTGTAATGCTGGTCATAGTTAGCCAAAGCCATATCTAACTCTAACAAGGAGACGACCATGGCCAGGGGAGATTGCAGTAACTCTAGATTTAAACGACAGATAAAAGGCTGATTGCCATAACTATAACGGCCACCGTAGTCGAAATAGGCCGCCGTAAATTGGGGGTTATAGGAAGGAATAAAAGCGTAGGGACCATAATCGAAACTTTCCCCAGTAATTGACATATTATCGGTATTGAGAACTCCATGACAAAAACCTGCGGCCATCCATTGGGCCGCTAATTTAGCGGTTCTTTCAATCAAAGCGGCGTAAAATTTTAAATAGCGATCGCTATCTTGGGGATCGATTTCAGGATAATAATAAATAATCACATGATCGAGGAGTCTTTTAATTAAATCACTACGTTTAATATGAAATAAACGCTCAAAAGTCCCGAAACGAATATGAGAATTACTAACTCGAATCATCACCGAAGATCGCGTTGGGGAAGGTTCATCACCGCGCCAGAGATTTTCCCCCGTTTCCACCAAACTCAGACAGCGAGAGGTATTCACCCCCAAACCCCGTAAAGCTTCCCCAGCTAAGACTTCTCTAACTCCACCCTTGAGAGTTAACCTACCGTCCGCATGACGGGAATAGGGAGTCCGTCCCGATCCTTTCGTACCAAAATCGTATAATTTGCCATCAATACCCCTAACTTGACCGTAGAGAAAACCGCGACCATCCCCTAAAAAAGGATTATACTCGCCAAATTGATAACCGTGGTAACGCAGGGACAAAAAAGGTGTCAGGGATTGAAATTTACCAAAAGCCTCGATAAAATGCTCATCTAAGGTTAATTCTGGCTGAATTTCCACCAAAGGTAATAAAGCATCATTGCGAAAACGAAGGATATGACGGGGAAAATCTGCGGCTGCGACTTGATCATAGTAGTGGTCTCCCAAGTCCTGCATGGCGCTTTCGTAAGGGAGACTGAGAAAGGGATTGGTGAGATGGTCTGTCATAGTGGTGGTGTCGATCGAGCTTTGAGGCGTTAAAGTGATAAAGATAGCCAAAAAATTTTCCTACTGAGACTATCAAACAGCGATGCCCGATTCTATTATGTATCAAGGGGACTATTTTCTTGTCCTTGAGGCCGATCAACCTGAACAATTCCAGACTCCCGACCAGTTACGGGATAAGTTAAAAGATGTAATCACCGCAAAACCGGAGATTTGTCCCCGACAATTGGCGAAATTCTCTAGTCTTGAGGAAAAAGCTCTCTATCTGCGCGATAATTACTGCGAGTTAGACCTGGGTGAGGAGGGTTATTTACAATGGTATGTAGTGCGTTTGGAAAAATAAGGAAACCCACTTTTTAACTTTTTACTTTTAACTTGATCATTATGGGAGAAATAGAAGATTTACTGGCACAAATGAAGGCAGAATACCAGAAACGGGATCAGGAAAAACCGATACCGTCCCCTTCTTCTCGTCAAGAAAAAGAGCGTTCCCCGTCCGAATTTAAGGTTAATTATACCGGCGATTCTGCTACCGATGGGATTTTAAAAGCTTTAGCCTTAGAAAACCAAGAAAGGCAACAACAAGAGGCAGCGGAAAAAGAAAAAGCGGTGGCATTAAAACAGCAGCGCAAGCGAGAAGCTTTAACTAGAAAGGCCAAGCAATGGTTAGATAAATTGGATGCCAAATCGGAGGAAGGACGCTGGTTTGAGGAGTTTTCCTATGGCTACGATTCTCCTTTAGAAGCAGCGATTACCTATCTAGAAGCTTTGGGAGAAGTGGACATTTCTAAATGATCAGGTCTAATTTAAAGTTGTGGGTAAATTTGCTTGGTCAAAAACTCGATTATGCCACCAAATATTATCACCTGCTAGAATATTTGTGCCGTAACGAGGAACGATACCATAAACAGTGCCGGGGTCATAATCCAAAGCTTGACTGATGAGATTGTAGAGACGTTGTAGATCAAAACCCCGGGGGTCACAATGGGGATATTTTCCTTGATTAATCAGAAAACTATCCACGGCAAAATGGCTGACAATTTGCGGTAATTGTCCCGTTTGTAAGGCTGCTAGGAGATAATATTTCGCCGTTTGTTGGTATTGAAAATCACTGTAACCGGGGAGGGGTTGCAAGCGTCCTTTGGTCAAACAGTGGGATCCCGGAGCTTGCACCAGTTCAATGTTAACACTGGAGATAACCCGACGATTTCTTTCGGCAAAAACTGGTCGCAAGCGATCGCAATTAGGGTGAGATACCTGATCACAAATCGCTGCTGTTGCCCATAATGCGGTGCTTTTTGCCCCATCAAAGTAATTTGTGGGATATTTTTTGACTAAACGCCTAAAGACGGCTTCTGAAGGCGTATTTAACCAAATTCTCGCCCTTTTTTCTAACTCAGTCGCCGATCGCGTACTCAAAGGAACACCCTCTAAAGCAAGTGCAAAACCCTTGACGCGGATAGTTTCTGGGGTAAGTTGCCACAGTTGACGCACTAATTGATCCCTGGTGTCTGCGGGCAGCATTTCGGCCGCTTGTTCATAAAAAGTGGCAGTGGGACGGTGACGTTCAAAAAAAGGCCGGGCGATCGAGTCTAAAATATCTCTATCCCTGGAATTCGCTTTGCGGGGGATGTAAACATTAGGACCCAATTTCATCGGACCGCGAGCATATTTTTTCTGTTCTTCGATGTTACCCGTGGTCATACTCCAAGCTGTATCGTGGAGAATAAACAAAGGAGTGCGATCGAGGGTTAATTCGGTTTCTGGCGGGGTAATTTGCAAAAATTCGGCGATTTTCTGCTTTTCTGACTCATCTAGACTCTTACCGGCTAAATTCTCCCCCACAGTGGAGGGATTAAAAATATTTATGGTTGCAGTGGAGAGACTAGAGCTATTCAGTTTTAAAATCAGTAGGGACAAGACCAAACTAATCACCAAAGAAGTCACTCCCGATCGCCATTGTTCCGGGGGAAAGATAGAATATCTAGGGAGAGAAAATTGTCTTGATTTTTGCCGTCTTTGTCGATTCATCGGACTTTTTTAACGCGCTTTCCACCTATTGTATTCACTTTCTCGAAAAAGGGAATTAATAGGCAATAGGCAGCTTCCCCACACCCCACACCCCACACCCTACACATAATTACTGAGGAACCATTGGGTATTAAAAGCTCGATCGCAGGATATTTCTAGTAATCTTATGCCTGATTCCGGCAAAACTGCGATTTTTTGCTGAAAATCAGTCCAATCGCTGATTAAATGGTAATCGATACCGTAGGTGTGACAGAGTTGGCAAAAGTCGATATTTTGGGGAGTGGCAAAAAATTCTTCAAAGGGAGGGTCAAATTTGGCGATCGGCAACAGTTGGAAAATGCCTCCCCCCTTGTTATTGATTAAAATTATGGTCAAGGAGCCAACAAAATAATTTTTGATTAAAAAACCATTTGTGTCGTGTAATAGGGCTAAATCTCCCGTTAATAGTAGGCTGGGAACATTTTTATAAGCTATTCCTATCGCAGTGGAGAGGTTGCCGTCGATGCCATTGGCCCCGCGATTAAAATAGGGACGAATTTGGCGATCGCTAGGCGGGTTAAAAAACTCGGCATAGCGAACAGGCATACTATTAGAGATAAAGATCGGAGTCTGGGGGGGGAGGTATTGGGAAAGCAGCCAGGGGATTTTCCCTTCAATCAGTTTAGTTTCTGCTGCCAAAAGGCGATCGATGGTTAATCTAGCTTGCTGGTCTAATTTTTGCCATAATTGCCGATATTCTCGGTTATTATCGGTTTTATCTGGGAATAGATCCCCTAATTGCTCGATATTTCCCCTGAGATGTCCGGTTTTTCCCTGTAGAGGATCGTAATTATCGGGATGGGGATCGATAATCCAGCGCGGACAGTCGATTTCTTCTAACCAGGTCCGTAATTCTTTGCTGGTGGGTAATTCGCCAATTTGCAGGACAACATCGGGGGTTAATTGGGTTTTAATGGCAGGATTCCGCAATAATAAATCATAGGTGGTGATGAGATGGGGATTTAACCCTGCATAGTTTCGCAGAGGAGATAAAGCTTCCGCTAAGACGGGATATTGTTGCGATCGGGCTAAATTAGCGATCGCCTGACAGTAACTTTCGGGGTTTTGCGGGGAAGCTAATCCCGCGATGATAATTCCTTTGGGGGGTAAAGAAGGAATTTGGAGAAATGAGTGGTTAATTGGCATATTTTGCCGAGATATATGGCTAAAAAAAGCCTCTTGGTCAAAATTAGCCTCTAAATTGTTAATTTCTAGATCGGGAGTTGGTGCGAGGGGATCCCGAAATGGTAAGTTCAGATGCACCACTCCGGGGACAGGATCGAGACAGCGCAACCACGCGTGGATGACAGTTTGACGGAGATAGCGTAAACGCTCGATATTGGCACTAGGACAGCTAATTTCCGCTTGCCAATTTGGATAATTACCGTAGAGTTTGACTTGATCGATAGTCTGACCGGCGTGAGCATGACGCAATTCTGGGGGGCGATCGGCGGTTAGAATTAATAAAGGGACATGACTTTCTTTTGCTTCAATGACTGCGGGATAAAAATTAGCCGTGGCAGTGCCAGAAGTGCAGACTAAAACCACCGGTTGATATAATTGTTTGGCTAATCCCAAGGCAAAAAAGGCAGCCGAGCGCTCGTCTAAGATGGGAATAGTTTCAATCTGGGGATGTCTTGCCAAGGCTACCGTTAAAGGAGTCGATCGCGATCCGGGAGAAACCACCCCTATCGTCAATCCCAAACGGGCCAATGTTTCGACTAAAATAGAACCCCAAAGTGTATTAAGATTGCGAAAATCGATCGACATTTATCAATTCAGTGGCAAAGGTTAGGGGACAATAAGATAAATTTAACACTGGCCGGAACTGGCCAAGAATAAGTTATTCCTGAGTCAGCGATCCTAGTTAGGTTTACTCTCGATTCCCAGGCCAATTTATCCCTTTTCAGGTTCCCTTCTCACCAAGTTTTAACTGGAAAACTTATAGGTTAATACCACATTGATATTAGCTGCCAGCAGGGCCAAGAATAACAGGAAAGTAAAGCGATCGATCCAGAATTTTTTAAAGAGACCAAAGATATCCTTGAGATAGAATACTCCCAGAATTGCTGCCGTACCGATCATAAAATAATAGCGACCGTAGGCAGAGGCTAAAATCCATGCTGTCAGATTGAGATGAATCGACCAAACTCCTAGAAAGATAAAAATAATTGAGGCAGTTAATCCGTCCGTCTGCCTTTAGATAGATTTATTCGCTTCGGTTTAGTGGGATTAACCGGGGTTTTTGTCGATATGGCCTTTCTCTGTCTTCTCAGTGATCCCGCCGCTTTGGGTTGGGGATTAACCCTCAGTAAAATCATCGCCGCCGAATTAGCAATTATTAATAATTTTATCTGGAATGATCTCTGGACTTTTGGCGATTTATCCGCTCGTCAACGGGGTTGGAATAAACACTGGAAAAGATTTTTCAAGTTTAATTTGATCTGTTTAGCCGGTTTAATTTTAAGCGTCTTGCTGCTTAACCTACTCTTTAACGGTTTAGGAATCAATCGTTATCTGGCTAACTTTATTGCCATTGCCATCGTCACGGTTTGGAACTTTTGGGTTAATCTTAAACTCAGTTGGCGGGTGACAAAATAGCCTGCTAGAAGCCAAAAAAATGGTTAATTATAGGGGATAAGTGGACTTTAGCCATCATCCCCAAAATCCACATAGGTGAATCCTGTTTTAGCGTCTGTTAGGGACTTGCGATATTTATCATAAATTGCCACCCCAGCAATATCTTCCGAGAATTGCTTCGGTAGTTTAAAAGAGGTGCGGGGATAGCGTCGGCGGATGTCAAGAATGGCGCGATAGGGAAGATACCATTTACGCATTACTTGCAATAATTCGGCAAATTGAGCGTAGGATTTGCCATGTCTGTAGGTAAGGGCAATGTATTGCAGCATTCGAGCATAGGTTTCCGGTTTGCTCTTATTATTAGCCACACCGATAATATTTTTCAGCTTCTCAAAAACTTCGTACTTACTAATTACCGAAGCAACTAAACTGGGATAATCTAGTGTTTGTTTTTCCCGAAAAGTCTCCACGATATCAGAAATAGTTCTGAGGACAGAATAGTTCGCTAGTTGGTAGGCTTTAAATAGGGATAAAAGTTTTAATCCTAATTCGTGATCTGCCAGACTCTCCAATTCAGTTTGATAGGCTTTTAGGGCAACTTTTCCTTCCTCCGTTTTCACATGGGGCAGGGTTTCCACTAACTTTTCTGCTACTCTAGCTTTAAAAGCCGCCTTATCTTCGTAGTCAGAGGCAAGCAGAGATTCTATATATTTATAAAAATCCTGTTGTTTGGAACTACGATAACGCGATTCCGTTTGGTCAAGAGTTAAATAACTATTTTTTGCTTCGATCGCCCCTTGCAGTAGTTTAATACTTTGATCTAGTCCTGCGTATTCCTCAATTCCTCTAGCTAGACAGTATTTCATCTTGACAAACATGAGAAATTCTTGGCTGCTAAACTTATCACTATCGATCGATTCTGCTGTCTTGGCAAATACCCCCACCGCTGACATTTCCTGGTTGTGAACAATCTGTACCAATTCAGGCACCTCCGGCTTTCTTTGAAAAAGTTTTGTTATTAATTCTATGGCTTTTCTCATCTTCAGACACCTCCGGCTCTCTTTGAAGAAATTTTGTTAAAATTAATTCTGCGGCGTTGCTCATCAAAATAAAGTATAACCTAATTTGACATCGACTGCTGACGAAAGACTCCCAAAAAGGAAAACTTCGTACCTCATCATTAAGATAACTGCTGTATTCACGTTTGGCTCTCTGATTCTTTGTGTGATCAGTTTAACTTGTATAGGAGCGATCAACTTTGTGTCCTTTGTGTCGGTCGGGTTCGTTTCACTCGCTCGCCCGCAGGACTGTATCTTAGAATACATTTTACCCACCAAACCCAAGAGAGCCTACCTTTTTTCTCCTCGGAGTCTGGGCAAGTAATTGATTTTGAGGGATTGAGATACAATTGTTTCTAGGTCTAGTTTTCAAGTTCCCTATAGCCAAAGCAAACTAACATCAATAGGTTTTGAAAATTTTCCACTATGCTCCTGATTACAGACCAAATTTACCAGCGCATTTTCACCCACGCAGAATCCACCTATCCCGAAGAATGTTGTGGGTTACTCTTGGGAAAAATTACCGAGACAGCAGCCGAAGTTATCACCATGCAAGCAACAGAAAATAACTGGTCTGGCAATAGGAGAAACCGCTTTAGTATGGCCCCAGAAGTGCTTTTACAAGCTCAAAAATCGGCGCGGGAAAACCAGCTAGAAATTATTGGTATCTATCATTCCCATCCCGATCATGCCGCCATTCCTTCGGAAATTGATCGCCAATTAGCCTGGTCAGGATATACTTATTTAATTGTCTCCGTAGTTTCAGGACGAGCGATCGATTTACAAGCTTGGCAACTAGACGAACGCGAACAATTTCAACCAGTAAAAATATTGTAGTCTTGTGTAAATAGCAAACAGCCTTAAGGTGATTCTCCCCGTTGGCAATCCTAATCCCGCGACAATTAGAGGCAACACCAATGTTGACTAGCACTTCCCCTGCTTTCCACCCACCCGCAATCGATTTAATTGGGATTGATCATCACCAATGGTATGGACGAGTATTATGGCTAGGAATAGGTTGCATCCGTGGGACGGAGAAAGCAGTCATAGATAGGGCAATTAGGGATATTTTTCAGCGTTATCACCTCTCTTTAGCCGCTATTGCTGGTATTGCCACCCTTGACATCAAAGCTGATGAACGGGGTTTAATTGCCTACTGTCAAGAGAAAGGATTGCCTCTAAAAACCTTTACTGCCAAGGAGTTGAGAGATATTAATGTCCCCAATCCCTCGGCCATTGTCAATAAGGAAATGGGAACCCCTAGCGTCGCTGAAGCTGCCGCTTTAAAAATGGGCAAGACTTTGCTAGTAAGCAAGCAAATAGAAGCAAAATCGGTGACAGTGGCCGTTTCTTTGGCCGCAAGGGAATATAGAGGATAACAAATCGATGCTTAAACAGGTTTTATTTCTTAGTAATGGTCATGGTGAGGACTTAAATGCTAGTTTAATTCTGGGGGAATTACAAAAAATTCAGCCTCAATTATCTATAGCTGCTTTGCCTTTTGTGGGAGAGGGAAAAGCTTATCAAAAATTGCCCGTACCAATTATTGCCCCCACTGCTACTATGCCATCGGGGGGAATTATTTATACCAATCTTTTTAATTGGATTAAGGATATTGGTGCGGGATTAATCGGTCTAACTATTAAACAAATTCAGGCAGCTTTTAAAGTTAGCAAGGATTGTGATTTATTGATAGCAGTGGGGGATATCGTCCCGATTGCGATCGCTTCTTTAACCAGTCGTCCTTTTGTGGCTTTTATTGTTTCTACTTCCAGTTATTACGAAGGCACAATTAAATTACCTTTACTCACAGAATTATGTTTAAGATCCAAGAATTGTTTAAGGGTTTTCACTAGGGATAAATATACAGCAACAGACCTACAAAATCGGGGGATTAAAAAAGCGATTTTTGCTGGTTATCCGATTATGGATGTCTTAACACCAACGGGTAAAGATTTAGAATTAGATAGTCAAATTCCCATGATTGCTTTATTAGCGGGGAGTCGTTTACCGGAAGCTTTGAGTAATTTAGCTTTACAGTTACAAGTCTGTGAGGAAATAGTTAAAATTAAACCGATGCAGTTTCGGGCTGCTATCGTTCCTAGTATCACAGAAACCGACTTAGAAAATTTAGCTCAACAAGAAGGATGGTATTATTTAGGAGCGGGAAAATTAGAGAAAAATGGGGCTTTATTATGCTGTTATCGTGATGCTTTTGCCGATATTTTACACCATTGTGACGCTTGTTTAGCCATGGCGGGGACAGCAGTAGAACAAGCAGTAGGATTAGGAAAACCCGTCATCCAAATACCCGGATTTGGTCCCCAATTTACCTACCCTTTTGCTGAGGCACAAATGCGCTTATTAGGGGAATCGGTGATAACTATTGGACAGAAACCCACCCAGGTAAATTTATTTAAAAATGCCGCGGTTAAAATTATCGATATTTTGGCAGATTCTCGTTATTTACACAGATGTTTAGAAAATGGCAAAATTAGAGTGGGAGAGTCCGGAGGTAGCAGAAATATTGCCGAGGAAATTTATAGCATTTTTCAAAAGTAATGGCAGAGATAGTTATACTATATCCGTTGAGTATAGGCTACATATCAGGAGAGGCAATAGATAATCAGAACGTAGGTTGGGTTGAAGCATGAAACCCAACACCTGCAAGGGTTACGCTACCGCTAACCCATCCTACAAATAATTGTGCCTCCCTACATATCAGGAGAGGCAATAGGCAATAGATAATCAGTCTTTAATAACCAGATTTAGGATTAAAATAAAATTATTGTACTATCATTACTCCCAGGGATTTTACCAAAATGTCCAACGAAACCGTTACTTATACTCTTGAATCCGTCCTCAAGGAAATCAAAGACAGCATCAAGGAAGTTAACCAAAAAATCGACACCTTTCAACAAGATGTTAACCAGAAATTTGATAGCCTACAGAAGGATTTTAACCAGAAATTTGATAGCCTACAGAAGGATTTTAACCAGAAATTTGATAAAATCGACGAACGGTTAACTAAGCTAGAGGTAGGACAGGCAAAACTAACTGAGAAAGTCGATGGGATGGATAGAAGACTAGAAAAGGTGGAAGGAACCCAAAAAAATCAAGTTTGGACGTTAATTATCCTTTTAGGAGGAGCGATTGGAACAGCAGCGTGGCGCTCTTTCTTTTCTGGTAATCCTTAGAAATATTGTCATAATACAATAACCAGAACGTAGGTTGGGTTGAAGCATGAAACCCAACACCTGCAAGGGTTACGCTACCGCTAACCCATCCTACAAATAATTGTGCCTCCCTACATATCAGGAGAGGCAATAAATAATCAGTCTTTAATAACCGGATTTAGGATTAAGATAAAATTATTGTACTATCATTACTCCCAGGGATGTTACCAAAATGTCTAACGAAACCGTTACTTATACTCTTGAATCCGTCCTCAAGGAAATCAAAGACAGCATCAAGGAAGTTAACCAAAAAATCGACACCTTTCAACAAGATGTTAACCAGAAATTTGACAGCCTACAGAAGGAAGTTAACCAAAAAATCGATACCTTGCAACAGGATTTTAACCAGAAATTTGACAGCCTACAGAGGGATTTTAACCAGAAATTTGACAGCCTACAGAAGGATTTTAACCAGAAATTTGATAGCCTACAGAAGGATTTTAACCAGAAATTTGATAAAATCGACGAACGGTTAACTAAGCTAGAGGTAGGACAAGCAAAACTAACTGAGAAAGTCGATGGGATGGATAGAAGACTAGAAAAGGTGGAAGGAACCCAAAAAAATCAAGTTTGGACGTTAATTATTCTTTGAGGAGGAGCGATCGGCACGGCAGCGTGGCGCTCTTTCTTTTCTGGTAATCCTTAGAAATATTGCCATAATTTCTCACTTTAGGGTAGTTATGAGGGGAAATTAGCAGATGTCAAACTCAGGTTAAAAATAAGAGATTCCTAACCCATCCTACCCATAATTATGCTTTCCTCAACCATCTTTTTAACAATCGCCACAATGCCACTATTATCCCCCCAATTAAAACGAAAGGAAACATCACCACCCCCAGAAAGAAAGCAACGATTAAGGGATATTTTCGGGTTTCTAATTGCCGAATTTTATTGTCGCACTTTTGAACATATCCTGCTAACCCCAATGCTTGATATAATTCCCGCGACTGAAGATATGCTTCTTTCGCTTCCGCTATACGTTTGAGTTTATAGTAGGTAAGTCCCAGATTAAACCAAGAAGACGCTTCACCCCCCCGATCACCGATTTCCCGTTTGATTGCTAAGGACTGTTGATAAAACTCGATCGCTTTTTGGTATTCTCCTAGGGAATAGTAAACATTGCCTAAATTATTGTAGGATTTCCCTTCAACCCCCCGATCACCGATTTCCCGTTTGATTGCTAAGGACTGTTGATAAAACTCGATCGCTTTTTGGTATTCTCCTAGGGAATTGTAAACATTGCCTAAATTACCGTAGGAATTCGCTTCACCCCCCCGATCACCGATTTCCCGTTTGATTGCTAAGGACTGTTGATAAAACTCGATCGCTTTTTGGTATTCTCCTAGGGAATCGTAAACATTGCCTAAACCCATGTAGGATTTCCCTTCAACCCCCCGATCACCGATTTCCCGTGTGATTGCTAAGGACTGTTGATGAAACTCGAGCGCTTTTTGGTATTCTCCTAGGGAATAGTAAACATTGCCTAAACCCATGTAGGAATACCCTTCACCCCTCCGATCACCGATTTCCCGTGTGATTGCTAAGGACTGTTGATGAAACTCGATGGACTGTTGATGAAACTCGATCGCTTTTTGGTATTCTCCTAGGGAATAGTAAACATTGCCTAAATTATTGTAGGAATTCCCTTCACCCCCCCGATCACCGATTTCCCGTGTGATTGCTAAGGACTGTTGATGAAACTCGAGCGCTTTTTGGTATTCTCCTAGGGAATAGTAAACATGGCCTAAATTATTGTAGGATTTCCCTTCACCCCACCGATCACCGATTTCCCGTGTGATTGCTAAGGACTGTTGATGAAACTCGAGCGCTTTTTGGTATTCTCCTAGGAAATAGTAAACAATGCCTAAATTATTGTAGGAATTCCCTTCACCCCCCCGATCACCGATTTCCCGATCGATTGCTAAGGACTGTTGATGAAACTCGATCGCTTTTTGGTATTCTCCTAGGGAATTGTAAACATTGCCTAAACCCATGTAGGAATTCCCTTCACCCCCCCGATCACCGATTTCCCGTGTGATTGCTAAGGACTG
>VYKZ01000272.1_pt1 | contig 12821 bp, 14 predicted proteins | sample 5114421 | NCBI WGS metagenome assembly VYKZ01 (sample SAMN12291788, study PRJNA351875) | freshwater metagenome | isolation source: freshwater lake | place: USA: Michigan, Gull Lake | collected 2013-08-08 | reverse complement strand
GGAAACTATCTCATCAAATTAGTCCCCCCATAGAACCTCCTTGAGCCATCTTGCACACTTTTCTCTTTTTGTCAAATTTTATGTTAAGAAAGATGTGACTAATGGATAGCTTTTTAAGGAGGGTTGGGGGGTATCAGAATTACAATCAGAATTACAAGATTTATTCCCCAAGGGCGTACAATATGCCCCTAGTTGTCAACTCTTGCAAAAAATTGCCCAAAGTTTTCACTATTCCAACTTTAATAAACTTTTCGCTATTCAAAACCCCACCAAAGACTTATTTTACACCGACTTAGAAGTTAATATCCTCTCAACTTTCTTTACTGAAAGCCAAATCATCGCCAAAGATAACGCCACCAAAAATGCTGTTCTTCCCCCTCTCAAATCCTCCGATAACCACTGCCATCACTTCTCCTGTCATGGCGGCTTTAACCCAACTAATCCCCTTGAATCCGCTTTATTCTTAGCTAATAAAGAACCACTAACATTAGGCGAAATCTTTGAACTGCGCTTGAATAAATGTCGCCTTATCACCCTTTCCGCTTGCGAAACTGGCTTGATTGACTTAAACTCTATCAGCGATGAATATATCGGTTTGCCTAGTGGTTTTCTGTTTGCGGGAAGTCCCAGCGTTGTCAGTAGTTTATGGACAGTTAGCGATTTATCTACCTCATTTTTGATGATTAAATTTTATGAGATTTTATTTGATGAGAATCAGCAAGTTTCTGTACCAGTTGCTTTAAAACAAGCTCAAAACTGGTTACAGAATTTAACCGTTAAAGAGGCTGAGAAAAATCTAGAAAGCCAAACCTTTCAACAAGCGTTAATTCAACTACAACAAACCCTTTCAAAAAAAGAGTTATTTGAATTAGAAGATGCGATCGCCGTGAGGCAAACTAAATGGAAAGCCATGGCGACCGAGGACAAACCCTTCAATAATCCTTTTTATTGGGCTGCATTTATCGCTTCAGGTGTTTAAATCAGGATTATTTAACTTTCTGGATTCGACTTGTCCGTATTACAAAACTCAGCCAAGGAAACTTTAACAATATAACCAGCGCAAGGAGTAGCAACTGCCACCAAAACTGGATTACCTGCCGTTATCAATGCACCAATTATACCCCCAATTAAATCAGGCGCTAAACCTTCCTTAAACTTTGCATCACAAACTACCTGACGCGCTTGCTTTAACGCAGATTCCCAAGTGATTCCCGCTCTCACATCTTCAATGTCGGCTCGACGCGCTAAGATACGAGCAGCTTGTTCTAAATCGCCGTCACATCGATCAATCATGTCAAGATCCGCAAGTGCTTGAGGATTATCCGCTAATTCAGCGCGATATTTAGCAATTTCTTCAGCAGTAACTTGTATTGAGTCAGTCGTCATATTGGGAGCATTCCTTAATTGAAAAAACGTCTATTGCCCGGATTTGGTTGGGGATAACACCTCGCGCACCATGGAGGGAGTAACTCGATCGCTGATGGTGACTTGGCCGATCGCCGTTGGTAAAATAAATCTAACTTTGCCATCTTTCACCTTTTTATCGGCAGTAAGCATCTCGATCATCTGGTCGGGGTTTAAGGCCGGAATTTGTGTTTCTAAGCCAGCTTTGGCAATTAACGCCGTTTGTCGTTGATTTTCCGCTTCCGTCCACATTCCCAGTTTAACAGCGATCGCTCCTGCTGCCACCATCCCCATCGCCACCGCTTCCCCGTGGTTAATCTTAGTATATCCGGTTAAACTTTCAATGCCGTGGGCGATCGTGTGACCATAGTTTAAGATCGCCCGCAAACCCGCTTCTTTTTCGTCTTTACTTACCACATCTGCTTTAGCTTGGCAAGACTTTGTAATAATTGTTTGCAATAGCTGGCCATCGATCTGAGAAAAACTAGCTAAATTGTCCGAGTCTTCTAACTGTTTAAATAACTCGGCATCCCAAATTACACCATATTTAATCACTTCTGCCATTCCTGCCCGAAATTCTCGCACCGGTAGGCTTTTAAGCACTTCAGGATCGATCAGAACTAATTTCGGTTGATAAAACGCCCCGATCAGATTTTTGCCCTGGGGATGATTGACACCAGTTTTACCCCCGATGGAAGCATCCACCATCGCTAACAGGGTGGTGGGAACCTGGACAAAATTAACACCCCGTAACCATGTGGCTGCCGCAAATCCCGTCATATCCCCGATCACACCACCACCGAGGGCAACCATAGTCGAGGAACGTTCCAACCGGTGAGCGAGGGCGCTATCATAAACTTGGGCGATCGAATCGAGGGTTTTATAATTTTCGCCGGCGGGGATCAGATGAGTAGAAACGGTAAATCCCGCTTTTTCTAGGGAATTAACCGCTATTTGCCCGTAGTACTCAAAAATTTCGGGATTAGAAACCAATAAAACCTTTTTACCTAAGCTTAACCGGCTCATTTCTGCACCGAGATTGGCTAAACTGCCCTTCTCGATCAGAATATTATAGGAGCGATCGGGTAAATTAACGGGAATACAAATAGCCATAGGGTGTGGGGTGATGTTTCAGTGATCAGTAAACAGTGATCAGTAAACAGTAAAAAAGCAGCTCCGAGCTTGTCCCTTAATACTATTCACTGAAAACTCGCACCTGATGACTGATAACTGATAACTGATAACTGAGTCGGTTATTGACGCAGCTTAGTCAACTCTAACAGCAGACGAGAGGATAAAAAACAGATAAAGCTCTCTCCCAGAAAGAGACTTAAGCGCCCACTGTCGGCGATCAAGTCTGTGGATAATTGTAGGGGAACTAGGCCGCGGACTAGGGCAAAAGCTGCCACTGTACCATCTTTGAGATGGGGATTATCATCGTTGCGGACGACATAACGATAGGTGACACCGAAGAGAAATCCGCTAATTATCGCCCCGGATATCTTGACAAAAGCGCCAATTACTGTGAGCGATTCCCCTAACAATAGTCGATCGACAATTAAAAATAGCAGATAGGGAACCAGGAAAGCCAGCGCCGAGATACTCCCCACCTGTATGGATTCGATTCTTTCCTTGAGCGTAATTTGCACGATCGCCTCTCTAAAACGGAGTCACTGATGAAGTATTATCGAAAATTTGGGTTGACAATTAAATACTGTGGGACACACAGAAATTTACGCTTGGGGAGTAGTCTTTAAGAGTGCTTACCTTGTAGGTGTAGTCGGACTAGACATGAAACTGTAAGACCAAAATTAGCTCTGCTAGTAGCGGCAAGATTCAGCCCAAGAATCTCCGCACTTTTAGGGCGGAGAGTGTCAACTCCTAAGTATTTCGTTTAACAAAGGCAATTATGGATATTTTGACACTTGGTTGGGTTAGCATTCTCGCCCTTTTCACTTGGTCGATCGCCATGGTGGTTTGGGGTCGTAACGGTTTCTAGGTAATCTATAGATACCATGGAAACATCCCTGATTCTTAACACTCTCTTTCTAGTCGCCTTAATTCTCCTCGTTGTCGTTAGTGGTGGCATTCTCTACCTGACGACTACAGAATGGCGCGATCGCCGTCGTCAAGATGGCGATAAAAAATTAGGAAAATAATCCTGAACAGGTGTACTTAATTGCGCCTGTTTTTTCTTTACTATGATTAAAATACTGCACTTATCGGATATTCACATGGGGAGTGGTTTTTCCCATGGGCGTTTAAACCCAAAAACGGGATTAAACACGCGTTTAGAGGATTTTATGGGCAGTTTAAGCCTCTGTATCGATCGGGCTATTGCCTCCCCTGTGGATCTAGTGCTTTTTGGGGGAGATGCCTTTCCCGATGCCACTCCTCCTCCTTTTGTACACGAAGCTTTTGCCAGTCAATTCCGTCGTCTTGCCGATGCTGATATCCCGACGGTGTTATTAGTGGGTAATCACGATCAACATTCTCAGGGTAATGGCGGTGTCAGTCTCTCCATCTATCGTACCCTAGCGGTGCCGGGGTTTATTGTTGGCGATCGCCTGACCACCCATCGCATCACCACCCGCAACGGCGATATCCAAGTAATTACTTTACCTTGGTTAACCCGCGCCACTCTCTTAACCCGTCCCGAAACCGAGGGTTTATCCTTGAGTGGGGTAAATGAATTGTTAATTAACCGTTTGGAACCAGTTTTAGAAGGAGAAATTCGCCAATTAGATACAAGTTTACCCACAGTTTTATTAGCCCATTTAATGGCCGATCGAGCTAGTTTAGGAGCGGAAAGATTTTTAGCAGTTGGTAAAGGTTTTACCGTACCTTTATCGCTGCTAAATCGTCCAGAATTCGAGTACGTTGCCCTCGGTCATGTTCACAAACACCAAAATCTTAATCCTAGCAATGATCCGCCCATTGTCTATCCCGGGAGCATCGATCGAGTGGATTTTAGCGAGGAAAAAGAAGATAAGGGCTATGTTTTAATAGAAGTGGCTAAAGGAGAGGTTAAATGGGAATTTTGTCCTTTACCCGTGCGTCCTTTCCGTTCCATCGAAGTGGATGTTTCCGAGGCAGAAAACCCCCAAAAAGAATTGCTGAAAGCTCTCAAAAAACACGATATTCAGGAAGCAGTTATCCGCTTAGTTTATAAAATTCGCAGTGAACAATTAGAACTAATCAACACCAATCAGCTTGACGAAGCATTAAAAACTGCCCATAGTTATAGTATTCGGGCTGAGTTAATTAGTCAATTAACCCGTCCCCGTTTACCGGAATTAGGGGTGGGTAATCAATTAGATCCTATGGAAGCGTTAAAAGCTTATATCGATAATAAGACAGATTTGCGCGATATTGTCGATGATATGTTAGAGGCAGCCCAGCTTTTATTAAATCAACAGCCAGAAATTTGGCTAGAGGAAGAAACCTCGATTTAGCTATCAGTTATCAGTTATCAGTTATCAGTTATCAGTTATCAGTTATCAGATGTAAGTTTTAAGTTATCAGATGTAAGTTTTAAGTTAATTAGTTAGTTATCTTTATCTTTATACCTGTTTACTGTTTACTGCTCACTGAAACATTTTACCTATCCCTGTTTAAACAAGCCATGAGTTTATGTCTTAATCCCGATTGTCTATATAACAATGATCCTACAGATAAATTCTGTCAAAAATGTTGCTTTCAATTATTACTAAAAGATCGTTATCGTGCTATAAAATTAATTGGTCAAGGAGGTTTTGGTAAAACTTTTCAAGCAATTGATGAGGATAAACCTTCTAAACCTTATTGTGTGATTAAACAATTTTTTCCTAGCGCTCAAGGCAGTAATGCTCTCAAGAAAGCGGCGGAATTATTTAAAGAAGAAGCGATTAGTTTAGATAATCTCGGTCAACACCCACAAATTCCCTCCCTCTATGCCTATTTTACCAGCAATGATGGGCGACAATATCTTGTTCAAGAATATATTGAGGGAGAAAATCTAGAACAAGAATTACAAAGCGAGGGAGTTTTCAATGAGGAAAAGATCAAACATCTTTTATTAGAAATTTTGCCAATTCTTGATTTTATCCATGCTAAAAGAGTCATTCATCGGGATATTAAACCAGCTAATATAATTAGGAGACGCAGCGATAATAAAATAATTTTAGTTGATTTCGGTGCCTCTAAATTCATGCCCATTGCTAATCTTTCCCTGACAGGAACAGTGATCGGTTCGGCGGGATATATCGCCCCAGAACAAAGCAATGGCAAAGCGATTAATAGCAGTGATTTATATAGTTTGGGAGTCACTTGTATCTATTTATTAACGGGAATATCTCCCTTTGAATTATTCGATGTGAGTGAACATGAATGGGTATGGAGACAGCACCTGATTAATAATCCTGTTAGTGTTGAATTAGGTAAAATTTTAGATAAATTAATTGAATTTGGCACCAAAAAACGTTATCAATCAGCCGGGGAAGTCCTGCAAGAGTTAGCAGTAAAATTAGCCGTCGTGATTCCGCCAAAACCCCGATCACAGAATACAATTCAAGAAACGGTTTTGCCAGTTTTTCCAGCCGCCACCAGGGAGGAAATTAACCTCAAAAGTGCCAAGGAAATTGATTACACTAACCTACGGGATTTCTTAGCGCAAGAAAAATGGCAAGAGGCAGATCAAGAAACGGCTAATCTATTCTTAAAAGTTGCCGATCAAACTAAAGAAAAATATCTTAAGATAGAAGACATAGATAACTTTCCCTGTGAAGATTTAGCCACTATCAATCAACTCTGGTTAAAATATAGTCAGGGAAAATTCGGTATATCTGTTCAGAAAAGAATCTATGAAAGTTTGGGAGGAAGCGGCAATTATGATCAACAAAAATGGAACGCTTTTGGAACAAAAGTCGGTTGGCGAGTTAATAACAAGTGGTTATACTACGATCAAATTACTTTCTCTCTCAAAGCACCCTGGGGACATCTCCCCACCCTTGTGTGGGGTGTGGGGGGTGGCATAATTCTTTTTTCTCGTCTGGAAACCTGTGCCATGGACGGAGTTTCTAGCAGGGGATAAATTGACTTAAAAACTTTTCTGGAGAATTAAACAATTTCTCCCTTCGCCAGTGCGGATATATTGTAAAGTATCAGTAAGAGAACGCATAAAAATTAATCCTCGATCGCTTTCCATTTCCAAAGGTGCGAGGGGATGTTGTTGTAGAGAATCAAGTTTTGCTTGCAGATCAAAAGATTGACCGTGATCCCATATTCTTATTTCTAGAGAATGGGACTTTAAAGTTAATTCTAGATCGATCGGTGTAGTCGGTGGTAAATGTTGGTGAGCGTAACGGACAGTATTAGTAAATCCTTCTGCTAAAGCCACCTTACACTGCCAAAGCACCGAGTCGGGTAGAAAAGAGCGGCCGTGAGATTCAAACCATTGTAGGACTGGGATTAAAGCTGCCAATTCCGTCTGGACTTGTAGATGGAATTGGAGGGGGAAAGAAGGGGAATTTAAGACTTCAGAAGGCACCACTGTTTTTTTGAAAGAGAATCAAAATTGTTTTAAAAATCAGTTGTAGATCGTAGCCTAAACTCCAATTTTCTTGATAGCGCAAATCTAGTTGAATTACCTCTTCAAAATTACTCACCCGAGAGCGACCATTCACCTGCCATTCTCCCGTCATACCGGGTTTTACATCTAAACGTTGCCATTGGGGAACATCGTAGCGTTCCACCTCATCGGGGGTGGGAGGACGAGTGCCAACAAGACTCATTTCACCGGTGATCACATTCCAAAACTGGGGCAATTCGTCTAAACTGGTGCGACGTAAAAATTTTCCTACCCGGGTAATCCGCGGATCATTTTTATTTTTAAAAAAAGCTCCCTCCGCTTGATTGGGGATTTTATCCTTGAGTGCTTCTGCATCCACACACATGGAACGAAACTTAAGAATTTTAAATTCCTTTCCCAACCAACCGCAGCGGGTTTGACTGAAAAAAATTGGACCGGGACTGTCTAACTTAATAGCGATAGCAATGGGGACAAAAATAACCCCCGTGATTAATAAACCCACGATCCCACCAACAATGTCAAGACCGCGCTTTAACCAACTGCGAATCGAGGGATGGGTTTCCGGTAGATGGTTTTCATTGGCAGTAAAGCTCTTTTCTTGGGCTGCTAGGGGGGAGGTTTGGAAAGTGAATAATTGATCTAGTCCCGTAATCGATAAAACCCCCATCACTGGGGGATGGACGTTAGCCAGCACTAACTCGATATTTTCTGCCCTGGCCGCTTTGAGATTATGGACTAAAGCACCCACACCACTACTATCCATAAATTGAGTGGCATTCAGATCCAGAATGACTTTTTCGGGAGTGGGTGTTTGGGCGATGAGATGGTGAAACAAATCCTTGAACTGTACTGCTTCCAAGACAGTCAAGCGATCCGGCATCCGCAAAACCGGATACTCCATCGGAATGATCAGAAAACGTGTTTCAGGAATTTGGGAAGTCATCGACACAAAGAGGTGGTTTGATAGATGAACAAGGCCTGATGACCTACTTAAATGTTTACTACACTTTTCCGCAAATACCAATGGGTAATGTCAGAGATTACCTGTGATTATCGGCTAACGAATCTCACCTAGGGGCGGACGGCCTTGGGTTTGGGCCTTCGCTTTGGCTGCACCCTTTCTCAGGGCATCTAAACGGGTCTCATAACGCTTACGCAGACGACGGTTGGGCGTTTGTTCAATTAGGGTTTTAAAGGCACTGCCTAGGCTCTTGTAGGCGTTGGGGAGAGAATAACCGAAACGGGTGGCCATGGCGATCGCTTTTTCATCAGCTTCGATCGCTTCTTTGAGAATTTTATCGCCATTATTTTTGCGCCAGAGACGATAACCGGAAATCCCACATAATCCCATGGCCAAAAGCAATAATAACCCGTCCTGTACCCATAATTCCCCCACTGCACCACCTAAGCCAATAGCGAGGGCGGCCATTTCCCAGCCTTCCCGGGGAATACTATCATTTTGAATCCTGGCGACTTCATGCCAAAAGAGCAGATTACGCTGATCAATGGCTAAATTTTCCCATTTGGCTAAATCTATCTGAATTTCTACCTCATCTCTGCCAATTTCTTCACAACGGATCAGGGGGGGGTTAACCTCTGTGGAACCTTCTACCGTTACCCAACTTTGTAATTCTGGCGGTAGTAGGGTTTTTAGGCGCCGAAGTTCGCTCATTTCGGCTCGTGCAGAGGAGGCCGCATAAGATGTCATAGATTTTTTACCTATTCTCTACCAATGACGATGATTTCTATTTTCGATCATAGCGGTCTTTTTTGTGATCTTGGCAGCTTTTAGCCCTAGGGAGCATTTTCAGTTGTCGGTAATCAGTGAGGGGAGTGGGGAGACCACTTCGTGCGCGTTGCGGGGGGAAATGGGGAAGTGGGGAAGTGGGGAGTGGGGAGAAATAATCCATAACTGGGTTTTTAAGGTTCGATTGGGAGTCAATCATACTATTAAAAACCGATTTGGTATTATTGGCAAAATATAGGCTGTAACTTTTGCCGACTAATGCTCAAATATATCTTTGTATTGCTGTAAATCTAAAGCGGTGAAGATGGGGATACAACTAAAGCATTTTTGGGCTAATTCCCATCTTTCTTCTCTTTGCAGCATCACAATTAATTTATCTCGCACTGACAATAAATAGCGCACATCGTTAGCAGCATAACTCAGTTGTTGTCGGGTAAGATTAGCGGCATTTCCCCAATCAGAACTCTGAGCGGTTTTGTCTAATTCTATGCCTTCCAATTCCTGCACGAGGCTTTTTAAACCGTGACTGCTGGTATAAGTCCGAGCCAGTTTACTGGCGATTTTGGTGCAGAAAATCGGTTGAGTGGCAATGGCAAAAGTTTGGGACAATTGAGCCACATCAAAACGGGCGAAATGAAAGACTTTTTCTATCTGCTCATCCTCCATGACCTTTTTCAGATTAGGAGCCTCTGTTTGCCCCCTAAAAACGCGAATAGCGGTGACAAAACCACTGGGATCACAGAGTTGAATTAAACACAGTCGATCGCGCCCTGGAATTAATCCCATAGTTTCTGTATCTACAGCGATCGAATTAACCCCTAAATAACGGGATAATAGGTCATCGCTTAAATCTCGATCGCACACTTGAAAATTATCTAAGTTCATATAGTTAGGGGTTAGGAGAGCTTTTTTCAGTGATCAGTAAACAGTAATCAGTAATCAGTAATCAGTAAACAGTAATCAGTAATCAGTAATCAGTAAAAAGACAGCACTGTTAATGCCATTTAATACTCCTTACTTAAGACTGTCCACTGAAAACTCAAATCTGATAACTCAAATCTGATAACTGATAACTGATCACTGATCACTGATGTTAAAAACTGGTAATTAAATTAAAATATCATTGGGGGGATTTTGTCAACGCTTTTTAACAAAAAGTTGTGTAAAATAATATTCACCAACATTATTTTTAGCGATACCGATACCGGTGAGATTATAATCACCAACCATATTTTTTTGATGGCCGGGGCTATTAATCCAACCCTTGACGGCAACGCTAACGGGGTCAGGATATCCCTTCATAAAAGCCAAATTTTCGCCCATTTTTTCTAAAGGAATCTTCCTTTGTACTGCCTTGACTCTTCCCTCAAAACCATCATGACTAAAAGGAGCCTGTTTATGGGCCATTTTTTGACTAAATAAGCGAGCTTCATGACTAATACGAGCATCGAGACGTAGGGGCGGTAAATTTTGAGAAATTCGGTAGCGATTAACTTGATAATTAGTGTTTTCTTCGAGGGTGATTAAAAAAGATTGATTCTGGATAGGATCGTAGCTAAGAGGATTAGTAGAAACGGGAGCGGATTGACGTTTTAGAAATATTTGAGTAAAGTATAACTTCCCTTGATTATCCGTCGCTACTCCAATCCCGGTACTATCAAAATCTCCCTCCATATTTTCCCGATGACCTTGACTTTTAATCCAGCCATCCACAGCAATCATTACCGGGTCATCATAACCTTGATTAACTGCCACATTTTCCCCCACCGCTTGATAGGGAACCGAAACACCAATAGTTTGCGCTCTTTTGTCAAAATCTTGATGACTAAAAGGAACTAAACCCGAGGCCATACGTTGGCTATGTAATCTTGCCTGTTGCGAAATTGCTCGATTTAACAGTAGGGGAGATAAATTACGAGATTGACGATAGCGATTGACCTGTTGATAGATTTTATTCTCTAAAACAAGTAAAGTTGCCGCATCTAAAGGAGAGGGAGAGGGAGAGAAAGATGGCACGAGTTCCGTAAAAGAGCTATAGTTTAAGGCGCTACAGGCCATTAAACTTGTCGATACAAGCATCAAAATTCCTAACCGATAAGGTTTCTTAAAAAAACTTTTCATCAAAAAAATTGGGTCTGAAACCCCGCCGTTCTAGGTTGGATTTACTGTTAAATACTAGCGCATTTACAGGATATATGCCAGAACGTCAGGTATGGGGAAAGCCGATCGCTACCGATTTTACCCAACACCAGAACAAGAGTCGCTATTGCGGCGCACCTTGGGCGGTGTAAGATTAGTTGACAATAAAGCTCTCCATGTCAGAACACAGAGAAATCACAGCGAAGGGGTTTTAGTTGAATTTCGCCATTTCCCCATTTTCCCAGTCTTGGTGGCGACCTGTTGACCAGAGGGGGGTAAATCTGTCAAGGCAGCTGCGAAACCCGGTAAGGAACCCCAAGCAGAAACCCAAATCGTCAGGTTTGGAAATCACCGTCCGGCCCCGGCGGTGAGGATGTCAACTTTTTGGTGCAAGGGTCAAGACTTGTTAAGATCGATCAAGCCGCTCACTCAAATTTACCACTTCTGTGGCTCTCATTTATGGTAATCGACTTTCTGCCCTTCACTATCAATATTTCCCCGGCCTTTATTGCCGGTAGCTGTCTCTGGTCTTTAGCATTGTATCTGGGGTTAGCTGGGGTGCGAAATTGGTTTATAGAAATTTTCTATGGCTGGTTTAATTTTGCCGAGCGTTTCCTCTATACTTCCCTAGAGGAGTTTGAAAAAACTCGCGTCGCCAGAGAATCCCAAAATGCTTTTTATGCCTCTATCTTTAGTATTATTCCCTTTCTCATTCTCGGCGGTTTCTCCGATTGGTTAATCGAGATTAGTTTAGGAAAAAGTTGGCCGATTAGTGTCGGTATTCTCGCCTGTGTTGCCTGTGGTGTCTATGAATTAGGACGGCAGGACGGCAGCGGTAATCAGTAAATTAAGCTGTTAACTATCTCAATTACTTCTTAGGACTGCACAGGGGTGGCAGGTTAATAGGTTTTAACCCTTGACTAGGACTCAATCTTTTCCTTCCAGACGATTTCTATGTTTATTAAGGGTCTTTTGTAGTAAATTCAAAACCTCATTAGCAATCTCAATAACTTGATGGGTTCCAAAACCGGCCTGAGTTAATTCTTTAAAAAAAGCCTTAGCGACAATTTTGGCTAATTTCGGGGGATAAGGAGGGACAGCGATCAAATGTTCGGACTGAATTTCTGCTATTTCTCTAGTCACTGCCATAGCCACAAAACGAGATTTTAACATCCCTTGCAAATGAAAAATTTGCAGGGATTGGGCAGCCTGTTGAGCGAATAACTGCAAGATTTCTAAATCTAATGGTTCAAAATGTTTTTTGTCTAGGGGAAAACTGAGATTAATTACTCCGATTACCTGCTCGTTTAGGATAATCGGTACGGAGATAAAACTATTATTATTTGATCTTTTGGGATAAGGGGCTGCAGTGGAAAATGGCGATCGAGTGATATCCTTAATTAGTAAAGGTTTCCCTGTGGCCGCTACACTGTCGGCAATAACTTGATCGAGTTTAATTATTTCTTGATCAGCCAAAGGTGATAGATCATCATAATGGGCAAAAACTTCTAGATAATCGGTAATTTCCCCTTTTAATTCCTGTGGAGAGCTTAACATAATTGAACAGTGCCGCGCTCGCAATTGATGAGCGCTCATACTAGCTATTTTCCGAAAAATATCTTCGAGATTTTCCTCGACATTCAAGACAAGAGCCAGAGCCGTTAATTTGGGGTTAAAATTATCCATGTATTCAATCATTTATTCAGTCCGAGTTTAGGCTTTCAGGGTGAGGGTGATATTCCCCATATCCCTGTTTGTCTGAGTCTATAGCTTGCCATAGCATCTCATGGAAAATTTTGGGTCTGAAACCCCGTCGTTTCACGACGGCTTTACTGTTAAATATTAACACATTTACCAAATATATGCTAAAATGTGAGACATGGAAAAAGCCTACTCGTTTCGATTTTACCCCACACCCGAACAAGAGTCGCTATTGCGGCGCACTTTGGGCTGTGTAAGATT
>VYKZ01000183.1_pt1 | contig 12866 bp, 13 predicted proteins | sample 5114421 | NCBI WGS metagenome assembly VYKZ01 (sample SAMN12291788, study PRJNA351875) | freshwater metagenome | isolation source: freshwater lake | place: USA: Michigan, Gull Lake | collected 2013-08-08 | reverse complement strand
TCCGCCTACGACCACGACCTCTTCGTCATCGGCGCCGGCTCGGGCGGCGTCCGCGCGGCGCGACTGGCGGCGCTGGACGGCAAGCGGGTCGCCGTGGCCGAGGAGCACCGGGCGGGCGGCACCTGCGTGATCCGCGGCTGCGTGCCGAAGAAGTTCATGGTCATGGCCTCGGACTTCGCCCACCAGTTCGAGATCGCCGAGGGCTACGGCTGGACGATCCCGGAGGCGACCTTCGACTGGCCCAGCTTCATCCACACCAAGGACGTGGAGATCGCGCGCCTGTCGGGCATCTACGCCGCGAACCTCGGCAAGGCGGGCGCCGAACTGATCCACGGCCGCGCGGTCCTGAAGGACGCCCACACCGTCGAGATCGTCGGCAAGGACCGCACCTACACCGCCGAGAAGATCCTGATCGCCACCGGCGGCCGGCCCTGGGTTCCGCCGGAACTGCCCGGCGTCGAGCACGCCATCACCTCGGAAGAGGCCTTCCACCTGCCGGAACTGCCGAAGCGCATCCTGATCGCCGGCGGCGGCTACATCGCCGTGGAGTTCGCCGGCATCTTCGCCGGCCTCGGCGTCGAGACCACCCTGATCTACCGCGGCCCCAACATCCTGCGCGGCTTCGACGACGACGTGCGCGCCCATCTGGCCGCCGAGATCGAGAAGCGCGGCGTCAAGGTCATCCTGGGCTGCCAGCACGACCGCATCGAGAAGACGGCCACCGGTCTGGTGAACCACCTCGAAAACGGCCATGCGGTCGAGACCGACGTCGTCATGTTCGCCACCGGCCGCATCCCCTACGTCAAGGACCTGGGGCTGGAGACCGCCGGGGTCGAGCTGACCGACGACGGGGCCATCAAGGTCGACGAATGGTCGCGCACCACGGCCGACAACATCTGGGCCATCGGCGACGTCACCGACCGCATGAACCTGACCCCCGTCGCCATCCGTGAGGCGGTGGCCTTCCACTCCACCGTCTTCCGCGACCGGCCGATGAAGTTCGACTACGAGGCCGTCGCGACCGCGGTCTTCAGCCAGCCGCCGGTCGGCACCGTCGGGCTGTCGGAGGCGGAGGCCCGTCGCGCCTGCGGCGGCGGGGTGGACGTCTATCTGACGCGCTTCCGCCCCATGAAATACGCCTTCACCGGCTCGGATGAGCGCATGCTGATGAAGCTGGTGGTCGACAAGGAGACGCAGCGCGTCGTCGGCGTCCACATCGTCGGCCCCGACGCGCCGGAGATCATCCAGGTGGCGGCGATCGCCGTGAAGGCCGGCCTGACCAAGGCCCAGTGGGACGCCACCTGCGCCGTGCATCCGACCGTGGCGGAAGAGCTGGTGACGATGCGCGAGCCGGTGCGGCCTCAGGACACCAGCCTCGGCTGACGTCTCAGTGCGGCGCGACGTCCGGTGGGGGCGTTTTGAGCCAGGGAGCCAGACGGAACCGGCGCGGGGCGGTCCCCACCGTTCGCGTGGTGATGAACTGGCGGGCGAAGTTCACCACGCCTTGAATCGTCTGTTCGTCGAACGGCTTGCAGACCGCGCCGAGCGCGCCGGAGAAGCCGTCGGGAATCTGCTCCGGATTGGCGGTCAGGAAGATCACGGCCGCGCCGTGGTCCGCCACCAGCCGATGCGCGATCTGCGGTCCGGTCATGCCGTCCATCAGATTGACGTCGACCAGCGCCAGATCCGGCCGCTCGCGCTCGGCGACGTCAAAGGCGCCGCGCGTGTCCACCGCGACGCCCACCACCTCGCATCCCGCGTCGAGCAGGACGAGTTCCAGTTCCATGGCGAGGAGAGCCTGATCTTCCACGATCATGACCCGCAGCCCGTCGGCGCTCGTCACTGGTCGGGATCCCCCACTGACACATTTGTTCGGGCCGCGAACGACTTTCAGTGTCGGCGACCGGACACTTCCAACGTGCCCATGGCAGCTTGGTTCAAGCTAAGCTAATAAAAATATGGGGAATCAGGGCCGCGGAGTTCAGTGATGGCGGAAATGACGCTTTTGGGCCTCGCCGGGGGTTCCCCGACCGGGCCGGACGCCTGCTGTCGGTTTCTTCAGACTCTCGTCGCGATCCGTTTGCGGACCGTGGACGACCCCGAATGCCGCCGCCATCTCGGCTGGATCAGCGACATGGCCGCCGCCGTCGGCCTGATGAGCGAGCGCCAGGCCCAGGGCGACCCCTTCGACGCCTACGTCGAGGAAGCGTTGACCTTCTGGCGGCGCAGCCTGGAGACGCGCGGCGTGCGGCTGGAAGTGCGCGGCCGGGTCGGCGACCTGCCGGAGGGCCAGCGCCTGCCGCTGGCCGTCATCCTGCACGAGCTCCTGACCAACGTCGTCCGTCACGCCTTCGAGGCGGGTCAGGGCGGCGCCGTCGCGGTCGCCTTCTCGGCGACGCGCTCCGGCCTCAGCCTTGTCGTGCGCGATACCGGCAAAGGCTCGCCGACCGTGCGCAAGGGCGACGGCCTGTCGCTGATCGAAGGCTTGGTCGCCCAGCACGACGGCTCCTTCGCCGTCGAGACCTCCGACGGCGGCGGCTTCGCCGTGCGGATCGGCCTCCCGTCAGGCGCGGAGCGTCTGAACTAGGACCCCGCCTGCTCCCGCATCACGCCGCGCCCGGTTAGTGCGAAGGTGAGTGGATCGTCGAAATAGCCCTGCCTGCCCGGCGAAGCGGCGCAGACCGCTTCGCGAACGTCGCCCACCAGGGTTCCGGATCCGATCTGGGTCCAGCTGCCGTCACCCACGAAGTCGTCCGCCGCGGACTGGCCGTCCATGAAGTAGAAGGACGATCGCACGGTGATGTAGCGGGTTTGCGAGCAATCGATGTCGATCAGCGACGTCGCCCAGTCGAAGTTTCCCGGCTGGGACTGGCGCGTCACCACCGCTGTGTTGATCCGCCTGACGTCGCCCGTGATGCGCAGAGACGCCCAGTCCACGGCCATGGCCACGTCGCCGTTGGCGGTGATCGCCTCCCACTCGTCGGCGATCGCGGCGCCGGCGCTCATCATCAGGGCCGCAGCCCCCAGAACCATGGACTTCATGTCCGCCTCCCCTCAACTTGAAGCCCCGCCATATTGCGGCGAGGTCGTCCCCGCGTCGAGCCTGGAGCGACCCACGATTTCTGACGATCAGCCGGCCAGAACCTCCGGCGTCAGCCGCTGAAGCAGCTCCCCTCCCTGGCCGACGGCGGCCAGACGGCTGGAGGCGTGGCCCAGCACGTTGGCGGCATAGACCTCGTACAGCGCGATGCGGCCCTCGAGGAAAGCCGGGTCGCCCTGGCCCGCATCGAGCTCCGCCCGCGCTTCCATAGCGCCGCGCGCCAACAGCCAGCCGCCGATCACGTCGCCCATCAGTCTCAGATAGGCGTCGGCGCCGGCCAGCACGTCGGCGGCGCGCGCCGGGTCGGCCTTGGCGTCCAGCAGCCACAGGGTGGCGTCTTCGACCGCCTCGATCCCCGCTTTCAGCCGCTCGACCGGCTTGCCGGCATACAGGCGCGGCAGGCGGGCCAGATCGGCCTTCATCTCGGCGATGATCGCCCGCGCCGAAGCCCCGCCGTCCTGACCCAGCTTGCGCCCGACCAGGTCCATGGCCTGGATGCCGTTGGTGCCCTCATAGATCGGGGCGATGCGGGCGTCGCGATAGTGCTGGGCGGCGCCGGTTTCCTCAATGAAGCCCATGCCGCCATGGACCTGAACGCCCATGGACGCCACCTCGACGCCGACGTCGGTCGACCACGCCTTGGCGATCGGCGTCAGCAGATCCTCGCGGCCCTTCCAGTGACGGCGCGCCTCCTCGTCGGGCGCATGCCGCGCCAGATCGGCGGCGACCCCGCACAACAGGCAAATCGCCCGGGCGGCCGCGATCCTGGCCTTCATCACGCCCAGCATGCGCCGCACGTCCGGATGATCGACGATCGGCGCGCCCGCCTTTCCGGTAAAGGCGCTGCGGCCCTGACGGCGGTCCTGCGCATAGGCCAGCGCCGCCTGATAGGCCCGCTCCGCGATGCCGACGCCCTCGACGCCCACGGCCAGACGCGCGGCGTTCATCATGACGAACATGTGCGACAGGCCCTCATTGGGCCGCCCCACCAGCTCGGCGGTCGCGCCCTCATACGCCATGACGCAGGTCGGCGAGGCGTGGATGCCCAGCTTGTGCTCGACCCCCACGGGGCGGAAGGCGTTGCGATCGCCGAGGGAGCCGTCCGGCTTCACGAGGAACTTGGGCGCCAGGAACAGGCTGATTCCCTTCGGTCCCGGCGGGGCGTCCGGCAGGCGGGCCAGCACCAGGTGCACGATGTTGTCGGTGGCGTCGTGGTCGCCCCAGGTGATGAATATCTTCTGGCCGGTCAGGGCATAGGTCCCCTCGCCGTTGGGCACGGCCGTGGCCGTCAGGGCCCCCAGGTCCGAGCCGGCGTGCGGCTCGGTCAACACCATCGCCCCGGTCCACTCGCCGGAAACGAGGCGGGTGAGATAGGTCGCTTTCTGGTCCTCGGTGCCGTGCGCCTCCAGCGCCTCGATGGCCGCCAACGACAGCATGGGGCACAGGCCGAACGCCATGTTGGCGGCATGCACCATCTCGTAGGCGGCCAGCTCCAAGGCCTTGGGCAGACCCTGCCCGCCCGCATGGACCGGCGCGGCCAGCCCCAGCCAGCCGCCGGCCGCGAACTGGCGATAGGCGTCGGCGAACCCCGGCGCGGCGGTCACCGCCCCGTTGGCGTATTGGGCGCCTGCCTGGTCGCCCGGACGGTTCAGGGGCGCCAACACGTCCTGCGAAAACTGCCCTGCGGCCTCCAGCACCGCGCCGACCACGTCGTCGTCGCAGTCGGGAAAGGCGCCGGTCGCCAGCGCCTGATCCAGGCCGGCGACGGACTTGAGAGTGAAGGCGATCTCCCGCAGGGGGGCGCGATAGGTCATGACGTGTCTCGGTTTCTCTCGGGCGTCTTGGCGAAGCGGCGCCGATGGCCCAAGGTGACCCTGTGCCGCAGCGGAAGGGAAGTCCCATGAGCGAACCGCGCCATCGCTATTCGACCGTTTCCCTCACCCTGCACTGGGTGACGGCGGCGCTGGTCGTGACCCAGATCGTGCTGGTGACGCTGGCCGAACAGAACGAGGGGCCGGGCGCACGCGAGTTGATCGGACTTCACAAGTCGGTGGGCCTGACGATCCTGGTGCTGACGCTGGCGCGGCTGGGCTGGCGCGCCGCCAATCCGGCGATCGCCCTGCCGTTCGGCACCCCGGTGTGGCAGCGGATCCTGGCGCGGGCGACCCATGTCGGCTTCTACCTGCTGCTGATCGGCATGCCCCTGGGCGGCTGGGCGGCGTCCTCCGCCGCGGGGCGTGAGATCGACTTCTTCGGCCTCTTCAACTGGCCCCTGCTGCCCATCGGTGGCGGTCGGGAGGCCGCCGGTCGCTTCATGGACATGCATGAACTCGGGGCCAAGGCCCTGTACGTCCTGCTGTTCCTGCACGTCGCCGGCGCGCTGAAGCACCACTTCCTGAACCGCGACGACGTCCTGCACCGGATGCTGCCCTTCATCCCCCGACGGCCGTGACCTCCCGGCGGGCCCTGCTGGTCGCGCCCCTGGCGCTGCTGACCGCAGGCCTGACGCGGACCGACGCCTGGGTGATCGACCGCGAGGGGTCGTCCGTCCGCCTGTCGGTCGGGGCGCTCGGAGCACGGGCGAGCGGACGATTCGAGCGCTGGAGCGGCGACGTCGCCTTCGATCCGGCGCGGCCCGCGGCGACCCGGGCGACGGTGACGGTGCAGACCGCCTCGCTGAGGCTCAGCCCGTCCGTGGCGACGGACCGGGCGCTGGGGCCAGGGTTCCTCGACGCCGGACGGCATCCCACGATCCGGCTGGAACTCTCGTCACTGACGCCCCTGGGCGGCGAGCGGTGGACGGCGCGGGCGGATCTGACGGTGCGCGGCGTGACCCGCCAGATCACCTTCCCCGTGGACTTGCGCGTGGAGGGCGACCGGGCGCAGATGACCGGCGGCTTCGACGTCGACCGCGCGTCTTTCGGCATCGGAACCTCGGGACCGTGGAATCGGGCAGTCTCCAGACAGGTCAACGTCCAGGTGTCGCTGAGGGCGCGGCGGGCGGCGTGACGGGGGCGGCGATCGAGGCGGCGGCGCGCGCGCTGAAGGCCGGGGAGCTGGTCATCCTGCCCACCGAGACGGTCTATGGCCTGGGCGCCGACGCGGCGAACCCGGACGCCGTCGCCCGGGTGTTCGAGGCCAAGGGCCGCCCGCGGTTCAATCCCCTGATCGCCCACGTCGCGGACGCCGCCCAGGCCGAGCGGATCGCCGTCTTCGACCCGATCGCCCGCCGGCTGGCCGAGGCCTTCTGGCCGGGCCCCCTGACGCTGGTCCTCCCGGCGCGCGTCGACGCGGGCGTCTGCGACCTGGCGCGGGCGGGGCTGGACAGCGTGGCCGTCCGGGTACCCGGCCACGCCAAGGCCCGCGACGTGATCGCCGCCTTCGGAGGGGCCGTCGTGGCGCCGTCCGCCAACCGGTCCGGACGCCCCAGCCCGACGACCTTCGCCGACGCCATAGAGGAGACCGGCCACGCCGTCGCCGAGGCGATCGACGGCGGCCCCTGCGCCGTCGGACTGGAAAGCACCGTCGTCTCGGTCATGGACGGCCGCACGGCCCTTCTGCGCCCCGGCGCCGTCACGCGCGCCGAGATCGAGGCCGTGGCCGGCCCCCTGAGCGACGCCGGCGAGGGTCGCCGATCGCCGGGACGGGTCGCCGTCCATTACGCGCCCGACGCGCCGGTGCGCATCGAAGGCGCCGAAGCCGGCCCCGGCGAAATCCTCCTGGGCTTCGGCCCCGGCGTGGGCGACCCGCGCTGGAGCCTGAGCCCCTCCGGCGATCTGCGGGAGGCTGCGGCCAACCTGTTCCGTCGCATGCGCGAGGCCGACCGCGAACGCCCCTCCGCCATCGTCGTCGCGCCGATCCCGCGCGAGGGGTTGGGCGAGGCCATCTTCGACCGGCTCAGGCGCGCCGCGGGCCACGTCGGCTAGTCGGGCCCTACCTCAGGTCCTTCAGCACGATCTTCGCCGCATTGTGCCCCGGCGCGCCCGTCACGCCCCCGCCGGGATGGGCGCCCGAGCCGCACAGGAAGAGGCCCGGCACGGGCATGCGGTGATCGGCGTGGCCCAAAACGGGTCGGGCGCTGAACAGCTGATCCAGGGTCAGGCGGCCGTGGAAGATGTCGCCGCCGACCAAGCCAAAGCGGCGCTCCAGATCGCGCGGCCCCAGCGCCAGCCGGCCCAGCACCGACGCCTTGAACCCCGGAGCCCAGCGGTCGACCGTGTCGACCATCAGGTCGGCGACGGTCTCGCGGTCCTCGTCGGACAGGTCCGGCGAGACGTGTTGGCAGAACAGGCTGGCCACGTGCTGCCCGGCCGGGGCCAGGGTGTCGTCCAGCGTCGACGGAATCAGCATCTCCACGATCGGCTCGCGCGACCAGCCGTCCAGCCGGGCCGAGGCGTGGGCCCGCTCCATGTAGGCCAGCGAGGGCGCGATGATGATGCCGGCGGTCAGATGGTGGCCGGGCTCCGGCATGGCGGTGAAGCGCGGCAGCTCCGACAACGCCACGTTCATGCGGAAGGTGCCGGACCCCGAGGCGTACCGCGTCATCCGCTCCCGGAAGTCGTGGGGCACGGCGGCGGGATCGACCAGCCGGTCGAACAGCAGGCGCGGGTGCAGGTTCGACACGACGGCGCGGGCCCGCACCACGTCGCCCGCCTCGGTCACCGCGCCGACCGCCCTGCCCTTCTCCGTCAGCACCTCGGCCACCGGCGCGTCGAGCCGCACGTCGACGCCGCGCTCGGCGCAGGCCGCGGCCATGGCCTGGGTGATGGCGCCCATGCCGCCGATCGCATGGCCCCAGGCGCCGCGCCTGCCGTTCACCTCGCCGAAGACGTGATGCAGCAGCACATAGGCGCTGCCCGGCGTGTAGGGGCCGGCGTAGTTGCCGACCACGCCGTCGAAGCCGAACAGGGCTTTGATCGGCTCGCTCTCGAACCAGCCGTCAAGCCAGTCGCCGGCGGACTTGGTGAACAGGTCCAGCAGGTCGCGCCGCACCTGCACGTCCAGCGCCGCCGCCTGATGGCCCAGCGCGCCGGCCGCCAGCAGATCCGGCAGGGCCGCCAGCCAGCCGCCCGAACTCATGTTCGGCGGCGGCCGCAGGATCCAGTCGCGCAGCACGTCGGCCACGACCTCCAGCCGGCGCTCATATTCCGGCAGGCGGTCGGCGTCCCTTTGTGAAAAGCGCGCGACCTCGCCCCGCGTGATCCCCTCTCCCGCAAGCAGCCGGTCCCCGCCCGGCAGAGGCAGGAAGTTGGCGACCTTGCGCAGCACGACCCGCAGTCCGTGTCGGGCCAGATCCATGTCCGCGATCACCCTGGGGTTCAGCAGGCTGACGGTGTAGCTGGCCGTGGAATTGCGGAAGCCGGGGTGGAACTCCTCCGTCACGGCCGCGCCGCCGACGACGTGCCGCCGCTCCAGCACGGTCACCTTCAGCCCGGTCCGGGCCAGATAGAAGGCGCAGACGAGGCCGTTGTGGCCCCCGCCCAGAATCACGACGTCGGTCTCGGTTTCGGCCACGGGCGCTTCCTTTCGGCAGCGCCTCTAGCATGGCGCCGTCAGGCGGACAGCATGTCCCACACGGTCAGGCCGACCTGCGCCGCCGTGCAGCAGGCCAGGGCGACGACCATGACCAGTTCCTTGAGGCTGGGGCGACGCGACATGGCGATCCTCCGAGGGGAACAGCATGTCACGATTCGGGTTAACGACAATCTAAAGTAGCTTGCCGGCCACCCACAACCCCTGCACGAGCTGCGCGCCCAACCAGTAGCAAAGCTCCGCCGGGCGCTCGACGTCCCAGGCGACGAGATCCGCCGCCTTGCCCGCCTCCAGCGTGCCGATCTGGTGCGACAGGCCCAGCGCGGCGGCGGCATGGCGCGTCGCGCCGGCCAGCGCCTCCTCCGGCGTCAGACGGAACTGGACGCAGGCCAGGTTCAGCGCCGCCGTCATGCTGGCCACCGGCGACGTCCCGGGATTGCAGTCGGTCGCTACCGCCATCCGCACGCCGTGACGGCGGAACAGGTCGATCGGCGGCAGCTTGGTCTCTCGCAGCATCAGCCACGCCCCGGGCAGCAGCACGGCCACCGTGCCCGCCCGCGCCATGGCGATCACGCCCGCCTCGTCCACATGCTCGACGTGGTCGGCCGACAGGGCGCCGTGCGCGGCGGCCAGCGCGCCCCCGCCTCCGTCCGACAGCTGGTCCGCGTGCAGCTTGACCGGCAGGTCCAGCGACCGGGCCTCGGCGAACAGCCGCGCGACCTCGTCCGCCGTGAAGGCGATGGGCTCGCAATAGGCGTCGACCGCGTCGACCAGGCCCTCGGCGTGCGCGGCCGGCAGCACCTCGTCGATCATCAGATCCAGATAGGCTTCGCGGCTCTCGCGATGCTCCGGCGGCAGGGCGTGCAGGCCGAGGAAGCTGGTCGAGACCCGAACGCCGCCCTCGACGCCCACGCGGCGGGCGGCGCGCAGCATCTTCAGCTCATTCTCCGCGTCGAGCCCATAGCCGGATTTGATCTCAACGGTGGTCACGCCCGTCGCCGTCAGGCCGCGCAGCCGGACCAACGCCGAGGCCACCAAGGCGTCCTCGCTCGCCGAGCGGGTGGCGGCCATGGTCGAGATGATGCCCCCGCCCTCGCGCGCGATCTGCTCATAGGTCGCGCCGCCCAGCCGGCGCTCGAACTCGTGCGACCGGTTGCCGCCGAAGACCAGATGGGTGTGGCAGTCGATCAGCCCGGGCGTGACCCAGCGCCCGTCCAGCCGCCGCGTCTCGACCGCCTCATGATCCGGCAAGTCCGTGCGCGCCCCGACCCAGGCGATGCGCCCGTCGCGCACCAGAATCGCGCCGTCCTCGATCGCGCCGTAGGGGACGCCGCCCTCGACCATCGTGGCCAGACGGCAGTCGGTCAGCAGCAGGTCGAACCGCTCAACCACGCGTCTGGAACCCGGCCAGAAGCTCGCAGAACCAGCGCCCGGCCGTGAGCGCGCCCAGATCGCCGACCTCCAGCGAGGGATCGTACTCCGTCAGGTCCACGGCGCGGACCGCGGGATGTGCGCCGATGACCCGCGTGGCTTCCAGCACGTCCAGCAGCGGAACGCCTCCGGGCCGGGCGCCGGGGCTGGCGGGCCATTGGGACCGGTCGATCACGTCGATGTCGACGTCGACGTAGATCACGTCGCAGAGCGCCGCCAGCCGATCCAGCTCCCGCGCCACGATCGCCGCCATGCCCTCGCGACGGCAGTCGGCGGCGGTGAAGACGGAGATGCCTGCCGCCTTGGCCTTTTCGTGCGCCCGCCGCGTGTTGGCGAAGGGGGCGAGGCCGATCTGACTGATGCGCCGCCCGTCCAGACCGTCGTCCAGCAAGGCCTGAACCGGATTGCCGTTGGTCAGGCCCTGATCCGTGTCGCGCAGATCGAAATGGGCGTCCAGCGTCAGCAGGCCGACGCGGTCCAGTCCCAGCCCATGGACCCCCGGCCGCGTCACGGCGTTGTTGCCGCCTATCAGCACGGTCAGGGCGCGTTGGGCCTGCGCCGCCACGGCGTCCCGGATCGGCGCAAAGGCGTCCGCAGGCGTCACCGCCTTCAGCGGCACGTCGCCGGCGTCATGCACGGGAACCGTCAGCTCCCTGCCGGTCTCGACGTCGTAGGTCGAAAAGCGGGGCAGCACGGCGCGAAACGCCTTGGGCCCGAGGTCGCACCGCCCCGGCGTCAGCGAGCGCTCGTTCAGCGGCGCGCCGATCAGGGCGAGCGGGGCATCGGGTCGATCGCCCAGCAGGTCGGCCACGGACGTCCAGGACAGGGCTTCGGAGCGCGTCATGACGTCTCCTTAGACCCTCGCGGGGCTTCGGGAGAAGCCGCGGCGCGCCTCACGCCGTCGCCCGGCGCAGCTCGTCCGGCGTCGGCACCTGCACGGCGGGGACGGGCGGCCCGCCCTGAACCTCTGCGATCAGCTCGGCCGTGCGCGCCTCCACCGCCGCCTCCAGCCGCGCCATGAAGGCGTCCTTGTCCAGGCCCGTAGGGATGGGATCCAGGAACTCGATGGTGGCCGTGCCGGGGTGCTTGCGGAACGCCTCCTGCGGCCAGAACAGGCCCAGGTTGGTCGCCAGCGGGACCACCGGCATGTCGAAGTCGCGGTACATGTGCCAGACGCCCGAGCGATAGCGGAACTTCTCGCCCACCCTGGCCAGATTGCCCTCGGGATAGATCAGGATCTTCCGGCCCTCGCGGTGCGCGTCGGCGCCGCGCTGCTTCAGCGAGTCGCGCGCTTCCCGCCCGCCGCAGTTGTTGACCACGATGGCCCCCAGCTTGCGCAGCACCGTCGCCATCAGCGGAAACTTCTCCAGATGGTCGCCGGTCACGAAGGCCAGGTCGTCGAACTGGTCGTAGACGCAGAAGCCGTCGCCCCAGCTCTGGTGCTTGGCGGCGATGATGAAGGCCCCGGCGGGCAGGCGCTCGCGACCCCGCACCTGCACCCGAATGCCGGCCAACAGACGCATCGCCTGCACCATGCGGCGCACGTAGCGGCGAATGATCCAGCCCGTCGCCGCCCGGCCCGGCAGCAGCGCGGCGACGACGGCCATCAGCGTGTAGGCGATCGACAGCGACCAGTAGGCGGCGGCGAAGGCCAGGCTGCGGATCATGGGGCGATCATCGCGGGCGGGATGGCGAATTCAGGGCGGCTCAGGCCGCGGCCTTGCGCATGCCCTCGGCGCTGGTGACCCGGTTGCGGCCGTTGCGCTTGGACTCGTACAGCGCCTCGTCCGCGCGGCCCAGCAGGCACGCCGCCGTCTCGCCCTTCGCGAGGCGCGCATAGCCGGCCGAGATGGTGACGGCCCCCAGCTCGTCGTCGGTCGAGCGGCGGCGCAGGGAGCGGGAGCCGATTTCGGTGCGCACGGATTCCAGCGCGTCCTCGACGCGGGCGGCGTCCTCGGCCGGGAAGATGACCGCGAACTCCTCGCCGCCATAGCGCGCGGCCAGACGCGGGGTGCGCGCCATGCGGCCCAGCACGCTGGCGACGTAGCGCAGCACTTGATCCCCCGTCTGGTGGCCCCAGGTGTCGTTGAACCGCTTGAAGTGATCGATGTCGACGACGGCCAGCGTCAGCTCGCGTCCGTCGCGGTGCGCGACCTCGACGCAGGCTTCCAGATGCTCGTCGAACGCCTTGCGGTTGGCCAGATTGGTCAGGGCGTCGGTCATCGCGTCGCGACGCACCTGCTCCAGGTGCTCGCGCAGGCGGGCGACCTCGCGCGTGGAGGCGTCCAGACGCTTCTCCAGGTCCTCGTTCTGCTTCTGCACCTTGCGCGTGGCGGTCGTCAGGCCGTCCACGACGACCTTGAGATCCGCCGGGGCCGCGGCGCCCTCCATGTCGGCCGAGGCGCCGGCCAGCACCTGACCGTATTCGGCCTGGCTCTTGTGGGCCTTGGCGATGGCGGTGGCGACGCTGGTCAGCTCGCGGTCCAGCACCCGGCCGGCGTCGCGGATCTCTTCCGACAGACGGCCGCGCGGCAGGTATTCGGCGGCCAGCATGTCCGAGACGGCTTCGGTGAACGGCTCGCCGGCGGCCAGCACGCGCTTGATCTCGCGGCCAAGGGGACCGTCGGGATCGCCGAGGTAGTGCAGCCAGAGCTCGAAATTGAGCGGCGTCGGCCACACGCCGGCGCCCTCCATCTCCTCCAGCACGCGCCGCGCCAGCCCATAGGCTTCCGGCCCGCGCAGGGTCGTTTCCACGACCTTGGCCATGCGTTCCCCCGCAATTCTTGCTGCCGACACCCTAGCC
>VYKZ01000176.1_pt1 | contig 13273 bp, 14 predicted proteins | sample 5114421 | NCBI WGS metagenome assembly VYKZ01 (sample SAMN12291788, study PRJNA351875) | freshwater metagenome | isolation source: freshwater lake | place: USA: Michigan, Gull Lake | collected 2013-08-08 | reverse complement strand
GTCCCGGCGCGCCAGGATCCGCCGGCCCAGGGCGCGACCGCCGCGGGCACCCTGTCGCCGACCCAGGTCCGGCGGGAACCGCGGATGCTGGACCGGAACGATTTCCAGATCGCCGACGGCGTGGTCGCGGTCGTGAACGACCAGATCATCACCGGGTACGACCTTCGCCAACGCATGCTGCTGATCATCGCCATGTCGGAAGTGCAGCCCACCGATGAAGATCTGCCGCAAATCCAGCGTCAGGCGCTCGACAGCCTGATCGAAGACCGGCTGAAGGCGCAGGAGATCGCGCGATACGAAACCCTTAAGGTCACCGAAGAGGAGATCGATCAGGAGATCGAGGCCATGGCCGCCGAGCTTCGCACCACCGGCGCGGCATATCTGAACGTGCTGGCGCAGGTCGGCATCCAGCCCCGCACGGTCCGGGACCAGGTCCGGATCGCCATCGGTTGGCGTCGCCTGGTGGGTGGCCGTTTTTCCAGCCGGGCCCGCGTCTCGAAGGCTCAGGTGGATCAGGCGATTCGCCAGGTCGAGGAGGCCGCGTCGAAACGCCAGTATCTGGTAGGCGAAATCTATCTTGAAGCGTCCCAGACCCAGGGCGGCATGCAGGGCGCCGTCAACGGAGCGCAGCAGCTGATCCGTCAGATGATCCAGGGCGCCCCTTTCCAATCGGTGGCCCAACAGTTTTCCGACGCTCCCTCGGCGGTGCGAGGCGGGGATGCGGGCTGGGTGGTCGAGGGAACGCTCGCGCCTGCGCTGCAGCAGGCAATGGACAACCTGGAGGTTGGCCAGCTGTCCAACCCGATCGTCGTCGAAGGCGGCGTCTACATCATCTACATGCGCGACAAACGTCAGGGCTCGGCGACGCAGTTGGTCTCGCTGCGCCAGGTGATGGTGGAACTGCCGGAAACCGCGACGCCGGAAATGGTCCAGTCGGCCGGGCAGCGCCTGACGGCGCTTCGGCCGGAAATCACGTGCGACACGATGCTGACGCGCGCTCAGTCGGAGACGGGGCTTCTGGGCACCGATCTGGGCGAGACCGACGTCCAGAGCGTCGTGCCCCAGTTCCAGGAAGCCGTCGCCGGCGCGCCGGAAGGCGCGATCGTCGGTCCGGTGCGCACGCCGTTGGGGCTCCATCTGGTCGGCGTCTGTGGTCGCCGGGTCGGGTCGGCGGAGTTGCCCTCTCGCGACGAGGTCGAGAACCGTCTGCAGCGCTCGCAGCTCGCGATGCTGGAGCGCCGCTACATGCGCGATCTGCGCGCGGACGCGCTGATCGAACGGAAATGATTCCGCCGCTGGCCCTCTCCTTGGGAGAGCCGGCGGGGATCGGCCCTGAACTCGTCGCCAAGGCGTGGACCCAGCTGCGCGACGGCGGTCCCACGTTTGCGATCGTCGGCGACGCCGCGCTGATCGACGCGGCCGGCGTGCCGGTGGTGGCCATTTCGGAGCCGGGCGAAGGCAAGGCGGTCTTCAGCCGGGCCCTGCCCGTGATCCACCATCCGACCGCCGTGCCGGTCACGCCGGGACGGCCCGATGCCGCCAACGCTTCCTGCGTCGCCGACTGGATCGCCCTGGCCGTCGATCTGGCCATCGACGGTCGGGCCGCCGGCGTGGTGACCGCCCCCATCGCCAAGGCGCCGCTGTATGCCTCGGGCTTTCCGTTTCCCGGACATACGGAGTTCATCGCCGACCTGACCGGCGACCTGCCGCACGACGGGACGAGGGGCCCGGTCATGATGCTGACCGCGCGCGATCTTCGGGTCGCGCTGGTGACCATCCACGCCCCGCTCAGCCAGGTGCCGGAGCTGGTGACGCGCGAACGTGTGATCCGAACCGCGCGCGTGACGCACGAGGCCTTGCGTAGGGACTTCGGCATCACCCGTCCCCGCCTGGCCCTGGCCGGACTGAATCCGCATGCCGGAGAAGGCGGCGCGATCGGGCTGGAAGAGATCGAGGTGCTGCGCCCCGCCGCCGCGGCCCTGCGCGCCGAGGGGATCGAGATCACCGACCCCCTGCCCGCCGACACGATGTTCCATGAGGAGGCGCGGGCCTGCTACGACGCCGCAATCTGCCTGTATCACGATCAGGCGCTGATCCCGGTCAAGACGATCGACTTCTGGGGCGGCGTGAACGTGACACTGGGCCTGCCCGTGGTGCGGACCTCCCCGGACCACGGGACCGGGTTCGAGATCGCGGGCAAGGGCGTGGCGCGCGCCGACAGCCTGATCTCGGCGATCCGTTTGGCTGCCGAGATGGCGTCCCGCCGCCGCGGGCTGCGGTGACGAGGGGCGGACCATGACGAAGTCTCCTGAAGAGATCGAAGCGATGGCCGAATCCGGCCGCCTGCTGGCGTCGGTGTTCATGCATCTCGACGGATTGACGCTGGCCGGGATGAGCACGCTCCAGATCAACGACGAGGTCGAGCGCTTCATCGTCGACGACCTGAAGGCGCGGCCGGCAAGCAAGGGCCAGTACGACTACGGCTTCGTGCTGAACTGCTCGCTCAACGAGGTGGTCTGTCACGGCGTGCCCAGCGCCGACGAGATCGTGCGCGACGGCGACATCCTGAACCTGGACGTCACGCTGGAGAAGAACGGCTGGATCGCGGATTCCAGCAAGACCTACCTGATCGGCGACGTCGCGCCCCACGCCCGCCGTCTGGTGCGCACGACGCAGGAAGCCATGTGGAAGGGCATCCGCGCGGTGCGGCCCGGCGCGACCTTGGGCGACGTCGGCCACGCCATCGAAAGGCATGCCAAGAAGGCGGGATATTCGGTCGTACGCGACTTCTGCGGGCACGGCATCGGGCGCGAGATGCACGAGGCGCCGCAGGTGCTGCACTTCGGCAAGCCGGGCACGGGGCTGAAGCTCAAGGAAGGCATGACCTTCACCATCGAGCCGATGATCAACGAGGGCCGGGCGCGCACGGCGACGCTGGACGACGGCTGGACGGTGGTCACCGAGGACGGAAAACTGTCGGCCCAGTTCGAGCACACCGTGGCGGTGACGGCGACCGGGGTGCGCGTGCTGACCCTGCGGCCCGGCGAGAAGGCGCACTGAGGCCCTCCCCTCCCCGCGCGTCCGCCGCTATTAGCGACGCGTGACCGACCACCTGCCGACCCTGCGCGAACAGCTGGACGCCCACGGGCTGTCGGCGAAGAAGAGCTTCGGCCAGCACTTCCTGCTGGACCTGAACGTGACGCGAAAGATCGTGCGGCTGGCCGGGCCGTTCGAGGGGCGTGCGGTGATCGAGGTCGGGCCGGGCCCCGGCGGGCTCACGCGGGCTCTGCTGGAAAGCGACGCGGGGCGGGTGGTGCTGGTCGAGAAGGATCCGCGCTTCATCTCCCTGTTGTCCGAGCTGGACGACGGATCGGGACGGCTGACGATCGTCGAGGGCGACGCCCTGAACGTGCGCGAGGATCAGCTGGTCGAGGGGCCGACGCACCTGGTGTCGAACCTGCCCTACAACGTCGGCACGCCGCTGCTGATCAAATGGCTGACCGGCCCGTGGACGCCGCAGACGCTGACGCTGATGTTTCAGAAGGAGGTGGCCGAGCGGGTGGTCGCGAGGCCGGGCGAGGACGCCTATGGCCGGCTGGCGGTGATCGCCCAGGCGGTGGCGGAGGCGAAGCTGGTGATGCATCTGCCGGCCGCGGCATTCACGCCTCCGCCAAAGGTCGCGTCCGCCGTGGTGCATCTGATCCCGCGCGGGGACCGGCCGGAACGCGCCCTGCTGAAGGCGCTGGAGCGTGTGACCGCCGCTGCCTTCGGACAGCGCCGCAAGATGCTTAGGTCCAGCCTGAAGCAACTCGGCGGAGCGGAGCTGTGCGAGACGGCGGGGATCAGCCCGGAGGATCGTGCCGAGGTGATCGATCTGGAGGGCTTCCTGAGGCTGGCCCGCGCGACGCTGGGTCAGGCGCAGCTGGCGGCGCCCGAAACGCCGAGCGGTCCGACGCTGGCCCGGCGCAAACGGCCCTGAGAACGACGAAGGGCCGCCTGTTTCCAGACGGCCCTTCCATTGTTCAGCCTTGGCGGCTGGATCAGGCGCGCGCCCCCGGGAGGGCGGAGGTCGCGTGCGTCCGGGCCGCTGACGGCGTGAGACAATGAGACATTCGACCACCTCCTTTCGCTGTTTCGACAATGGGTCCGATGTGGGGACCCCGCGGCGCGACGCAAGAGGAGATCAGACCCCCTCGTCCAGCAGGGCCTTCTGATAGTCCGCGACCCAGAGGTTACGGCGCAGCCGGCTGCGTTCGGCGTGGTAGATGTGCGCCAGCTCGGCGTAGCTGCGGTCGAAGTCGTCGTTGACGAAGACGTAGTCGAATTGGTCGCAACGCTCGATCTCGCCCTTGGCGTTCTGGATGCGGCGTTCGATGACGTCGTCGGCGTCCTGGCTGCGGGTGACCAGGCGACGGCGCAGCTCGGCCAGGCTGGGCGGCAGGATGAAGACGCGCACCGCGTCCTCCGGGCATTTGCGGGCCACCTCGGCGGCGCCCTGCCAGTCGATGTCGAACAGGACGTCGCGGCCCTCGGACAGCGCCTGATCCACCGGCGCGCGCAGGGAGCCGTAGCGGTTGCCGTGCACGTCGGCCCATTCCAGGAAGGCGTCCTGGTCGATCAGGCGCTGGAACTCGGCATGATCGACGAAGTGATAGTCTCGGTCGGCGACTTCTCCCGGACGGATCGGGCGCGTGGTGACGGAGACCGACAGCTCCAGCGCCCCGTGGTCGGCCATCAGGCGGCGGCACAGCGACGTCTTGCCGGCCCCGGACGGGCTGGCGACGATCAGCAGGACGCCCCGGCGCGGGGTGCGGTCATTCGACATTCTGAACCTGTTCTCTCAGCTGTTCGACGGCGGCCTTCAGGTCCAGGCCGACGGCGGTGAGCGGGACGGTGGCGGACTTGGAGCAGAGGGTGTTTGCCTCGCGCATGAACTCCTGCATCAGGAAGTCCAGCTTGCGGCCGGCCGGCGGCGCGGTCAGCAGGGCGCGGGCGGAGGCGACGTGGGCAGTGAGGCGGTCCAGCTCCTCGCGCACGTCAGCCTTGGCGGCCAGGGCGGCGGCTTCGAGAAAGACGCGCTCCTCAAGCCCCGGCGCGTCGGGCGCGATCTCGGTCATGCGGCGGGCGAAGCGGTCGCGCACGGCGTCGACCTGGGCCGCGGCCTCTCGTTCGGCATCGGCGACCAAGGCCTCCATGCGGTCGATCAGGCCGGTCAAGACGGGCAACAGCTGGGCGCCCTCATGCCGTCGCGAGACCTGGAGCGCGTCCAGCGCCTGCTCGACCGTGGCCGCGACGGCCGACTGCACGGCGGCGAGGGCTTCGGGGTCCGGCGCCGTCTCGTCGGCGGAGACGACGCCGCGAAGGGCCAGAAGGCCGTCGGCGGTCGGCGGCGCGGCGCCGGCTTCCACCAGCTGACGGGCGAGGGTCAGGTAGCGGGACAGCACCTCGGAATCGATGCCGACCGTGGCCGAGCCCGCCTCAGGTTTGGCCTGCACCGTCAACGACACCTGTCCGCGTGCGAACCGGGCCTGGGCGGCGGCCTTGGTCAGGCGCTCGAGGTCGTCGAAGCCCGAAGGCGCGCGCAGGCGGACCTCCAGATTGCGGCCGTTCACCGAGCGGGCCTCGACCGACCAGGTCCAGCCGTGGCCAGCGCCGTCGGCCCGACCGAAACCGGTCATGCCGGATATCTGGCCGTCCGCGCTCATCGCGGCGCCTGACCGGGCGGCAGGATGGTCACTTCGGCGCCGGCGTCGGGCGCCATCTCTCCGGTCGGCGCGGGCGCGGCCTCCCCTGTCGCCACCTCGGGCACGGGTTCGGGCGGCAGGCCGGCGCGGCGGCGCTCGATGGCGCGCCAGCGGGCGACGTTCTGCAGGTGCTGCTCATAGGTCGGCGCGAAAACGTGGCCGCCCGTGCCGTCGGCGACGAAGAACAGGTCCTGGGTCACCGGCGGGTTCAGCACGGCCTTGATTGCCTCCCCGCCCGGATTGGCGATCGGCGTCGGCGGCAGGCCGTCGATCTGGTAGGTGTTCCAGCGGGTCGGAGCGTCGATCTCGGACCTTCGCAGGCCGCGGCCCAGCGGCCGGCCCTGGGTGATGCCGTAGACGATGGTCGGATCGCTCTCCAGCCGCATGCCGATGCGCAGCCGGTTGGAGAAGACGGCCGCAACGCGCGGACGCTCCGCGGCGACGCCCGTCTCCTTCTCGACGATGGAGGCCAGGATCACGGCCTCCTCGGGGCTGGACACGACGCTGTTGGGCCCCCGCTGGGCCCACAGTTCCGCAAGGTTGCGGTCGTGCGCCAGCCGCATGCGGCGGATGACCGAGGCGCGCGTCTCGCCCCGGCTGATCTCATAGGTGTCGGGCCACAGACTGCCTTCGGGCGGCGTTTCCACCTCACCGATCAGCAGCGGATTGCGCATCAGGATGTCCACGGCCTGGGCCGAGGACCAGCCCTCGGGGAGGGTCACGTAGTGGCGCACCACGCGACCCGAGACGAGCAGGCTGAGCACCGACCGCAGCGACGCCCGGCTGGGCACCTCGTACTCGCCGGCGCGCAGCTTGCGGTCCGCGCCGGTCAGGGTGGCGGCGGCCTTGAACATGTCGGTGGAGCGGATGACGCCGGCCTGCTTCAGCTGCTGGGCGATGGCCGAGACGCCCGCGCCGCTGGGCAGGGTCACGATGGTGGCGTCGCCGGTGCGGGCGCTGGGCCCGGGGGCGTAGAAGACGCTCCAGACCACCGCCAGCAGGCCGATCAGGAAGACGCTGAACGTCGCCGTGGCCGCCAGCAGGGCGATGGCGAAGGGTTTGCGGTCGCCGCCGCCGAACCGGGGAAGCCGCACCTCAGTCGACCTTGCGGAAGACGACGGTGGCGTTGGTGCCGCCGAAGCCGAAGCTGTTGGACATGGCGACGTCGATCTTCCTCGGCTCGCCCTTGTTCTTGACCATGTGCAGGGCGGTTTCCTGCTCCGGATATTCCAGGTTGATCGTCGGCGGGGCGATCTGGTCGCGGATGGCCAGGACGCAGAAGACGCACTCCACCGCCCCGGCGGCGCCCAGCAAGTGGCCGATCATCGACTTGGTGGACGACAGGGCCACGTTCGGCGCGTGGTCGCCCATCAAACGCTCGATGGCCTTGGCCTCAATCCAGTCGGCCATGGTGGAGGTGCCGTGGGCGTTGACGTAGTCGACGTCGGACGGCTGCATCCCGGCGCGCTTCAGGGCCGCCTGCATGGCGCGATAACCGCCCTCCCCGTCCTCGCTGGGCGCCGTGATGTGATAGGCGTCGCCGGACATGCCGTAGCCGACGACCTCGGCGTAGATCTTCGCGCCCCGCGCCTTCGCGTGCTCGTACTCCTCCAGAACCATGATGCCAGCGCCCTCGCCCATGACGAAGCCGGCGTGGTCCTTGTCGTAGGGGCGACTGGCGCGTTCGGGCTCGTCCTGAAAATCGGTGCACAGCGCGCGGCAGGCCAGAAAGCCGGCGATGCCGATGGGGACGATGGAGCTTTCGGCCCCGCCCGCCACCATGACGTCGGCGTCGCCCAGGGCGATCATACGGGCCGCGTCGCCGATGGCGTGGGCGCCGGTGGCGCAGGCGGTCACCACGGAGTGGTTCGGCCCCTTCAGCCCGTGACGGATCGACACCTGGCCCGAAGCCAGGTTGATCAGCGACATGGGGATGAAGAAGGGGCTGACGCGGCGCGGCCCCTTTTCCTGCATCTCCAGCGCCGTGGCGGCGATGGGGCCGAGCCCGCCGATGCCGGAGCCGATCATGACGCCGGTGGCGCACTTGTCGTCTTCGCTCTCCGGCTTCCAGCCGGCGTCGGCGAGCGCCTCGTCGGCGGCGGCGATGGCATAGACGATGAAGTCGTCGACCCGCTTGCGGTCCTTGGCCGACATGACCGTTTCGGGGTCGAAGACGCCAGGCTGGTCCGGCGCGCCGTGGCCGCGGCCGTCGACCTGGGGCACCTCTCCGGCGATGGAGCAGGCGAAGCCCTCGGTGTCGAAGGCCGTGATCTTGCGAATGCCCGAGCGGCCCTCGACGACGCCCTTCCAGGCGTGCTCCACGCCCGTGCCGAGCGGGGTGACCAGACCCAGGCCGGTGACGACGACGCGGCGCATGAGGAACCTCCTGTCGATAAGGCGACGGCCGAAACGCCGATGGCCGCCGGACCCGCCCGACAGGGACGCGCCGCGGCGGCCATCAAGCCGTCAAGGACGGACGGAATCAGCCCGCCAGCTTCTCGTCGATGAACTTGACCGCGTCGCCGACCGTCTGGATGTGCTCGGCGGCGTCGTCGGGGATTTCGATGTCGAAGGCTTCTTCGAACGCCATGACCAGCTCGACGTTGTCGAGCGAGTCGGCGCCCAGGTCGTCGATGAAGGAGGCCTTTTCGGTGACCTTGTCGGGGTCGGCGTCCAGGTGGTCGATCACGATCTTGCGGACGCGTTCCAGGGTGTCGGACATGGGTGTCTCTGTTCTCTAAGCCGCGAGCGGCGGGGTCTTCGGTCAGGCCTGCCGTCTCACGACGGCGACGACGGCGCAAGCCCGGACAGGGACTCGACCGCCGACGGTCACTGGCGGTTTAGCACAGCCTGCGACGGGGGAAACACCCTGTCGCACGTCGTGATCGCCGTCAGATCATCGCCATGCCGCCGTTCACGTGCAGCGTCTGGCCCGTGACGTAGGCGGCTTCGTCGGACGCCAGATAGACGGCGGCGGCGGCGATCTCGTCGCCCGTGCCGAGCCGGCCCGTCGGGATGTTCTTCAGGATGGTCTCGCGCTGCTGGTCGTTCAGCACGTCGGTCATGGGTGAGGCAATGAAGCCCGGCGCGATGCAGTTCACCGTTATGCCGCGCGAGCCGACCTCCTGCGCCAGCGACTTGGAGAAGCCGATCATGCCGGCCTTGGACGCCGCATAGTTGGTCTGGCCGGGGTTGCCGGTGACGCCGACGACCGAGGTCACGCCGATGATGCGGCCGGCCCGGCGCTTCATCATGCCCTTCATGGCGGCGCGGGCGAGGCGGAAGTAGCTCTCGAGATTGACCTTCAGAACGTCGGCGAAATCCTCGTCCTTCATCCGCATCAGCAGTCCGTCCTTCGTGATGCCGGCGTTGGCCACGAGGATGTCCAGCGGGGCGCCCGCCGCCTCTTCGGCCCGGGCGACCAGGCCGTCGACCGATTCGGGGTCCGACAGGTTGGCGGCGGCGACGAAGGCGCGCTCGCCCAGATCCTGCGCCAGATCGGCCAGCACCGCCTCGCGCGTGCCGGACAGAACGACGGCGGCCCCCTGCGCGTGGAGGGCGCGGGCGATGGCGCCGCCGATGCCGCCGGTGGCCCCGGTCACGAGGGCGGTCTTGCCGGAAAGGTCGAACATGGGAGTCTCCGCGTCAGTTGCCCGGTCCTTAGCGCCCGGGGGCGGGCCGGGGCAAACCGGAGATCACTCCTTCTTGGCCCGAGGATCGCCCGGCTTGTAGCGCGTCAGGTCCAGATTGCACTTTCCGCAGCGCTGGCGCGGGCGGAGGAAGCGACGACTGCCGTCCTCGTTGCGGCCAAAAAGGTGGTGGTTGCAGCGGGGACAGCGCGGGCCTGCGAAGGCGACCGCGCCGGCGAGGAGGAGGCCCAGCGCGCCCGCCGCCAGATGGCCGATCAGGTCGCCGTCATGGAGATGCGTGCCGGCCCAGACGGCCGCGGCGATCAGGGCCAGGTAAACAGGCCAACGCAGCCAGCCCCAGGTGACGGCGGCGGAATGGGCGGTGACGCGGGCGCTCAACTTACGAACTCACTCCTGACGGGGAACAGGTACGCGGTGATGTGTCAGCTAGACGCCGGCGAAGGCTTCCAGGTCGGCCGGGGCGTTGAGCGACAGGCTCTCGGCGTCCGGCGCGATGCGCTTGGCCATGCCGGCCAGAACCTTGCCCGAACCGATCTCGACGAAGCGGGTCACGCCGCCCTCGCCCGCCATCCACTCCATCGATTCGCGCCAGCGGACGCGGCCGGTCACCTGCTCGACCAGCAGACGGCGGACGACCTCGGGGTCGGTTTCGGGACGGGCGGTGACGTTGGCGACCACCGGCACGACCGGCGCCTTCAGAGCGGCCTCGGCCAGGGCCGCGGCCATTTCCTCGGCGGCGGGGGCCATCAGCGGGCAGTGAAACGGAGCCGATACGTTCAGCGGAATGGCGCGGGCGCCCAGCTCCTTGGCCTTTTCGATCGCGCGGTCCACGGCGGCCTTTTCGCCCGAGATGACCACGTTGCCGGCGTTGTTGTCGTTGGCCACGACGCAGACGCCGACCTCGGCGCCCGCGGCGGCGGCAGCCTCGGCGAGGGCCAGATCGGTCTTGGGACCGATCAGGGAGGCCATGGCGCCCCGACCGACCGGCACGGCGCGCTGCATGGCCTGACCGCGCAGCTTCAGAAGGCGCGCGGCGTCGGCGAGCGACAGGGTTCCGGCCGCGCACAGGGCGGAATACTCGCCCAGCGAATGGCCGGCGACGTAGGCGGCGGAGGTCACGTCGACGCCGAACTCGGCCTTCAGCGCGCGCATCACGGCCACGGACACGGCCATCAGCGCCGGCTGGGCATTCTCGGTCAGCGTCAGCTGATCCTCGGGCCCTTCGCGCATCAGCAAGGACAAGCGCTGACCGAGGGCGTCGTCGACCTCGGCGAAGACCTCGCGCGCGACCGGAAAGGCGTCGGCCAGCGCCGCGCCCATGCCCACCGCCTGGCTGCCCTGGCCGGGGAAAAGGAAGGCCGTGGTCATGACTGCCCCTGTAAACGGTTCATGTCGGGCGCTCCCTAGGCGGATCGTCGCGGAGGGGCAATACCCACAAAAAGGCTCAGTTCAGGGCCGCGATTTCCCGCGCCGCCAAAACCGCGAAGAGAATCGCGGACACGGCAAGCAGGACATTGGAAGTCCAACCCGAGCGCCACTCAAGCGGCGTCCGCGTGGAGTTCAGCAGCCAGAGCAGAGTTCCGGCGAGGAACGGCATGAACAGGCTGCCGAGCACGCCATAGGCGATGATCAGGGCGTAGGGACGGTCGAGGAACAGCAACGTCATTGGCGGAAACGTCAGCCAGAGCGCATACGCCCGGAACGGCCCGCCCCGGCTCCCCTTCAGGCCCTCCTCGTCGGCCCGTCCTGCGACGTGGGCCACGAAGTCCGCGAACATCAGGCTGACGCCCTGCCAGACGCCGATCAGGCTGGAGAAGGCAGTCGCCCAGAAGCCGACGAGAAAAGCCACTGCGACGGGGCGACCGAAGCGGTCTTCCAGAACCTCACCCAGATCCAGCAGGCCCCGGTCGCCGCTCTGCAAGGCAGTGCCGGACGCGTGCAGCAGCTCGGAGCCCACGATCAGCATGGCGACGACGAACAGGCCGGTCATGGCATAGGCCACCCGATTGTCGATCCGCATGACGCGGACGAATTCCGGCCCGCGCCAGCCCTTGGCCGCCAGCCAGTAGCCGTAGGCCGCCATGGTGATCGTCCCGCCAACCCCGCCGATCAGGCCGAGCACGTAGAACCCCGAACCGCCAGGCAGGGTCGGCCACAGCCCCGTCAGCAGGCGCGGCACGTCCGGCGCGACGATCACGGCCAGACCGACCACCGTCACGAACATGACCCCGACCAAGGTCGCCATGATCTTTTCGAACAGACCGTAGCCGCCGACCATGACCAGGGTGAGCCCCGTCGCGCCCATCACCATGCCCCAGGTCTTCAGATCCAGCGCCGGAAACAGGGCCGTCAGAGGCAGGGCCGAGGCCGTCATCGCAGCCGCGCCGTAGACGAAGCCCCAGACCACAACGTAGACGCCGAAATAGGCTCCGGCCCAGTTCAGGCGGCCAAGTCGCGGCCCCGGAAGGCCCGACCACCCCTCGAACATCGTCCTGCCGGACGTGAGGGTGAAGCGCCCTACCCCCTCCGCCAGCGCGATCTTCAGGATCGTGCCGGCGACCGCGGCCCACAGCAGCGCCTCGCCATAACGCGCGCCGGCGATCAGCGTCGCGACCAGGTCGCCCGCGCCGACGCCGGTCGCCGCCACGACGATGCCGGGGCCGATCAGGCCCGATGCGCGGGGCGGCATTGGCGGCTGAGTCATGCGCGCAGGCTGGACCGCGCGGCCCGGCCCGTCCAGATCAGCCGCGCTTGCCGTCGGGGATGAAGGCGCCGGCCAGCCAGCTGACGACGCCGGTCACGATCGCCGCGCCGACCCCGGCCCACAGGCCGTCCACCTCGAAGCCGCCCAGGAACATGGCGGTCAGCCCGATCATCGCCGCGTTCACGACCAGCAGGAACAGGCCCAGGGTCACCACGGTGATCGGGAAGGTCACCACGACCAGGATCGGCCGCACGAAGGCGTTCACCAGACCGAGAATGATGGCGGCGGCGATCAGGCTGCCGGTCGAGGTGAAATCGACGCCCGGCACGATCTGGGCCGACAGCCAGAGGCCCAGCATGGTCACCAGGGCCTGGACGAGGAAGCGGATCATGCGGGGGTCTCCGATATGGTCACGCTTGGCATAGCGCATGGCGGCGGGTTCGGCTCCCCTCCCCCGCCGGCTTTTGCTAGGCAGACCTACGAAGGAGACGCCCATGAGCCTGACCGGCGCCTACGATCCCGACAACGTCTTCGCCAAGATTCTGCGCGGCGACCTGCCCTGCGTGAAGGTGTGGGAGGACGACCGCGTCCTGGCCTTCATGGACGTGTTTCCGCAGTCCGAAGGGCACGTTCTGATCATCTCCAAGGTCTCGACGGCGCGGAACGTGCTGGAAGTGGAGTCCGAGGTGATGGCCGAGCTGGCCGAGGCGGTACGTCGCACGGCGCGGGCGGCCGCTCGCGCCCTGTCGCCCGACGGGATCCAGATCATGCAGTACAACGGCGAGGCCGGCGGCCAGACCGTGTTCCATCTGCATTTCCACGTCATCCCGCGTTGGGCCGACCGGCCGATGAAGGGCCACGGCCATGCGCCGATGGCAGAGACGGCGACCCTGCGCGCGCTGGCGGACCGCATCGCGGCGGCCATGGACTGACGCGCGGCGGCTGGGCATAAGGCCGATCGACGGGCCGGTTTAGCTCAGTTGGTAGAGCGCCAGTTTTGTAAACTGGATGTCGCGGGTTCGATCCCTGCAACCGGCACCATCCCTCCCCTCCTCCCGGGGCCCTGATGTCCGAACCGTTGACCAACAAGCTGGGCCATCGGATCCGCGCGCGGGGCGCCCGCACGCGCGAGGCGCTGCTGGAGGCGGTGCGCGACCTGCTGGCCGAGCGTGGTC
>VYKZ01000174.1_pt1 | contig 13370 bp, 15 predicted proteins | sample 5114421 | NCBI WGS metagenome assembly VYKZ01 (sample SAMN12291788, study PRJNA351875) | freshwater metagenome | isolation source: freshwater lake | place: USA: Michigan, Gull Lake | collected 2013-08-08 | reverse complement strand
CAGATCAGTGACCGCCGCCTCGGTCGCCGCGCGGCGGTCGCGGTCCAGGCCTGCGTCGGCCAGGGCGTCCAGCACGGCGGTCAGGCGGGCGGGCCGCTCCGGGTGCCCCTCGCCCGTTGCGTGGCGGATCATGTCCGGGTGGGTGAAGATCGGCACGGCCATCGCGCCAGCATAGGCGCCGACTCACCCCCCTGTCGCGCCTCACGTGTTCCGGCTAAAGCGCCGGCATGCCCGCCGACGCCCTGATCCGCCCCGCCTGCCCCGAAGACGCCGAGGCGCTCGCGCGGCTGGGACGGCGCACCTTCGTCGACACCTTCGTGACCGGCTTCGGCATCCCCTATCCGCAGGCCGATCTGGCCGCACACCTCGACAAGACCTTCGGCGTCGAGGCGACCCGCACCGCTCTCGCCGAGCCCGGCGCCGCCTGGTGGGTGGCCGACCGCGAGGGCGACCTGCTGGCCTTCGCCAACGCCGGCCCCAACGGCCTGCCGCACCCCGACGCGAAGCCCGGCCACGCCGAACTGCGCCGCCTCTACGTCGACCGCTCGGCGCAAGGTCTGGGCCTCGGCACGGCGCTGCTGAGCCGCGCGCTGGACTGGATGCAGGCTCACACCGACGGCCCGCTGTGGATTGGGGTCTGGAGCGGCAATCTGAAGGCCCAGAAGCTCTACGCCGCGCACGGCTTCGAAAAAGCGGGGGAGTACCAGTACCCGGTCGGCGCCTGGCTGGACGACGAGTTCATTCTGCGCCGGGATGGACGCGCCGGCTGAGCCGTGGTTGCTGTCGGCCATGCACTTCAACTCAGCCTCCATCGTCGGCCTTCTCTCCATCGTCAGCATGGCGGCGGCGCTGCCCGCTGCAGCCCAGATGTCGCCCGTGGAGGCGCGCGCCCATGCCGATGCAGTCATCGCCCGAGCCGGCGCGGGGGACTGGTTCGTCAACATTACGCTTTCGGACACCCCGGTAGTCCGGCACACGCCCAGCGGCATGACCTGCGAGTTCGTGGGCCAAGACGATCGAGACGTGATCCGGCTTTACGGCTCGCCGAGCGAGGCAGGCGAAGACGTGAGTTGCGCGACGTGGATCGGACGAACATTCGTGACCGTCTTTGCGACGCGCTATCCCTTTGAAGCGACCGAACAGCAGGCGTTCGAATCTGCCTACAGTCAGATCGAGCAGAATTGGCCTCACGCCCGGGCCGTCGATCGCCCCTTCGAAATCCTGACCTTGCCCGGCCAGACGGCCCCGACCATGGCGGTGTTCGAAGTCGATCTGGACGGCAGCCCGTCCCAAAGCGTGTTGATGGTCCGCCAAATCGGCGACTGGAGCTTCAAGGCGCGTGCTACGGGACCCGACGAAAACGACGTAGCAATCGAGTTTGGCACAATGCAATTCGCTACGGCCCTTCCCGGCGGATGGGACGTGCTGCAGGCCGGCCCCGAGGACTGATGCTCCTCCCCTTCTTCACCGCCCTGCGCGACGCGAAAGTGCCCGTGTCGATGAAGGAATGGCTGCATCTGATGCAGGCCATGGACCGGGGCGTGGCGTCCGGTCGGGTCGATGACTTCTACCACCTGTCGCGCGCGGTGCTGGTGAAGGACGAGAAGCACTACGACCGCTTCGACCAGGTCTTCGCCAAGGTGTTCGCCGGCGTCGAGACGGTCGGCCCCGACTCGCTGGCCCCGGCGGACATCCCCGAGGACTGGCTGAAGCTGCTGACCGAGAAGTACCTCACCGACGAGGAGAAGGCGCAGATCCAGGCGCTGGGCGGCCTCGACGCCCTGATGGAGACGCTGCGCAAGCGGCTGGAGGAACAGCAGGGCCGGCACGAGGGCGGCAGCAAGTGGATCGGCACCGGCGGGACCAGCCCCTTCGGGCACGGCGGCTACAATCCCGAGGGCGTGCGCATCGGCGGCCCCGGCCGTCACGGCCGAGCGGTCAAGGTCTGGGAGAAGCGCGAATACCGCAACCTGGACGACTCCGTCGAACTGGGCACCCGCAACATCAAGGTCGCCCTGCGCCGTCTGCGCCGCTTCGCGCGTCAGGGAACGCCTGACGAGCTGGACATGGACGCCACGATCGAGGGCACGGCGCGCCAGGGCTGGCTGGACATCCACATGCGGCCGGAGCGGCGCAACACGATCAAGGTGCTGCTGTTTCTGGACGTCGGCGGGTCGATGGACGGCCACATCAAGCTTTGTGAGGAACTGTTCTCTGCCGCCCGCACCGAGTTCCGGCATCTGGAGTTCTTCTACTTCCACAACTGTCTCTACGAGGGCGTCTGGAAGGACAACCGCCGCCGCCACTCCGAAAAGACGCCGACGTGGGAAGTGCTGAACAAATACCCCGCAGACTGGCGCGCCATCTTCGTCGGCGACGCCACCATGAGCCCCTATGAGGTCACCATGCCCGGCGGCTCTGTCGAGCATTGGAATGAGGAGGCGGGCGCGGTCTGGCTGAAGCGCGCCACGCAGCAGTGGGACCGCATCGCTTGGCTGAACCCCTCGCCGGAGCGCTATTGGGGCTATTCCGCCTCCATCGGCATGATCCGCGAACTGGTCGACGAGCGCATGTATCCGCTGACGATTGACGGACTGGACAAGGCCATGCGCGCCCTGTCGCGCTGATCGTCAGGTCGCGTCAGTGGCGGCCGCCCCCGTCCGACCTAGGATCGAGTCGGGAGGCCGAACCATGATCCTGCTGATCGCCACGCTCATTCTGGGGCTTCAGGACCCTCCGCCGGGAGAGGTGATCGCCACTGCCCCACCACCCCCCGTGCCCCGAGCTCAGTCCCTCCCGCCCCCACGGCCCGCGCAGCCGAGATCCACCCTCGATCTTTCCGGCTATGCGGCATCACTTCCGCCGGCGCCGGTGGCGCAGCCGACCGGTTTCGACGCGGCCTTCGCCCAATCCAGGTCTCTCGCGCCGTCCGCCCCAACCCCTCTGCCGCCGGAAGCCCTGACCGATCCGGTACGCTATGCCGCCGAGCAGTGCCGGCCGGGCGTCCGCCCGGCGAGCGAAGACGTCGCCGACTGCTTCGACCGCATCGACCGAGCGGTGCGCGAGGAACAGGACCGTCGCGCCGCGGCCCGGCGGCCGCACGTCCGCTGCGAGAACGCCCAGTCCCGAAGCGACGACGGCCGGACGTCGTCGACGTCCGGCCGCTGCTCCGTCGGCACGGGCGATCCCACCCTGCTCGACGACCTCATGGATTTCGACTGAGGCTCAGTGCTTGTCGCGCAGGGAGTCCTTCACGCCGCCGACGGTGTTCTGCACCTTGCCTTCCACCTGGTCGGCGCGGCCCTCGGCCTTCAGCTTCTCGTCGCCGGTCATTTTGCCGACGGCTTCCTTGATGTTGCCGCCGGCCTGCTTGGCGGCGCCTTCGACGCGGTCATGATCGGGCATGGGAGCTCTCCTTTGTGTGGGGTCGCCGACTCGGCGGCGCTCGGGGGATCAGCGCGCCCCGCTTCCGTCCGTTCCGTAAGGCGAAGCTAGGCTCGCAGCCGGATCCACTTGGCCACCGCCCAGGCGTGGGCGTCGTGGCGCAGCCCGGCGACCGCCTCCTCCGGCGTCAGCCAGACCAGCTCATGATCCGCCTCGACCTTCATCGACGGATCCTCCGCGACCACCACCGCCGTCCAGAAGCCGCCGACGTTGTGCACCGGCGCCCCGTCGGACTTGCGGAACAGCTGACCGGCCTCGGCGAAGCGCTCGCCGGGCGCGACCGTCAGCCCCGTCTCCTCGACGAACTCGCGCGCCAGCGCTTGGGCCTCGGTCTCGTCGCCGTCCACGGCGCCGCCCGGCAGGTCGAAATAGCTGGCCGCGCCCCGGTCCACCCGCACGCAGGCGATCAGCCCATCGCGCTCCACGACGCCGAAGGCGGTCGGCCGCTCGCGGTACGACAGGCCCGGCTCGGCCTCTCCGAACTGCAGGCGCGGCGTCACAGGTCGAAGGCCAGCCGCGCGCGGACGCCCTTGTGCTCGGCGTCGAACTCCAGCGCGCTCTTCAGGCCGCCGGCCATGGCGGCGATGATCTTGCGCCCCAGACCCGTGCCCTTGGGCTTGTCGTCGGCGGGGATGCCCGGCCCGTCGTCCTCGACCGTCAGCAGGGCCCGCCCGTCTCCCGCCTTGGCCAGGATCACCCGGATTTCGCCGCCCTGCCCGGGGGCATAGGCGTACTTGGCGGCGTTGGTGACCAGTTCCGACACGATGACGCCCAGCGACACCGCCTGGTCCGTCGAGACCGTGATCGGCTCGGCCTCCAGCCTCAGGTCCGGCGAGGTCCCGTCCGGCCCAAGCGATTTGGACAGTTCGTCGATCAGCCCGCGCAGATACTCATCCAGCGCCACCGTCGCCATGTCGCCGGACGTGTAGAGCCGGCGGTGCACGTGGGCCACGGCCTCAATCCGCACCTGCGCCTCGCGCAGCGCGGTCCGCGCGCCCTCGTCCTTCAGCTGCCGGGCCTGAAGCGAGATGAAGCTGGACACCAGCTGCAGCGAGTTGCCGACGCGGTGGTTCACCTCGCGCAGCATGGCCTCGGCCCGGTCGCGCGCGGCGGCGACCTCGGCCTGGGCCTGCTCGTTCTCGCGCTGCAGCCGGCGGCGGTTCAGCGCGCCGTCCACCGCATTCCGCAACAGCGACGTGAAGTCCTCGGACACGTCCTTGATAACGTAGTCGGCGGCCCCGGCCCGCAGGGCGGCGACCGCCAGGGCCCCCTCCTGGGCGCCGGTGACGTAGACCACCGGCGGGGCGTCCGGGAGGGCGATCATCTCGGGCAGGACGTCGATCCCGTCGCGGCCGGGCATGTAGTGGTCCAGGGCGCAGACGTCCCAGCCGCCCTCGGCCATCAGGCGCAGACCCTCGTCGCCGTCGCCCGCGCAGACGACGTCGTAGCCGTGGCGGCCCAGCTCCTTCTGCACGAGCCGCGCCAGCGCGCGGTCGTCATCGACGTAGAGCAGCCTGACGGGGCGCTTCAGCTCGATCACTCGATGTCCGGGGCCTGCATAACCGACAGGAACAGCCCCAGCTGCCGGATCGCGTCGGCGAAGCTCTCATAGTCCACCGGCTTGGTGATGTAGACGTTGCAGCCCAGGTCGTAGCAGCGCTGGATCTCCACCTTGTCGTCGGTGGTGGTCAGGATCACCACCGGCGCCCGGCGCAGGCGCTCGTCGCCCTTCACCTTCTGCAGGATGTCCGTTCCCGACATGTCCGGCAGATTCAGGTCCAGCAGGATCAGCAGCGGCCCGTTGGCCCGCACCTCGTCCGAAAACAGATAATCCAGCGCCGATCCGCCGTCGTCGAAGTGGGCGATCTCGTTGGAGATGTTGGCCCGCCGGATGTTCTTCTCGATCAGCCGGGCATGGCCGTGGTCGTCCTCGACCATGACGATCTTGACGGGGGAAGTCATGCGGGCTCTCCGGACGCGGTCACTGTCAGCCTTCTGGGCAATATCAGCGAAAAGGTCGAGCCCTCTCCGGCGACGCTCTTCACCTGCACGTCGCCGCCCAGTCGCCGCGCGCCGTTGCGCACGAAGGCCAGGCCCAGCCCTTCGCCCGGACGATCCTGCTTTCCGGCGCGGCGGAACAGCTCGAAGATGCGCTCCAGATCGCGCTCGGCGATGCCGCGGCCGTTGTCGACCACGTCGATTTGCACCATTCCGTCGGCCCGCGTGCGTCCTTCGACCCGGATGCGCCCCGGTCGCGCCGGATCCAGATACTTGACGGCATTGTCGATCAGATTGCCGATCAGCTGCTCGACCGTCAGCCGGTCGCTGTCCACGGTCGGCATCTCGCCGACCTCGATCTCGGCGCCTTGCGCGTCGGTCTGGTGATGCACGGCCTTGGCGGCCTGCTCGGCCAGCGCCTTCAGGTCCAGCCGTTCGGGATGCAGCGCGCGACGGCCGTCGCGCGACAGGCGCAGGATGGCGTTGATCAGCCGGTCCATCTTTTCGGTGGAGGCGCGGATGAAGCCGATCGCCTCCGGCACATCCTCGCGCACGGCGATCAAGGCCTCTCGCTCGATCAGCTTCGGCGACTTGGTTTCCACCAGCGTCATCTGCCGGTCGATCACGAGCCCCGCCTGCTGCAGCTCGGAGGTGTAGCCCATGACGTTCACCAGCGGCGCGCGCAGGTCGTGGCTGACGATGTAGGCGAAGCGCTGGATCTCCTCATTGGCCCGCGTCAGCGCCAGCGTCCGGTCCCGCACCTCGTTCTCCAGCCCGGCGTTCAGCCGGTCCAGCTCCATCTGCTTTTCGCGCATCTCGGCGATGTAGGTCCGCACCAGCCAGCCGATCACCAGCGCCAGGGTGATGATCAGGGCGCTGGAGATGCCGTTCATCAGGCCGATGGTGCGCAGCGCCCCGCCCGCGCGCGCATCGGCGGCCGCCAGCCGGTCGCCGGCGATCTTGTCCACGCCGTTGACGGCGGTCCGCAGGCGGTCGGTCAGCGCCTGCCCCTGGCCCGTCGACACGATCCGCACGGCGTCGGGCGTGCGCCCGGCCTCCGCCAGGTCCAGCGTCACGCCCAGTTCCGACGTCTTGCCTCTCGCCGTCTCCACGATCTCGGCCACGTGCGGCGCCAGTTCGGCGTCGTCGCCCGCGTCCAGCGCCAGGGTCCGAACCCCCTCCGTCACCGCCGCGATCGACTCGCGAGAGGAGTCCATGGCCACCGGATCGCCCGTCAGCAGGTGCGCCCGCTGGGAGGTCTCCGCCGCCAGCACGTCGATCAGCACGCCCCGCGCGGCGCGGCGCAGGGTCTGCGCCCGTTGCACCTCGCCGTCGAACCGCTCGGCCTGGCTGATCAGCACGAAGGCCGTTACGTTCACCGCCAGCTTCAGCAGCAGTGCGACCGCCAGCAGCACCACCACCCGTCGGCCGAAGCCCGGAGTGTTCAGAAATCGGCGAAAGGCGTCGAGGCGGGCGCGAAAATCGGCGGACATGGCGGCGGAAGATCGTCGCCGCGACACGCGAAGTCCAGTCGCCTGCGCGGTGAACCTTCGCCGAACGCCGGGATTAAGCCTATAGAACCGTGAAGTTTGAGGCAGTGGGGAGCGGCGGCATGGTCTGGTGGTGGTGGATCGTCCCTTCGATCGCGGCGGTTCTGGGCGTGATCTTCCTGTTCAACGGCCTGGGCTCGCTGTTCCGCGGGCGCTTCATTTCGGGCGGTCTGGGCGCTGTGGGCGGCGGGGGCCTGCTGGCGGCCGCGGCGATCGCGACCCTTCTGGGCCTGAACGTCCAAACCTATTCGCGCCTGACCTACGAGCGCCCCGTCGCCGTCATCCGCACCAAGCAGCTGGGGCCGCAGTATTTCGAGGCGACCGTCACTCAGCCCGCGGCGGGCGAGGCGGCCCAGCCCGTGGTCGGCGTCTATCCCATGCACGGAGACGAATGGCGCCTGGAGGCCCAAGTCCTCCGCTGGAAGCCGTGGGCCAACGTGCTGGGGCTGGACACCCAGTACCGGCTCGACCGCTTGTCCGGCCGCTACCAGACCGTCGAGCAGGAACGCACCGCCGTCCGCAGCGTCCACGAGATCGAGGGCGGCGCGCCCCAGGTCGATCTGCCGTGGTCGCTCAGCGCCTGGGACACGGCGCGCAAATACCGCCGCTGGGTCGATCCGGTCGACACGCTTTACGGCGGCGGCGCCTACATGCCGATGGCCGACGGCGCCGAGTACGAGGTCTGGATCACCCAGTCCGGCCTGATCGCCCGCCCCACCAACGCCGTCGCCCGCACCGCCTCCTCCGGCGGCTGGACCGAGGTGGAGTAGCAGTCTCCTCCCCAAAGCGCAGCGAATGGGGAGGTGGCACGGCGCTCGCGCCGTGACGGAGGGGGCGACTCAGTGGCGGACGGAAAAAGCTACGAGCGAGCCAAGGCGTTCCGGAAAGCGCTGACGCCCCCCGAGGCGCGTCTGTGGAGTCGACTCAAGGGCCGAAGCGTCCACGGCATCAAGTTCCGCAAGCAACATCCCGTCGGGCCCTACATCCTCGACTTCTTTTGCGCCGAAGCGCGACTGGCGGTCGAGGTCGACGGCTCGGTCCACGACGACCCAAAGCAACTGGACCACGATCGTCGTCGTTCGGCATGGCTCTCGTCGCAGGGGATCCGAGTGATCCGCGTGGCCGCGCTCGACGTGCTCAGTGAGCTGGACGGGGTCCTTGAGTTCGTGGCCATTACGGCGCGCGAGCGGCTGCCGTCGGCGTCGCCCCCTCCGTCTCGGCGGACAAGCCGCCGATCCACCTCCCCATCGCTCCGCGACGGGGAGGAGATTTAAACGCTGCCCACTGTCCTCAGCCGCGCGCGAGGGTGAACCTCGTTCTGGCTCATGACCGTGGTCTGGCCGCGGAAGCGTTCGATGATCGAGCGGACATAGGGCCGGATCTGCGGGCCGGTCAGCAGCACCGCCGTCTCGCCGGCCATGGCCGCGCGCTCGAAGGTGTCGCGGACCGCGCGGATGAAGTCCTGCAGCCGTGACGGCGCCATGGCCAGCTGGCGGTCTTCGCCCTGCCCGACCAGGCTCTCGGCGAAGGCCTGCTCCCACTCTGGCGACAGGGTGACGATCGGCAGGGCGCCGTCGTCGCCGCGATGCTGCCAGCACAGCTGGCGCGCCAGCCGCGTCCGCACATGTTCGACCAGGCCTGTCACCGACGTCGTGTGCGGCGCCGCCTCGGCCAGGCCCTCCAGGATCGAGGCCAGATCGCGGATCGACACCTTCTCGCGCAGCAACGCCTGCAGAACCCTCTGCAGCGTCGTCACCGTCACCACCGACGGGATCAGCTCCTCGACCAGCTTCCTCTCCTCGCCCTCCAGCCCGTTCAGCAGTTTCTGCACCTCAGCATAGGACAGCAGGTCGGCCATGTTCTCCTTCAGGATCTCGGTCAGGTGCGTGGTCAGCACCGTCGACGGGTCCACGATGGTGTAGCCGCGGAAGGTGGCCTCTTCCCTCAGCCCCTCGTCGATCCAGGTGGCGGGCAGGCCGAAGGCCGGCTCCCGCGTGTGCTCCCCGGGCAGCTCGACCTGACGCCCGGCCGGGTCCATGGCCAGCAGCTGCCCCAGCCGCACCTCGCCGGTCCCGGCTTCCATCTCCTTGATGCGGATGGCGTAGCCCTGGGTGCCCAGCCGCATGTTGTCCAGGATGCGCACGGCCGGCATGACGAAGCCGTACTCCTGCGCCAGCGACCGCCTGAGCGCCCGCACCTGATCGGTCAGCCGCCGGCCCTCCAGCTCGTTGATCAGCGACAGCAGGGAATAGCCCAGCTCGATCTTCACCTCGTCGATGTTCAGGGCGGTCGAGATCGGCTCTTCAACGTCGGGCTTCGGCCCCGCCGCCGCAGCCGCGACCTCCGCATCGGTCGGCTTGGGCCTCAGCTTCTCGCGTCCCAGCTTCCACGCCATGAAGCCCGCCCCGATCGACAGGGCCGCGAACGGCAGCAGCGGCATGCCTGGGATCAGGCCGATCAGGCCAGCCGCGCCCGACACGACGCCCAGCGACACCGGATTGGTCGCCAGCTGCTGCACCAGCGCCTTGTCCGCCGACCCCTCGACGCCCGCCTTGGACACGAGGAAGCCCGCGGCGATCGACACGATCAGGGCCGGCACCTGGGTCACCAGACCGTCACCCACCGTCAGCAGGACGTAGCTGTCGGCCGCGTCGCCCGCCGCCATGCCGTGCGACAGCACGCCGATCAGGATGCCGCCGATGGCGTTGATGGCGGTGATGATCAGGCCGGCCACGGCGTCGCCGCGCACGAACTTGGACGCGCCGTCCATGGCGCCGAAGAAGGTCGATTCCTGCTCCAGCTCCTTGCGGCGCAGCTTGGCCTGGTCCTCGTCGATCAGGCCCGACGACAGGTCCGCGTCGATGGCCATCTGCTTGCCCGGCATGGAGTCCAGGGTGAAGCGGGCCGACACCTCGGCGATGCGGGTCGAGCCCTTGGTGATGACGACGAAGTTCACCACCAGCAGGATGATGAAGATGATGATGCCGATGATGAAGCTGCCGCCCATCATCAGGCTGCCGAACGACTGGATCACCGCGCCGGCGCTGTCGGTGCCCTCGTGGCCGTGGCTCAGGATCAGCCGCGTCGAGGCCAGGTTAAGGCCCAGCCGGAACAGGGTCGAGACCAGCAGCACCGTCGGGAAGATGGCGAAGTCCAGCGGCCGCTTCATCAGCAGCGCCGTCATCAGGATCAGCACGCTGGACACCAGGCTGATCGCCAGCAGCAGATCCAGCAGGAAGCTGGGGATCGGCAGGATCAGCAGCATGACGATGCCGATCACGCCGGCCGCCATGAAGACCTCGCCACGCATCAGCCAGCCGCGCATGTCCCGGCCGGTGGGCCGCGCCATGCCGTCGCGCATCATGACCCGGGCGTCGCTCATGCCCGACCCAGCTCAACCAGCGCCAGCCGCGTCGCCTCGGCGATCACCGCTTCGTTCCGCTCGGGCGCCGTCTCGCGCGCGCCGTGGTGATAAGCGGCGACGATCACGGGCGCGCCCGACGGCGGATACAGCACGCCGATGTCGTTGGTGGGGCCATAGCCGCCGGTGCCGGTCTTGTGCGCCACCGTCCAACCGGCGGGGGCGCCGGCCTTGATCCGCGCGGGTCCGGTGGGCGTGTCGATCAGCCAGCGCAGCAGCTTGCCCTTGTGCGGCGCGCTCAGGGGCGTGCTCGCATCGATCAGCAAACGCTTCAGATTGGCGGCCGAACTCAGCGGCTTGATCGTGTCCTTGTCGCCGTCCAACCGGTTCATCTCCGGCTCAAAGCGGTCGACCGTCGTGTCCGCGTCGCCCAGCCCGCGATAGAAGGCGCGCATGGGCTCCAGTCCACCCATCGCCTTCAGCAGCAGGTTGGCCGCAGGATTGTCGCTGACCTCGACCGTCCCCTTCATCAGGGCCTCGACGCTCAGCGCCCCGCCGATGGCGGGCTCGGTGACCGGCGCATGGTTCGTCATGTCGGCGCGTGTGACCGGGATCATACGATCCAGCCGCTCCTCGCCCGCCTGCACCCGCAGGAAGGTCGCGGCGGCCAGGAACATCTTGAAGGTGGAGCAATAGACGAACCGCTCTTCGCCCCGCCACGCCAGCATCCGGCCTGAGCCGAGGTCATGGGCGACGAAGCCCAGCCGCCCGCCGTCCCGCGCCTCCAGCGCCGAAAGGTCGAACGTCTCGGGCCCCGCCGCAGTGGGCTCCGGCGAGGGCTCGGGCGCACGACCGCAAGCGGTCAGGCCCAGAGCCGACAGGCCGGTCAGGACGCTTCTGCGGTCCATGGCGCGGGATCCCTTCAGGCCGCGTAGCCGGCGGCGACGCCGGACTGGGGCGCCGGGATCGTCGTGCCCTCGTCGGCGTATTCGTTCAGCTTGTTGCGCAGGGTCCGGATCGAGATGCCCAGGATGTTGGCGGCATGGGTTCGGTTGCCCAGGCAGTGGGTCAGGGTGTCGAGAATCAGCGCCTTCTCCATCTGCGCCACCGTCTGGCCGACCTGGGCGCGCGACACGGCGTCGGCGGTCTGGGCCGCGCGACCGGCCGGACCCGCGTCATAGGTCGCGCCTCCGGTCAGCGGCTGTCCGTCCGGCAGGCGGATGGCGTCGACGTCGATCTCCGCCCCGGTCGCCAGCAGCACCGCGCGGTGCATGGCGTTCTCCAGCTCGCGCACGTTTCCGGTCCAGCGATGGCCCGAGATCGCGCGACGCGCGGCGTCCGAGATCGGACGCGCCGGCACCCCGTTGGCGGCGGCGTACTTCTTCACGAAATGATCAGCCAGGGCGACCACGTCCGCCGGGCGCTCGCGCAGCGCCGGCAGCTTCAGGTTCACGACGTTCAGTCGGTACAGCAGGTCCTCGCGGAAGGTCCCCTCCGCCACCGACTTGGCCAGGTCGCGGTTCGACGTGGCGATGATGCGGATGTTGACCGGCACCGGCTTGCCGCCGCCGACGCGGTCGATCACCCGCTCTTGGATCGCGCGCAGCAGCTTGGCCTGCAGCCGCACGTCCATCTCCGAGATTTCGTCCAGCAGCAGCGTGCCGCCGTCGGCCTCCTCGAACTTGCCGATGCGCCGCGCCACCGCGCCAGTGAAGGCGCCCTTCTCGTGGCCGAACAGCTCGGATTCCAGCAGATTGTCCGGGATCGCGGCGCAGTTGACGCTGATGAACGGCCGCTCGGCGCGCTTGGACTTCTGGTGCAGGTAGCGCGCCATCACCTCCTTGCCGACGCCGCTTTCGCCGGTGATCAGGATGCTGGCCTCGGACCGCGCCACCTGGTCGGCCAGCTGGATCACGGCCTTCATCGCCGGGTCGGCCGAGATCATCGGCCGCTCGTCGTCGGCCACCGCCGACAGCACCGCCGCGATCAGGTCCGCCTCGGGCGGCAGGGGGATGAACTCCTTGGCTCCGGCCCGGATCGCCGCCGCCGCCTCGCTGGGCCCCGCGTCGACACCGCAGGCCACCACCGGCACATGGATCCGCTCGGCCTCGTTGGCCGCGATCAGGGCGGCGATGTCGATGCGCCAGTCGACCATCAGCAGGTCGGCGCCCTGCCCCCGGCGCAGCTGCTCCGTCGCCTGGTCGCCGCGTTCGACGTGCTGGACCTTGGCCCCGTGGGCCATGGCCATCTTCACCGCCGTGGCGAGCTGTCCGCTCAGTCTGCCGACCACCAGAAGCCGCATGGGTCGTCCTCCCTAAATCCTACATCCGGTCGCCGGTCAGGCGCCCGCGTCCTCGGTCTTGATGATTTCCGTCATGGTCACGCCCAGCCGGTCCTCGACGACGACGACCTCCCCGCGCGCGACCAGCCGGTTGTTGACGAAGATGTCGATCGCCTCGCCGACCTTGCGGTCCAGCTCCAGCACCGATCCGGCGCCCAGCTTCAGCAGCTGCGCCACGGACATGTGCGACTTGCCCAGCACGGCGGCGATGTTCACCGGCACGTCGAACACGGGCGCCAGATCGGCGGCGGACTTGTCCGCCGCGTCGTCGGCGGTCACCAGCGCCGTGCCGTCGGGAAACTCTTCGAGGGGCAGGTCGGCGGCCATGGTCAGGCTCCCAGATCAAGCGGTTCGGCGTGCCCGGCCTCGGCGGCCAGGGCGGAATGCAGGGCGTCGGCCAGACGCGCGGCGGCGGCGTCCAGATCGAACTCCGCCCGCCCGTCGGCCCAGGTCAGTTCGAAGGCGGCGGGGGCCATCGACGCGTCGTCGCGGAAGGCCACGCCGCCGGCATGTCCGGCCTGGGCGCAGGCGTCCTCGATCAGGGCGCGCGCCGCCTCGTCCAGCCCGCCCGCGCGGATCGTCAGCCGACCCTGCGCCTCGATCTCGCGGCCCAGGGCCTCCAGCGCGGCGGTCACCGCCCCGGCCGGGAACCGCGCCAGCGCCGCCGACGCCAGCG
>VYKZ01000172.1_pt1 | contig 13409 bp, 10 predicted proteins | sample 5114421 | NCBI WGS metagenome assembly VYKZ01 (sample SAMN12291788, study PRJNA351875) | freshwater metagenome | isolation source: freshwater lake | place: USA: Michigan, Gull Lake | collected 2013-08-08 | reverse complement strand
GTCGCCCTGACGCTGTCGATCAGCCCGGTGGTCAAGGCCGGCTATGACCCCATGTCGGGCGTCGAGCTGGTGCTGCGCGCCCGCGCCGCGGCCGCCGGCAAGCCCCTGAAGGGGCTGGAGACGCTGGAGGAGCAGATCCAGATCCTGGCCGGCTTCCCGGAAGAGGCCCAGCTGGCCTTCCTGCGCCAGACGCTGGAAAGCTATGACGAGGCCACGACCCAGCTGGACGGCCTGGTCGCCGCCTGGGCCGCCGGCGACGTCGAGGGCATCGAGCGCCTGGGCGTGGACGAAATGGCGTCCGAGCCGGTGATCTACGACGCCATGCTGACCAAGCGGAACACCAACTGGGCCAACCAGATCCAGACCATGCTGGAAGGCGAAGGCACCGTCTTCATCGCCGTGGGCGCCGCCCACCTGGCGGGCGACGACTCCGTGCAGGCGATCCTGGCCCAGCGCGGCGTGACGAGCGAACGGGTGCAGTGATGCCGCGCGAGCCCAAACCCGCCCCCAAGAAGGGCATGGACCCCGCCGTCCGCGGCGCCGTGATGGTGATGGGCCTGATCTGGACGGGCATCGTCCTGGCCAACTTCGCGCTGGGCGACTTCACCTCGGCCCTGCTGTGGGCCGGGGTGGGGATCGCCACCACCCTCCCCGTCGTGACGACGGCGACGGCCACCACGGATCGCGGCCGGCGGGCCACCGTGTGCCGCGATCCGAAGACGGGAGAGCCGCTGTGACCCCGCCCGCCTCGACGCCGGCCTCGCCGGAGTGGCTGCGGCCCGCCGTGATCGGCATCGCCCTGTTCACCTGGCTGGCCGTGGCCTTCCTGGCCTGGCGCGGGGAAGAGTGGAGGGAGGCGGCCTTCTTCGCCGCCTTCGCCACGATCTGCCTCAGCGGCGTGGACTTCGCGGTTCGCCCGCGAGGGGGCGGCGCCCGGACGGACTGACCCCCGCCCTGGCGACGCCAGCAGAAGGGCCCGGCCGCCGCGCCGGGCCCTTTTCATGTGCAAGCGCTGCTTTTGCCGTTGCACATGACAATGCTTCGCAATAGACGTCCGCGCCCGTTTCCTTTTTCGCCCGGACCGTCATGCGCGCCCTGCTCTTCCTCTCCGCCTCCTTGTCGTCGCTGGCCGGCGCCGCCCAGGCCCAGCAGGCCATCGACCCCGAGGCGACGGTGGTCGATCCGATCGTGGTGACCGGTCGGGCGGTGGGCTATCAGGCGCAGAACATCGTCACGGCCACCAAGACCGACACCCCCCTGATCGACGTGCCGCAGAGCGTGTCGGTCGTCACCGCCGAACAGATCGAGGACCAGGGCGTCCGGTCGGTCGGCGACGTCCTGCGCTACGTGCCCGGCGTCACGGTCGGACAGGGCGAGGGCAACCGCGACCAGATCACCCTGCGCGGCCAGAACACCACGGCGGACTTCTTCGTCGACGGCGTGCGCGACGACGTCCAATACTATCGCCCGCTCTACAATCTGGAGCGGCTGGAGGTGCTGCGCGGCCCCTATGCCCTGATCTTCGGGCGCGGCGGCGGGGGCGGCATCGTCAACCGCGTGCAGAAGGCCCCCAGCGCCGACGCGGCGTTCGGAGAGGGGCGGGTCTTCGCCGACAGCTTCGGCGGCTACGGCGCCTGGATCGACGTCAATCGACCGCTGGGCGACCGCGTGGCCTTCCGCCTGAACGCCATGGTCGAGGAGAGCGAGAGCTTCCGCGACTTCGTCGACGGCTCGCGCTGGGCCATCAATCCCTACCTCGCCGCCGAGATCGCGCCGGGCTGGAACCTGGGTCTGTCCTATGAGCACGTCGACGACGACCGCGTGCCGGATCGCGGCGTGCCGTCGTATCTGGGCGTGCCGCTGGAGGGTTATGACGAGCTGTTCTTCGGCGTGCCGGGCGTGAACCGCACCACGCTGGACGCCGACGTCGCCAAGCTGCGTCTGGACGGCCGCATCGCCCCGGGGCTGAGCCTGAACACGACGCTGGTCTATGCCGACTACGACAAGGTCTACGCCAACGTCTATCCGAACGGCCCCGCCACCTCGCCCACCGGAACCGTGCCGCTGGCCGCCTACGTCGACACGACGGACCGGACCAACGCCCTGTTCCAGTCGAACCTGATCTGGGAGGTGCTGGGCGGCCCGATCGAGCACCGCGTCATGATCGGCGTCGAGTACGGCGATCAGGACACCGACAACGCCCGCCTCAACGGGACCCTGTCGAACCCGACCTTCAGCCTGACCTCGCCCGCCTATCCGACCGTGACCTTCGGCACGGCCGCGCGCGACACCGTCAGCCGGGTGACGACCACCTCGGTCTACGCCCAGGACCAGATCGGCTTGGGCCGGTTCTTCGACGTCATCCTGGGCCTGCGCTGGGACCGGTTCGAGATCGAGGGGACGGACTTCCTGCCCGCCCCCGATCGCGCCTTCGGCCGCACCGACGAGATGGTGTCGCCGCGCCTTGGCCTGGTCTGGAAGCCGGCGGAGAACGCTTCCGTCTACGCCAGCTACAGCCGCTCCTTCCTGCCGCGATCGGGCGAGCAGTTCGCCTCGCTGACGCCGACGACGCAGAACCTGGAGCCGGAGGAGTTCGAGAACCTGGAACTGGGCGCCAAGTGGGACGCGCGGCCGGGCCTGTCGCTGACCGCCGCCCTGTTCGAGCTGCGCCGCACCAACGCCACCACGCCGGACCCGGCCAACCCCGCCGCCACCATCAACGTCGGCGAGACCCGCACGCGCGGGCTGGAGCTGGGGGTCGCCGGCCGCGTCACCGACCGCTGGACCGTGGCCGGCGGCTACACCTGGCAGGACGCCGTGCTGGACGGAAACGACGCCGTCGAACTGGCCCAGGTTCCTGAGCACAGTCTGTCCCTGTGGAACCGGTATCAGGCGACCGATCGGCTGGGTCTGGGGCTGGGCGTCGTGCATCAGTCCGATCAGTGGGCGGCGATCCGCACCGCGCCGACGACCACCCGCCTGCCCGGCTTCACCCGCGTGGACGCCGCCGTGTTCTGGGAACTGACGCCGACGGTGGACCTGCAGCTGAACGTCGAGAACCTGCTGGACGAGGGCTATTGGGCCGACGCCCACAACAACAACAATCTGACGCCGGGCGCGCCGCGCAACGCCCGCCTGACCCTGTCCGCCCGCTTCTGAAGCAGGCGCACTGGGCATGAAAAAGGCCCCCTCCGGCGACGGAGGGGGCCTTCGTCATTCAGACCTGCGAAGCGTCAGCCGCGCACGCCCAATTCGCGCAGCAGGCGCGGCTGGGGATAGACGACCCGCAGCGACTCCGTGATCGCCGCCGTAGACACCGACACCGTCCGGTTCAGGGCGCCGTCATAGCCGAAGGCCCCGCCCAGCGAGTGGATGTTGCCGTCGAAGGCCGCGCCGATCACCTCGCCGCGGGCGTTGATCACGGGCGAGCCGGAGTTGCCGCCGATGATGTCGTTGGTGGACGAGAAGTCGAACACCAGGTCCTTGTTGATCCGCCCCTCGGCCGCCAGGAAGCCGGCGGCGGCGTTGAAGGGCTCGGCCCCGGTGTGACGCTCGTACAGACCGCCGATGCGGGTGAAGGCCGGCACCTCGACCCCGCGATAGGTCCAGCCCTTCACCTCGCCGTAGCTGATGCGCAGGGTGAAGGTCGCGTCGGGATAGATGTTGGAGCCATAGACGGCGAAGCGGGCCTGGGCCACGCGCTCGGCGGCCTGGGCGGTCGGGATGGTGACCTTCTGGTTCCACTCGTTGGCCACGGCCTGGGCGGCGGCGTCGTTGGCCATGACCCAGGCGACCAGCGGATCGGCGGCGGCCAGTTCTTCCGGCGTCATCGCCAGGGCGGCGACGCGGAAGGCCGGATCGGCCAGCTTGGTGCCCGCCACCAGGCGGTCGGCCAGCCCCTCCGGGCTCTCCTTGCCCAGCAGGGCCTTCACCTGCGGATGGTCGACCGTCAGATACTCGCGGGTCTTGGACAGCCAGTAACCCAGCCGGATCTCCTCCATCTCAAGATAGATCGGCGTCTCGGCGCCCAGGGCGCCTTCCAGCTGCGTCTTTCGTTCGGCGGTCAGCTGACCGGCGGCGTTCTGGGCCGCGGCGCGGCCGACGGCGCGGGCATAGGCGAACAGCTGCGAGCCGCCGCCGGCCGAGGCGGCCAGCTGTCGGTACGGCAGATACAGGTCGCGCGCGACGCCCTGGATGGCCTCAAGCTCGGTCCACGGATCGCCGATGCGCTGCTTCAGGGCCGGATCGGCTTCGACCGCCGCGCGCAGGCGCGCCTCTTCCTGACGCTTCGTGTTCATGAACGACGGATCGAGCAGGGCCTGATGCTGGCCGTACTGGGCCTTGAAGCTGTTCTCCAGGCCGAAGATCGGATCGACCGAGACGCGCTTGGCCTCGTCGCCCGAGGCGGCATAGGTCAGGAACCGGCCGCGAAGTTCCGACGCCTGGATCAGGGTCACCGGCAGCTGCTGGTCGCGCAGGCGCTCCAGCTGGCTCATGGTCAGCAGGCGCGAGGTCGAGCCGGGATTGCCCACCACGAAGGTCGGATCGCCCTCGGCCGGGGCGTTGGCGTTCCACTTCAGGTGATTGGGGGTGGCGACCGGCTTGCCGTCCTCGTAGGCGCGCAGGAACGAGGCGTCGAGGGCGTAGCGGGGGAAGTTGAAGTTGTCCGGATCGCCGCCGAAGAAGGCCGCCTGGAACTCCGGCGCGAAGGCGATGCGCACGTCCTCATAGCGGCGGTACTTGTAGAGGGCGAACCGGCCGCCGCGATAGAAGTCCACGACCTGGCAGTTGAACTTGGGATCGCCGGCGCAGTTTTCCTGGGCGATGCGGCCGACCTCGGCCTGGCGCGCCTGGGCGAAGGCCTGGCCCTCCATGCCCATGCCGGCCATCAGCATGCGGTCGGTGACGTCGACGATCTCGGTCAGCACCTCGGCCGTCTGGCCCGGGCACTTCTTCTCTTCCTCGCGCGAGCCGACGATGAAGCCGTTCTTGACGTAGTCCGTCTCGGGCGACGACAGCTCCTGCAGGCAGCCGACCACGCAGTGGTGGTTGGTCAGGATCAGCCCCTCGGGCGAGACGAAGCTGGCCGAGCAGCCCTGGATCCGCACCGCGGCCAGGCGCACGCGGTCCAGCCACGCCTGGTCCAGGTTCAGGTCGTACTTCTCGTTCACCGTCCGCAGCGGGAAGTTGTCGAACGTCCACATGCCCTCGTCGCGGGCGACCGAGACGCTGGGCACGGCGACCATGGGGGTGGCGGCGATCACCGCCGACAGCGCCATCGACAGGCGCAGGGATCGGAATTTCATGCGTGAAAGGCTCCGGGCGCCGCGGACCGTCCGCGACGAGACGCCGGACAATCCTCCCGTCGCGCGTCGCGGGCAAGGGGGCGCCTTACCCCGATTTAACTTGGCCCGACCGACCCTGGACGCGGTATAGGTGAGGCCTGTCAGGGGAACTCGCGTCGAATGTCGCTCGCGCTCGCAACGCTGCTCTATGAGTGGCGCCGATACATGGCCGCCGTGATGGCGCTGGCGCTGTCCGGCCTGCTGGTCATGGCGATGACGGGCCTGTTCATCGGCATCGGACGCGGCTTCACCGCCCAGATCGACCGCGCGGGCGCAGACGTCATGGTGCTGGCCCCGGGCGCCAAGGCTCTGGGCAACGGCCCCTCGGGCGTGCCGCGCCGTTTCATCCCGCTGGTCTACCGCCATCCCGAAGTGGTTCAGGTCCGCGCCCTGTCCGGCTGGGGCGGCCAGTTCCAGAGCATCAAGGAATACGATCCGACGGAGTCGGCGGCGGAACGCGCGAAGCGTGGCGCACCCCGTCAGGAGCAGGTGCAGATCAGCGTCATCGACACCGCGCCGGGCGCCGTGACGATCCCGACGGACTATTCCGAGGATCTCGTGAACGCCCTGCGCCAGCCCTACACCGTCGCCGTGGACGAGACGGCGCTCAGTCGCCTCGGCGTGAAGCTGGGCGACAAGGCGCTTCTGAACGGCAACACCGTGACGGTCGCCGGGGTCACGCGCGGCTATCCCAACATGATGGTCGCCACCGTGGTCATGTCGCGCGACACGCTGCGGATGATCGGCGGACCCAGCGATTCCAGCCTGCGCGTCGGCCCCCTGATGGTGAAGCTCCGCGACCCGAGCCGGGCCCAGATCGTGGCGGCCCAGCTGAACGACATGGGCGGCGGCCAGTATCGCGCCTGGACACGGAGCGACCTGGCCCAGGCCAACGAAGCGTCCATGTTCGAGGAAGGCATTCTGGTCGTCATCATCGGCGGGTGCGTGGTGCTGGGCACCATCATCGGCATCGCCATCACCTGGCAGACCCTGCGGGGGGCGATCATGGCCAACATCAAGGAGTTCGCCTCGCTGCGGGCGCTGGGCGTCAGCATGGGGTCCCTGCGGCGGATCATCATGGAGCTGAGCTTCTGGGTCGGCATCGTCGGCGTGCTGGCGGCGGCCGGCCTGACCTGGCTGGTGTCGCTTCTGGCCATGGCGAACGCCGTGATCATCGCCATCACTCCGGGGATGCTGGTCGTCGTCGGCGGCGGGCTGATCCTGATCGCCATGATGTCCGGCTTCCTGTCGCTGGGCGTGCTCAAGAACAGCCAGCCGGCGGACCTGCTGCGATGACGACGACCAAGGTCCACGGACAGCACGGCGACTTCGCCATCGAGGCCAAGGGGCTGCGCAAGCGCTTCAAGACCGGCCGCACCTTCATCGAGGTGCTGAAGGGCGTGGACTTCGACGCCCGCCACGGCGACCTGACCATGGTCATGGGGCCGTCAGGCTCGGGCAAGTCGACGCTGATCGCCGCCCTGTCCGGCCTGCTGCGCCCCGAGGAAGGCCGGGTCGACGCCCTGGACGTCGACGACCTGTGGCAGCTGTCTTCGGGCCGCATCGACAAGTTCCGACTGGATCACTGCGGCTTCATCTTCCAGGGCTTCAACCTGTTCCCGGCGCTGACCGCCCTGCAGCAGGTGGAGACGGTGCTGAAGTTCCAGGGCCTGTCCGACGGCGACGCGAAGAAGAGGGCCACGGCCGCGCTGGAGGAGGTGGGCCTCGGCCCGCGCCTGCATCAGCGCCCCGCCTCCCTGTCCGGCGGCGAGAAGCAGCGCGTCGCCATCGCCCGCGCCTTGGCCAAGGATCCAAAGATCCTGTTCGCCGACGAGCCGACCTCGGCGCTGGACGGCGAGAACGGCCAGATCGTCATCAAGCTGCTGCGGCGCGCCGCCAGCGAGCACGGCGCGGCCGTCATCTGCGTGACCCACGACCCGCGCCTGGAGGCTTGGGCCGACCGCATCATCAAGATCGAGGACGGCGTCATCATCGAAGACCGCCGTCACGTCCCCGACCCGAACGCCGTCCTGGCGTCGCACCACTGACCTGAAAGACCACGCCCATGCCCGGTTTCCTGAAAAAGAAGCGAGTCTGGATCGGCATCCCGCTGATCGTGATCCTGATCGCCGGCTTCTTCTTCATGCAGTCGCAGGGGGCCGCCAAGAAGGCCGCCGACGAGAAGGCCGCGGCCAATGCTCCGGCCAGCCCCTATGCCGCCGTGGCCAACGGCAAGGCGGACGTCGAGGGCGGCATCATCCAGGTGGCGGCGCGTCGCGGCGGCGTGGTCCGCGAGGTCTACGTCCAGGAAGGCGACCGCGTGGTCGCCGGCCAGATCCTGGCCCGCCAGGAGGACGACGAGGCCCGCCTCGCCTATCAGCGCGCCCAGGCCGAGGTCGCCCAGGCCGAGGCCCAGCTGGCCCAGATCCGCGTCGACATCTCGTCCTCGCGCCGCGAGCTGGAGCGCCTGTCGGCCCTGGTCGATTCCAACTTCGTCGCCGCCCAGCGCATCGACCAGGCCCGCGACGCCGTGGCCGCCGCCGAGGCCCGCCTGCAGAGCCAGCAGGCCGTGGTCCAGACCGCCCGGGCCCGCCTGGCCGAGGCGGCCTACAATCTGGAACTGACCGTCATCCGCGCGCCGATGAGCGGCCGCATCGTGCGCCGCTACGCCAACCCCGGCGCCGGCGCCTCGACCCTGAACGTCTCGACCATGTTCGATCTGGAGCCCGACGCCCCCCGCATCGTCCGTGCCGAGATCGTCGAGAGCGACATCCCCAACATCACCATCGGCCAGCAGGTCGAGATCAGCCCCGAGGGCGATCCGTCCAAGGTCTACGTCGGCACCGTCCTGCGCCGCGCGGCCGTGTTCGGCGCCCGCAAGCTGGCGTCGGACGACCCGTCGCAACGCTCCGACGAGCGCGTCGTGGAAGTGGTCGTGGCCTATGACCAGGCGCCGCTGCTGATCGGCCAGCGCGTCCTGGTCAAGTTCATGAAGCCCGGCGAAACCGCCGGCGCGGCGCGGGCCACCGTCACCGGCGTCGGGCCGGACCGGGCGATGAAGGCGGCGGGGTAAGCGCTCAGCGCCCCTCGAACCGCGCCTTCCGCTTCTCCAGCGCCGCGCCCACCCCCTCGGCGTGGTCCTCCGTCAGGTGCGCAAGCGCCTGCATGGCGGCGGTCATTTCCAGTATCTGGTCGAAGGTGACGTCGCGGCCCTGGCGCAGCAGGGCCTTGGCCATGCGGAGCGCATGCGGGGCCTGGGCGGCGATCTGGCCGGCCACGTCCATGGCCTCGTCCATCAGGCGGTCGTGGGGCACGACGCGGTTGACCAGGCCCCAGCGATCGGCCGTCTCCGCGTCGATCGACCGGCCGGTGAACAGCATCTCGGCCGCGCGGGCATAGCCGACGTGCCGCGGCATCAGCCAGGCCCCGCCGTCGCCCGGCACGATGCCCAGCTTCAGGAAGGGGATGCCGAAGACCGCGCGGTCCGAGGCGATCTTCACGTCGCCCAGACCCGCCACGTCGCAGCCGAGACCCATGGCCGGACCGTTGACGGCCGTGACCAGCGGAACCTCCAGCCCGTACAGCGACCTCACGATCCGGTGCACCACGCGGCGATAGCGCTCGCGGATCTCGGCGCCCGAGCCGGCGAACAGGTCGCGCCGATCCTTCATGGCCTTCAGGTCGCCGCCGGCGGAGAAGGCGCGTCCCTGACCCGTCAGCACGACGCAGCGCACGGACAGGTCGGCGTTCACCGCCTCGCAGGCAGCGGCGAAGGCCTCGCCGTCCTCCAGATCGGGCATGGCGTTCAGGCGGTCCGGCCGCGACAGGGTCCAGACCTCGATCGCGCCCTCGCGCCGTCGCTGGATCAGCTCGCCCACTCTCAGACCCGCGTCAGGCGCAGGTCGTGGAAGTCGTAGCTGAAGTCGGCGTCGGGGCTGACGGCCTTCATCGTGGCGCGGACGGGGCGGCCGTCCTCCAGCTCGAAGGTGACGAAGACGTCCTCCTCCCGTTTGTCCGGGAACCGGGTGCGGAAGGTCTCGCCGTCGTAGGGCTCCAGAGGGCCCTGCAGCGCCGGGGAGCGGGTGAAGGCCAGCCACAGCTGGGTGTCGCGCGCCTGGATCGTCACGTCCCCGTACCAGGGGTCGCGCCAGGTCCCGGCATAGGCCGCGCCGGGCAGCGACGGCGGCGCGCCGGCGGCCTGCTTCGCGTCGATCTCTGCCGCCGCGGCGATCGAGCGGGCGTTCCCCTCGGTCTCCAGCCGCCTGGAATCCGCGATCCAGTCGAAGGCCGGGCCCGTTCGGGTCGGCCCCATGATCACGTCGGCGATGCCGGAGCGCAGGGCGCGCAGAAGCAGGCTCTCTTCCGCATTGGTGAAATAGCTGAAGCCGACGTTGCGGCCCGGCAGCAGGACGGTGCCGGAGATGCCGCCGGGCGACCCGCCGCCGTGGGTGATCATCCGCTCGCCGCGATAGTCCATCACCTGCCAGCCGGCGGCGTAGGTGGCGGCGATGGCGCGCCCCGGCAGGTCGGGCGTCGGCCCGGCCGAGGACGAGACGATGATGTTGGGCCGCCACATCTCGCGGCCCTGCGCCTCGCTGAACAGGCGCGTGCCGTCGGGCAGGGCGCCGTTCGCCAGCTGCACCGACATCCACTTGGCCCAGTCGACGGCGTTGGTCATGAAGCCCCCGGCGGCCCCGGCCGAGGTCCAGTTCCAGACCTCCTGCACGCTGTCGCCGATGCGGGTCATGGGGCCCTGATAGCGCAGCGGCGGCCCGACGCGGCCATGCGGCAGGGCGCACTTCGCCGGATCCGCATTCACCATCACCGGCAGGGTGTCGGCCATGCCCAGACGATCCAGGATGCGCGTCTGGACGAAGCTCTCCCACGGCATGCCCGAGGCGGCGGCCACGACCTCGCCCGCCACGATGAACATCAGGTTGCAGTAGTGGTAGCGGGCGCGGAACTGGTCCTCGATCGGCACCTTGTCGATCACGGCCATGATCTCGGCGCGCGTGCGGTCCGAGTTGGGCCAGAACAGCAGGTCGCCGGCGCCCAGGCCGAAGCCGATCCGGTGGCTGACCAGATCGCGCACGGTGACCAGGTCGTTCAGTTCCGGCTTCGACAGGGCGAACCCGGGCAGGTAGGTCCGCACCGGCTCGTCCCACTTCACCTTGCCTTCGTCGACCAGAATGGCCAGGGCGGCGCAGGTGACGGCCTTGGTGTTCGAAGCCACGGCGAACAGGGTCCGCTCGTCGACCGGCGCCGGGCGATCCATGGCCTTTTTGCCATAGCCTCGCGTCAGGACCGGGCGGCCGTCCTTGACCACCGCGACCGACAGGCCGGGATTGTCGGGCCACGCCTCCAGACACTTGCGGACATAGGCGTCGACGGCGTCGGCAAGCGCCGCGTCGTCGTTGGCGGCGTCCTGAGCCCAGGCGACCTGCGGCAGGGCCGCGGCCGCGCCGGCCGAGGCGAACAGGGCGGACCGCCGGGTGAGGCGAACGGACATGGGCAAGGCTCCGAAAGACTGAGCCGCGGACGCTAGCCCGCGTCCGCCCGGTCGTCCATCAGGCCTGCATGGTCCAGCCCTCGACGCCCATCGCCGCCTGACGGACGGCTTCGGAGCGGGTCGGGTGGGGGTGGCAGGTGCGGGCCAGGTCTTCGGACGCGCCGCCGAAGGCCATCAGCACGCAGGCCTCGCCGATCAGCTCCCCGGCCTGCGGGCCCAGGATGTGGACGCCCAGCACGCGGTCGGTGGCGGCGTCGGCCAGCACCTTGGCGAAGCCTTCGGTCTCGTGATTGATCTTGGCGCGGCTGTTGGCGGTGAAGGGGAACTTGCCGCTCTTGTAGGCCACGCCCTCGGCCTTCAGCTGGTCCTCGGTCTTGCCGACCCAGGCGGCCTCCGGGAAGGTGTAGACCACGCTGGGCACCAGGTCGTAGTCGACGTGGCCCGCCTTGCCGGCGATCAGCTCGATCACCGCCACGCCGTCTTCCTCCGCCTTGTGGGCCAGCATCGGACCGTGGGTCACGTCGCCGATCACCCAGACGCCGTCCGCCACCTTGAAGTGGTCGTTGGCCACGAAGCCGCGCGCGTCCGGCTTCACGCCCACCGTCTCCAGACCCAGGCCCTCCGTGTACGGACGACGTCCGATCGCGACCAGCACGACGTCGCCGGTCAGGGTCTCGGCCTCGCCGCCCTTGGCCGGTTCGACGGTCAGATCGACGCCGCCGGCGCCCACGGTCGCGCCCGTGACCTTGGTCCCCAGCTTGAACTTCATGCCCTGCTTGGTCAGGGCGCGCTGGAAGGCGGTCGCCATGTCGGCGTCCATGCCCGGCGTGATGCGGTCCAGGAACTCCACCACCGTCACCTCGGCGCCCAGCCGGCGCCAGACCGATCCCAGCTCCAGCCCGATGATGCCCGCGCCGACCACGATCAGCTTCTGCGGCACGGCGGGCAGCGACAGGGCGCCGGTGGAATCGACGACCTTGCCCTCGGCGAAGGCGACGCCCGGCAGCGGCGTGGGCTCGGACCCCGTGGCGATGACCACGTTCTTCGTCGCATAGGTTTTGGCGCCGTCCGGCCCCTCGACGACGACCTTGCCGGGGCCGTCCAGGCGTCCGCGGCCCTTCAGCCAGTCGACCTTGTTCTTCTTGAACAGGAATTCGATGCCCTTGGTCAGGGCGGTCACGCTGTCCTGCTTCTGGCTCATCATCTGGCCGAGGTTCAGCTTCGGCGAGACGTCGATGCCCAGGCCGGCGAAGTCCTTGGACGCCGCCTCGAACAGCTCCGACGCGTGCAGCAGCGCCTTGGACGGCATGCAGCCGACGTTCAGGCAGGTGCCGCCCAGCGTGGACCGCATCTCGACGCAGGCGACCTTCAGGCCCAGCTGGCCCGCGCGGATGGCGGCGTTGTAGCCGCCGGGCCCGCCGCCGATGATGATGACGTCGTATTCGGCGGTCTGGGCGTCGGCCATGTGATCCTCGGGCGGGGGAGAGAGCGCGCGCGGAACCTAACCATCGACGGCGCGGAATCAACCGCGCGGTCGCCTCAGAACGCCAGCTGACCCGGCGTGCGCGCCCGGCGCCGCCGCCGAGTGGCCACCACGATCAACACGCCCAGCACGAGCAGCCCGCCCAGCACCAGCCACAGCGGGTCGACGCCGACGGAGGCCGCGGCCGCGGCCGGCGCCGACATCGGGCCCATCTCGGTCAGGCCGGCGTCCGCCGAACGGGCCGAGACGTCGCCGCCCCGCCCGCGCTCGATCGCCAGACGCAGCGCCGCGTCGGCCAGAAAGCCGAGGAAATAGGCCACCGCCGCGCGCGGATTGCCCGCGCCCAGCATCGCCGCCGCGATCAGGTACAGGGCGATCGCGCCCAGCCACAGACCGCCGGTCATCAGGCCGCCGGACCCGACCTCGGCGCCCACCCGGGTCAGGGCCGCGCCGGGGTCGGCGCCCTCCAGCAAAGGCGAGACGAAGGGCCAGGCCAGCCAGCCCGCATAGGCCAGCACGGCCAGCAGAAGGACGACGCGAAGCAGCTTCATGGCCGTGGCCTTTCCCGTTTCGGGACGATCAAACCCCAAAACGTAGCGGGCGCAAAGTCCGTCAGCCGGCGGCGGGCAGGTCCAGCGTCACGGCGGTCCCGGCGCCGGGCGCGGTGTCGATCGACAGGGCGCCGCCCGACTGGCGGGCGAAGGCGTGGGCCTGGGCCAGGCCCAGACCCGCCGCGCCGTCCTTCGTCGTGAAGAAGGGTTCCACCGCGCGCCGGGCGACGTCGGTCTCCATACCCGGCCCGTCGTCGCGGACGGTCAGGCGAACGGTCGCGTCGTCCTCGCGCGACAGACGCACGGCTACGGATCCCGCTCCGCCGGTGGCCTGGGCGGCGTTGGTGACCAGGGCGGCCAGCGCCCCTTCCAGCGCGACGGGATCGACGCGGGCGACCAGGGGCTCGGACGGCGCCTCGACCATCAGGTCCACGGTCGGGCCCGCGACCAGCCGCAGCTTGCCCTCAAGCCCGCGCACCACGGCGCCGAGGTCGATCGTCTGCACCGGCGCGGCGTCGCCG
>VYKZ01000224.1_pt1 | contig 13486 bp, 16 predicted proteins | sample 5114421 | NCBI WGS metagenome assembly VYKZ01 (sample SAMN12291788, study PRJNA351875) | freshwater metagenome | isolation source: freshwater lake | place: USA: Michigan, Gull Lake | collected 2013-08-08 | reverse complement strand
AAAGTCCCTGAATTTTCCCCCCAATCACTCCAAGGGTCGGCACTTTTTGAGGTCAAAAAAGTCTAAAAACCTTGTTGGATAAGGTTTTTAGATTTATTCAGCAAACCCTAATTAAATTAGACGGTGTTGTGTGAAGATAATTAGCCACAAAGAAAACCAGAAAAAAATTAACTGATAACTGATAACTGATAACTGATAATTGTTATTTTTCTGCTGCCCAACTGTCGGGAGTGTAGGTTTTTAATGCCAAAGCATGGATGGCTTCGGTAGCCAGTGCCGATTGTAAAGCGCCATAAACCATTTGATGCTGTTTAACGCGGGTTTTGCCGGCAAATTCGCCGGAAATAACCACCGCTTCCAAATGATCGCCACCTCCCGTCAAATCCCGAATCATCACTTGTGCATCGGGGATTTGTTCTTGAATCATCGCTTCTACTTGGCGAAAGTCAACCATCGTAACTCCTCAAAAAAATTAAAGATACTCTGATCCCATTTTTACCGAAAGCTCGTCAATAGGGACAAAATTTACTGCTGTGGGGGGGAGTTGTTAGGAGTTGCGGAGGTGGGAGTCGGTGCGGAGATGGGTGTACTGACAAATCCCATCTCGTAGAGTTGTTGATAGCTTTTTTGTCCTAATTCACTGGTGGGGTTTTGGGATTGAATCACCTGAATTAACAAAGGAACCGCCAATTCTGGCTGATTTTGCGCCCTATGGACCAAAGCAAGCTGATAGGTGGCTTCATCCCGCAGTTGTCCCGTGTTTAAAGCACTTTGACGCTGAGAATCGAATACTTTCGGGTCAATTCCTGAGAAACTATTAGCTAATTGCAGATGATAGTTAGATAGTTGGTTAAAAATCCGGCGCGCTTGATTGAGTTTGTCCACAGCGACATCGTATTTAGCGGCATTAATAGCTGCGTTCGCTTCTTCCACTAAACGTTGTCCCCCCTGAAGACTCAGGACACTATCGGCTTGATTTAAGGGTTTCAATTCGTTAGGATCGCTGGCAGGAGTGTTAGAGTCGGGGGTTTGTGCTTGTCCGTTAGGTGCGATCGCAATCACTAAACCGATCACCAGAGTGAGCAGATAAATTAAACTATAAGGCTGTTTTCGCTTAACCATAAAATTTCTCGACTTAATGTTCCTGATGGGAACGGCTATTTTTTCTAACATCGACACCTGACCTATAGTAGCTTTTTTGGGGCAGTTTCGATCCGACCCCAGCTTTCTAGACGTTAGATTTAGCGGTTTTGTCGCCATGGCAAGCGCTGATTTTTCCCGAAAAATCAGTACAAGTCCCCAAAAAGTTAGTTTATCCCCCCGATTAATGGTTTAGATACCGATAATTCCCCCCTTGCAAGGCTGTCCAGATAGAATAAAGAGAAAGTAGGAGTATAGTTAAAATGTCTTTATCACTGATTACCCGTAAGTTTACGGTGGAAGAATACGAAAAAATGACAACCCAGGGAATAATCAAACCCGATGAAAAAGTGGAATTAATTCGAGGAGAAATTATCAAAATGTCACCGATGGGAACCCGTCATGCTGCTTGTATAGATAGATTAATACAATTACTTTATCAAAAGCTAGGCCAGAAAATTATTCTCAGGGGGCAAAATCCGATTAGATTAAATAATAATTCTCAACCAGAACCAGATTTAAGTTTACTAATACCTCGATCGGATTTTTATGTTGCTGCCTATCCTTGTCCTCAAAAGGAAGAATGTTTAGAAGTTTATCGCCATCCGCTGCATGGTAGTTATCAAGCTATTCATGAATACTCTATAAATGAGCGGGTTTTTATAACATCTTTTCCCGATATAGAATTCACTATTGCAGAAATCTTAGGAGTGTAGTTAAAATGTCTTTATCACTGATTACCCGTAAGTTTACGGTGGAAGAATACGAAAAAATGGCAACCCAGGGAATAATCAAACCCGATGAAAAAGTGGAATTAATTCGAGGAGAAATTATCAAAATGTCACCGATGGGAACCCGTCATGCTGCTGGTATAGCTAGATTAACACAGTTACTTTATCAAAAATTTGGCGATCTTATTCTCTTAGGAGTACAAAATCCGATTAGATTAAATAATAATTCTCAACCAGAACCAGATTTAAGTTTACTAATACCTCGATCGGATTAGTTATCAAGCTATTCAGAAATATTATCGAGGTGAAAGTATTTTTATTGAATCCTTTCCAGAAATAGAGTTAACTTTAATTGAAATACTCGGTAATATTTGTTAAATTAAATTCTACAGCGTCTCTCATAAAGAGAAAGTATAACCTAATTTGGTATCGACGACCGACGACCGACTCCCCAAAACGAAAAATTCGTACCTCACCATAGAATTACTGAATAGCTGATAGCTGATAGCTGAGGGTTTATAACTTGCGTTCGTAACTTAACAATGTATTTTGTAATAACATTGCCACCGTCATCGGACCGACACCCCCGGGGACAGGAGTAAGATAACTAGCCACTTCTAAAACCCCAGCATAGTCCACATCGCCCACCAAACGGTCAGCGACGCGATTAATCCCCACATCCACCACCACTGCACCGGGTTTTACCATCTCTTTAGTGATTAAATTGGCTTTACCGACAGCAGGTACTAAAATATCGGCACTTCTGGTTATTTCTGCCAGATTTTCTGTGCGCGAGTGAGCAATAGTTACCGTAGCGTTTTCCTCCAATAACATTAAAGCTAAAGGTTTCCCCACTAGAATACTGCGACCCAGCACCACCGCGTGCTTACCGGCTATGGGAATATTATATTCTTTCAGCAGTGCCATGACCCCCGCAGGAGTACAACTGCGGATACAGTCCTCACCCCGCACTAAACCGCCTAAATTGAGAGGATGTAAGCCATCAGCATCTTTTTTCGGGTCAATTTGGTAGAGAAGGGAAACCGCATCTAAATGCTTAGGTAAGGGTAATTGAATTAAAATCCCGTCCACCCGCTCATCTTGATTGAGACGGACAATTTCCGCTAAAATTTCTAGTTCACTTGTATCGGTGGGAAAATGACGACCAAAAGAGGCCATGCCGATTTTAGTACAAGCTTTCTCCTTATTGCGGACATAAACGGCACTAGCGGGATTATCCCCCACCATCAACACCGCTAACCCCGGAGGTCGTCCCATTTGAGATTTTAGCCTCTGGATGCGCTCTCCTAGACCAAGTTGGATTTTTTGAGCTAAGGCTTTCCCGTCGAGAATTTGGCAAGTAGTTACGGACATTCTATGATAATACCGAGAACAAAAATCTTTCGGATCTATTCTATGGTCAAAAAGATTGGCTAATCGCACTCGTTAAGGTTAAAGCAAGAATGTCTATCCAGACTCGTATAGCGGGCATCGGCAGTTTATTATTATTGCTAGGGTTATTCGGTTGTAGTACCCTTGCTGACCTCGGTATTGCCGTTCCCTACATCGGTGATCCTCCCCTAACAGCGATCGAGCAATTACAGGAAAAACCAAAAGGCACTTTAGTTTATCTTAGGGGAACCGTGAGCAATTATGCCCCTTTTTTAACTGGAGGAGCCTATCTTTTGCAGGATGGTTCCGGCAAGATTTGGATTCGCACCAATAGCAATAAATTACCCCGTCAAGGCGAAGAAATCGTCATTAAGGGCAAAATTGACTTTGAGGCTATTCCCCAGGGTTCCCAAAGCGTTAACGAATTGTATGTGCTGGAATTAGAACAGATGGATGGAGTAGCAGTTAATTCGGTTCCCACTCCTTCCCCGTCCCCAGAAATTAAACCTTCCCCCACCTCAGAAGTTAAACCCCCAGAAAATAATTCTCCCCCAGTCTCCACTAAACCCCTGGAAAATCCCCGACAGGTGACAATTCCGGGCGCTGCTGAAACAAAACCCCCAGAAACTCCCGTCGTTACCCCCGTTAAACCCAATCCACCCGTGCAACCCGTCGCAGAAGCGATTCCCCCCAAACCCCCCGCAGTGGTTAAACCCGTCCGGGACCCCCTCGATGCTTTCTTTTTACCCCATAAACAAAGGGAGAAAAACAGTAAACAGTAATCAGTAATCAGTAATCAGTAATCAGTAATCAGTAAACAGTAATCAGTAATCAGTAAACAGATGGAGAGTAAAGTTTATGACAAAGCTTATAAATTTGCCATTAGGATTGTTAAAGGCTATAAATATTTGTGTGAAACTAAACAAGAATATATTTTGTCAAAACAGCTATTAAGGAGTGGCACTTCAATCGGGGCTAACATTGCCGAGGCTAATGGAGCTATTTCTAAAGCTGATTTTCGATACAATGTCAATAGCTTATAAGGAGTGTCTAGAAACAAAGTATTGGCTGTCTCTATTGAAAGACACGAATTACATAGAGGAAAGAGCCTTTCAAAGTATCAATGATGACGCAGAGGAAATTGGTAAAATGCTTTGGGCTATTCTAAAAACCTGCCAAGAAAATACCAAAACCCGATAACCGATAACTGATAACTGATAACTGATAACTGATAACTGATAACTGATAACTGATGATATTCGTTGCTTTGGCGATTTTAGAACAGGACGGTCGATTTTTAATGCAGTTGCGCGACGACATCCCGACGATTCTCTATCCGGGGGTGTGGGGTTTATTTGGTGGTCACTTAGAAGCGGGTGAAAATCCAGAAATAGGGTTAAAACGAGAGTTAAAAGAAGAAATTAACTACGAAGCCCCTAGTTTAGGCTATTTTCGCTCTTATAACGATGATAATCTCTCCCGTTATCTTTATCATGTACCCCTGACCGTGGAATTAGAAAAATTAGTGCAAACGGAAGGGCAAGATTTGGCATTATTACCCCCGGCTGCCATCCTTCAAGGGGAATACTATTCCGAGAAGATTAATCAGACTCGTCCTTTAGGAAAAATTCATCGACAGATATTACTCGATTTTATAGAAGTAGAATTATAGTGGATATTAGAGCCAGACAAGGAACTCCCTAATCTCTAGGGAAGTCGTAGTTAACACTGCTCCTCACCTCCCTCAAAGGCAAAATGCTCCCGCTTTTTGAATGGCTTTATTGAAACGTCAATCTTATTTTGGCTTTGTCTTTATGAACCAGTCGCGTCCCTCGTTCGTTTCCGTGCAGAAACTCCTATCTGGAGGTGCGATCGCTACCCTAGCAGTTAGTTCCCTGATGGTCCTTACCCCCGCAGCCAAAGGGGAAAAACCCTTAGAAGATAACCCGAAAGCAGTCATCGACCAGGTTTGGCAAATTGTTAATAATGAATTTGTAGATCGTAGTTTTCATCAAATTGATTGGCAAAAAAAACGTCAAGAATTGTTAAGCAGAAATTATACTCATCCTCAACAAGCTTACACGGCAATTCGGGAAGCTTTAAAGGATTTGGGCGATACTTATACCCGTTTTTTAACTCCTAGTGAATTTTCTGTCCTCACCAGTCAAACTTCCGGAGAATTATCGGGAATTGGGGTACGTTTAGCCCTCGATAAACGCACTAGCGATCTGGTCGTTGTCGATACGGTGAAAAAATCCCCCGCCAAGGAAGCGGGAATTAAAACAGGCGATCGCCTGATCAGAATTAATGGCAAACCCACCGCTTTAATGACCTTAGAACAAGCAATGGAAGCCCTACAGGGAGAAGTGGGTACTAGCGTTAGTTTACAGCTTGCCCGTCCCGATCAAGAGGTATTTGAAGTGACTTTGACCCGGGTAGATATCGAAATCCCCTCGGTTAGCTATACCCTTAAACAGGAAGGTGGGGTGAAAGTTGGTTATATCAAACTGGATGAATTTAGTTCCCACGCAGCCGAACAAATGAAACAGGCGATCGAGGAATTAAGTCAACAACAGATATCCGGCTATGTTCTCGATCTGCGGGGCAACCCCGGCGGGTTACTATTTGCTAGTGTCGATATAGCTCGCATGTGGATGAAACAGGGCAAAATCGTTAGCACCATCGATCGACGAGGCGGTGATCGTCAATTTACTGCCAATAACACCGCTATTACCGATTTACCCCTAGTAGTCTTGGTTAATAAAGGTTCAGCGAGTGCCAGCGAAATCCTCGCTGGGGCGCTGAAAGAAAATGGCCGGGCGACTTTAGTGGGTACATCGACCTATGGCAAGAGTACCGTCCAATCGGTACACACCCTCTCCGATGGTTCCGGTTTAGCGGTGACAATTGCCCGTTATTATCCCCCCAACGGCGAAAATATCTACAAAAAAGGCATTAAACCCGATGTGCAGATCGAGTTAACCCAGGAACAACAGCTGCGCTTCCGCGATGATCCTTCTTTATTGGGAACTAAGGATGATCCCCAGTATCAACAGGCGATCTCGCTGCTACAATCCCATAGTGTTAAACGTCCTGGCACTGGCAATCTCAATAACCCTTTGAGTAGTCGCGCTGAATAATTGTCCTAAGTAGGGTTTGCGGCAAAAAGTCTTTTAGTGGGGACAGGGTGTGGGGTCATAATTCCCGACGACCTTCTAAAGCTCTCGCTAAGGTTACTTCATCAGCGTATTCCAGATCGCCGCCCATGGGCAACCCGAAAGCGATCCGGGTAACTTTGGTGAAGGGTTTCAGTAAACCCCCGATATACAAAGTCGTGGTTTCTCCCTCGACACTGGGACTGATAGCTAAGATAACTTCCTGAATTTTTTTTTGGCTGACTCTGGTGACTAAAGACTGTATATTTAATTGATCCGGTCCAATCCCATCCATGGGTGAGAAAACACCGCCTAAAACGTGGTATTTGCCCGAATATTCCCGTGTTTTCTCCAAAGCAATCACATCTCTGGAGTCAGCTACCACACAGATAGTCCCCGTTTCTCGGTTAGGATTGCGGCAAATTTCACAAATCGGTTCGGCCGAAAGATGAAAACAAACCTGACATAATCCTACTTGTTTTTTAGCATCCACGATCGCCTGGGCCAATTCGATCGCGTCTTGCTCCGGTCGTTTGAGAATATACAGGGCCAGACGTTGGGCGCTTTTTGGTCCTACCCCGGGTAATTTTTGTAACTGCTCGATCAAACGAGCTAAAGGCGGTGTATAAATAGCAGTTAATCCTCTTATCAGTTATCAGTTATCAGTTATCAGTTATCAGTTATCAGTTATCAGTTATCAGATTTGAGTTTTCAAGTGAGCAGTGTTAAATAGAAGTTTCCTACTGTCTTTTCACTGTTTACTGATTACTGCTCACTGATTACTGTTTACTGGTCACTGTTCACTGCTCACTGTTTACTAACTAAGACCTTTTTGGTAAACGGACATCGATAACACTGGTGTTGAAATTATAATTATCTCCTTCCAACTCGATTAAAGTGCCAATTTTCACCTTTTGACCGCCAACAACCGCACCGGTATCGGTAACTTCCGCTTGACCACTGAGAGTCATGATCATATCTTGAGAATAGTTTTCCGTGCGGGGATCGGGTAGGACTTTCACACTACCATCCGGCTGCGGAACTAAGACATTTCTCGATAAAGGTTTAACATTTTTTATATCCACTTGACCGGCCGGTTGATTACGAATAACAATATTAGTTTTCTTCTCGGTATTGAATTGATTAATCAAGGCGTTGGGATTGAGAACACTTAAACCCCGGACAATAACATCCACTTCTATGGGTTCTTTGGTAACTTGAGCGATCGTACTTTTACCACTCGTCCCCGGCACAACAAAAATACCGATAATTGTCAATAAAATTACTAAAGCCGCTCCGATATCAAGCAAGCTAAATTTACCGAATAAACGTCCTTTTGAGTCTAATAAATTCATAAGCGGTTCACTATAAAATTTTGGGGAGATGGGGGGTTGGGGTGGTCACTGCGTGCGCGTTGCGGGGGGTGATGGGGTGATGGGGTGATGGGGGGACCACTTCGTGCGCGTTGCGGGGGGTGATGGGGGGATGGGGAGACCACTTCGTGCGCGTTGCGGGGGGAGAATAAATAAAAATAATCTCCTGCCTCCTGCCTTCTGCCTCCTGCCTTCTGCCTTCTGCCTCCTAACTCCTGACTCCTGCCTCCTGAGGGCTAATAGATTCTATCACGATCGGAATCTTGGTCGCGGACGGGAAGTCTGACTTAAGATAGAAGATCGGAGTCTCACACGGAGCGATCGATAGACAATGGCGGGTAAAACTCAACTTAAGAAACAAGAAAAGCAATTATCTCCAGTCGATCTGACCCCTTCTGACGGTAACAACCTCGAAAAAGTTGCCCCCGTTAAACATTGGTCGATCGAAGATAGCGAAAATCTCTATCGCATCCAAGGCTGGGGAGAACCCTATTTCTCGATCAATGCCGCAGGAAATATTACCGTCTCACCCCAAGGAGAAAGGGGCGGTTCTTTGGACTTATACGAGTTAGTTTCGGCGATTAAGCGGCGTAATATCGGTTTACCCCTGTTAATTCGGTTTAGTGATATTTTGGAAGACCGGATCGAGCGCCTGAATGCCTGTTTTAACCGAGCGATCGCCCGTTATAATTATCCCAACGTCTATCGCGGTGTCTATCCGATCAAGTGCAATCAACACCGTCACATCGTCGAGTCTTTAGTGCGTTTTGGTAAACCCTATCAATTTGGGCTGGAGGCTGGTTCAAAACCTGAGCTAATGATTGCTTTAGCTACCCTAGAACCTGCCTTAAACGGTAAAAATGACAAAACACAACCATTGCTAATTTGTAACGGCTATAAGGACAAAGAATACCTGGAAACTGCCCTGTTGACCACTCGTCTCGGTCATCGGCCTTTGATTGTCATCGAACAATTGGAAGAATTATATTTAACCCTGCGCGTCAGTCGTCAGTTAGGAATTGCCCCTCATTTGGGAGTGCGTGCGAAACTGGGGACAAAAGGGGTGGGTCGTTGGGGATGTTCCACGGGAGACCGGGCCAAATTCGGTTTAACCGTCCCGGAAATCTTAACGGTGGTGACGGAATTAGAACAAGCGGGGATGTTAGATTGTCTGCAACTGCTGCACTATCATATCGGGTCGCAAATCTCCGCTATTAGCGTCATTAAGGATGCCATTCGCGAAGCTAGTCAGATTTATGTGGAATTAGCGAAATTAGGGGCAAATATGACCTATCTCGATGTGGGGGGTGGTTTAGGGGTTGATTACGATGGCTCAAAAACTAACTTCTATGCCTCGAAAAACTACAATATGCAGAATTATGCCAATGATATCGTGGCCGAGGTCAAGGAAGCTTGTGAGGATGCCCAGATTTCACCCCCAATTCTCATCAGTGAAAGTGGACGGGCGATCGCTTCTCATCAATCGGTGTTAGTCTTTGATATCTTGGGAAGTAGTGAGGTTCCCCAAAACCCTCCCGATCCCTGCAATGGGAAAGAACACCTCATCCTCCGTAATCTCTGGGAAACCTACACGGGTATCGATGAGCGCAATTATCAGGAAGCTTATCACGATGCGGGACAGTTCAAAGAGGAGGCGATTAGTCTGTTTAATTTCGGTTATCTCAGTCTCAAAGAACGATCTAGAGCCGAACAATTGTACTGGGCTTGTTGTCACAAAATTCTGCAAGTGGCCCGACAACAGGATTATGTTCCCGATGACTTGGAAGACTTAGAGCAAATTATGGCCTCAATTTATTATGCCAATCTCTCGGTTTTTCAGTCAGTTCCCGATAGTTGGGCGATCGATCAACTATTTCCGATTATGCCGATCCATCGTCTCGATCGAGAACCTACCCAAAGAGGAATTCTCGCCGATTTAACCTGTGATAGTGACGGGAAAATTGCCCAGTTTATCGATTTGCGCGGGGACGTAAAATCAGTTTTAGAATTGCATCCTTTGGAGTACAAAAACGGTAAACATTCTCCAGAACCCTATTATCTAGGAATGTTTCTGGTGGGTGCTTATCAAGAGATTATGGGTAATTTACATAATCTTTTTGGCGATACTAACGTGGTACATATTCAGATGAGTCCCAAGGGATACGATATCGAGTATCTAGTCAAAGGAGATACGATCACGGAAGTATTAAGTTATGTACAATATTCTGCGGAAGACCTGTTAGAAAGAATTCGTCTTCGTTGTGAACAAGCTTTACAGGAAAATCGCATGACTGTGGAAGAATCCCAATTACTACTACAGGATTATGAACGCAGTTTGCGACGTTATACCTATCTAGTGGGTGGGGATTGATGATTGCTCTTGCCGATCGAGTAATCGATCGAGGATGATAGAAAATAGACAAAATAGATAGGCAGTAAGGGGAAGCAGTGGAAAAGGGAACGCTGGTAGAATTTCGCGTCCAAGGAGAAAGGCGCTTAGGGGTGATCGATCGCCCAGAAGGTAAAAAAGATTGGATCGTCATCGATCAAGGGGGAAACCCGCATAAACTGCGTCCCCAACGCTTCGATTACATTGTCAAAGCAGGTCCGTCCAACCATAAGGAGATTGGCAATTTTCTGCGAGAAGTCCAACCCTATCTAGATGCTAGTGGTTTAGAAGTGGCCTGGGAATTATTAGCCGGGGAAAATCAGTTAGTCACTCCCGAAACCATGGCCGAGATCCTCTTTTCCGATCGCAGTCCCCAGTTTTGCTATGCGGCCCATTGTCTCTTGAGTGATGATAAAGTTTATTTTAAAAATAAAGGGGATGGTTACGAGGCCCGCTCGGAAAATCAGGTAGAGGAAATCAAACACCAGCTAGAGGTGGAACAACAGCGTCAACGGGAAAAAAGCCAATTTCTCCAACGTCTCCAGCAAGCCTTGGCCAGTGGAACGGTAGAATGGTCAGAAAGCGATCGAATTCGTCTGGAATCTCTAGAAAAATTTATCCTCCAACCCGAACAAAAATACCCAGCAGCCATGGAAATACTCTCCCTGCTGGGCCGTTCCCAAACCCCCGAGGCTGCTTTTGAATTGTTAGTCGATTTGAAATGGTGGAGTAGTCACGAAAACCTTTTCCTGCGACGCAGTTCCTACCCCGTTCAATTCTCGAAAAAGGTACTTGATGTGGCGCGTCTTAATTTACTCAATCCCCCTGCGGATGCGGATGTCAACAATCGTCTCGATTTAACTCACCAAAAAATTTACACCATCGACGATGAAAGTACCGAGGAAATCGATGACGGATTATCGGTAGAAATGCTCGCAGATGGTGGTCATCGTCTCTGGATCCATATTGCCGATCCTAGCCGTTTAGTGCTTCCTGATGATGAATTAGACCTAGAAGCGCGTCGTCGCAGTACCAGTCTTTATCTTCCCACGGGAATGGTTCCCATGTTTCCCCTAGAATTGGCCGCAGGTCCGATGAGTTTGGTACAGGGTAAACTTTGTCCTGCGTTGAGTTTTGGGGTAATCCTCGATGAAACAGGGGCGATCGCCGATTATCGTATCCATCCTAGTACAATTAAACCCACCTATCGCCTCACCTACGAAGATGTGGACGAAATGTTACATCTGGACCTGCAGCATGAACCGGAAGTGAGGATTCTCAACCGTTGGGCCAAACAACGCCACGCATGGCGTAAATCTCAGGGATCGATTAACATCCAAATGCCAGAATCATCCATTAAGGTGAAGGCTAACGACGAAATTATCGTAGAATTGCAGGAAGTTTCCCCATCTCGGCAATTAGTGGCGGAAATGATGATTTTAGCCGGAGAAATCGCCGGTCGCTACTGTCAGGAACACGAGATACCCGTGCCTTTCCGCGGACAACCACAACCGGAATTACCCCCCGATGAGGAGTTAATTTTACTACCTGCGGGCCCGGTGCGTTCCTGTGCCTTGCGTCGCTGTATGCCGCGCAGTGAGATGACGACGATTCCTAACCGTCATGCTAGTCTGGGATTGAATACCTATTCCCAAGTAACTTCGCCAATTCGCCGTTATACTGACCTTTTGACCCATTTTCAACTAAAAGCCCATCTCCGGGGCGATCAACTGCCTTTTACGCGGGATAGAATGCAGGAAATTCTCTATAGTGTCGCTAGTTCGGCCCAAGAGGCCACCTCGGTGGAACGACAAACTAATCGTTATTGGAGTTTGGAATTTTTGCGACGACAGGGAGATCAAGTCTGGCAAGCTTTGGTGTTGCGCTGGCTGCGGGAAGAGGAAAATTTAGGCTTGATTTTATTGGAGGAATTGGGGTTAGAATTACCCCATCGTTTTGAGCGATCGGTATCTTTAGGCGATCGCTTTCAAGTGCAAGTTAGTCGCTCTGATCCCCACCGCGATGAGATCCGTTTTCGCGAATTATCGGGTTTTGTCTCTTCCCAAGCAAGTTAATCTCTGGCGGAGTCAGTATTCAGGAGTCGGGAGATAGGGTGATAGGGATTTACGGGGTTTAGGGAAATTTCAGCCAAATGCTCCACTACCCCACTACCCCACACCCCTCTGATAGATCAAATCAACCTACGGGCGCAAATCTGTTGTAAAATGTTATTATCTAGCAGTTAAAAGAGCCAAAAACTTCTGCATAATCCCAACGTATGACCATAACAATACGATTTGATTTGCCTATTAATATTTCGGAATCTCTCCATTCACAAGCAGAAGAACAGGCTAAGATAGCATATATCATGACTTTGTTAAAACATGGAGAAATTAGTAGTGGGATAGCCGGCAGGTTATTGGGAGTCTCTCGTTTAGAAGTTCTCGAACTTATGGGTCAATATGGGGTTGCCATCTTCCCCGACCAAAATCGAGAAGAGTTAGAACAAGAAATTACAGAAACCCTGCAATTATTAGAAGATTCTCCTGCGTGATTATTGTCTCTAATACCACTCCGTTAAGTGAGTTAGCTAAAGTTGGTCAACTTAACTTACTCCAAAAACTCTTTGGTGATACCAGCGTTAACCTTCATCTCTCAAACAATATCTTCCCGAAGCAATCTTCCTGTGGAACAGGCTTCTGGTTTCTGTTTGATCTTCAGGTAGAATTAATAAGAAAATTGGTGCGTTACGGCCGATTGTTGATTTTAGTTTTTTGTCCAAATTAGCAGTCGCAAACACGCACCCTAAAATCTACAGACTAAAGATTATTTTCGATTACAATGTCGGCATGGAATAACCCGTAAAATAATCCGTAGGTTGGGCTAAACGAAGTGCAACCCAACACAAAACATGAAGAATAATAGGGGGATGATGTTGGGTTTCCGTTGTCAATCCAACCTTGCAAGATTGGCGTACTGCTAGGCAGAGCCTTCGGCATCGCACTGGGTGTTAAGCTAAACGGCGCTTAACCTGCATGATCCAATAGCTATAACCCTTTTGGAGTCTATATCGGTGATCCGAAGTAAAAGCCGTTTAGCTTATCACTACTTGGGACAGGGGAATATGTCGCTGTTTTGACCTTATTCAAAGGCATCAGCAACATAATCTTCAACAGAGTCATAGACATCAGAAACATAATCTTCAACAGAGTCATAGTAGGATTCCACAGAGGTAGCAAAGGCTTCTCCACCGTTTTGCCAGATTCCCCCACTATCGTTATATAAATGGTTCCATAGTTCTGAACT
>VYKZ01000169.1_pt1 | contig 13614 bp, 13 predicted proteins | sample 5114421 | NCBI WGS metagenome assembly VYKZ01 (sample SAMN12291788, study PRJNA351875) | freshwater metagenome | isolation source: freshwater lake | place: USA: Michigan, Gull Lake | collected 2013-08-08 | reverse complement strand
TGGCCCCCGCACTTCGCAACGCGGGCGAGGCGCGGTTCGGGGAGACATCCCGCTCCGCTCCATTCCGAGGGTCTTTCAGACCTTTAATCCCCGCGCCACGTTAGATCGGAAAAAGGACTGTAAGCAGATGGCTCTGCCTGAATTCTCCATGCGCACCCTGCTCGAAGCGGGCGCCCACTTCGGCCACCAGACGCACCGCTGGAACCCGAAGATGGACCGCTACATCTTCGGCTCGCGCTCGAACATCCACATCATCGACCTGTCGCAGACGATGCCGCTGTTCCACCAGGCCCTGGTGGCGGTGCGCGACGTCGCCGCCAAGGGCGGCCGCGTCCTGTTCGTCGGCACCAAGCGCCAGGCCGCCGAGCCGGTCGCCGAAGCCGCCAAGCGCTGCGCCCAATACTATATGAACAACCGCTGGCTGGGCGGCACCCTGACCAACTGGCGCACCGTCTCGGGTTCGATCGCTCGCCTGCGCGAGCTGGAAACCATCCTGGCCAACGGCGGCGAAGGCCGGGTCAAGAAGGAGCTGCTGAACCTGCAGCGCGAGAAGGACAAGCTGGAACTGTCGCTGGGCGGCATCAAGGACATGGGCTCCATTCCGGACATCATGTTCGTGATCGACACCAACAAGGAAGCGATCGCGATCCAGGAAGCCCGCAAGCTGAACATCCCGGTCATCGCCATCCTGGACACCAACTGCGATCCGGACGGCATCACCTATCCGATCCCGGGCAACGACGACGCCGCGCGCGCCATCCAGACCTATTGCGACCTGATCGCCGACGCGATCCTGGACGGTCTGGCCTCGGGCGCCTCGGCCTCGGGCATCGACCTGGGCGCCTCGGAAGCGCCGGTCGAGCCGATGCTGCGTGAAGCCAAGGCCGCTCCGGCCGAGGCCGAAGCCGCCCCGGCCGGCACGGAAGACGTCGCCGCCGAGATGGAGGCCGCCGCCGAAGCTCCGGCCGCTGAAGCTGAGGCGACCGCCGAAGCCGAGGCTCCCGCCGCGGACGCCGAAGCCGAGACCGAGAAGGCCGAGGGCTGATCGCCCGAGCGGTCTTCTCCCCCCTCATGCAGCGAGGCCCCGCGGGTCGAGCGGTAGGGGAAAGAGAGAAGGCCGCGCCTGACACAAAACAGCGCGGCCGGGCTGATATCAGCCCGGCCGTTCCCGCATACGAAGCGACTACAGGAGACTGAACATGGCCGAGATCACCGCCGCCCTCGTCAAGGAACTGCGCGAGCGCTCCGGCGTCGGCATGATGGACTGCAAGAAGGCCCTGCAGGAGACCGACGGCAACATCGAAGCCGCGATCGACTGGCTGCGCGCCAAGGGCCTGTCCAAGGCCGCCAAGAAGGCCGACCGCGTCGCCGCCGAAGGCCTGGTCGCCGTCGCCTCGCGCGAAGTGGGCGCCGGTGAGGTGGCCTCGGCCATCGAGTTCAACGCCGAGACCGACTTCGTCGCCCGCAACGACCTGTTCCAGAACGCCGCCAAGCGCTTCGCCGAGCTGGGTCTGGAGCACGCCACCGTCGAGGGCCTGCACGGCGCCGAGCTGGAGTCGGGCAAGACCGTCCAGGACGAAGTGACCAACATGATCGCCACCATCGGCGAGAACATGCAGCTGCGCCGCGCCGCCCGCCTGTCGGTCGACGAAGGCGTGGTGGCCACCTACGTCCACAACGCGGTGTCGCCGGGCGTCGGCCGCATCGGCGTGCTGGTCGCCCTGCACGGCGCGGGCGACAAGACGAAGCTGCGCGAGCTGGGTCGCAAGATCGCCATGCACGTGGCGGCCACCAGCCCGCTGTCGCTGAACACCGACGACCTGGACCCGGCCGCGATCGAAAAGGAACGCGCCGTGTTGATCGAGAAGGCCAAGGAAGAAGGCCGCCCCGAGAACATGATCGAAAAGATCGTCGAGGGTCAGATCAACAAGTTCCAGAAGGACGTGGTGCTGACCAAGCAGCCGTTCGTCATGAACCCCGACCAGACCATCGAGCAGCTGGTCGCCGAAGAGGGCAAGGCGCTGGGGAACCCCGGCCTGCACATCGGCGGCTTCGTGCGTCTGGCGCTGGGTGAAGGCGTCGAGAAGGTCGAGGGCCCGGACTTCGCCGACGAAGTCGCCTCGATGATGAAGGGCTGATCGGCCGAAAAGCCGAACGCCGAGGGCGCGCCGGGCTTTGAAGCCGGGCGCGCCCTTCGTCTATAAGGGACCGCCGATTCCGGCGTCCTTCCGCCCACCGATGGATTTCCCATGCCCGACGCGCCCAGCGAGTTCCGATACAAGCGCGTCCTGCTGAAGGTCTCGGGCGAGGTCCTGATGGGGGATCAGGGCTACGGCATCGACATGGCTACCGTCGCCGAGGTGGCCCAGGCCGTGGCAGAGGTGGCGCGCGAGGGCGTCGAGATCTGTCTGGTCATCGGCGGCGGCAACATCTTCCGCGGTCTGTCCAAGGCGGCCGGCGACATGGACCGCGCCTCGGCCGACTACATGGGCATGCTCGCCACCGTCATGAACGCCCTGGCCATGCAGGCGGCGCTGGAGAAGATCGGCGTCCAGACTCGCGTGCAGAGCGCCCTGGTCATGAACGCGGTCGCCGAACCCTATGTGCGTCGCCGCGCCCTGCGGCACCTCGAGAAGGGCCGCGTCGTGATCTTCGCCGCCGGCGTCGGCGCGCCGTTCTTCACCACAGATTCCGGCGCCGCCCTGCGCGCCGCCGAAATGGGCTGCGACGCCCTGTTGAAGGGCACCAGCGTCGATGGCGTCTACACCGCCGATCCCAAGAAGGACGCGACCGCCACACGCTACGACGAACTGACCTATCACGACGTGCTGGCGCGCGACCTGAAGGTGATGGACGCCTCGGCCGTCGCGCTGATGCGTGACTCCGGCATCCCGATCGTGGTGTTCTCCATCCGCGAAAAGGGCTCGTTCCGGCGGACCCTGCGCGGCGAGGGCGCGTTCACCGTCATCCGCAACGCCAAAGCCGCCTGACAAGATCAAGAAGACGCGAGAGAAGTTTCCATGGCCAAGCCCGATCTCAAGACCTATCGCGACCGCATGGACAAGGCGGTGGACGCGCTGAAGAGCGAGTTCAACGGCCTGCGCACCGGGCGGGCCAACGCGGGTCTGCTGGACCCGGTCATGGTCGAGGCCTACGGCTCCACCTCGCCGCTAAACGCCGTCGCGGCGATCAGCGTCCCGGAGCCGCGCATGATCTCGGTCAGCGTGTGGGACAAGGGGATGGTGGTTTCGGTCGAGAAGGCCATCCGCGCCGCCGGTCTGGGCCTGAACCCGGTGGTCGACGGCCAGACCCTGCGCATCCCGATCCCGCCCCTGACCGAGGAGCGCCGCCGCGACCTGGCCAAGCTGGCCGGCAAATATGCCGAACAGCAGAAGATCGCCGTGCGCAACGTGCGCCGCGACGCCAATGACGACCTGAAGAAGGCCGAGAAGGCGTCCGACATCAGCCAGGACGAACAGAAGAAGATGGAAGCCGAGGTCCAGAAGGACACCGACGCCGCCATCAAGCGCATCGACGAGGCCCTGAAGGCCAAGGAAGCGGAGATCATGCAGGTCTGAGGCGTCCCGCCCCGGCCGCGTCCGCGAATGAGCGACCCAGCACACTCCCCGGGCTTCGGCCCTCGCCATGTGGCGATCATCATGGACGGCAACGGCCGCTGGGCCGAGCGCCGGGGCCTGCCCCGCGCCGTCGGCCACCGCGAGGGGGTGCAGGCACTGAAGCGCACGGTGCAGTCCGCGCCCAAGTTCGGCATCCAGTGCCTGACGGTGTTCGGGTTCTCGACCGAGAACTGGCGCCGACCGGCCGAGGAGGTGTCCGACCTGATGGGCCTGGTCCGCGCCTACGTCGCCAGCGACCTGGCGCGGCTGAAGCGCGAGGGCGTGAAGGTGCGGGTGCTGGGCCGCCGCCAAGGCCTGCCTGCCGACATCGCCGAGATCGTGGAACGGGCCGAGGCCGAGACCCTGGGCAACGACCGTTTCCGCCTGCAGGTCGCCTTCAACTACGGCGGACGCGCCGACATCGTCGACGCGGCGCGCAAGCTGGTGCAGGCCGGGGACGCGATCGACGAGGACACCATGGATCGGGCCCTGTCGACCGGCGAGGGGCCGCCGGTCGATCTGATCGTCCGGACCTCGGGCGAGGCGCGGCTTTCGAACTTCCTGCTGTGGGAGGCCGCCTACGCCGAGTTCGTCTTCCAGGACGTCCTGTGGCCCGACTACGGCGAGGGGCCGCTGGGCGAGGCGGTCGAGGCGTTCCGGCGGCGCGACCGACGATACGGCGGACGCCCCGCTGTGACCGCCTGATGCCCTCGCTGGGGAACCTCGGTCTCCGCGCGGTGTCGGCGCTGGTGCTGGCGCCGCTGGCCGTGCTGGCCATCTGGGCCGGCGACCTGTGGTTCCTGGCGATCATGCTGGCCGCCTGCGCCGTGCTGGCACGGGAATGGGCCCAGATGTGCGCCCCGGCGCGTCCGATCCCCATCGCCTGGGCCGTCGGCGCCGCCCTGCTGGCGGTGACGGCGACGGCCAACGTCGCCTTGTCGCCCGCGCTGGTGACGCTGGTCTTCGCCGCCGCCCTGGCCGGGGTGTTCGCTCGCCGCATCGGTCAGGAGAGCGTGGATGCGGCCTATGGCGTGCTCTACCTCGGCTGGCCCGCGATCCTGCTGATCTGGCTGCGCGACGGGAATAGCGCGATGGGCCTGAGCTGGACCATCCTGGTGTTCGTGGTGGCCTGGTCCGCCGACGTCATGGCCTTTCTGGTCGGCAGCCTGCTCAAGGGCCCGAAGCTGTGGCCGCGCTATTCGCCGAACAAGACGTGGTCCGGCTTCGTCGGAGGACTGGCCGCAGGCGCGCTGGCCGGCTGGCTGGTGGCGATGTTCATCCCCGGAGGCCTGGGTCTGCCTCATCCTCTTTGGGGCTTGCTGCTGGGCCTCGCGGGCGCGCTGGCGACCATGGCCGGCGACCTGTGGGAGTCGGCGCTGAAGCGGCGGTTCGGCGTCAAGGACGCGGGCGGGCTGATCCCCGGCCACGGCGGTCTGCTGGACCGGGTCGATGGACTGATGTTCGCCGCCGTCGTTCTGGCCGCGGCCCGTCTGCTCATCATCATGAGCGAGGGGACGGCGTGATCCGCCGTCGGGTCTCCATCCTGGGCTCCACCGGGTCCGTCGGCACGTCGACGCTGGACCTGATGGCCCAGAGCGAGGCGGCGGGCTCCGCCGCCTACGAGGTCGAGGTGCTGACCGGCGGCGCCAACGTCGGCCTGCTGGCGGAACAGGCCCGTCGCTGGAAGGCGAAACTGGCGGTCACGGCGCATGAGGATCGGCTGGACGACCTGCGCGCGGCGCTGGACGGCTCTGGCATCGAGGCTGCGGCCGGGCAAAGCGCGCTGGTGGAGGCCGCGGTCCGGCCCGTGGACTGGACCATGGCCGCCATCGTCGGCGCGGCGGGGCTGGAGTCGGCCTGGGCGGCCGCGGCGACCGGATCGACGCTGGCGCTGGCCAACAAGGAGAGCTTGGTCTGCTGCGGCCCGGCCTTGATCGCGCGCGTCGCGGCGTCGGGCGGCAAGCTGATCCCGGTGGATTCCGAGCATTCCGCCATCTTTCAGGTGTTCGACGCGGCGCGCCCGGAAGGCGTCGAGCGCCTGATCCTGACCGCATCCGGCGGGCCGTTCCGGGGTCGAACGCGGGCCGAGATGGCCGACATCACGCCCGAGCAGGCCGTGGCCCACCCCAGGTGGTCCATGGGCGCCAAGATCTCGGTCGACAGCGCCACCCTGGCCAACAAGGGGCTGGAGACGATCGAGGCCGCCTATCTGTTCGACATGCCGGCCGACCGCGTGGACGTCGTGGTGCACCCGGAGTCCATCATTCACAGCCTGGTCGAGCATCGCGACGGCTCCACGCTGGCGCAGCTAGGACTGCCCGACATGAAGACGCCCATCGCCGTGGCGCTGGCCTGGCCCGAGCGGCTGGTCTGGCCTGCACCGCGCATGGACTTGGCCGCACTGGGGCGGCTGACCTTCGAGGCGCCGGATCTGGAGGCGTTTCCGGCGCTGCGGCTGGCCCGCGAGGCTCTGACGGCGGGCGGGGCGGCGCCGGCGGTGTTCAACGCGGCCAACGAGGTGGCGGCCCTGGCCTTCCTTGACCGCCGTCTGGCCTTTCTCAATATTGCCGCAGTCGTCGCCGAAACGCTCGAAGCGGCGGCGTCGGGGGACATGGCTTCGGTCGACGTCTGCGCCTGCGACGCGGCCCTGGCCGTGGACGCGGACGCCAGGCGCCTGGCGCGGTCGATCGTCGACCGGCTGGCGATCTGAGCGGAGGAGCGGTGAACGGCATGCTGGACGTCCTGGGCTCGCTGCTTCTGCACGTCGTGCCGTTCCTGCTGGTCATCAGCCTGGTGGTGACGATCCACGAGCTGGGACATTTCTGGGTCGCCCGCGCCTTCGGCGTGAAGGTCGATCAGTTCTCCATCGGTTTCGGCCAGCGGCTGTGGAGCCGGACGGATCGACACGGCATCGAATGGCGCGTCGCGGCCCTGCCGCTGGGCGGCTACGTCAAGTTCTCCGGCGATCTCGACGCCTCGAGCGTGCCGGACCAGGCCGGTTTGGCCGAGTTGAAGGCGCGGCTGATCGCCGAGGGGGGCCCAGGCGCCGAGCGCGACTACTTCCATTTCAAGCCGATCTGGCAGCGGGCGCTGATCGTGGCCGCGGGCCCGGCGGCGAACTTCATCCTGGCGGCGGTGCTGTTCACCATCGTCTTCAGCTGGGTGGGCGAGCAGGTGGCGGCGCCGCGCGTGGCGCAGGTCGTGCCGGGCACGCCGGCCGCCGCGGCCGGCTTCCAGCGGGGCGATCTGGTGCTGGCGATCGACGGCCGGCCCGTCGCCGCCGCCGAGGAAGTCACGCGCAAGGTCGTGCTGAGCGCGGGTGAGGTCCTTACGTTCGACGTCCGTCGCGGCGCGGAGACGCTGCGGCTGACCGCCACCCCCCAGCGGGTCATGGAGAACGACGAGATCGCCGGCCGCGTGCGCATCGCGCGCATCGGAATGGCTCTCGGCCCGCTCAGCGCCGCCGACTTCAGCTATCGACGCCTGAACCCGATCGAGGCCATGGGGCAAGGCTTCGCGGCGATCGGCGACACGCTGGACACGACCCTGACCTACCTTGGGCGCATCCTGACGGGCCGGGAATCCGGCGATCTGCTCAGCGGGCCTCTGGGCATCGCCAAGGCCGCGGGCGGCGTCACCCAGCAGGCGGTTCAGGCCGAGGGCGACCTGGGTCTGCGCAGCGCCAACCTCATTCTCACGCTTCTTCAGTTCGCCGCCTTAGTTTCGATCGGAATTGGCTTTGTAAATCTGCTCCCGATTCCGGTTCTCGATGGGGGGCACCTGGTGTTTTACGGCTATGAGGCTGTGGCGCGGCGGCCAGTCCCCGCGCCGGTTCAGGAAGCGGGGTTCCGCGTCGGTCTTGCCTTGCTGGCGGGATTGATGTTGTTCGCCACCTGGAACGATCTTCAGAAACTCAATCTCTTCGCCTTCCTCGGCGGGCTCGCCTCGTGAGCCGACGCCAGCCCCCGACGGTATTCAGCATGACTTCTTCTTCCCCTCGCGGTCCCTTCGGCGCCCCGGGTCGCGTCAGCGTCCTGGCCCTGATCCTGGCCGCGGGTCTGGCCGGGCCGGCCCTGGCGCAGCAGACGCCGCCCGCTCCCGTCATTCAGCCGGCCCCGGCGCCGGCGCAGGATCCGGATCGCGTGCAGATCACGCGCATCGAGGTGCGCGGCGCAAACCTGCGGATCGAGGACGCGACCGTCCTGTCATACCTGCCGATCCGTCCGGGCGATGTGGTCGACGAGGTGGTGCTGGACGTCGCCGTTCAGACTTTGTCGCGGACCGGACTGTTCGCCGACGTGCAGATGGGCGTCCAGAACGGCGTGCTGGTCGTCGAGGTGGTGGAAAACCCGATCGTCAACCAGGTGATCTTCGAGGGCAACGGCGCCGTCGGCGACGACAAGCTTCGCGAGGAAGTGACCATCCGTCCTCGCGGCATCTATACCGCCGCGCGGGTGCAGGAAGACGTCGGCAAGATCGTCGAGTTGTATCGCCTGTCGGGCCGCATCTCGGCCAACGTGAGCCCCAAGATCGTCCGGCTGGACCAGAATCGCGTCGACGTGGTCTTTGAAATCGACGAAGGGCCCGAAACCGGCCTGCAGTCGATCACCATCTTGGGGAACGAGGCCTTCTCCGACAACGACCTGCGCGAGGTCATGGTCACCAAGCAGTCGGCCTGGTGGCGGATCTTCACGCAGAACGACAACTACGACCCGAACCGTCTCGACTACGACCGGGACCAGCTTCGCGACTTCTATTCGAACCGCGGCTATTACGATTTTCGGGTCGTGTCGGCGGTCGCCGAGCTCACGCCCGGCGGCGACGCCTTCGCCATCACGCTGACCGTCGATGAGGGCGATCGCTACAACTTCGGCGAGGTCTCGGTGGTTACCGAGAACGACCGCCTGAACACCGACCTTCTCACGCGCATTCTGCCCTTCCGTTCGGGGGACCTTTTCGAGAGCGACAAGATCGAGGCGGCGACCGACGCGCTGACCTATGCGGCCGGGTCCGCCGGGTACGCCTTCGTCGAGATCGAACCGGAGTTCTCCGTGGACCCCGAGGCCGACACGATCGGAGTGAAGTTCAACGTTCGCGAGGGCGAGCGGGTCTACGTCGAGCGCATCAATGTGATCGGCAACACGCGAACGATCGACCCGGTCATCCGCCGTGAGCTCACCCTGACCGAAGGCGACGCCTTTAATCGCCAGCTGCTCGAGCGGTCGCGCAACAACCTGCGGGCCCTGGGATTCTTCAAGGACGTCACGGTCGAGGAAGTGCGGGGCAGCGAACCTGATCGGTCGGTGGTGAACGTCACCGTGCAGGAGCAGCCGACTGGCGAACTGTCCGTCGGTGCCGGGTTCAGTTCCTACGACTCCTTCGTTCTGAACCTCGGCATCTCCGAGAGCAACTTCCGCGGGCGCGGCCAGAACGTTGTGGCGCGTGTGGAGTGGGGCTCGCTGCGTCAGAACATCGACTTCCGCTTCACGGAGCCCAAGTTCCTTGGCCGGGATCTGCGCGCGGGCTTCGATCTGTTCCACTCGCGTTTCGATCTCAGCGAGTTCTCCTCCTATGATTACCGCTCGACCGGCGGGGGTCTGAGGCTGTCGTTCCCGCTCAATGGCTACACGGCCCTGAGCGGGCGCTACTTCCTGCGCGAGGACGAGATCATCGTGCCGTTCAGCTTCTGCGGCGCGCTGGGGAACGGGAGCTCGGCTCTTTGCGATCAGGTCGGGACCTTCGTGAACTCGTCCATCGGCTACACGCTGCTGGTCGACCGCCGGAACGACCCGCTGCGCCCGACGCGCGGCTGGACGGGCAGCCTCCGCCAGGATCTCGCCGGGCTTGGCGGCGACGTGAATTATCTGAAGACCGAAGCCGAAGTGGCGGCGTTCCACGGGATCGCGCCGGAGTGGGTGGTCACCACCCGGATCGAAACCGGCTACGTCACCGGCTGGGCGGGAGATCCGATCCGGATCAATGATCGCTTCTTCAAGGGCGGAAACAGTTTCCGCGGCTATGAAACGGCCGGCCTGGGCCCGCGCGATCTGTTGACCACCGACGCCCTCGGCGGCAACTTCTATGTCGTCGGTACAGTGGAGCTGACCATCCCGAACGGGTTGCCCGAGGAGTACGGCATCCGCACCTCGGCGTTCGTGGACGTCGGTACGCTGGGTCTACTGGACGAGCGCTACACGGTCGATTCCGCCACCGGCCTGCCGAGCACGCGCATCTTCGACGATCTCGACTTCCGGGGCTCGATCGGCGTCAGCATCGATTGGCGTTCTCCCATGGGGCCGATCCGGTTCGATCTGGCGCAGCCCTTCTCCGAACAACCCTTCGACAAGACCGAGAGCTTCCGGTTCTCGACCTCGACCCAATTCTGACCCCTCGACAGGGGGCGAACCAAAGGCTGAAACGACATGAAGTCTCTCACGTACGGCGTCTTCGCCCTGGCCCTGACCTTCGCCGGCCAGGCGGCCGCCCAAGCCCAAGGCCCCGCCAACCCGGGCCCCGTGATCCCCGGCGTTTGCGTGTTCCACAACGAGCGCCTGCTGGCGCAATCGACCGTCGGCGCGTCCGTCCAGGCCGGCATGCGCCGTCTGTCGGAGGAAGTTTCCGGCGAGCTGCAGCCCTATGCCCAGGCCATCGACAGCGAGATCGGCGCTCTTGAGCAGGGCCGCGGAACGCTGCCGCAGGAAGAGTACGCCCAGCGCGCCCAAGCCGTGCAGCAGCGCATCCGCGAGGGCCAGCAGCTGGAGCAGCAGCGGCAGGCCGAGCTGGAATACACGCTGAGCATGCAGCTGCGGGCCATCGCGCAGGCGGTGGATCCCATTCTGGTCGCCGTCTATCAGGAACGCGGATGCGGCCTGCTGCTCTCGCGGGAAGCGGTGATCGAGATGAACCCGGCCATGGACATCACCGACGTGGTGATCCAGCGCCTGAACGGCGCCCTTCCGTCGCTGACCTTCAGCCGCATGACCCCGCCGGTCCAGGTCCAGGGCCAATAAGGCAGGCCTTGCCCGATCCCCGCTTCTTCGAGGACTTGCCGCCGCGCTCCGTGCAGGAGCTCGCCGACATGGTCGGCGGCGAGGTTCTGAGGGGCGCGGACAGGGTCGTCACGGGCGTCGCACCGTTGGCCTCGGCCGGCGCCGACGCCGCGACCTTTCTGTCCGATCGCAAGCTGAATGCCGCCTTGGCGCAGAGCCGCGCGGGGGCGGTGTTCGTGCGGCCGGACGCCGTGGACGACGTGCCGCCGGGCGCGGCCGTCATCGTCACGCGCACTCCGCACGCCGCGTGGTCGCGCGCGGCTGACGCCCTCGTTCGACCGCGCTCCTTCAAGCCCGTCGATCCAACCTCTGCGGCCGAGGACGGGTCGGTCGAGTTTGGTCCCGGCGTGGTGGTGGGCGACGGCGCACGAATCGGGCGCGGGACGCGCATAGGACCGAACACCGTCATCGGCCCCGGCGTGCAGATCGGGCGCGATTGCGTGATCGGCGCGAACGTCAGCGTCTTCTTCGCCTTGCTCGGCGATCAGGTGAAACTGTCGGCGGGGGTGCGGATCGGCGAGGCGGGCTTCGGGGCCGCGGTCTCGGCCGACGGACCCGTGGACGTGCCCCAGCTAGGGCGGGTGATCATCCAGGACCGGGTGACGATCGGGGCCAACTCCTGCGTGGACCGCGGCGCCTTCGACGACACCGTGGTGGGCGAGGGGACCAAGATCGACAACCTGGTGATGATCGCCCACAACTGCGTCATCGGGCGCAACTGCCTGATGGCGGCATTTACGGGAATCTCGGGGTCGGTCGTCGTGGGCGACGGGGCCGTGTTCGGGGGACGTGCGGGCGTCGGCGACCACATCACCATCGGCGAGGGCGCGCGCATCGCGGCCGGCGCCGGCATTCTGAAGAATGTGCCGGCGGGCGAGACCTGGTCCGGCTATCCCGCCAAGCCGCTGCGCGAATCCTTGCGCGAGGCCGTCTGGCTGGCCAAACAGGCGTCAGGAAAGGCCCGCGGGAAGACGGAAGAATGAGCGACGACGCCAGCATCGACTATGCCGAGGTGATGCGGCGCCTGCCGCACCGGTACCCCTTCCTGCTGGTCGACAAGGCCGAGGACTTCGTGCCGGCGACGTCGATCACGGGCATCAAGAACGTCACCCACAACGAGCCCTTCTTTCCCGGCCATTTCCCCATCGACCCGGTCATGCCGGGCGTGCTGATCGTCGAGGCGATGGCCCAGACGGGCGCCCTGCTGATGTCCAAGACCATGGACGTGGCGGTGGCGGACAAGGTCATCATGTTCATGTCGATCGACGGCGTGCGCTTCCGCAAGCCGGCGCGGCCGGGCGACCAGCTGCGCATGGAGGTCAAGGTGACCCGCGCCCGCGGCGACGCCTACAAGTTCCGGGGCGAGACCTTCATCGACGGCAAGCTGGCCGCCGAGGCGGAGTTCATGGCCATGGTCGTGACCGTGGATCAGCCGGCCACCTGATGGCCATCCATCCGACAGCCCAGGTCGACGGCTCGGCCCAGCTGGCCGACGGCGTCGAGATCGGCGCCTGGTCCATCGTCGGCCCGGGCGTGACGCTGGCCGAAGGCGTGCGCGTCGCCAGCCATGTGGTGATCCAGCAGGACACGACGGTCGGGCCGGGCACGACCATCCATCCGTTCTGCGTCATGGGCGGCGACCCTCAGCACGGCGGCTACAAGGGCGAGCCCGTCGCGCTGGAGATCGGCGCGAACTGCACGATCCGTGAGCATTCGACCTTCAACCGCGGCACCCCGGGCGACCGGAAGCTGACCACCATCGGCGACGGCTGCCTGTTCATGACGGGCGCACACGTCGGCCACGACGCGGTGGTCGGGAACAGCGTGACGTTCGCCAACAATGCGACGCTGGGCGGGCATACGCGCGTGGGCGACAAGGTGTTTCTGGGCGGGCTGTGCGCCGTGCACCAGTTCGGCCGGGTCGGGCAGGGCGCCATCGTCGGCGGTCTGTCGGCGGTGACGCGCGACGTGATCCCTTATGGCTCGGCTTGGGGCAATCATGTGCGGCTGCACGGGCTCAACCTGATCGGCTTGAAGCGGAAGGGCTACGGCAAGGTCGAGGTGCGGCGTTTGCTGGCGGCCTATCGCGACATCTTCGAGGCTCCGGGACTGTTCTCGGACCGGCTCGACGCGGCGCAGGCGGCGTATGCCGATCTGCCGGAGATCCAGGAGATCATCGCCTTCATCCGCGAGGACACGCGGCGGCCCGTCGCGCTTCCCGGCGAATGACCGCGCCCAAGCTGGCCCTGATCGCGGGGGGCGGCGACCTGCCGCTGGCGGTGGCCGCGCGGTGCGAGGCCGAGGGACGGCCGCTGTTCGTGATCCGGCTGGCGGGCTTCGCCGACCCGGCCTTGGCCGCGCGCGACGGCGTCGACATGGGCATGGCCCAGATCGGCGGCATCCTGTCGGCGATGAAGAAGGCGGGCTGCAAGGCCGTGTGCCTGGCGGGGACGGTGAGCCGGCCGGACTTCAAGTCGCTGAAGCCGGACTTCAAGGGGGCGACCCTGCTGCCCGGCATCGTCAAGGCGGCGCAGCAGGGGGACGACGCCCTGTTGCGCAAGATCCTGTCGGTGTTCGAGGGCGAGGGCTATGCGGTCGAGGGGGCGGACGACATCCTGGGCGGCGACACCCTGCCGGCCGGGGCGCTGGGGCGGGTAACGCCCGACGCGGCGCAGCTGGCGGATCTGAGGAAGGCGCTGCACGTGGCCGAGAAGTCCGGCGAGCTGGACGTGGGGCAGGGGGCGGTCGTGTGCGACGGCCTGGTGCTGGCGGTCGAGGCGCAGGAGGGGACGGACGCCATGCTGACGCGCGTCGCCGGACTGCCCGTCGATCTGCGGGGGGCGCCCGGCGCGCCGAAGGGGGCGTTGGGCAAGGCGCCGAAGCCGATCCAGGACCTGCGGGTCGACATGCCGGTCATCGGCGCGCGGACGATCGAGCTGGCGGCGACG
>VYKZ01000167.1_pt1 | contig 13665 bp, 15 predicted proteins | sample 5114421 | NCBI WGS metagenome assembly VYKZ01 (sample SAMN12291788, study PRJNA351875) | freshwater metagenome | isolation source: freshwater lake | place: USA: Michigan, Gull Lake | collected 2013-08-08 | reverse complement strand
CCGGCCCCAGCCTCCTACACCGGTGAGGACGTCGCGGAACTGCATCTTCACGGCGGCCGCGCGGTGGTCGAGGGCGTTCTGGGCGCCCTGTCGGACCTGGGCCTGAGACCGGCCGACCCCGGCGAATTCACCCGTCGGGCGTTCGAGAACGGACGCATGGACCTGGCGCAGGCCGAGGCGGTGGCGGATTTGATCGACGCGGAGAGCGCGGCCCAGGCGCGGCAGGCGCTGGGCCAGCTCGACGGCGCCCTGAGCGCGGTCTACGCCGGATTTCGGGCGGACCTGTTGCGGGCCCTGGCTCTCGTCGAAGCCGAGATCGATTTTCCGGATGAGGACGTGCCGGATGGCCTCGCCCGGACGGCGGGTCCCATTCTGGACAGGCTGGCCGACGACCTGCGCCGCGCGCTGGCGGACGCCGGACGTGGGGAGCGGGTGCGCGAGGGCTATCGCATCGTCCTGATCGGAGAGACGAACGCCGGCAAGAGCTCGTTGTTCAACGCCCTGGTCGCGCGCGAGGCGGCGATCGTCACGCCGATCCCCGGCACCACCCGCGACGTGCTGGACGCCCAGCTGGTGGTCGACGGCTATGCCGTGACGCTGTCCGACACGGCGGGCCTGCGGGAGTCGGACGACCCGATCGAGGCGGAGGGCGTGCGCCGTGCCCGCGCGCGCGCAGAAGCGGCCGACCTTCGGCTCTGGGTTCGCGCGCCCGGTGACCCGGAAGGCGCCGCCGCGGAGTTCGTCCGTCCTGACGATCTGGTCGTCTGGACCAAGGCGGATCTCCGCGCGGATAGGGAGGGCCTGCAGGTGTCCACGGTCACCGCGAGGGCATGGACGCGCTTCGTGCCGCCCTGAGCGAGCGGCTGCTGCGGGATCTGTCAGGGACAGACTTCCCGGCCGTGACGCGCGCGCGGCATCGCCTGCGCCTGACGGAAGCTCTGGAGGCGGTGGAGGCCGGGCGTCGGGCCCTCGAGCTGGCTCCGGAGATGGCGGGCGAAGACCTGCGTCGTGCCGCGACCGCTCTGTCCCAGGTGACGGGGGAGATCGGTGTGGAGGACGTCTTGGGCGAGGTCTTCGCGAGCTTCTGCATCGGCAAGTGACGTTTCACGTGAAACGTCGGCTGCGGTGGATTCAGAAGGCCATATCGACTATGTCCCGCCTCCCATGACCAGCTTCGACGTCATCGTCATCGGCGGCGGACACGCCGGCTGCGAGGCCGCGGCGGCCTCCGCGCGCGCGGGCGCCCGCACGCTTCTGCTGACGCAGAAGCTCGAGACGGTCGGAGAGATGAGCTGCAATCCGGCGATCGGCGGGCTTGGCAAGGGCCATCTGGTGCGCGAGATCGACGCCATGGATGGCCTGATGGGCCGGATGGCCGACCTGTCGGGCATCCAGTTCCGCCTGCTGAACCGCTCCAAGGGGGCGGCGGTGCGGGGCCCGCGAAGCCAGATCGACCGGCGCCTGTATCGGGAGGCGATGCAGGCCGAGCTGGCCATGACGCCGAACCTCACCCTTATGGCCGGCACGGCCGAGCGGCTGATGCTGGACGGCGACCGGGTCGTCGGCGTCGTGACCGGCGTGGGAGAAGAAATCCGAGCGGGGGCGGTCGTGCTGACGACCGGCACCTTCCTGAACGGCGTGATCCACAAGGGCGACGAGCGCATTCCCGCGGGCCGTCATGGCGAGGCGCCCTCGACCGGACTGGCCGCCGACCTGCATGCGGCTGGGCTGGCCCTCGGTCGTCTGAAGACCGGCACGCCGGCGCGCCTCGACGGCCGCACGATCGCCTGGGACCGGCTGGAGATGCAGGCGGCGGACGATGAGCCCGTGCCGTTCAGCTTTCTGACCGACCGCATCGGCGTACCCCAGATCGCCTGCGGCATCACCGCGACGACCGAGGAGACGCACCGCATCATCGCGGAGAACCTGGGTGAGAGCGCCGTCTATGGCGGACGGCTGTCGGGACGGGGTCCGCGGTATTGTCCGTCGATCGAGGACAAGGTCGTCCGCTTCGCCGACAAGACCTCGCATCAGATCTTCCTGGAACCTGAGGGGCTGGACGATCCGACGGTCTATCCGAACGGCATCTCGACCTCGGTGTCCGACGCCACCCAGATGGCCTTTCTGCGGACCATTCCCGGGCTGGAGGCGGTGGAGGTGTTCCGTTTCGGCTACGCCATCGAGTACGACTACGTCGACCCGCGCGAGCTGACCCCCGCGCTGGAGGTCAAGGCCCGGCCGGGCCTGTTCTTGGCCGGCCAGATCAACGGCACGACGGGCTATGAAGAGGCCGGCGCTCAAGGGTTGATGGCCGGGCTGAACGCGGCGCGAAAGGCCGGCGGTCACGCGCCGATCGTGATCGGCCGTGACCAGGGCTATGTCGGCGTCATGATCGATGATCTGGTGACGCGCGGTGTGACCGAGCCCTACCGCATGTTCACCAGCCGGGCGGAGTGGCGGCTGAACCTGCGCAGCGACAACGCCGATCAACGGTTGACCCCGATCGCGGAGGCCGCCGGCATCGTGGGGGCCGAGCGCCGGCGTCGTTTCGCCGACAAGAAGGCGCGCGTGGCCGAGGCCCTGACGGCGGCGCGGGACACGACCTTCACGCCCAAGGAGGCTGGCGCCCTGGGCATCGCTGTGAACGCCGACGGCCGCCGGCGCTCGGTCCGCGACCTGCTGGGCCATCCCGGGGTGAATCTGGACCAGTTCCGGTCGGTCCTGCCGCAGGTCGCCGACTGGTCCGCCGAAGTGCGCGAGCAGGTCGAGGTGGACGCCGCCTACGCCGGCTATCTGGACCGTCAGGCGGCCGACGCCGCTGCGCTGAAGCGGGACGAGGACCTGCGCCTGCCCGGCGACCTGGATTATGGCGCGGTCGGTGGTCTTTCGAACGAGGTGCGCGAGAAGCTGGAGCGGGTGCGCCCGATCAGTCTGGGTCAGGCCGGCCGGATCGAGGGCATGACGCCGGGCGCCCTGACGGCCCTGCTGGCCCACGTGCGGCGCGTCGCGGCGTGACGCTGGACGCCGCCGGGTTCCGGGCCGCGACCGGGGCGAGCGAGGCCGAGGTCGCGGATCTGCAGACCTATCTGTCTCTCCTGACCGAGGCGAACGCCGTGATGAACCTGGTCGGGCCGGACAGCCTGCCGGACTTCTGGAACCGTCACGCCCTGGACTCCGCCCAGCTGCTGGAGCATGCGCCCGACGCCCGTACCTGGGCCGACCTCGGTGCGGGCGCCGGCCTGCCCGGCGTGGTGCTGGCGGTCTTCACGAAGGCGCGTGGGGGGCATGTGCACCTGATCGACAGCCTGCAGAAGCGCTGCCGGTTCCTGCAGTCGGTGGTCGATGCGCTCGATCTCCCGGCGACCGTCGTCTGGGCGCGCGCCGAGGCGCAGGCGGTCAAAGTGGACGTCGTCACCGCCCGCGCGGTCGCCCCCCTGACGAAGCTGCTCGGCTATGCACAGGCTTATCACCAGAAGGGGGCGACCGGCCTGTACCTGAAGGGCGAGAAGGCCGAGGCCGAGGTGGCGGAGGCCCGCAAGGTCTGGCATTTCCAGAGCGAGCTGTTCCCGTCGCGCAGCGACGCGCGGGGTCGTGTGGTGTCCGTCCGGAGTCTTCGCCGTGTCCGCTAAGAGCCGCGTCCTCGCCGTGTCGAACCAAAAGGGCGGGGTGGGCAAGACCACGACGGCCATCAATCTGGGCACCGCGCTCGCCGCGATCGGTCAGCGGGTCCTGATCGTCGACATGGATCCGCAGGGCAATGCCTCGACCGGTCTGGGTGTTCCACGTGAAACACGGCGGGTCACGATCTACGACGTCATCGTCGACGGCCGCCCCGTCGCAGACGCCGCCGTCGAAACCGCCGTGCCCGGCCTGCACATCATCCCTGCGGACGCCGACATGTCCGGCGTCGAGATCGAACTCAGCCAGGCGGACCGCCGGTCCTATCGTCTGCGCGACGCCCTGGCGGCGCAGGATGCGGATCGGCCGTATGACTACGTCCTGATCGACTGCCCGCCGTCGCTGAACCTGCTGACGCTGAACGCCATGGCCGCGGCCGACGCCGTGCTGGTGCCGCTGCAGTGCGAGTTCTTCGCGCTGGAAGGACTGACGCAGTTGATGAAGACCGTCGACATGGTCCGCCAGAGCCTGAACCCGAAGCTGGAGATCCAGGGGTTGGTGCTGACGATGTACGATCGTCGCAACGCCCTGTCGGGCCAGGTCGAGGCCGACGTGCGGGCCCATTTCGGCGACAAGGTGTATGACTCCGTCATACCGCGAAACGTCCGCGTTTCGGAGGCGCCGTCTTTCGGCAAGCCGGCGCTGATCTACGATCTGAAATGCGCGGGCAGCCAGGCCTATCTGCGGCTGGCGCGCGAAGTGGTGGCGCGAGAGCGCGGCCGGCTGCAGGCGGCCTGACGCCGGTGGAGGGGATGATGAGCGAACGTCAGCGCGGCCTGGGCCGAGGTCTTTCGGCCCTTCTGGGCGAGCAGGTCGCGGAAAGCGCGCCCGTCGACGGCGGGCCTGCCCCCGCCGGCGTGCGCAGCGTGCCGATCGAGGCGCTGAAGCCCAATCCGGATCAGCCCCGCAAGATCTTCGCCAAGGAGGATCTGGACGAACTGGCGGGATCCATCCGCGACCGCGGCGTGCTCCAGCCCATCCTCGTTCGCCCGCACCCGGACCAGCCGGGATCCTGGCAGATCGTGGCGGGCGAGCGCCGCTGGCGCGCGGCCCAGCAGGCGCGGCTGACCGAGGTGCCGATCGTCGAGCGCGTGCTGGACGACGTGGCGGTGCTGGAAGTCGCCATCATCGAGAACGTCCAGCGGGCGGACCTGAACCCGCTCGAGGAGGCGGAGGCCTATCGCGTCCTGATGGACCGCTTCGGCCGGACCCAGGACGCGGTGGCGGGCGTGGTCGGCAAGAGCCGCAGCCACGTCGCCAACACCCTGCGCCTGCTGCAGCTGCCGGAAAAGGTCCTGACCTACGTCCGCGAGGGCAAGCTGTCGGCGGGCCACGCGCGCGCCCTGATCAACACGCCCGACCCCGTCGCCCTGGCCGACCGCGCCTTCATGGACGGGCTGAACGTCCGCCAGACCGAAGCCCTGGCCCGTCGGGCGACGGAAGGGGAACGACCGTCGCCTCCGAAATCCCGCTCCACGCCGGCCGGCGCCGATGTGGACCCGGACATCGCCGCCCTCGAGCAGGATTTAGCCGACGCCCTGGGCCTGAAGGTACGCCTCTCGGCCGGGCCGGGCGAGAAGGGCGAGCTGACGCTTCAGTGGCGCAGCCTCGACCAGCTGGACGACCTGTGCCGGCGCCTGATGAAGGTTTGAGCCCGGAGGCGGCGGCAGGGGAGGTCGTCGATCTCTATGCCCGAAACGCCGACGCCTGGGCCGAGGCGCGGGGCGGCGCGCTCAGTGACGACGAAGCCGTCCACCTGAATCGTTTCATGTCCTTGATGCCGCCGGAGGGCGAGGTTCTGGATCTGGGCTGCGGCTCGGGGCGGCCGAGCGCGGCGACCTTGATCGCGTGCGGCTTCCGCGTAACGGGCGTAGACGCCGCGCCCGGCCTGATCGATCTCTGTCGGGCCGAGTTCCCGGAGCAGGCGTGGATCGTCGCCGACATGCGCGACCTTGATCTGGGGCGCCGCTTCGACGGCCTGCTGGCTTGGTACAGCGCCTTCCACCTGACGGGGGACGACCAGAAGGCGATGGCGGCCGTCTATGCGCGGCACCTCGCGCCCGGAGGACGGCTGATGTTCATCGGCGGCCCGCGTCGCGGGACGGCCATGGGCGAATGGATGGGCCGCCCGCTGCATCACGCCAGCCTCGATCCCGCAGAATACCGCGAAGGGCTGGAACGCGCCGGCTTCGCCGACATCGAGGAGCGGGTGCTGAAGCCCGACGCCGACGAGGGCGCGCGGGTCTGGACGGCGCGGCGAAAGACGTCAGACTGAGGCCATGACAGACAAACCGACCAATCCGACGTCCGAAGGCATGAAGAAGGCCTTGGCCGCCAAGCGCGCGGGAGCCTCGTCCCCCAACTCCGGCGGCTTCAAGCCCGCACAACATGCGGAAAAGGGCGTCGAGCGCCAGAATGCGGCGATGAACAAGCCGGCGTTCCGACGGGCGTCGAAGCGGGGCTAGAGCCCCAGCCTCCGGGCTCGCGCCGAGATCTCCAGGATCAGCCGTTCGGCGATCAGCTGGTCCGGCGACCCCGTGGAGCGGCAGGCGAGTTCGGCCCCGTTCAGCGAATCCATGACGGCGTCCAGGGCGTCGGGCGTCCAGGACTTCACCTGACGCAGCACCTCAGCCTCCTGCTTCCAGAAGACGCCGGCGGATTTGGCGGCCTCCTTGGCTCCCGCGCCGGCGCCCATCAGCGTCTGGATGCGGATCAGGATCTGCAGTTGGCGCCCGACGGCCCGCAGCGCGGCGACGGCGCCCTCGCCTTCCAGAAAGGCGCGGCGCAGGCCAGACTGGGCGGGCGCGGCCTTGCCGCCGAAGGCCTGCTGGGCCGCGTCCTGCAGGCTGGCGTCCGGTTCCACGCCCAGATGCTGCTCCAGCTCGGCGACGTCCAGCGTCCTTCCGCTGCCCGGGCCGATGAAGAGCGCCAGCCGCTCGATCTCCTGCCGCAGCAGGCCGCGTTCGCGGGGCAGGCGTGCGACGAAGCGGTCCAGTGCCTCGCCGGTCAACGCCACCTTGTCGGCGGCCAGGGCTTCGCGGGTCATGCGGGCGACGTCTCCGACTTCGTCCTCGTAGCAGGCGATGGCCGCGGCTGCGGGGCTGGCCTCCGCCGCCTTGCGCAGGGCGGAGTCGCGGCCCAGGGCCCCGGCCTCCACGACCAGAAGGGCGTCGGGGTTGAACCCGCCCTCCGCATGGGTCTTCAGCGCGGCGGCCAGCGCCTTGTCGGTCGCGGCCTTCTCGGCCGACAGGCGCACCCGAACCAGACGCCGCCCGCCCATCAGGGACATGGCCGCGAGCGCATCTTCCAGCCGGCCGTCGCCGGCGTCGACGTCGCCGTCGGCCAGCAGGCTGACGTTGAACGGGTCGTTCAGGTCGGGGGTGACGGTCCTGCACAGCGTTTCGGATCGCTCGGCCACGCCGGACCGGTCGCGGCCGTGGATCACGACGGCGCGTACGGAGGGGTCGGGGGATTTCAGGAAGCGCTCGACCTCGGGGCGCTTGCTCAGGATCACGGGGTCAGCGCCCGGCGATCGCGGCCAGAACGTCCAGCCGCACCTCGCGCGCCAGTTCCGCGGCGGCCCGGACATCCGCGTCCTCCTGCGCGGCGATGGCCGCCACGGGCTGGTCAGCGGAGGCGTAGGTGACCACGGCGGTCTCCACCCCAGTCGAGGCCGGGCCCCCGGCCGTCGGCGTCAGGGTCCAGCTCATCCGCACGGTCAGCTCATAGCGGGCGGCGGTGTCGTCGATGCGCCGACCGACCGGGCGCCGGTCCTGCTCGACGGCCGTCTCCAGCCGCCAGGCGGGGGCGGCGCCGATCCGCGTGCCGAAGGCGTCCTCAAGAGCTTCGCGCAGGCGATAGCCGAAGCGGTCGTCGGGCGTCGTCACCGCCACGCCGGACAGGGCCAGGCCCGCGCCCTCGCTGTACATCGGCGTGAAGCCGCAGGCCGACAGGCTCAGGCCCGCGGCGGCGATCAGGGCGAGGTGGCGGATCACGCGACCACCAGATTGACGATGCGGTCCTTGACCACCACGACCTTCCTCACCGCCTGACCCTCCAGCCGCGCCAGCACCTCGGGGTCGGCCAGAACGATCGCCTCGACCTCGGCCGGATCCAGACCGCGCGCGACGCGGATTTCGCCGCGGCGCTTGCCGTTGACCTGGATCGGCAGGGTCACTTCGTCGTCCGCCGCCAGCGCCGGATCGAAGACCGGCCAAGGCGCGTCGAGGATCATCCCGGTTTCGCCGAGCCGCGTCCAGCATTCCTCGGCGAGATGCGGCACGAAGGGCGAGATCAGCCGGGCGAAGGCCGACAGCGCCTCGCGGCGGGCCTCGCCCCCGGCTTGTTCGTGCGTCTTCAGGGCGCCGAGGAAGCCGTAAAGTTTCGCGATGGCCGAGTTGAAACGAAACTGTTCCACGCCCTCGGTGACGGCCTTGATCGTCTTGTGGGTCTCGCGGCGCAGGGCGGAGTCGGCGTCCGGCGAGCCGGGTGCGACCTCGCGATCGAACTCGGCCCAGACGCGTTGAACGAAGCGGCTCGCGCCCTCGACGCCGCCGGTCGTCCACTGAACGTCGCGCTCCGGCGGGCTGTCCGACAGCACGAACAGGCGGCCGGCGTCGACGCCGTGCAGGTCCACGATCTCCTGCGGGGCGACCACGTTCTTCTTCGACTTCGACATCTTCTCGACGTCGCCAATGAGCAGCGTCTCGCCGGTCGACAGCCGCCGCGCAGACCGCCTGCCGGCCTCGTTCGTCAGCTCCACGTCCGACGGCTCGACCCAGGCGCCGTCGGCGGTGCGATAGGTCTCGTGCACCACCATGCCCTGGGTGAACAGGCCGGCGAACGGCTCCCTCACGCTCATCAGGCCCGCGTCCGACAGGGCGCGGCTGATGAAGCGGGCGTACAGCAGATGCAGGACGGCGTGCTCGACCCCGCCGATGTACTGATCCACCGGCAGCCAGCGGTTCGCCGCCTCCGCGTTGATCGGCTCGGCGGCGTGCGGATCGGCGAAGCGGGCGAAGTACCAGCTGGAGTCCACGAAGGTGTCCAGCGTGTCGGTCTCGCGCGTCGCCCCCGCGCCGCAGGACGGGCAGGCCACGTGCTTCCACGTCGGGTGCCGGGCCAGCGGATTGCCGGGCACGTCGAAGGTCACGTCCTCGGGCAGGACGACCGGCAACTGGTCCGCCGGGACCGGAACGACGCCGCACGCCTCGCAGTGGATGACCGGGATCGGACAGCCCCAGTAGCGCTGGCGGCTGACGCCCCAGTCGCGCAGGCGATAGACGGTCGCGCCCGTGCCCTGGCCCATCGCCTCTATCCGGGCGATGGCCGCCGCCTTGGCCGGCTCGACCTCCATCCCGTCCAGGAAGTCGGAGTGGAACAGGCGGCCGGGGCCGACGTACGCCTCGTCGCCCACAGAGAAGTCGTCGTCGGCGCCGTCGGGGCGGACCACCGGGATCACCGGCAGGTCGTACTTGCGGGCGAAATCGAGGTCGCGCTGGTCGTGCGCCGGGCAGCCGAAGATGGCGCCCGTGCCGTAGTCCGACAGGATGAAGTTGGCGATCCAGACCGAAACCTCGCGTCCATCGAAGGGATGCGTGACCTTAAGTCCGGTGTCCCAGCCGATCTTCTCGGCCTGCTCGATGTCCGCGGTGGAGGCGCCGCCCTTGCGGCATTCCGCGACGAAGGCGGCCACGGCGGGGTCCGCCGCGGCCAGCTTCTGAGAGATCGGATGGTCCGGGGCCAGACCCAGGAAGCTGGCGCCGAACAGGGTGTCGGGCCGGGTGGTGTAGACGGTGATCCCGTCCTCGAAGCCCTCCGGCGCCTGCCCGGCGAAACGCCAGGTCATTTCCAGACCCTTCGACCGGCCGATCCAGTTCTCCTGCATCAGCCGGACCTTGTCGGGCCAGCGGCCCTCCAGCTCCTTCAGCCCCTCGATCAGGTCGTCGGCATAGTCGGTGATGCGCAGGAACCACTGGTTCAGCTTGCGCTTCTCGACCACCGCGCCGGAGCGCCAGCCGCGTCCGTCGATCACCTGCTCGTTGGCCAGCACAGTGTTGTCGACCGGATCCCAGTTGACCGTGCCCTCGCGCCGACAGACCAGGCCCCGCCGGAACAGCTCCAGGAACCAGGCCTGCTGCTTGCCGTAGTATTCCGGCTCGCAGGTCGCGAACTCGCGGCTCCAGTCCAGGGACAGGCCCAGAAGCTTGAGTTGGTCGCGCATGGCGGCGATGTTCTGGCGGGTCCAGGCGCCGGGGTGGACGTTGCGCTCCATCGCGGCGTTTTCGGCCGGCATGCCGAAGGCGTCCCAGCCCATGGGGTGGAGCACGTCGAAGCCCTGCATGCGCTTCAGCCGCGCGACCACGTCGCCCATGACGTAGTTGCGGGCGTGGCCCATGTGGATGTTCCCCGACGGATAGGGGAACATCTCCAGCACATAGTATTTCGGCCGGCCGGTGGGCGCGTCGGGCGCGCGGAAGGCGTCGGCGGCCGCCCATCGCGCCTGCTGGCGGGGTTCGGCGGTCTTGGGATCGTAGCGGGCCACGGGCGGCGGTTCCTGAGGGGCGAATGGGCCCGTCAGGCTCGGCCGGCGGGCCCGGGATCAGTCGGGGAGGGCTGGACGCCCGTCAAGCCGGGCGTGCGGAAATCAGCGGGCGTCGGCCAGATTGAACTGGCGGGCCTTGGTCAGGATGGCGTTTTCCAGATCAGTCTCGGTCTGGGGATCCACCGAGGCGGCCACCCACTGGCCCGAGGCGTCGCGCACCTGCTTGGTCAGGGCGACGTTCAGCGCGTCGGCCCGCAGGCGGGTGTCCAGAATGAAGACGGTCGCCTTGAAGCGCTCGTTCGGCGTGGCCGGATCGCTGTACCAGTCATAATTGACGACGCCGCCCCACGGATCGGCGCTGGTCAGGGGCATGAAGCTGAGCGTGTCCAGCGTGGCTCGCCACAGATAGGCGTTCACGCCGATACCGGTCTGCGCGCCGGACGCGACCGGAGAGGTGCCGCCGCCGGACAGGACGTCGCCGACCGTCGGTCCGAAAGGGCGGTCCGTGGAGCAGGCCGAAAGGGCCAGACCCGCCGTGACCGCCATGAGAGCCGCCGCGCCGACCTTCGCCGTCCTGAACCGCATAGATGCCACTCCGCATGATTTCCGTCAGCGCCCGGAGGGGCCGCGGGCGCCCGTCCGGGCGCGGTCGCGCTCTATAGCACGGCGAAAAGGGGCGATGACAAGGCGAAGTCGCGGCGGAACGGCGATCCGGGGGCGACGGCGCGACTTTCGTGCGTCGGGGGAAGGGCGGCCCAGCGCATTCCCGTGACGCGGGCGACACAAGCGCGGCCGGAACGACGTCGGGGGCGCCGCGTTCGATTGACCGGCCGAACCCGCGGCGCCTAAGTGTCGGGCTGGTTTCCTTGGAAGGACGACCATGGGCGTGTGCGTGCGGAAGATCGGGGTCATGGGGGTCGCTTCGGCGGCGCTCGCCTCCGCGTGCCTGCTCGCGGCCCCGGCCGAGGTCAGCGCCCAGAGCCGCCCGGTCGTCAGCGCCGGAGAGGCGGCCCGCGCCGCCCAGGTCGCGCCCACCCGTCGCGCGCTTCGGCTGGACCGGTCGGGGCGCTGGAGCGTGGATTTCTCTCTCGACCCTTCCCTGCGCCGTCAGGACGGCGTCGGCGACGTCGGGGCCGGCGCCTATTATCGCGTCAACCCGCGCCTCAGCGTCGGCGCCTCGGCCGGTCTGGTCGAAGGCCCGATCGATCCGGCCCGCCCGGCCCAGTCGGAGCGCAACGCCGCGCCGCGCGTCCGGCTGGAATCCACCTTCCGCTTCTAATCCCCGTAAGCTGCCGCCACGGCTGCGATCGCAGCGATGCCGCATGCGCCGGATCCCGAAAGCCTGCGGGCTGACGTCGCCGTGACCCCGCCCAGGGCATAGGTCGGCGCCTTCGCGGTCGAAACGGCGTCGGTGAAGGCCTGCACGCCCAGCGCGCGCCGCATCGCCGATGCTCCACCGGCCGGAAACACCGGAGAGATCAACAGGGCGTCCACGCCGTCGGGGCCCTCGCCGGGTGGGTGCAGGGCGGCGGTGATCAGCCAGTCGGAACGCAGCCGCCGTAACTCGGCCGCGCGCTCCGCGTGGCGTTCCGGCAGGTGCACCCCGTCGGCGCCGACGGCGTCCGCCAGATCGAAGTCGGCGGCGACCAGCAACCGCGCGCCGGACGTCGAGGTCGCGTCCCTCAACCGCCGGGCCTCGTCGGGCGCTTCGGGCCGGCCGAAGCCACGGTGGATGACGGCCGACCCGGCGGGCAGGCGCGCCGCGATCCGCCACGGCTCGGGCGTACGTTTCGGATCGGTTAGGAAGATCAGCGGCGGCAGGCCCCCGGCGCGGGGGTCGACCGCCGCCGCCGCGCGGTTTAGGTCCAGCGCGATCCGCCACAGGTCCTCACAGGAAGTCCGCCCGTCCATGGCCGCCTCTTCGCTCATGCCGCCGTCCGCGTCCATCGCCGCGCGCATGGAGCAGGTGCGGGCGCGCATCGCCGCCGCCAAACGTGAAGCCGGCCGCGCGCCGGGCTCGGTGGTCCTGACGGTCGTGACCAAGACCCAGCCGCCGGAGGCCGTAGACGCGGCCATCGCGGCCGGGGCGTCCGTCTTCGGCGAAAACCGGGTGCAGGAGGCGCAAGCGCGCTGGTCCGCCCGGCCGCGACCGGAGGAACTGCGCCTGATCGGCCCGCTGCAGTCCAACAAGGCCGCCGCCGCCTGCGCCCTGTTCGACGTCATCGAGACGCTGGACCGCGACAGTTTGCTGACCACCCTGGCGTCGGAGGCGCAAAAGCGCGGGGCCTGTCCGCGTCTGCTGGTGCAGGTGAACACGGGCGAGGAGCCGCAGAAGGCGGGCGTGGCGCCGCGCGACGCCGACGCCCTGGTCGCCCGCGCCCGCGCCGCCCACCTGCCGGTCGAGGGGCTGATGTGCATCCCCCCGGCGGACGAGCCGCCGGGTCCGCACTTCCAGCTACTGGCCCAAATCGCGACGCGGAACGGGCTGAACGTCCTGTCCATGGGCATGAGCGACGACTTCGAGACGGCGATCCGGTTCGGGGCCACCCATGTGCGGCTGGGCTCCGCCCTGTTCGGTCCGCGCGACGCCGCACGGTGAAGCCGAACGGGTTTTCGGGCGTTCGGGGTTGGCGTTCCCGCCCAGCGTCGCCATTCTGAGACCATGCCCAGCGCCAAGACCATCCTGATCATCGACGACGACGACGACCTGCGGGAGGCCTTGGCCGAACAGCTGGCCCTCCATGAGGAGTTCGCCCCGATCCAGGCCACGACGGCGGGCGAGGGGGTCAAGCTGGGGCGCGAATCGCGCGCCGACCTGATCCTGCTGGACGTCGACCTTCCCGACATGGACGGGCGCGAGGCGTGCCGCCTGCTGAGGAAGGACGGGGTGTCGACGCCGATCATCATGCTGACGGGCCAGACCTCGGACAGCGACACCATCCTGGGGCTGGACGCCGGGGCCAACGACTACATCACCAAGCCCTTCCGCTTCGCCGTGCTGCTGGCCCGCATCCGCGCGCACCTCCGCAGCCATGAGCAGTCGGAGGACGCCGTCTTCCGCATCGGCCCCTACGACTTCCGCCCCGCGTCCAAGATGCTGATGGGCGACAAGGGCAAGAAGGTCCGCCTGACGGAGAAGGAAACCAACATCCTGAAGTACCTCTATCGCGCCGGGGCCAAGGCCGTGTCGCGCGAGGAGCTGCTGACGGAGGTCTGGGGCTACAACGCCGGCGTCACCACCCACACGCTCGAAACCCACATCTATCGCCTGCGCCAGAAGATCGAGCCGGAGCCGGGCCAGGCCCGCCTGCTGCTGACGGACCAGGGCGGCTACCGGCTGCAGCCCTAAGGGTTCACCCCGGCCGCCACTGGCTGAGCACGGCGCCGTCGGGCGTTTCGAAGGCGACGCGGTCGACGCTGACGGCGGCGACGCAGGTCGGGCG
>VYKZ01000166.1_pt1 | contig 13714 bp, 12 predicted proteins | sample 5114421 | NCBI WGS metagenome assembly VYKZ01 (sample SAMN12291788, study PRJNA351875) | freshwater metagenome | isolation source: freshwater lake | place: USA: Michigan, Gull Lake | collected 2013-08-08 | reverse complement strand
TGTGCACTCTGATTTTTCGAGTGCACATCGTGCACATCGGGGCGGGCGGGCGAGGCTGGAAAAAGTGAGTCGATCGAGTCGATCGAGTCTATTTCCGAGGCGCTCACGGCAGGCGGTCGTCCATTATAGCCGGGCGCGGGGGCGCGTCAGGTTCGGCTGGAAACATCCTTTCGGAACAAAAGGCTACCGTCGCCGTAGGAGTAGAAGCGGTAGCCCGTGTCCACCGCATGAGCGTAGGCGGCGCGCATCGTGTCGAGGCCCGCGAAAGCCGAGACCAGCATGAACAGGGTCGATTTCGGCAGGTGGAAGTTGGTCATCAGCACATCCACGGCGCGGAAGCGGTAGCCGGGCGTGATGAAGATGGCGGTGTCGCCGTGGAAGGGGCGGATCACGCCGTCCTCGGTCGTGGCGCTTTCGAGCAGGCGCAGGCTGGTGGTGCCGACGCAGACGATGCGGCCTCCGGCGGCGCGGACGGCGTTCAGGGCCTCGGCGGTTTCGGCGGACACCGTGCCCCATTCGGAGTGCATCCTGTGGTCGGCCAGGTCGTCGGCCTTGACCGGCAGGAAGGTGCCGGCCCCGACGTGCAGGGTGACGGCGTGGGTCGAGACGCCCCGGGCCCGGATCGCGTCCAGCAGGTCGGGCGTGAAGTGCAGCCCGGCGGTCGGCGCCGCGACCGAACCGTCGTGGGCGGCGTAGACGGTCTGATAGTCCGACCGGTCGCGGTCGTCCTCGGGGCGCTTGGCGGCGATGTAGGGCGGCAGGGGCATGACGCCGACATCACGAATGGCGTCGTCCAGCGCCGGGCCGGACAGATCGAAGCGCAGGGCGATCAGGCCGTCGTCGGACTTGGCGAGGACGGTGGCGCCGAGGCTTCCTTCTCCTCTTGCGGGAGAAGGTGGCTCGCGCAGAGAGACGGATGAGGGGTCGCTCAGAACGTCGGGGTTGCCGTCTCGATGAGGCAAGTCGCGGTCGCCGGCGGTGCGACCCCTCATCCGACCGACTTCGTCGGCCACCTTCTCCCGCAAGGGGAGAAGGAACTGAATGCGATCCCCCTCCTTTAGCCGCTTGCCGGGCTTCATGAAGGCGGACCAGACGTCCGGCGCGTCGCGGTGGTGAAGCGTGGCCTCGACGGCGACCGACAGCGTCTCGCCGTCCGGACCGGGCCGCGTGCGGACGCCGGACAGGCGCGCGGGGATCACCCGGGTGTCGTTGAACACCAGGGCGTCGCCGGGCCGCAGGAAGTCCGGCAGGTCGCGGACGACACTGTCTTCCATCCCGTCCTCGCGCACGACCAGCAGGCGCGCGGAGTCGCGCGGCTCGGCCGGCCGCAGGGCGATGCGGTCCTCTGGCAGGTCGAAGTCGAAATCGGCGGTCTTCATCGGCGGCGGCAATGCCCATGCGGACATGCGCAGGTCAAGGCGATCCGACGCCCCGGCGGCGGCGCGCCTTCACCCATCGGTCGCGACCGGCTAATCACCTCCCATGTTCAAATCCGTCCTGGTCGCCAACCGCGGCGAGATCGCCTGCCGCGTCTTCCGCACCGCCCGCCGCATGGGCCTCCGCACGATCGCCGTCCATTCCGAGGCCGACGCCGACGCCCTGCACGTGCGCGAGGCGGACCAGGCTGTCCTGATCGGCCCGGCCCCCGCGCGCGACAGCTACCTGGACACCGCCAGGGTGCTGCAGGCGGCGAAGGACACGGGCGCGGAGGCCATCCACCCCGGCTACGGCTTCCTGTCCGAGAACGCAGACTTCGCCGAGGCGGTCGAGGCCGCGGGCCTGATCTGGATCGGGCCGAAGCCGCACTCCATCCGCGCCATGGGGCTCAAGGACGCGGCCAAGAAGCTGATGATCGAGGCCGGCGTGCCCGTCACCCCCGGCTATCAGGGCGAGGACCAGTCGATCGAGACCCTGACCGCTGAGGCGCAGCGCATAGGCTTCCCCGTCCTGATCAAGGCCGTCGCCGGCGGCGGCGGCAAGGGCATGAAGCTGGTCGAACGGCCCGAGGACTTCGCCGACGGCCTCGCCAGCGCCCAGCGCGAGGGCCAGTCCTCCTTCGGCGACCCGCGCGTCCTGATCGAGAGCTACATCACCCGCCCGCGCCACATCGAGGTGCAGGTGTTCGGCGACGGCAGGGGCGAGGTCGTCCACCTGTTCGAACGCGACTGCTCCCTGCAACGCCGCCACCAGAAGGTGATCGAGGAGGCCCCGGCCCCCGGCATGGATCATGCCACGCGAGACGCCGTCACCGCCGCCGCCGTACGCGCCGCCAAGGCCGTCGACTATCGCGGCGCCGGCACCATCGAGTTCATCGCCGACGCGTCGGACGGCCTGCGCGCCGACCGCATCTGGTTCATGGAGATGAACACCCGCCTGCAGGTCGAGCACCCGGTCACCGAGGCCATCACCGGGGTCGACCTGGTCGAATGGCAGTTCCGCGTGGCGGCGGGCGAACCCATCCCGCTGAAGCAGGAGGAACTGTCGATCAAAGGCTGGGCCATGGAGGCGCGCCTCTACGCCGAGGACCCCGCCACCGGCTTCCTGCCCAGCATCGGCAAGCTGGAGCATTTCATCCTCCCCCGCGCAGCGGGGGAGGGGGACCGCGAAGCGGTGGAGGGGGCGGCTACGCGCTCCGTCCGCGTCGACACCGGCGCCTATGAAGGCGGCGAGGTCAGCCAGTTCTACGACCCCATGATCGCCAAGCTGATCGTGCATGAGGACACGCGCGAGGCCGCAGCCCAGGCGCTGGCCGACGCCTGCGCCCAGGTCGAGGTCTGGCCCGTCCGCACCAACGCCGGCTTCCTCGTGCGGTGCTTGGAGCACCCGCGCTTCGTCAGCGGCGACGTCGACACCGGCTTCATCGCGGCGGAGGGGGAGGGGCTGATCCCGTCACAGGCGCCGATAGAGATCAGGGCCGCGGCGCTGGCCGATCTTGCCTATGAATGGGAGCAGCAGGATTCAGGCCCCACCTATCGGGACGTCTGGTCGCAATCGGGCGCATCCGGACTTCGGCTCAATGCGCCGTCCCGTGCCGAGCATCGGCTTCGCGTGAATGGAGATCCCGTCGTCGGTCAGGTGACCCGGCCGGGACTTCGGACCGGCGGCTGGCTGGAGTTCATGAACTGGCACGTCGAACTGGACGGGCGACGTGTGGTGGTCGAGCACCTCCGAACCAGTATGGTCGTTGGGGACATGACCATCGCGAGGGCTCAGCACCAGCCCGTCCTGTTCCACGCGGGAACGACCTATGAGCTGTCTACCGTCACAGGCGGGGGTGGTGCCGGCTCCGCCGCCGCCTCCGACGGCGCCCTGCGCGCCCCCATGCCGGGCAAGATCGTCTCCGTCCCGGTCAAGGCCGGCGACGCGGTGACCAAGGGGCAGCCCGTCGTGGCGCTGGAGGCCATGAAGATGGAGCACGCCCTGACCGCCCCCTTCGACGGCACAGTCGAGGCGATCAACGTGACCGTGGGCGACCAGGTCGCCGCCGACGCGACGCTGGCGGTGGTGAAGTCGGCGTCGTGACGCTTCTCGCTGCGCGGGCGAGGGGCTAGATCGGACGGTTCAAGGAGTCACTTCATGCAATCCATCCTCGAACAGCTCGAAGCCCGTCGCGCCGCTGCCCGTCTCGGCGGGGGCGAGAAGCGCATTCAGGCCCAGCACGCCAAGGGCAAGCTGACGGCGCGCGAGCGGATCGAGGTGCTGCTGGACGAGGGCAGCTTCGAAGAGACCGACATGTTCGTGGAGCACCGCAGCCACGACTTCGGCATGGACAAGCAGCGCATCCCCGGCGACGGCGTGGTCACCGGCCGCGGCACCATCGGCGGGCGGCTGGTCTACGTCTTCTCCAAGGACTTCACCGTCTTCGGCGGCTCCCTGTCGGGCGCGCACGCGGCCAAGATCGTCAAGATCCAGAAGATGGCCCTGACCAACGGCGCGCCGATCATCGGCATCTTCGACGCCGGCGGCGCCCGCATCCAGGAGGGGGTGGAATCGCTGGCCGGCTATGCCGACATCTTCCTGCAGAACACGCTGGCCTCAGGCGTCATCCCCCAGATCAGCGTCATCATGGGCCCCTGCGCCGGCGGCGACGTCTATTCGCCGGCCCTGACCGACTTCATCTTCATGGTGAAGGACACGTCCTACATGTACGTGACCGGCCCGGACGTGGTGAAGACCGTCACCAACGAGGTCGTGACGCACGAGGAGCTGGGCGGCGCCCGCGTGCACGCCGGCAAGTCGGGCGTGGCCGACGGCGCCTTCGAGAACGATCTGGAGGCCCTGTCCGAGGTCCGCCGCCTGATCGGCTTCCTGCCGCTCTCGAACCGCGAGAAGCCCCCGGTGCGCGACAGCTATGACGATCCGGAGCGGGACGAGGCGTCGCTGGACACCCTGGTCCCGGCCAATCCGAACCAGCCCTATGACATGAAGGAGCTGATCCTGAAGACGGTCGACGAGGCCGAGTTCTTCGAGATCGGCGCCGACTATGCGAAGAACATCGTGACCGGCTTCGGCCGCCTGGACGGCCAGTCGGTCGGCGTGGTCGCCAACCAGCCCCAGACCCTGGCCGGCGTGCTGGACATCGACTCCAGCCGCAAGGCCGCCCGCTTCGTCCGCTTCTGCGACGCCTTCGGCATCCCGGTGGTGACCTTCGTCGACGTGCCGGGCTTCATGCCGGGCACCAAGCAGGAGTACGGCGGCCTGATCAAGCACGGGGCCAAGCTGCTGTTCGCCTATGCCGAGGCCACGGTGCCGAAACTGACCGTCATCACGCGCAAGGCCTATGGCGGCGCCTATGACGTCATGAGCTCCAAACACCTGCGCGGCGACGTCAACTACGCCTGGCCCACCGCGGAGATCGCCGTCATGGGCGCCAAGGGCGCCGTCGAGATCATCTTCCGCAAGGAAGCCGGCGACCCCGAGGCCCTGGCCGCGCGCGAGGCCGAATACAAGGAACGCTTCGCCAACCCCTTTGTGGCGGCGAAGCTCGGCTATATCGACGACGTCATCATGCCCCACGGCACGCGGCGGAGACTGATCCGCGCGCTACGGACACTGAAGGGCAAGGTGGCGGAGAACCCGTGGAAGAAGCACGATAACATTCCGCTGTGACCGCCTGACCATCGTGCCGGGCATCCCCGACGACTACGATTTCATGCAGCCTGAGCTGGTGGCCCTGCTGGAGAAGAAGGTGGGGCCGTTCCTCAGACGACCCGCCGCGTCCTGAGCCACACCTCCGCCAGCACGAGGTTCGGGACCCAGCACAGCCAGGCGATGACGCGGTAGGCCTCCAGAAACGGCAGCTCCAGCATCACGCTGGAGGGCAGGTACAGCCGCAGCGTCACCGCCGCCAGGGTCAGCGCCCATGACCGGATCATCCAGCGGCGGTGCTCCACGAAGCGGCCCTTGACCGCCGCGCGCCAGCCCAGCCCCGTGAAGACCGGCCACAGCGCTCCCAGCGCCCCGAACCCCCACGACGCGACCGGCCCCGCGAAAGAGCCGGGCGCCAGCACCAGACCCGCGATCCCCCCGACGGCGACGCCGGCCACATAGACCCGCCCGCTCCAGCGATGCGGACGTCGTGCGCCCCTCAGTCCCGGCAGGAACTGCAGCGACCCCACCGCCAGGGCCGTCACCGCGCCGGCGACGTGGATCACCAGCCACGGCACGCCCTGCGGATTGCCGAGCGCCTGCTCCACGGTCTGCGGCGGACTGAGCACATAGCGCGCGGACCAGGCGGCGATGCCCACGCTCACCAGGGCGACGACGGCCCACAGGATGCGGGCGCGCCACGTCATGCGGCGGGCGGACGGAAGGTGCGGAGCGACGGTCATGGGCGGGCCTCGGGTTGCGGAAGAGGCCCCGTCCTTGCCGCCCGTCCACGGCCCCGCTAGGCCTGACTGCGCGAACGGCGCCGGGCCTTCGCGAACGGGGCGTGATGCGCGGATCGGGCGGTCAGGGACGGGCGGCGGCGATGGGACGGCTGGCCGTGGACGTCGTCGTGCTGGCGGCGATCGGCGTGTTGCTCGGCTTTCTCGGCCCGTTCGATTCCGAACAGGCGCCGCCGCTGCTCCGCTATCCCTACTGGGTGATCTGCATCGTCGGCGGCGGCCTGATCGGCATGGCCGGCGAGGCGATGCTGCGCCCGCGGATCGCCGCGACGTGGCCGCGGGTGATCCTGACCACGGCGGTCGCGACGCCGGGGGTGGCCCTGTTCGTCCTGACCGTCGAGCACCTGATGAGCGACGAGGGCTTCGGCGGCCCCGGGTACCTGCGGCTGCTGTGGCAGGTTCCGCCCATCCTGTTCGCCGTGCTGGCCGTGAAGGCCCTGTTTCGCCGCCCGCCGCAGGTGGAGACGCGCACCGTGGTGGCGCCGCCGTTGCCGGAGGCCGAAGCGGCGTTTCGTCGGCGGCTTTCGGCGCGGCGGCGCGGCGCCTGGCTGATCGCCGTCGAGGCGCACGACCACTATCTGAAGGTCCACACCGACGCGGGCGCCGAGCTGATCACCCTGCGGTTCGCCGACGCCCTGGCCGAGCTGTCGCGGGCGCACGGCTGGCGCGTGCACCGGTCGTGGTGGGTCGCCGCCGACGCCGTGGAGGGGGTGCGCTGGCGCAAGGGGGCGGGCGAGCTGCGGCTGTGCGGCGGCCTGACCGCGCCCGTCAGCCGCACCCATGCCCCGGTGTTGAAGCAGGCCGGCTGGTTCTGAAGCTTCGCCGGAGGAACCGGCGGCGGGCCTCTCCATTCCCTCTGCGACCCCCAGCCTCTCGCAGGAGACCTCCCCATGACCGACGCGACCCGTTACGAACCGACCGACACCACCCTAATCCCCGCCGGCGAAGGCCAGTACGGCACGGTGGACGACGGGCTGCGGCAGGACCCGGCCGCGCCGGAGCGCCCCTCGCTGCGCGAGACGGTGAAGGGCGACCTGTCCGCCGCCCGCGAGCAGGCCCGTCAGCGCGCGATCGCCGCGCGTCAGGCGGTGGTCGAGGACCCGCTGCGCTCGGCCTTCACGGCGCTGGGGATCGGCGTGATCATCGGGATGATGCTGCGCCGCTGATCGGCGCGCCTCACGACAGAAGCGCCCCAACCGTCATCACCACGGCGGTCGAGCCGGCGAAGGTGGCGACCGCCACCGCCGTGGCGGTGACGCCCCTGACGCCCGCCGCGCGCATCAGCCAGGCGCGCTGGACGACCAGATACCAGATCGTCGCCGCGACGATGACCGCCACTCCGATCAGGGTGGCGGTCTCGCTGGGATAGGCCACGGCGATGCCGCCCAGGCTGACCAGAATGGTGGTCGCACCCGACAGGCAGCACTGGGCGAAGAAGGGCGCGCGCAGGGTGTCGCGGTCCACCTTTCTGTCCGCCAGCAGCAGCGAGACCCAGGCGAAGGCGACCGCATGGGTGCTGAACAGCACGGCGCGGAAGGCCAGCAGGGTCTGGTCGTTGGCCGCGATCGTCGCGCCGATGGGCGAGCGCAGGCCGGTCACGCCGACGCCGACGGCCAGCTCGACCCCGTGCGCCACCACCACGCTCAGCACCAGGAACAGGGGCGGGCTGAGGATTTCCAGATACTGCTTCTCGGGCTTGTCGCGCTGTTCCTGATCTGAATAGCGCATCATGGCCAGCGGGCGCGTCAGCGTGCGCCACAGCGTCAGCGGATAGAACAGCAGCCACGAGATGACCTCGTACAGCAGCTCCTCGACCGAGCGCAGGATGGTCAGGACGTTCATGGAAATCCGCGCCTGTTCGTCACGGGCGCACGTTAGCGCGCGTCGGCCCTTGGCGCCGAAGCAAATCAGCGCCAGATGCGCGCCATGGCGTCCCTGCACATGATCAAGCTCTGCGTCGGCGTGGCCAGGGTCGAGACGCTGGAGCGCCGGATCGGCAAGGGCCAGTGGCTGACCGTCCACACCCGCATGACGCCCAAGCGGGCGGCGGAGCTGGAGGAGGGCGGCTCGCTGTACTGGGTCATGAAGGGGTCGGTCACCTGCCGCGTGCCGATCGCCGACATCACGACCAAGGGCGAGGGGCGCGCCTCCATGTGCCACATCCGCCTGCATCCGGAGGTGATCCGCACCGCCCCGCAGGCGCGTCGCCCGTTCCAGGGCTGGCGCTATCTGGACCCCAAGGACGCGCCGCCGGACCTGTCGCAGGTCGGCGACACCGACCTGCCCGACGACCTGGTGCGCGAGCTGCGCGAAATCGGGGCCTGGTGAGGGCATGTTCGGCCTGAGCCCGCAGACGCGCGCCGCGACCGGCGAACTGACCCGGCTGGCCTGGCCGGTCGTGATGGCGCGTCTGGGCGTCATGACGATGGGGCTGACCGACGCCATCGTCGTCGGCAACTTCGCCAGCCGCGAGCTGGCCTATCACTCCCTGGCCTGGGCCCCGACGTCGGTCGTGCTGACCACGGCGGTCGGGCTGATGATGGGCGTGCAGGTCATGGCGGCGCGCATGATCGGCGAGGGCCGGCCGCAGGACGTGGGCGCCGTGCTGCGTCGGGGCATCGCCTTCGCCCTGCAGATCGGCATGGGCTCGGCCGTGCTGCTGATCTTGCTGGGGCCGATCGGCCTGGGGGCCGCGGGGCTGGAGGACGGGCTGGCCGAGGGCGCGGCCCCGGCCCTGATCGTGTTCTCCCTGTCGCTGCCCTTCTACCTGCTGTCGGCGACGGCCCAGCTGTTCATCGAGGCGCTGGGCAAGCCGAAGATGAGCATGGCCGCCATCTGGGTGGCGAACGTCGTGAACCTGGGCCTGAACCTGCTGCTGGTGCCCGACCTGATGGGGCTGGGCGTGAACGGCGCCGTGGCCTCGGCCTGGGCCACCTTCGGCGCGCGGGCGGCGCTGGCGGCCTTCCTGCTGGTCTACATCCTGCGCCTGCCCGAGGCGCGGGCGCTGGGCATCTTCTCGAAGCCGCGGTCCGACCCCGCCGCCGCGCGGGCGCAGCTGAAGATCGGCGCCGGCGCGGGGTCGAGCTATTTCATCGAGGTGGCCGCCTTCGCCGCCATGACCCTGTTCGCCGGGCGGCTGGGCGCGAACGAGACGGCGGCCTGGGCCGTGGTGATCAACGTGTCGGCCATCGTCTTCATGGTGCCCATGGGGCTGGCGTCGGCGACCGCCGTATTGGTGGGACGGGCCTACGGGGCGTCCGACGGACGCGGCGTGCTGAGGGCCGGGCTGGTGGGCGTGGGGGTGGTCTCGGCCGTCACCCTGCTGATCGCCCTGGTCGTCTGGCCGGGGGCGGGGGCGGTGGTCGGCGCCTATGGCCGCGATCCGGCGCTGATGGCCATCGCCGTGCCCGCCCTGATCCTGGCCACCCTGTTCTTCGTCGCCGACGGGATCCAGGTCGTCGCCGCCTCGGCCAACCGCGCCGCGGGCGACGTCTGGTGGCCCACGATCATGCACTTCACCGCTTATGGCGCGATCATGATGCCGCTGGGCTGGTGGCTGGCGCCGCGCTTCGGGGTCGACGGCCTGGTCTGGGCGGTGATCGTCGCCAGCCTGGTCTCGGCGACGCTGCTGACGGGCCGTTTCGTGCGGATCGCGAGGCGGCTGGCGCCGCAGGGACTGGGGACTGGGGACTAGGGACTAGGGACTAGGGACTGGACAAGCGTCGCCCTTGCGTCGCCGCTTCACACTCGCCACTACCAATCCCCAATCCCCAATCGCCAATCCCCGGACGTCATGGCCCGCATCCTCGTCACCTCGGCCCTGCCCTACATCAACGGCATCAAGCATTTGGGGAACCTGGCGGGCTCGATGCTGCCGGCCGACGTGTGGAGCCGGTTCAAGCGGGCGCAGGGGCATGAGGTCCTCTACATCTGCGCCACTGACGAGCACGGCACGCCGGCCGAGCTGGCCGCCGCCGCCGCGGGCCAGGACGTGCGCACCTATTGCGACGAGCAGCACGAGATCCAGAAGCGGGCGGGCGAGGCCTTCGGCCTGAGCTACGACTGGTTCGGGCGCAGCTCCAACGACCCGAACCGCCGCCTGACCCAGGACTTCGCCAATGTGCTGGAGTCGAACGGCTATATCGAGGAGCGGGTCGATCGCATGATCTACTCCGTCGACGACGCCCGTTTCCTGCCAGACCGTTATGTGGAGGGCACCTGTCCGCACTGCGGCCACGTGGGGGCGCGCGGCGACCAGTGCGACAACTGCGGCCGCCTGCTGGACCCGACCGACCTGATCGAGCCGTACTCGGCGGTGTCGGGCAGCCGGAACCTCGAGGTCCGCGACACCCGCCACCTCTACCTGCTGCAGACGAAGCTGGAAGGCGCCATTCGCGACTGGATCGGCTCGAAGTCCGGCTGGCAGACCTTGGCGAAATCCATCGCCCTGAAGCACCTGGACGAGGGCCTGATCGACCGCGGCATCACCCGCGACCTGAAGTGGGGCGTGCCGGTGGTAGGCCCCGACGGCGCGCCGCGCCCGGGCATGGAGGGCAAGGTCTTCTACGTCTGGTTCGACGCCCCCATCGAATACATCGGCGCGACCGAGGAATGGGCGCAGGCGACCGGCCGCACCTGGCGCGACTGGTGGCGTCTGGACGAAGGGGCGGACGACGTCCGCTACGTCCAGTTCATGGGCAAGGACAACGTCGCCTTCCACACCGTCAGTTTCCCGGCGACGATCCTGGGCTCCGGCGAGCCTTGGAAGACGGTCGACCAGCTGAAGGCCTTCAACTGGCTGAACTGGTACGGCGGCAAGTTCTCGACCAGCCAGAAGCGCGGCGTCTTCATGGACCAGGCGCTGGAGCTGCTGCCCGCCGACTACTGGCGCTGGCATCTGACGGCCTATGCGCCCGAGCACTCGGACGCGGCCTTCACCTGGGAGCAGTTCCAGTCCACGACGAACAAGGACCTGGCCGACGTGCTGGGCAACTTCGTCAACCGCATCGTCAAGTTTACCGAGAGCAAGTTCGACGGCGTGGTGCCCGACGGCGGCGAGCCCGGCCCGGTCGAGGCCAAGCTGGAGGCCGACCTTCGCGCCGCGATCGCCGAGGCCACCGAACAGTTCGAGGCCATGGAGTTCCGCAAGGCCGCCCAGGCCATCCGCGCCGCCTGGGTGCTGGGCAACGAATATCTGCAGGTCGCCGCGCCGTGGACGACGCTGAAGACCGACCGCGACGCCGCCGCCGTGGGCGTGCGTACCGGCCTGAATCTGGTCGCCCTGTTCGCCCGGCTGGCCGCGCCGATCCTGCCGTTCTCGGCGGAGAAGATCGCGGCCCCGGTCGGGGCGACCGATCTCAGCTGGCCCGCCGCCGGCGAGGCGTGGCTGACCGCCGTGCCCGCCGGCCGTCCGGTCGCCCATCAGGGCGTGCTGTTCGCAAAGATCGAGGACGCCCAGGTGGCGGAATGGTCTGAGCGCTTCGGCGGCGCCGGCTGAGCCGCACATGAAAAGGGCCCGGATCGCTCCGGGCCCTGATCTCATGTCGCCGGAACCGGCACCGGCGCCGGCGCGTCCGACGGTCGGGTGGGCGTCGGCGGGGCGGGCAGGACGCTGTCCTCGCTGCGCACGCCCTTCATGTGCTTGGCCACCTCTTCCTCGCCGATGTCGAGGAAGCCGGGGACCGAGGCGTTGTGGCTTTCCAGATTGCCGGTCCGCACCACGACCGAGCGATAGCCGTCCCAGATCATGTGCAGGGCGACGTAGAGCACGACGACCAGACCGACGTAGCCGATCCAGCGATACTTGGTCAGCAGCTTGGCGATGTAGGTGGCGGCCACGCCCATCAGGGCGATCGACAGCACCAGGCCGAAGACCATGATCCACGGATGATCGTGCGCCGCGCCGGCCACGGCCAGGACGTTGTCCAGCGACATGGTCACGTCGGCGATCATGATCTGCAGCAGGGCGGCGCCGAAGCTCTTGCGCTTCAGGCCCAGTTCCTCCGGCGTCGGGCCCTTGCCGTGCTCGATCTGCATGGCCAGTTCCAGCTCGGCCTCGGCCTCGGCCTGATCGTGCGTGGCGGACTCGCGCAGCTCTCGCCACATCTTCCAGCACACCCACAGCAGCAGAACGCCGCCCGCCAGCAGCAGGCCGACGATGGCCAGCAGCTGCACAGTGATCAGGGCGAAGCCGATCCGCAGCACGACCGCCGCGATCAGGCCGATCATGATGGCCTTGCGCCGCTGCTCGGGCGCCAGGGCCGCTGCGGCCAGGCCCACGGCCACGGCGTTGTCGCCGGCCAGAACCAGATCGATCATCAGGACCTGACCGAGGGCGGTCAGCGCTTCGGCGGAGAAGAGTTCTGCGAAATCCATGCGCGCGCTCTAGGGCAGGGCGGGGCGGGTGCGCAAGCGTCGAGGCGACGTCAGCCGCCGCGACGCCGCGTCGCCTCGTACAGCGCCACCGCCGCCGCGTTCGACACGTTCAGGCTTTCGAACCCGCCCGGCATGGGAATGCGCGCCAGCACCTCGCAGTGTTCGGCCACCAGCCTTCGGATGCCGTCTCCCTCCGAACCCATGACCAGGACGGTCGGCGACCCGTCCAGGGCGTCGGCCAGATCGACGTCGGTCGCCCCGTCCAGACCCACGGCGCGCCAGCCCGCCTCGGCCAGGGTCTCCAGCGCCCGGCTCAGATTGGTGACCCGCGCGTGGGGCAGGCGTTCGGTCGCCCCGACCGCCGCCTTGGCCAGCGCTCCGGCAAGCGCGGGCGAGTGCCGGTCCTGCACCACGATGCCGCGCGCCCCGAACGCCAGCGCCGAGCGGAAGATGGCGCCGACGTTCTGGGGGTCGGTGATCTGGTCGAGCATGACGATGACGCCCTCGGCCGGCTCGGCCAGGTCGGCCAGCGGAACGCCCTCCAGCGGCGCCACCTTGAAGACGAGGCCCTGATGCACGGCGCCGGGCGGCAGCAGGCGGGCCAGGTCGGCGCCGTCCATGACCTCGGCGCCGTGTCCATGCGGGGCCAGCCCGCCGGCCTCGATCTCGGCGGCGCGGTCCGGCGTCGCGATCAGCCGTCCCATCCCCTTGCGCGCGGGATTCGCCAGCGCGGCCAGAACGGGGTGCCGCCCCCAGATCAGATGGTCGGGATCGACCCGGCCGCGCGGCGGCCGGGAGGCGTCCGACCGGGTCGGCGCGGCGCCCTCGCGGCCTTTGCCCACGGGCTTTTCGGCGGCGCGCGCGGGGCCTTTCGGGCGGCCTGAAAAGGCCCTGTTCCGGTCGTTGCGTTCGCGTTTCGACGACACTATAAGACGCGCTCCGATTTGGGGCCCCTAGGGTTTTCCGGGTCCGGCGCCCCTCTAAACCAGGCGTCGCGGGATGCCGAGGCCTTTCGTCCGACGTCGCTTCCGGTCCGCCGGAAACGTCCCGGACGCCCGATGAGGTTTCTCGACGCGCGCTGGGGGAATGTCCCGAGCGGCAAAGGGGGCGGACTGTAAATCCGCTGCGTAAGCTTCGCAGGTTCGAGTCCTGCTTCCCCCACCACGCGTGTCGAAGAACCTGGTCTGGCGGCGCTCCGAAACGAACGCGGGTATAGCACAATGGTAGTGCAGCAGCCTTCCAAGCTGAGGATGTCGGTTCGATCCCGTCTACCCGCTCCAGGTTTTTGATGAGCAGCGCCCCTCCGCTGACGGACCCGGGCCACAAGGAGTTTGGCGATGGCCAAGGAAAAGTTCGAACGCACGAAGCCGCACTGCAACATCGGCACGATCGGTCACGTGGATCACGGCAAGACGACGCTGACGGCGGCGATCACGATGACGCTGGCGAAG
>VYKZ01000410.1_pt1 | contig 13796 bp, 11 predicted proteins | sample 5114421 | NCBI WGS metagenome assembly VYKZ01 (sample SAMN12291788, study PRJNA351875) | freshwater metagenome | isolation source: freshwater lake | place: USA: Michigan, Gull Lake | collected 2013-08-08 | reverse complement strand
CCAATCGGTTAGCATTGAAGAAGTTTGAGCATATCCTACTCTTTCTTGTCTTTCGTACCATGCTTGTGTTCGTTCGTGGAGAGCTTTGTTGTAAACCAATCTTACACAGCCCAAGGTGCGCCGCAATAGCGACTCTTGTTCTGGTGTGGGGTAAAATCGAAACGAGTAGGCTTTTTCCATGTCTTACATTTTAGCATATATTTGGTAAATGCGCTAGTATTTAACGGTAAAGCCGTCGTAGAACGACGGGGTTTCAGACCCAAAATTTTCGATGATCCCACCTCGAATTCGTTAGATATTCAAAGTATATCAAAACGCTGATTTAGGGGAATACCGACCAGCGATCGCATTTTATGAACGGGCTTTACGGCGGGGATTGATTATCCCTAGCGGGTAGAAGTTCGATAGGGATCGACTCTGATCCCGGTTGGAAAGTGAAAGTATCGGCGGGGGTACTGGGATTAAAATTCCAGTCGGATAATATTGGCTGGGGTGAACCGGGTAGAGTTTTATAGGTGATAATCGCTTTCCTCAGTAGGGGGGGGGCATCCTGCGTGACCCAGATTTGATAATCGCGATCGCTACCGATCAACAGCAGGTGATACATCGGTTCGCAGTTGACCATGTCGTTGCCGATAAAAATAATTTGCTTGACATCGGCCATTAGATCTGCACAGGGATCGTTTGCTGCCAGATTTGACATGGGAATGCTGATCCCGTACTTTTGCTCTACTTGGTCTAAGGCTTCATCTAGAGTATTCGGTGCTGGTTTCGTGACGTATAGATCCCGTTCCAGATCTGCGAGGGTGAAGGTTTTACCATCGTAAAAAAAACGGGTAACTCGTTCGTCCCCAGTGTAGTCCGAGCGCAGGCGATCGGGTTTCTCGACCCAGATGTTTTGATAGGCACTGTACTGAACTTTCGCCCCAGAGTCGAGTACATCGTCATAGGTGACCTCCATATGGACGGTGAACGCTCGCTGTTTGGTTAAATTAGCACAGAGTTGCTCGATCACCTGTTCCGCCGTTTTTGGGCGGATTTCTTGGGATAGAGTCGGTATTTCCGCCAAGACTCCTGCGGCGGCGACCCAAGGCAAAAGCAAAGAAAGAATCGGGATAAAGCGACGCATAATCATCTAATATTCCCCCAAGGCGATCAATTGTTTTAGTTAACGACCATTGTGTAAACTGACTAAACGAGCGATAAAAACGGCGGGATAGAGAACTCCAGTCATTCCTTCTAAATTGGCTAAAACTCTAGCGATTTTACTGGTAGGAACTATATCACCGTAACCCACCGTGGCCAAGGTAGTAAAGCTGAAATGAAGTAGATCCGCCTCGTTGACGGTTTTAGCGGCGGAGCTAAAGGAATCGGAGTCGAAAATCTGGACGATATTATAAGCGGATGCCCAGAAAAATCCTAGGAGAAAATAGACACAAATTCCCCCTTTGATGATATCGGATGTTACCTGTTCGGCGAGAATTAATTCTAGTAAAATCGAGTACACGCATAAACTAACAAAAGCTAGAGAAATTAATGTACTAGATAGCTCGAACCAACGGTTGAAATCGCTATAAATAGGGATAATCGTGCTGAATGCTCGCAGGAGGAGGGCAATCAAAAACAGACCGATATTAAATCTTAAAGCCAATTTACTGCGATCAATCTGATAGACGGCGATGATCAGAGAGAGGGAGAAGAAAAAGAAAATCAGCCAATCTCCCAGGGGTAGATATACTAAAAACGGGTAAATAATGTAGAGCGAGAGCAGATTTGCCAGCAGCCGATTGTATTTATTTTCTGTGGCCTGTATCAATTGACGGAATTTCATAGCAGCGAACCTTTAACTGGTAATATTTACTCCTGCTCATCAATTTTAAGGGTATTTACGGCGGATTCAGGATTGGTCTGGTACATTCTCCACGCCGAAAAGCTTATCCCATAAGGAATTAGCTGTGCCAGATGAATAAAGCAACCGCTGCATATCTTATCTTTAACCTGGAATATACCCCCCTTTTCCCCACAAAAGAGCGAGATTTTAGCCCCTGGCCGAAGGCTGAACATTAGATAAAATTTTGTTACGAGCATTCCACCAGCAATTTTTGAGCAAGATACAATCGAAATAGTAGAGCTGCCATTGGGCTAAAAGTTAAGCAAATTTAATCGATAGCCATTTCAGAAAAAAATGTGTCATCGATAATGTTGATCTTCCCCAGATAAGAAGCGAGTGAAGATTAATTGTTGAACCGAGCATCAGAAGCTATCTCTACAGGAGGAAATGTTAGAAAGTTATCCCAGAAAGGGAACCATCAGTCTTGACTTATCTATTTCCCATCTAACAGCAAAGGATTTGATCTCATTCAGGGGAAAAAGTCGCTATGAACCACCAAATAGAAACCCCGATCCGCTCACCTTCTCAAGCTCGATTCCGTTCACGGGAAGAACGCATCCAGATCGGTAAATCCCTGCGGGAGCGATTGCCGCGTTCTGGTCACGCTATCTGGCAACCCCCCGCAGCTGGTCGAGAGCCGATCGAAATCATCGAAGCATCAAATCGAGGGCGATTACAGGAATTGATTCCCATCCGCTACGGACGAATGTTGCGAAGTCCCTTTACCTTCCTGCGCGGTTCCGCTGCTTTGATGGCCTACGATCTGGCCACCACGCCCAAAACCGACATTATCGTGCAGGCCTGCGGGGATTGCCACCTGTTGAACTTCGGATTTTTTGCCACCCCCGAACGCAATTTAGTCTTCGATATTAACGATTTCGACGAAACCCTGCCCGCACCTTGGGAATGGGATCTCAAGCGTCTAGTGGTCAGCTTTGTCATCGCCGGCAGGGATAGCGATCTATCCGATCAAGAATCGAAGGCGGCGGCGATCGATTGCGCTCGTTCCTATCGGGAACACCTGCGGGAATATTCTCGCCTCAGTCCGTTAGAGATATGGTACACGCGCATAGGAGTAGAACAGGCGATCGAGATGGCTCCCGACGAAAAGACGCGGAAGATACGGGAACAGATGATGGCAAAAGCCCGCGAGCGCATCATCGAACATCTTTACCCCAAGATCGTCACTCAAACCGGGGGACGCAATCGCTTTGTCGATCAGCCGCCCATTCTCTACCATGTCAACGAACCGGATTGGGAGACTCTCGTGCGCGAGGGTCTGGAAGACTATCGCCAATCCCTGCCGGAGGAACGCCGGGTCCTCTTTGATCGCTACCAGTTAGAGGACTTTGCCCTGAAAGTGGTAGGCATTGGCAGTGTCGGCACTAGATGTTATATCGCCCTATTTTTCTCGGAAGATAACCATCCCCTCATCCTACAAGTTAAGGAAGCCTGCCCTTCGGTTCTTGAACCCTATACCGCCAAGAGCCAGTACGAAAATCAGGGACAACGGGTGGTTACAGGCCAGAGATTGATGCAATCCTCTAGCGACATATTTTTAGGCTGGACCCAGGGAAGACGGGGCAAAGACTTCTATTTACGGCAACTGCGGGATATGAAGTTTTCCCTACCCATTGAGGGAGTGTCGGCTGTCCAACTGCAACGCTACGCCGAGTTCTGTGGCTGGACCTTAGCCCGCGCCCACGCTAAATCTGGAGACGCAGCCACCATTAGCGGTTATTTGGGGAAAGGAGATCAGTTCGATCTAGCGATGGGCGAGTTTGCGATCGCTTATGCCGAGCAGACAGAACGAGATCACGCCGCTTTGGTGGAAGCGGTCAAAACAGGACGGGTCGAGGCTTTGGTAGAAGAAGATTTATAGCATTAAGCTATCAGCCATCAGCCTGTTATTTCTCGACCTTAGATTAGGGGCGCGAGCTTTGCGCCCCCACATTGCAGCTGGTATGATAGCAAATCCGTTTTTAATATAGCAGTTTTCATCAGAATGAGGTATGGGCAAGGGGCTTAAACCCTTTGTTGGCAAAACTTGTCGATGCCTCAGTAACGTGAAAAGCGCTATAATGCTACTGAAGACAATAGCGAATTATGAAAAGGGGAGAGGCGACAAGTAAAACAGTTCTAGAAACGAAATTCTGGCACTATGCTCTGTTGAAGGCAAGCGCATCACCCCTGGATGGGGTTGCGGGGCTTGCTTCAGTCTGGTATGCTGGTTCACAGAGTTTTCGAGATTAGCGCTATTTCTTATAAAATCTTACTGATGCCTACTTTTCAAGCTTTTTGTACTTAGACAGAGCAGTTAAAATATTGCCGGCAAAAGACTAGGTGGCTTGCGTTTTTACGAAATCTATAATCTAGTGACTGTAGTTTCACTAGGCATCATTTTTTTACACCAATACATGCCATCTCCTTAGGGAGGAGTAAAATATGAGCAAAGCTATTTTTGTTGGACGTAAAATAGAACTGAGTCTGCTTAACAGATTTTTGTCACAGGCTTCAGAGGGACATGGTGCTTTAGTGTTTATTGAGGGTGAAGCAGGAATAGGAAAATCATCTCTTATATCGCAATTTAAAGAACTCGCTTCCAGAACCGAAAATGCGAAGCAAATGCGATTTGTTTACGGATATTGCTATGAAGAAAATGGAGAGCAAAACGCATATCAGCCGTTTGTCGAAGTCCTTAGTACTTTGCTTGAAGTCAATAAGACTGCAAGCAACCTAGCTGTTATGTTTCTTTCTATACTGCGTGAAACAGGTATAGACTGGCTGAATATGATCCCTGGCGTTGGTCCAGTAGTTGGAGCAAGTATCAAAACGGCATCGATAGCAAGTCAGTGGGCTTTAGGAACGAACAATGATCAATTAAAAGCTGATTCACTTACAAACCAATACATAAAGTCGATTTCAAAAATTGTCACCAAGTATCGACCTATGGTAGTGGTAATTGAAGATGCTCACTGGATTGATGAATCATCTTGTAATCTTTTAATGCGCCTTGCAAACAGAGTAACTTCACTACCAGTACTAATAGTTATCACTTGCCGACCAAGCTATTTGATTGAGGAACATCCATTAAGTAAGGTCAAAAATGAATTATTAATGAAAGATTTAATATCAATCATTCCTGTATCTGGATTAAATATTGAGGAAACAAGAGAGTACATTGTGCGACGTTTTGGTTCAACAATGAATCAATATTTGGCAGAATGGCTCACTATTATTTGCAACGGATTGCCTCTCTTTGCTACTCAATATCTAAACTTATTAGAGCAAAATGGTGTGATACAGCAAACAGACATTGGAAATTACATTTTTAATGGTGAAATTAAAATTGTTATGGGCAAATGGGAGGTTTATGGTCATCTTGCTAATACAAATATACCAGAGACTATTGAGGCTTTGTTAGAAGAGCGAATTGAGAGAATTTTGGAAGAAGATAGGGAAATGCTCCAAGTTGGTGCAGTACAAGGCAAACAGTTTTTCTCATCAGTATTAGCCAATCTTCTCCAGCAAGAAGAAAGAAACATATTAAAACGTTTGAGAAAGGTAATGGAGCAGCATAATGTTGTAAAGGTTTATTCAGATACACAAGTATCTATTCTTACAGAAGTATACTCATTTGAGCATATAATGCTCCAACAAATGCTGTACAAAAAACTAAGCCCTCGTGAAAGAGTTTTGTATCATCAAGATGTTGCTGAATTACTTGAAAAAATGCTCATTGATGAGAGGAATTTAACTCGTAGGCTAATACTTGAGGTTGCTAATCATTTTGATCAAGGAAACTTACCTTTGAAGGCAGCATATTATTACAAGCAAGTTTCGCAATTTCTTGTTGTTGATGGAGCCTATACTGAAGCGATTCAAATATGCAAGCGAGCGATTGAAATTATCAGAAATTGCGATGAAGCAAGTCATTTGAAAGCTGAACTAATTGAACTTTTAATGATTTCAACAAGATGGCGCAGAGGTTTAAAAGTGAAATCAGAATTGTCTCTTCTAACCCTTGCAAAAGAAGGAGAAGAAGCAGCTGAAAAATCAGGAGATTTTTCATTACTAGCTAGATTGAAATACAATCATGCGATACTTGCAGGTGAAACAGAGGGTTTATCATCCTGGATACAAGGTTTACGAAATGCCTTAGAAGCTGCAAAAAGGGCAAATGATCCTATTAGTCAGTTCATAATTGCTTCTCAATTAGGACAAGAACTTAGAGGTCAAGATTTTAAAGCTGGCATACAACTTCAGCGACAAGCTATGTCTTGTTTTGAAGAGAAAATAATAAAGGCAAACCAAGAAATTCCCTCTGAAATAAAAAAACAGTATCATTTGATGCAAACCCTATTGGGTGTTGGTGAGTTCGATTCAAGCCACTTTGAAAAAGCGATTGATTTACTTCAAGAAAGTGTTAACGGTTTTAAGCAGTTAGGAGTTATAGATGCGCTTCCAGAATGCCTGAACTATTTAGCACAAACCTATTTTAGGTTGGGATTATTTGAGAAAGCTGAACAAGCTCTTGTAGAAGCTATAGAAGTGGTTGAGGACACGGATGAAGCGCATTCTTGGAATGGGTATAACTTAGCTCTACGCGGCAAGTTGTATTTAGAGTGGAATAGAATTGAGGATGCTGTTGCTCCAATCCTTTTAGGTTGGCAAGAAAGCCAAAGAACTCAATTAAAATGGCAGACTCCTTTGGTGAGAAACTACTATGTTGAGCTTTTAATAAATCCTAAATATCAAGGATTTAATTTAAGTGAAGCTGACTTTCAATTAGCTATTACGATTGAAGAAACGCAACGTTCTGGTTATCATCGTAGTGCAATTATGGCTCTGTCTCTCCGCAGTTTAGTTGCTTTGATGGATAAGAGATTTGGGGCGGCTCTTGTGTACAGTTCTCAAGCAGTTAGCTATTTTCAAAAGATGGGGACTTTGCCAGCTTTACGGATAGAGGAAATTCTTTTCAATCATTATCAAGTGCTAACAGCAGTAGGAAAGCATAGTGAAGCTCAACATTATATAAGACAGGCGTTTACTATTCTTGAAAGAAAAACAAATACTATAAAAAGCGAAGAATATCGGTTTTTATTCCTCGAACGTGTTCCGCTAAATCGAGAAATTCGCAAGTCAGTAGAATTATCGCAGGATCAAGGTTGTTTGTAGCTATCGCTGTAGGGTGCGTAATCAGGGTAAGCTCATCTAATTTGGTATAAATTGTACTTGATAAAGATTTCTAAATAGGGCTTGCTGAATAATGGTAAAACCCTTTTAAAATAAAGCTTTTGACCTGTTAAAGTACATCGCTTGGTACAAAAAACAAGGGCAACAAAGCCTGAAACTCCTGACTCCTGACTCCTGACTCCTGACTCCTACCCCCACCGAAAAACTTTTTCAGCAGACCCTAAATAGGGTGTCAAACTTGCTGTAGCACCGTCCCCTACCGCCAGTACCCAGACTTAGCCGCTGCTACCTCTGTATAATTTATAATTAGCCTTAGTCTCACTGTTGTTCATGAAAATTAATGAGGAAATAGCTCATGGGTAAAGGTTTTGCCCCCGTTCTCCCCAGCGAAAATAAAGCTCAACTAAAACCTGAGCTTCCTTTAACATCAATCAATGAAATTCAAGCTAGTTTATTGATTATAGCGCTTTTCATGTTACTGAGGCATCGACAAGTCCAACAAAGGGTTTAAGCTCTTTGCCCATTGCTCAGTAGGTCAGATTTGTTAACAGAAAATACGGCTTATATCTACAAAATGCTCTAGAAAAAGGATGATGGTATGTGATATAATTTGCTCTTGCTTTCATCTACATATTTAAGTGATTTTGTCAAGAAAATGAGCGAATTAAAATCCCAAATCACAGCCATTGATCATCAACTTTCCAAACGCCCGATCGCTCTCGATCCCGGAGGATATTTTATTATTTATCTAGACCGAGAAGCAGGGTTAATCTGTGCCAAACATTACAGCAATATTATCAATGAAAAAGGTTTAGCCGTCGATCCAGAAACGGGAAAAGTTATCGGTGTTAGGCAAAAACTTGATCGCAATCCTGAGACTATTTACACCGCAAGAACCGCCAAAGAATTAGCCGTCAAAGTGATCGAAGAAAACCAACCTTGTCCAATTACTATGTTCGATCATGCTGCTTATTTAGGTCGAGAATTTACCCGCGCTGAATACGCTTTAATTACCGGGGAAGAATATATTCAGGATTAAAAATTGGGCTTGTCAGTGATCAGTAAACAGTAATCAGTAAACAGGGATAAAGATGAAGATAAATAAGTAAATAACCTAAAACTTAAAACTTACATCTGATAACTGATAACTGATAACTGATAACTGATAACTGATAACTGATAACTGTTAAACCGTGCCTTTAAATAAACCTTGGGGACGGAATAATAACAGCAAGATCATAATTAATAAAGCCACGGCTAATTTATAATCAGAACCAATTAAGGGAACACTAATTTCTTGGGCAACACCAATAATTAAAGCCCCGGCAATCGCTCCGTAGGGATTACCAATACCACCTAAAATCACGGCGGCAAACATTGGTAAGATTAAAAACCAGCCCATATTGGGACGCACTCCCCCAGTAATTAACCCGAACATCGCTCCGGCTAAAGCAGTTAAAACTCCCGTAATTATCCATGTCCAGAAGACAACCCATTCGACGTTAATTCCGGTTACTCTAGCTAAATCGGTGCTGTCAGCTACGGCGCGCATCGCCTTACCGATCTTAGTTTTTTGCAATAACAAATGGAGGGCAATAATAACTATAATTGCCAAACCAATGACTAACAAGCGATCGAAAGCTACTTTAATCCCAAAAATTTCTGTAGCGGTCATCACAGGCAGATCGTAGCGTTGATTACTACCGCCCCAGATCATTAAAATACCATTGCGAAGAAATAAAGCCAAACCGATCGAAATAATAATTAAAGTGGTAGAATCAGCCCGTCGATCGCGCATGGGTTTCCACAATAATCTCTCGGCAATGAGCATGGCAATAGCTGTCACCGCTGCCCCCACCAGCATCGCTAACCAGAGATTAATCCCTTGAGCATTTACCACCCAAGTTATGTAAGCACCCAAAGTCATAAAATCGCCGTGGGCAAAATTAGACAGACGCAAAATGCCACAGGTAAGGGTTAACCCAACAGCAGCCAGAGCAATAATACTGCCGACGGCTAAACCATTGAATAAAAGTTGCGATGTATCCATCAAACCTCTTGTATAAATCAGAAATTGTCCTTAGAAATAGGAGTCAGGAGAGAGAAAATTAATTAACTTTTGTATTTAGCTGAAAGCTGATGGCCCGTTGCTTAAATATTTTTGTTTAGACTAAATTGCATGGCAGTATAAGCTTAGACAGCTATTATAAAGGTTTCTGTGCCAGCAATTTCTAGCGGCCAGCGAAAAGCTGACGGCCGATGGCTTACTGCTATAAAATCAAGAATGCCCACTGATGGAATTTTCCCCTGATGAAGACTATCTTTCGATTAGCGATCGCTTTTTTTGCCTTACTATTTATCCTATCTCCTGTCAATGCCTTAGCTGCCAGTTCTGCTGCTGTCACAGGAGCCAATGCCAGTTATGAAAACCAGAATCTGACAGGAAAGGATTTTTCGGGACAAAATTTGCAATCTGCCCAATTTACTAACGTTAATCTCCAAGATTCTAACTTTAGTTCTGCCGATTTGCGCGGGGCGGTGTTTAACGGAGCCTCTATCATCGAAGGCAACTTTCATGGAGCGGACTTAACCAATGGGTTAGCCTATCTGAGTACCTTTAAAAATTCTGATTTAAGCGATGCCATTTTTGCCGAAGCAATTATGCTGCGTACCATTTTCGAGGGAGTAAATATCAACGGTGCTGATTTTAGTTTTGCAGTGCTTGACGCTCAACAAATCAAAAATCTCTGTGAAAGAGCCGAGGGTGTAAACTCAAAAACCGGCGTCTCTACCCCGGAATCTTTAGGATGTGATCAATGATGCAAACAAGGGTTGGTGTTATTGGTGGTGGACAATTAGCTTGGATGATGGCACAGGAAGCCAAGAAATTAGGCATTTCTCTAATTGTACAAACACCACACCCCGACGATCCCGCCGTTGCTTTAGCTGACGGGGTTGTCTTCGCAGAAATAGCTGACGTGGAAGGCACAAAAAAACTAGCTCAACATTGTGATCTGATCACGTTTGAAAATGAGTTTGTTAATTTAGATGCCCTAGAAGAATTAGCGGACACAGGAGTGAAATTCTATCCTAGTTTGGCAAATCTGCGCCCCCTATTGGATAAATACAAGCAAAGATGTTATTTACGCTCCCTAGGGTTGCCTGTGCCTGATTTTTGGGCGATAGATAATTTATCCCAACTAGAAAATTATCCTTTTCCGCTAGTGCTGAAAGCGCGACGACACGGTTATGATGGTCAAGGAACCTTTATTATTCGCACTCCTGAAGAATTAAACGCCAAAAAGCCGCAATTAGAGCCTCTTGACTTGATGTTAGAAGCTTATATTCCTTACGAGCGCGAATTAGCCATCGTTGCCGCTAGGGGATTAACCGGAGAAATCGTCACCTATCCCGTGGTGGAAACCCATCAAGAGGAGCAAGTCTGTCACTGGGTAATCGCTCCAGCCACTCTTAATCAATCTTTACACGCTCAAACCGAACCTATCGCCCGTCATCTGTTAAGTAGTTTGTCGGCGGTGGGGGTTTTCGGGATGGAATTATTTGTCACTTCCCAGGGAGAGGTATTGATTAATGAAATCGCTCCCCGTACCCATAATTCGGGTCATTACAGCCTCTCTGCCTGTCTTACCTCCCAATTTGCCCTACAACTGCAAGCAGTGGCTAATTTGCCCCTCGGAGCCACGGATTTAAAATCTGCCGGGGCAGTCATGGTTAATTTATTAGGTTTTGAGGATAGTGACGGCGATTACGCCGAAAAACGAGCAGTTTTAGCGGCAATTCCGGAGGCTCACGTTTTTTGGTATGGTAAAAAATCCCGTCCCGGTCGAAAATTAGGCCATGTCACCCTGTTAAGAGATACAAGCGATCGCTCTGAGTTATCGGCCCTAGCAAAGCAGATAGAAAAGCTTTGGTATGGTTGTTAGGGAATTAAGTAGGGAGGTACAATTATTTGTAGGATGGGTTAGCGGTAGCGTAACATGAGCGGGCGTTGGGTTTCATGCTTCAACCGTTCGGCTGAGATCAAGGCCGAAGCCCAACCTACGTTCATCTTATATTTAATTCCAACCACCCACTTATGAATTATGAATTGGGGAGTATTTTCAGTGAACAGTAAACAGTAAACAGTAATATATCCTGATGCAATTCAGACTTGAATTGGCCGTGTACTGGTGTACTTTGCATTAATAAAAATTTAGGCATGAGAGAAAAATTCCAGCTAATTGCTCTAAAAATCATCATCGTTATTCTCGGAATTATTGGCATTTTATTGTCGCATAATCCAATTCAAAGAAATAATTTAGAAGCAGGAATGACAAGAACTATAGCTTATCAAATTATTGGTAATCGCAGCGGTCAAATTATTGTTAAAAGCAAAACTACAGGGGAAGTTATTTATAATTTTCACATGGCAACAGGTGTTGTCGTCAGAGAGATTTTACTTTTAGCAGACGGAAAAACTCTTGTTACATCTCAAAAAGATCGGGCAGCTTTTTGGGATTTAGAAACCGGCCGTCAACTCGCCACTTTCCCACAAAGGATTTATGGATTTTCTCATAACGAAAAAAAATTCTTAACTTATAGCGAAGGCAAGCTGCGCTTGTATAACTATCCAAAACTGACGTTGGCGTGCCAACTGGAAAATGTTACTACAGTCGGACCTGAGAAGTTTGTATTTTCAGCCAACGATCATTTTCTCGCAGTTCTCTTTGCTACTGGGAGACCAGAAAGTGACGAATACTATCCTGAAACTGGCCCGTTAAGAAGGAGTATTCGTTATAGCAAATTGTTTGATATTAACAATTGTCAGGAAAATGAGGAATTTTCTAAGTTGAGGATTTTTCAATTAGGAAAGTTTTCTAGTAATTCACAATTCTATGATATAGAAAATTATCCCCACTATGTTGAAAGTGAAAGGCGCTATGTAACAGCAAATTGGCGGTTTGACTTAATGACAAATAAACTGCAAAAATTATAAAAAAAACTCCTCAAGTCAAGCTGGTTGAGGAGTGTTAGTTTTTTTTTGAGTAACCTTGGCAGATGGTAATGTTACTCAACTTATTGCATCAATGCTTCTGATTTTTCTTGGCTTTCCTGGAGAAAAGCCCAACCCCTAAAGCGAGAATAGTTCCCAATAGTGTCGAAGGTTCAGGTACTTTGGCAGCAGGTTCAATTGTGGTAGAGGCATTTCGAGAACCATCTCTTTCCATTAGATTCCTTACTTCTTCTGGTACTTCATCAGGATTGAGATCGAGTTGGAGATCGAAGACACCACCTGTACCACCTGGATCTGGAGAGCCAATAGTACGCCGACTACTTACTCCTCCGACTGTTCCGTTGAAATCACTTTTCCAACTGAAAGCATAGAGTGTATCCCAAGTATTATCAGGCAATACTCCAACAAGAGAGGTGTTGAAACCGAGAAATTGTCCAGCTGTCAAGCTAGGTTCAGAAGGTGTATCTTCATAAAGCAATTTATTTGCTCTTAAATTGTCTTGGAGATGATAACCTGTGTTAGTTGATCCCTGTTCATCCCAATAAAAAGGTAGGTTATCTGCAAAGCCTCCGAAAGCAGGTCCACCTCCTATAGGTGGATCTACATAAGGTACAGATAAACCACCAGGAGGGTTGGGATCGGTATCAATGACTTGATACCAATTAAAATGGTCATAACCACAAAGCTGAGCAGCCTGAGAAATTGTCAGATTAAAATTAGGCATAAAAGTTGCTGTGATGGTCGGACCACTGTATTCAACAGAGGTAGCTCCGTTGACAATTGGGTCACAAGCTGGTACAAACCGACCTAGCACATCAGCTGTAGCCGTTCCCCCTTCTAAGACAAAGAACTGGTCGATTGTAGAAAACCCGCTTCCTGTAGTTGTCCCAAAACCAGGTATTTCCAGAGTTATAGGAGCGCCACCTGGTGTTTGCATGACTACTGGCGGTAGATTTTTAGGAAGAAAAACCGAGTCGGCACTGGCAATCGGATCTTCGGTATTAGGAGAGTTGATCAAGTTGAGTGGAGCTTGAAAAATTGTAGGAGTAGTTTCTACTGGAGAAGTCACCTGCGTTGTAACATCTAGTCGGACGCTGTTAGCTCCTGTCACTAATAGAATTGTGCCATTAAAATAGTCCAGCGTACCTAAAGAAAAAACTTCCCGATCATTCCTAGCCCGAGGTCCGTAAACGTATCCAGTCGTAACATTGACATCAAATGGTTTTCCCGTAAAAGTCAAGCCACTTGGTGGTGGTGGTGATCCTACGCCCCAGGTGAAATTATTAGTCCCTAAACCGGTAACAACCCCAGTGTCTGCACCGGTGAAAACCCCTGAAATATTTCCTTGGAAGCGAGTTGTTGGAGCTGTCTGTGCAATTACTCCGTGGGATAAGGGACCTGATAACAGCAGGGGAACTGCCAAGAGGATGCTTTTTGTGATTTTCATAAGTCGCCATTTCAAAAATAAAACGCATCAACCTCAAGAATTGGGATAATTCTGAGGTTGATGCACTTCATTGTACACTATTTCTTTTCATAAGCTAAACGGCTTTTACTTCGGATCACCGATATAGACTCCAAAGTAAGGATTCAGGTGCTGGAATTAGGGATAAGGGAAGGCATAGACAGGTCAGAGCTAGTGGTGGACATCAAAGCCTGTTGAAAAAATTCCCAAGCCGAACGACCTTGAGCGCG
>VYKZ01000165.1_pt1 | contig 13937 bp, 7 predicted proteins | sample 5114421 | NCBI WGS metagenome assembly VYKZ01 (sample SAMN12291788, study PRJNA351875) | freshwater metagenome | isolation source: freshwater lake | place: USA: Michigan, Gull Lake | collected 2013-08-08 | reverse complement strand
TTGCACTCAAAATGAATCAAACATCTGACTCTATTTATCAAGAAGAATGGGATGAACGCGCATTTCGTCCACAGCAAGTGTAGAATTTATTATTCTAAATGCTTAATTGGTTGGCGAGTTAATTTTTTTAACTTCTCAGCCACTTCAACCCGATGACAACGATGATAAGTTCATAATTACCTCCTGTTCCTCTGTACTTGAATTATCCCTCAACTCTAAATTCTTGCACCAGAGCGTTTAAATCGAACCTCAAGAATTAAGAGGTCTTTGACATCGCTTGAGAACAAAAAAGAAAGGTTGGGGAGAGTTTTTAAAATCCATAATTCCCAGCACGGTATTATCATCTACTTTCCGAAAAGAGTCATTGATGGGCAAATAATCATAAATCATCGTGGCGCTGACTTTGCCCCGATATTCCATCATTCGCAGTCTAGCCTGACTTGTCTCTGTTTTCAGCAAGGAGTTGGTCAGCATCAGTAAAGGTTTCAGAGAATTATTTTTGAGTATCGGCAGCTTCAAAATCCAGTTCATGGCCGTGGGATTGGGTGCCACCTTAAAAATTTTTCCCTGACCATCTAAAAATAACAGGGGGTGGACATTCTCAGTATCGACAAATTCTTTACCATACCAATTAGATGCTTCTAATAAACCATCCATTGGGTGATTTGTCTGAAGTCCAGAACCTTGCCAACGACCGAGCATAAAGTCTAAACTCACGGGGTCGAGAGCGTCAAACAATTGTAAAGCTCTTTCTGTGGTTGTTTGACCAGCTTTAAGAATCGACTGGCCGCTTTCTAATTCTAATGTTTCCATTGTTTCACTCTTGTTGTGTCCTGACAATGATATTATAGCTTCTCAGCCACAGGGTGGGGGATTGCCACTTGGTTAAGATTACCAAACATCCGACATATCTTCAGTCAATGGGTCATCGTATCGCCCTAAAGTTTCCAGCCATTCACTCATTTCTTCCTTGATGGTTTCTTTAAGTTCTTGCAAATCATCTTTATCTATTAGGCCTTTTTCCAGTAAGAAAGTGTAGAACTTTTTCAGACTACCTGCATTAGCCTTGATGCTTGATTGACTGGCCCACAGGGCCTTTTTGATAAACCAATAACCCAAAAAGTCACTGACCATATCTACCCCGTCTTTGGCTTCTACGGCATCTTCATAGAGTAAATATTCGTTGATATAAAAATCTATATTTGAAACATGATTATTAATGGTTTTTTCGGACAGGCCTGATGATTCTAGCCAACTCTCAAAATCCGTTAGTAATTCATGATTGGCTTTTCTTATCTTTTGACAGTCAGCCTCGTATTTCTGGGAATCATCCATCTCAAATTTCTCTCCTCCAAATCGCTGCTCGATGGTCAATAGGGTAATGAATCAAGTGTTTTTTTCCAAGCGTCTAAAGCCGCCATTTCCTCCTCAGGGTCAACGTCGGCCAACCGCCTGAATCGCCTTTCTCTTTTCTGCTAAATAGCTCCAACGATGTTAGACTCAATTTGCTCAATGATAGCGGCCACATCTTCTTCTGTATCTCGAGGTTGGGTTAATTCCACATCCGTTGAGGAGAGGCACATTTGAGTCCAGTCTAAGTTTTCCACTTCACACTGGTCAATCACCGAACTAGGGATGTTTTTCAGGGTGATGCTATCCCATTCAATGCCGATGTGATTGCTCTGCCGCTCAATTGTCACAATGCCGATGAGATTGCTCTGCCGCTCAATTGTCACAATTCTTCCTTGCCAACCACCGATGTCAGTCCCAAAATCTGGGTCGAGTACACCCTGTTTGACGATGACCGAGTCGCCGACTTTGAAGTCAAACTCTGACTCGGAAAATTCTGGCGACAAAGTTGAGGCAACAGAGATATGATAGTCGTTTCCTAGCTCTTTTAACTCAAAATCCACAATCATTCGTCTGTTTTCCGAGAAATAACGGTTTTTCCTGGCGATTAGCTCCTCGATTAGCCCTTGAATCTCCGCCTTGAGCTTTTCATCTCCGTTAAGAAGGTCTTTGTTAAAAACTCGGTCTATCATCCCTTGCCGCTTTGATTCGGGGGACAACGCCAGATTCCAAGCGATTGTCCCTAGGGTCAGCAATCTTCGCATGGATTCCTTCGTTTCAGGGGATTCCCGGTAAGGCTCGACAAAATCCTCCAGAACTTCCGACATTTTGACTTCCCCAGAAGGAGAGACGACAATTTCCTTGAAAGGCAAGGACTTTTCTCTTAATTTCTTCTCAAAGCTTTTCAAGAGTTTCTGGGAGCCTTGGGACATTTTCTGCAGCCTGAGCAGTTCACTAAATGCCTTCGATTTTTTAGCCATGATTGAGCCGGAAAATATGTGTTATTAATCCTGTTGGGTTACTGAACAACATTGGAATGGGGAAATTGTAACTGCTGTCAGAGAGCGATTGCGCTCTCATTATTAAATCTTAAAGTTCTAGACTGAGTTGTAAGCTGTTGACTACTATCCGATACTTTTTTGTTAACATAGATTAGCAATGCACTTTCAGAGATTCTCTTAAAACAGGGGATATCTCCTTCTCAAATCCCCCGCGGGGGAAAAATATGTCTCAAAAGCCGATTTATCTAGATTGCCACGCCACGACACCGCTAGAGCCGCAAGTTCTGGCGGCGATGTTACCCTATTTTACCGAACACTTTGGTAATGCCAGTAGTATTAATCATGTCTATGGTTGGACAGCCGAGGCTGCGGTTAAACAGGCAAGAGAAACAATCGCCGCTGCTATTAATAGTAGTCCCGAAGAAATTATTTTTACCAGTGGGGCAACGGAGGCCAATAACTTAGCTATCAAAGGGGTTGCCGAAGCTTATTTCGCCAAAGGACGGCACATAGTTACGGTGGTGACAGAACATCGCGCCGTTTTAGATCCCTGTCATTATCTGGAAAAATTGGGTTTTGAGGTGACAATTTTACCCGTCGGTACTGATGGTCTAATTGACTTGGAATTACTAGAAAAATCTTTGCGTCCTGACACGATTTTGCTGTCAATTATGGCGGCTAATAACGAGATTGGGGTGATTCAACCTTTAGCGGCAATTGGGGCGATTTGTCGCCAGTATCAGGTACTTTTTCATACGGATGCGGCCCAAGCAATCGGGAAAATTCCCCTAGATGTGGAGGAAATGAATATAGATCTGATGTCCTTAACTGCCCACAAAGTCCACGGACCGAAGGGAATCGGTGCGCTGTACGTCCGGCGCCGGAACCCCAGAGTTCGTCTCGCCGCTCAAATTCAAGGGGGAGGCCAGGAAAAAGGACTGCGATCGGGTACAATATTTACACCGCAAATTGTCGGTTTTGCCAAGGCGGTAGAATTGGGCATCAAAGCGATCGAAGAAGATACCAGCTACTTAAATCGGTTAAAAGCCCGTTTATGGGAGATTATCAGTCAATTAGACAGAATTTATCTCAATGGTCATCCTAGCCAAAGATTAGCCGGAAATTTAAATATTAGTATTGAAGGGGTGGACGGTGCGGCGTTATTGTTAGGATTACAGCCAATAGTGGCGCTTTCCTCCGGTTCTGCCTGTTCTTCTAGCCATACCGCCCCCTCTCACGTTTTAACTGCCTTGGGTCGCCCCGAATCTCTCGCTTATGCCTCCCTGCGCTTCGGGTTGAGTCGTTTTAATACTTTAGAAGAAATTGAACTGGTGGGGGAACAGGTGGTTTTAACGGTTAATTCCCTCCGCAAAGCCAAAAATTTTTGACGTTTCGGCTCCTATCCACAAGTTAGTTGTGGAGTGATTCTTAAAATTATGGCTCTTCGGTTTGTGTTATGCAATGGACGGGGGTTATAAGGGATGGAACCCTTATAGAAAAAGGCATTTGGAGATTTTTGTCAATTGTTTTTGATCTAGAGCGAACTAATCAATTAAGTCTCTTGCCAGATAAGGATTTAGTCGATTTATGCCCCCCTATCGAACCATCCCAAGTAACGAAGAACCACTAATTGTTAAATTTTCCATTGCTGCTTAGCCACCACCTTTACTTTATGTGTTTCAGAAACTTAGCAGCATCGGCAGCGCGATCGCCTTTTGGATATTGTTTGACAACTTCCTCAAGATAGCTAGGTTTACGGCTCAAGAAGTAGCTGGAAAACAGCAAGTCGTCAATGTAGGGACTTTGGGGAAATTGCTGTTTTAGTTGAGCAATAATTTGGTCGATACGGCGTTGGTAATCTAGGGGAATAGCTTTGCGAGCTTGTTCTTCAGCTTGATCCCGTCGCTCCCAAGCTTTTGTGAGCAAGTCGTAATTTGGTGGATCGCTCTGATTAGCTTGTTTTTCAACTTCACGAAGGTTGACGGCTTGCCAGATTTTTTGAGCCGATGGCTCACCTGACACACCTGGTAAAGGGTGAATGGCGAGAGTTTCATCCCTGGGATGCCACTCCCACTGCACCAATAAAGTGGAAGCAATCATATAAAGAGTTTTTTCCCGTATTTGAGGTGGTGTTTGAGAATCTGCGAGAATCTTTTCATAAAGGGACAATGCTACAGCGTTTTGACTAGCATTTTGGTATGTAGAGCGTACTGCATCTGCATCTCGTACATACAAATCGCAAGACCAATACTCCCTACAGGAGTAGTAGTCTAAAATTGGCAAATGTACAATGCGATATTGATCCCAGATGGGGAGATATCCATTTTTCCAACCCCCAGGACTAGACCAATTAGCGGCGATACGATAGCGGGATTCTGGCGTATTTTCCGTTTGCCAATTCCGCAATTGCTGCCAGCGTCGGCGCTGTTCTGTCAAAATCGCCTGCATATTTTGCTGCTGAAGCTTAGTGACATTAGCTTCAGTATAATAATACCCTCTGGAGTTGTAGTAACTTCCCAAAACTTCGGTAGGCATTTGGGTTAAGTCCAACCCCTCAGATATTTGTAGAGCCTTGGCGTAATCCTGTTGCCGGGCATAGCGGACGGCGAGAGTGTACTCTAACAGGGATGCAATCTTGCTATTGCGTTGTTCTGCTACTAGAGTTTCAAGCTGGTTAACAGATAAGCCAACATCCAAAAGAGAACGCACATGAGGCCAAGCCAATTCAAGTGCATCTCCATCTCCCGGTGACTGCATCATTAGCTTCATCCAGTTACGCATCGCTCCCAAAACATCATTTTCAGCCTGTAGGTTGAGTGCGAGAAAGTAAATAGCATCATCGGCTCCTGGATGGTCAGGATAGCGGTTCAGCCATTGCTGCCAGTCTTGAACCCACTGAGCAGGGGTTTTGGCAGCATTGCGCTTTTGGCTCTCTTGAGAGCGAGGCTCGCGACCGAAGTAAGATACCCCTTTTAAGTCACCATACTCTCGGCATCCTTTACTAAATTTTGAGTCCCGATATTTATTTTCAGTCCATGCCAGCATCAGAAAATAAGCCTGATTTCCAAATGCCCAAGGGGTGAGTATGTCTTGATGACGATACCAGTCCTCCGATTCGTTTAAGGTAGTAAGGGGGTAGAGGGGACTTAAATCTCCATTAAGAATTTCTTTAAGCATTGCCGATCCTTGAGTATCTCCATGACGGTCTAACTCACCAATTGCCCACATTCGATAGGGAGAATTTTTATCCGTTGCCAAGTTTTGAAATAAAGCTTTGCCTGCTGCCTGAATCTCACCTGCCTTGATGGGTGCTAATCGTTCGATCAAAATGTATTCCTGAGCAGGTTTTGGTAAGCTACGATAATAACTGACTACTTCCTGGATTTGATTGCTATCTAGAGAAGATAGTTTCTCAAAATGATCCCATTTTTTCAGGGCAGGTACAGTGTCAGGGTTGAAAGTTAATGGCTCTTCATCAAGGTAGCTTGCTTCGCCTAAAGCTTTGAGGAATAGAAGATTAAACTGATCTAGGTAATAAACAGATGTTTTAGGTTCAAGATTTTCCTTGGCGAGTTTTACCAGTTGCTGGCGAATGGCGGGATTGTCTAAGCCAAACTCTTTCTCTAAGACCTCCTTCTCTGGCATAAAAGCTAAATAAATGAAGCTTTTTTCTCGATTCTGCTGATAACTTTCATACCAAATGATTCGTTTAATTTTTAACTGTTGTGCTAACCATAGAGTAGTATAAGGTTTGCCTAAACTGCGAATGCCAGCAACGCCATATTCTTGACGAAGAGGATCGCCATGGCGAGTGTAGTAATCTAAGAGGGGATATACTTTTGCGCCGTAACGCTTCCAGATAGGATTTTTTAGATTTTCTACTTTCGTGTTAGTCCATTTAAGGGTATCGATATCTTCTCGGACTGCCAGCAAGATCGGCTGCCATCGGGGATCGAAACGCAGGCGATCGCGCATGACTTCATCTATTTCAACAGAGGTTAGCTGTTCAGGGGTGAGTTGTGCTGCTTTTTGAGCCGCTTCTTCAGGACTGGGAATGTCTTGAGAAATCCCTTGAAGTTGCGCCTCTGCTGATGCCAGCACAACCATAATTCCTAATACTAAATACCAGGGATATTTCTCGATCCACTTGAGAAAATTGCTCAGAAAACTTGCCATTTTTACTACCTCACTTTTGCAATTTAGGTTGTGTTGGTTAGATTGAAGACTGCAACTCTATCTCCGCCTAGTGACGATATCGTGTTAAATTTCCTTGGGACATAGGCTTTGACTGTCAGGATGGAGAGCAAAGTAGTAGTTGAGCCAATGGCAACCGCGAGCCAACAATTCGCTCAACCCTTCAGTACGCCACAGCCAAACTTTTCCTTGAAAGGGTAGGGATTTTTCTTGGACATTGAAAGCAATTGCTAGGAGCTTTCCATCGGGACTAAAACTGACACTTTCGATTTTAGCGCGATCGAAGCCTTGGGAAACATCAAGTTGAGCTAATTGCTGACCTGATGAGACGACCCAAAGCCTTACCGTGCCATCTTCTCCCGCAGTTGCCAATCGTTGTCCATCGGGACTAAAACTAAGGCTATCAACTTGACCCTGATGGCCTTCTAACTTACCTAATTCCTGACCTGAACGGCTCCACAGTCGGACTATCCCATCTTTTCCAGCCGTCGCCAAACGTTCTCCCTCGGAATCAAAACTGATGCTGGTAATTTCTCCTTGATGACTATCCCAGCGAGCTAATTGTTGACCTAAGCGACTGAGAATTTCAAGTGTGCCATCTTTTCTGGCGATAGCGATATACAATCCTTCCCAGCTAGAACTTACCTGAATAGCATTTTCATACCCCTCCAATTCAGTAATTGGCTGTTTACCTTTGACTTCCCAAACTTGTAGCTTGCCATCGAAGGTAATTGCAATCAGATATTCTCCGTTTGGACTGATTCTGATTATTCTTGTTTGATAGTGTGGGATCGGTTCGCTTGTTTGCTGTTTAGATAAATTATACCAATGGAGTTTCCCATCTTTGCCAAACGTCACTAAGCCTTGTCCTTGAAGACTAAAAATTGCTTGGCTCTGTTGATCGACAAATCTATCCAACTGATAGTTAGATAAGTTTCCTAGTCGAATTGCACCGTTTTCTTCTGCCGTTACTATATACTGTCCTTTTGGATCGAAACTGATACTATTAATTTTGTCTAGCTGACCAGACTTAATTTCAATGACCAGTCCCCTTGACAAATTCCAGAGGCGAACTATCCCATCATCTCCAACGGTGGCTAGGCGTTGCTCTGCTAGAGTGGGGCCGAAACTAACACTATTGCTCGCTCCGAGATCCCCCTTGAATTCAGCTAACTGCCGTCCTGAAAGGCTCCACAACTTGAGAATTCCGTCTTCTCCCACAGTAGCTAGAATTTGACCGTCAGGACTGAAACTCACGCTCTTAACTTGACTTTTATGACCTCGCCACCCATCAATTTCATCTCCTGACAAGTTCCAGAGGCGAACCCAACCATCATTGCCAACGCTAACCAGATACTGCTCGCTTTCTTGACGGCTAATGTCAATGCCTCTAACTCTACCTTCATGACCTTGCCATTCTTTAATTTTCTCCCCTGATAAGTTCCAGATACTTATTTTGCCGTTATCTCCTCCAGTAGCGAGATATTTACCATCTGGACTAAAACTGAGAGTTTCAATTTCACCCTGATTTCCTGACCATTCTTTAATTTTTTCTCCCCTCAGATTCCAGAGGCGAACTATTCCATCTTTGCCTCCTGTAGCCAGATATTCTCGACTAAAATTAACACTATTTACCCAACTCTGATGTGCCTCTTGACATTTAACTACTGTGTATTGAGACAATTCCCAGAGGCACAGTTGACCATTTTTATCTCCACTTGCCAGATACTTTCCATCGAGACTAAAACTGAGGCTATTGACTCCAGTTTTATGTTTCTTCAATTGATGCAACTGCCGTCCATATAAATCCCAGAGGCCGATTATACCGTCTTCTCCCGCCGTAGCCAGTTGCTTTCCGTCTGGACTGAAGCTTACTTGATTAAGTTGCTTGATATTGCTTGCAATAGGAAATTGATTTTGTCGGTAAATCCTGTCGAGCATCATCTGGAGAGCCAAGAGAGGACTAACTGTAGGATATTGACTCAAAGATGTATTCTCTTTCACTAGCTTATTCAGTTTTTGTCCGGTACTCATTGCCAAAACTAAAGCATTTATTTCTCTACCAGCTTCAAACTGTTGTACAGAAGTCAATACATCTCTTTCCAGTTTCGTCGCTTCTTCGGCTTGCTTTTTGGCAATTAGAGCCAAGTTTAACTCATTTCGAGTTAAATTTAACTCATTTTTTATCTGTCTTTGTTCTTGTTTTAACTTGTTTAAATCTGCTTGTGCCAAGCTGAGTTGTTTAAGAGCCTTATTTAGTTCTATTGTTATATTTTTTAAGTTTTCTTGGGCAATTTTTAAGTTGGTATTTGCTTCTTGTAATTTTTGATTAGCTGCTCTAAGTTTTTTCTGTATTGCATTGAATTGTTGTTTTGCTATATCTACTTTTTTCGTTTCTTCAGTTGCTTTTTGTTGGGCATCATCTCTATCTTTCTCTGCTTGTTCTTTTTGCTCTTGGAAAACTATTGTTTGTTCTTGAGCAGCATCTCTATCTTTCTCCGCTTGTTCTTTTTGCTCTTGCAAATCTCTGACTTGTTGTTCCTTGTTTTGGGCTGTCTCTGTAGCCTTCCAAGCCCAAGCACTAGCAATTGTAGATAATACTAACATTACAGTCAGAATAATTGAACCCAAACGAATTTTAGCATTGGCTCTTTCTTTTGCCTGTTGTTCCTGCCCTAAAGCAATCTCTGTATCTCTTTGAGCCTCAGTTAATCTTTGCTTGGCTTGTCTTTCTTCATCTAAGGCAAGCTCGGCTTTCTGATTAGCTTCAGATAAAATCTGATTAGCTTCCTCTGCTTTCTTTCTGAGTTCTTCTTCTGCTTCTGCTTTCTTTCTTTCTAAACGAGTTTCCAACTCCCGGCTCGCCCTTAAAAAATTATTATCTTGTTCACTTAAAGCTTTTCCTTTTGCCCACTCTTCAATCTTTTTTAAGGCATTACCTATTAATAACCAAGAATCGCCTTGACGTTGATCTTTTTCCCAAGCTTTCAAAGCTTCTACATAGAAAATAGGACGTAAACTATCTAATTTTTCTTCGACCCAATGCAGATTAAATATGGCAGCATAAATAGGATTAAAAATTTGTAAATAAGCACCATGCTGTACGACTAATCCAGACAAACGTAAATAAAACTGATCTAAACTATTATCAGCAACAATCCCTTCTTGCTCTAGGATTTGTTGATACAATCCCAGTAAGCGCCCCAGGCGTTGTTCGCCGCTTCCCTGAAGGCGATCGCGGATGCTTCTGAAATGTGGTGGGTTATCCTTTGCCTCCCAATTTTCGATAATGCGAGATTGCACTAACTGCCTAATTAACTCAGTTTCACTGCCTCCTGCAATAGGAAAAGGAGACTCGACAATCAATTGACACAGCTTTTGCGTCAGAAACGGCTGTCCTCCCGTCCAAGCTAAAATTTCTTGCAACACGGCTTGGGGATTATCAGCTTTTCCCTCCAATCCAGGAGCGAGAGGGGCGACTTCATTAAGCTGGAACCCATACAAATCAATGCCATGACCAATATTGAAGGGCGTGCGGTACTTGTCCTCAATTAAATCCGAGGGCGTTGTCACTCCCAACAGGGCAAAAGTCAGGCGATTGTATTCCTGCTGTTCATTACGTTGCTCATAACAAGCCCGAATCAGGGCAAAGAAATCGTCTTTAAAGTCAAATTTGAGGACGCTATCGATTTCATCAAAGAACACGACAATTGGTTGGGCGATCTCGACCAAAAGCACGCTTTCCAGAAATTCTACAAAGCGTTGTTGCGGTGGCATATCTTCTCGCGCACTCCACCACTCCCTGTGGTTAATTTTGATCCCCAAGCTGCTTTTTAAGCGTCCGATAATGCCCTGATACCAACCAGCAGCCGTTGCGTCATGGATTTCCATAAAGTTGAGATTGACTATCCCACAAGCCCATCCCTCTAGGCGCAATTTTTGTGCTGTGAAGTTCTGCAAGCTAGATTTGCCCATCTGCCGCGAATTGAACACATAACAGAACTCGCCAGCCTTCAAAGCTTCGTAGAAGTCTCGGTCAGCTTTCCGCACCACATAGGTAGGAGCATCCTTTTTCAAACCCCCGCCGACTTGATACCTATAGTCCAGATGTGGTGTGTTACTCATAGCCATCTCATGAGAGCTCAAGCTTTTAAGTGAGCGCGGAAATAAGAGCGATACAACTCACAACGCAATATTGCCTCGTCACCTTGTAGTCGAATTAATCCCATACTCTCTAGTTTAAAGCTTGCCTCCGAATCCAATTCTGAAGATTTACCTCTCACCACAGTCTGGCGCAGGGCTGCTGCTAACTGGGGATATCTTTGGAGGTTGAACAAGTGCCGCCGCAAGTGGTCGGTGTAAAACCCTGCTTCGGTAGGGGCTGTCTGAGCAAGCTGTTCGAGGGTCACATCCTGTCGCCGGATATGATAGAGTGCCTTGCGGATGAGATAAGGATGTCCGCCTACTAGGGACATGAGTTGCTTGACTTGGCTATCCCCCCAAGACAGTCCGTAACGCCTTGCCAAATCTCGTACTTGAGCTTGATTAAATTCTGGTAACTCCACTGTCATCCCCACATTAAACGGCGATTGATTGATATTCAGGGGAATATAAGCTTCAGTTGAGTGGACGACCACTAACCGCAACTTCTCCCAAAGTTCGCTTCCGAAATCACCGTAGCGAGCAGATTCATACCAAGAGCGCAATAGACCAAAAAAGTCATCAGCAATCTCCTGGTGCGGGAAAACGAGGTCAACTTCATCAAGCCCTAAAACGATGGGGCTGTCAATTTCTCCTAAGATGCACTCCTCTAAATAGGCATTACACTTATCCTTACTGCCATACCCTTGCCAATAGTCTTCTAACTGATTCAACCGCTTCAGCCGGCGGCCTACTTGCTCACAAAACCAGCGCAAGAATTGATCGAGATTGGTAAACAGTTGGCTGTCCGCTCGCTGGAAGCTTAGGGGAATCGCTTCATAGCCCTGTTCCTTGGCATAGTTAAGAATTCTCGCCATCAGGGACGTTTTGCCCATCTGTCGAGGAGCCTTAATCCGAATCAGTGCCCCTGGCTGCAAAATTTCTCGATAGCAGTCTGTTTCGATGGGCTGTCGTTCTACATACAAGTTAGAAACGAGCGGGACTACGCCCCCTGGTTCCCGATATAGTTCGGGTTCGGCAATCGGTAGGGGAGGAGTATCAGGGCTATCTTCGGGAACGATTGGCCTTTCCTGGGGTTCAGTCAATTGAGGCGTTTCACCTGTGGCGAACAAGCTTAAAACTTCCTGCAAAATTTTGGGGGTATCGGCGGCTGAAGTCCACTGTCGCTGCTGAATTCTCTGCAAATATCCGCGCAGATCGTAGTTGAGAGGTGAACTCATGGGAAAGTTTACCCGAATTGGCAGGATAATCGGCTTTTGAGTCGGGCTTAAATCTCGCAACTGCTTTGCCCGCCGCACTTCTTCGGTCACCATCTCACTGACGGCTGACTGCTCCGATAGCAGCAGCAAAAAGTAGTCACATCCCTCTAGTTCCTTATCGATTCGCTCGGACCAATTTTCTCCCAAGCGGATGCTCTCCCCCGCCATAAAACCAATATGACCCGCTTCTTGAATCGCTTGATAGAATTGGTAGGCAAGGCTCCGATCGGGGTCTTGGGCACGATAGCTGAGGAAAACTCTTTTGGTTTGAGAGTCTATTGGTGCTGGGACTTCTGAATCAATGGCTAATTCGGTCTCTTTTGGAAAAGACGAAGAGTGTGGCTTCGCTTTAAGGACTGGCGTAGAAGTTTCTGGAATTCCCTGTAAATCAATCGCACTCAGTCCAAATTCGTAAGCTTCTTCAAAGGAACGTCCATAGCCGAGGGCATCGTAGAACCCTACAGCAAACTTGATGGCCGCTCGATCGCCAATCGCCTGATTCATACCTATGACATAATCAATCTGTTGGGCGATCGCGTCTGCTTGCACTTCTGAGTAACAGGCATTCAGCAAAACACATTGAATCTTGCTAGCAAATAACTTGAACAGTCTAGCCAATGCTCCTGCACTGACTAACTGGGCTTGTCCTGTTTCATCTTCTAGCACCAATCCCCGTTCTCCAGCACCATGTCCTGAGAAATGAACCACTTGAGGTTCATGTTCGAGCAAGGCGCGGCGTACATCATCTGGACGGACTGCCCATTCAGAGATAATTTGAAATTGTTCGCGCTCTTTAGAGAGCTTTAAGGCTGTCTGAATCTCTCTCACTTCTTCATCGAGGCGAAGTTTGTTGGTATCTTTGGGATTAGCTGCGAAAATTAGAATTTTTTTCACGATAGGTACAGGACTTTTACCTGTTTCTGGAAAACTTTGACTCAGGTAGGTGATTGGAGGTAAGTTCTTATGCTACTAGATTGGCTCTAGTATAGAGGGAATCACGCGCACGGATAGCTTGGCAATAAAGGTTCCTCATTTCTTAAGATTCTAATACCAATTTTCAATAGTCGTGACCAACATCTAAAAGCGCAATTCCTGTCCGAGAGCGGAATTGCGCTTTGGAATAATCAACTAAGTCTGTCATCACTTTTGAAAAATGATATAACGAAATCGGCTCTTCTCGACTTTGTTTGATAAGTTTAACTTATATAGTAGCGATCAATCTTTGTGTCCTTTGTGTCTCTGTGGTTCGTTCCACTCACTCGCCCGCAAGACTGTATCTTAGAATACATTTTACCCACCAAACCTAGGAGAGCCCGAAATCTCACCCCGTGACCGTTCATGGGTAGGGCTGTTTCATTGTGGAGTGGGGAGCATCTCACCTTTGTAACTCCTAAATCAGGTTTTTATGTCAAGCTATTTTGAAAGCCTTGCTAGAAAACAGTTTTAGGGATAAATATAATTACTCACTTGCATAAATGAGATGCTCCCAATCCGTTGAGTATAGACTACATATCAGGACAGACACTCCTGCAAGTGGAGTGACTCTTAAATTATTACAGATGTGTCAGCGGCTGCGTGTAAGCATCCCACCGAAAAACTAATGCGCGGGGGGTTTGGGGGCGGCACTTCGACAGGCTCAGTGACCGCGCCACGCCCCCAACGGGTAGGGCTGTTTCATTTAAATTAAGTACAGCTGATTTTGAGTCAATAAATTTGACTAAAGATTCTCAAGTTTATCTTTTTCTAATCAAAAGAGTTAGTGACAATAACTAATCTTTAATCCTCTGCCAATATTTATTATGAATAAATTGATAAAGCTTGTTCCCAAGCCACTAAAAGCCTATCTCTCTTCAAATTTTCTGAGAGTACATCCTGTTAATTTAGCTAATTTTTCTGCTTCTTACGTCGATAAAACTATCAGTTTTTCCCAACGTTCAGCTAACCACCTCTGTCCCTCTGTTATTGAGAGAAA
>VYKZ01000163.1_pt1 | contig 13996 bp, 17 predicted proteins | sample 5114421 | NCBI WGS metagenome assembly VYKZ01 (sample SAMN12291788, study PRJNA351875) | freshwater metagenome | isolation source: freshwater lake | place: USA: Michigan, Gull Lake | collected 2013-08-08 | reverse complement strand
GGCGCGGGCGCAGCCGGGGGTGCTGGCGGGCGCGGTGCTGGCGGCGGCGGCGGCGGCTCGGCGGCCTCTGGAACCGGCGGCGTCGGTGGCGCAGGCGGCGATGGTCAGGTCATCGTGGAGATTTGGGGATGAGATACGCTCTAATCCGCGACGGCATCGTTGAGAACATCATCCTCTGGGATGGCGAGGCCCCGCTTGATCTCCCGGAAGACGTCTCCGCTATCGACACGGAAGAAGCGGGCGTCGGTTGGACGTGGAATAGCGAGGACGGCTTTGCGCCGCCCGCTGTATCAACTGGCCCTGTCCGCATCACCAAGGCCGACTTCCAACGCCTCCTGACGCCGCAGGAGCGCTACGGTATCAACGCGCTCCGCAAGCAGATCGCTACGTTGGCGGTAGCCGACTACGCGGACCCGGCGAATGCACTACTGGTGGCCGCCGAGGACGTTCTTCTCGCCTTTGAACAGCCCGCCGAGTTCATCGAGCTGGACCACCCCGACACCTACGCGGGGCTGATGCTGTTCTCCTATCTCGGCATCCTGACCGAAGCGCGGGTCAACGAGATTGTCGTCGTTCACTGAGGGGTCGTTCTGGCCCTCGGCGGAATACACTTCCCAAGGACTGAGGGTTTACATCGTCACGCGCGGTTTCCGGTTCGGCGTCGGGTCGAAGGATAGCCGCTGGTTCGTGGACGTTCCAACAGGCCGAAAGACCGACCTCGCCAGCGTTCCCCGCTTGGTTAGATCCTTCATCGCAGAGGATCAGATGGTCCTCTCCGGCGCGGTGCATGACGAGCTTCGCAAGGCGCAATGGTGTCCGCTTTGGCTCGGCAATCTGGTCTTTCTCCACGCCATGAACGTGGAGGGGACCTCGCTCTTTTCCAAGCTGATCGCCTTCGCGGCGGTGTGGTTCAACCGCCGGAGGGATTGATGCTCGTCACAGTCGATCCTCCCGCCGGGCTTGTCGCTGACGAGACGGAATACGAAAGCGCGGCGTGGTCGGACGGAAACAACGTCCGCTTCTGGCGCGGCAGGCCCGAGAGCATCGGCGGCTGGGAAAGCCTCAGCCTGACGCTGCTAGGTGGCGTCTGTCGCACCGTGTTTTCGTGGGTAGACATTCAGTCGCTTACGAACATCGCCTTTGGCCAGCACAACGGCCTGAGCATCTGGCAATCGGGGTCGGAAGCGGACATCACGCCCGTCGCGGCGTCTGCTACTGGCACCATAACGATCACCGGAACGCCGGTTGCCAACGAGACCTTCGTTGTCGGCAGTCAGACCTTCACCTTCAAGGCGTCCCGCGCGGGGGCCGGTGAAGTCACGATTTCATCGAACAACAGCACGCAGGCAACGAACATCGTCACGGCTATCGGCCTCGATCTGGCCACTGTGACGGCGGTTGCCAATACGAACGTGGTCACCCTGACTGTCGTGGCGACGGGCGTGGCGGGCAACGCAACGGTTCTGACCGAGAATGCCACCGGCGTTGCTGTGGCGGGCTTCTCTGGCGGCTCGGATGCCTTCGTTGATGGCCAGATCGACGGCACGGGCGGTGTTGGCTACGGAACGGGCGCTTATGGCGTCGGTGACTACGGCGAGCCGTCAACCACTGACTATTTCCCGATGACCTGGAGCTTCGGGGCGCTGCAAACCGGCAGGCTTTACGCCAACCCCCGGTATCAGTCGATTTTCCGCTGGGATAACGTCACCACCACCCCGGCAAAGTCTCTCACGAACGCGCCGACCCGTGTAAACTTCATTCTGACCACCTCGAATGGTCAGATCATGGCGTTCGGATGCACGGATACCAATGGAAACTTCAACCCCGCCTGCATCCGCATCTGCGATGTCAGGGACGATGAAGTCTGGACGCCGACCGACACGAACACGGCGCAACAAATCTACCTCGAAGGCAATGGTCGGATCGTCGGCGCAAGGAATGTGGGAGACTACGTCTATGTCTGGACGGATAGCGAGCTTCACAGGGGAACGCTGACCGATAGCTGGGCCTTTGAGCGCATCGCTACGGGGTGCGGGCTGGCAGGACCGAATGCCGCGCATGTGATGGGGCAGACGGCGTATTGGGCCAGCGGAGACTATCAATTCTTCGGTTGCCCGCTTGGTGGAACGCCGTCCCTTCTTCTTTCGGTGGACGGCAAGCCCTGCCCGATCCGGCAGGACTTCAAGGACTACGCCGCGCCCGGCCAGAATGACAAGATCGTCTGCTCGGGGGCGTCCGAAAGAGCCGAAGTCCAGTGGTCCTATGCCGACTCCAGGGACGGCTTTGAGAACAGCCGGATCATTCGCCTAAGCACGCTGGACGGCGCATGGTCGCGGTCGCAACTGGCAAGGACGGCCCTGCTGGACGCCGGTCCGCAGCCGTCTCCCATCGGCGTGACCTATGCCGGAAACCAGTATTGGCACGAACGCGGCGCGGCGGCGGACGGATCGCCTTTAGAGACTGAGCTTGTTTCTGGCGGCCTCTACCTCGACCCCGGCGAGCGCCACATGCTCATTCGAGAATGGAGACCGGATTTCAAGAACCAGACCGGCACCGTGTTCATGACGATCTGGGCTCGGAACTACCCGCAAGGCGAAGACACAGAATACGGGCCTTTCGCCGCTCCTGTTGGAACGGAAAAAGTAGACATGCTCGTTCCGGGGCTGCTGTTCCGTTTTGCGCTCTCAACCGACTCCAGTCCGTCCGAATGGCGGCTTGGGAAGCTCGTCTTTGATGTCGCCCCTACCGGACGGCGTTAGGGAAATCCTGGAGCCGGCCTTGCGCCGGGCTGGCGAAGGAAGCTGGGAAGAAGTCGAGCGGCGGGTGCTGGAGCGCACAGCACAGCTATGGCTTGGAGAGGGCTGCGCGGTCGTCACCGAACTCGATCCCGACCGCATTCACGGATGGCTAGCGGGCGGATCGCTGCCCGGCATCGTGAAGCTGGTCCCGCGCATCGAAGAGACAGCGGCCTTTTGGGGTTGCAAGAGGGCGACGCTACACGGTCGCAAAGGATGGCTGAGGGTGTTCGAACCGCTTGGTTACGCCATGAACGGTGAAGTGCTGGAGAAGCGCCTTGTTTAGCAAAAACAAAAGCAAGCAGACCACGAACGAGACGCAAACCACGTCCGGAACTTCGACGACGACGCCGAACGTCCCGACGTTCCTGCAACAGCCGTGGGAGCAATACGCGGGCGGCGTGAGCAACCTGATGAACTCGGGCCAGCCGCTCGTATCGGGTGCCTCGCCGTTGCAGCAGCAGGCTTATTCGGCGGCGATGGGGCTTACTCCCCAGACCACTCCTGCTCTCAAATCCTACGATCAGCCGATGGTGAACGGCGGACCGGGGGATGGCTACACGGCTCCGGCTGCATCGACTGCGTCGTCGGGCCAACCGAACAACTTCAACCTGGCGACCATGCTTGGCCTTGGCGCGGGTCTTGGCGGCGCGAACGTGACCGGCCCCGCCGCGTCGGCCTCGGCAAGCGTCTTCTCCCGCGAGGCGCTCAATGAGCGCATGAACCCCTACACGGAACAGGTGGTCGATACGTCCCTGGCGGATTACGACGTTGGCGCTGGCCGGGCCACCTCGCGCGCGGCGTTGGAGGCGTCGAAGTCCGGCGGCCTGTTCAACTCGAACAATGCGATCCGCGACGCGATCCTGTCCGGCGAGCTGACAAGGGGCAGGGCGTCCACGTCGGCGGGGATCCGAGACCAAGGCTTCCGCACGGCGGCGGATATTCTCGGCAGGGACAACGACCGCTCTACTCAGGCTTCTATCGCCAACGCTCAGGCCGAAAACCAGATGCGGATGTTCAACGCATCGCAGCAGGACAATGCCCTGAACCGCGCCCTGTCAGCGGCGGGTCTAATCTCCAATATCGGCTCGGCTCAAGGCGCTGACACGCGGGCGAATATCGGTCTGCAAGCTGATCTCGGCGCTCAACAGCGTGACATCGCGAACCAGACCTCGCCCGTCTCTCAGCAAGCCCTGATCGCCCAGCTTCTCGGTTATGTGCCGGACTACTTCGTCGGACAGACGGAGAGCCGCAATGCGACGGGTAACTCGTCTGGCACCTCGACGGGATCTGGAAGCGGGTTTGGGTTCAATCTCTCTGATTTCTGGGGCAGCAACAATCGAGGCCGCCAATGAGCATGTTCGCCGGTTACGCTCAACAAGCCGCCGCCTTGCCGACGCGGCCTCGGGGTCTGTTCGGCGGGCGTCCCTCGATCAGCATGGGCGACGTGGCCAACTTCATCGTTGGCGGACCGCGTTACGTTGGCGAGGTGCGCGACCGGGAGCGTCAGGCTGCCCGCGCTCAAACCGAACAGCAGTGGCGTCGTGCTCGCGCGGGATCGCTGTTCCAAGGCGATCCGTTGGCCCAAGACCTCTATGCCAGCGGCAACGAGGAGTTTCTGAACTCGCTAGGCGGGCGCTATCGGGACGAGGTGCTGGCGCAAGGCTCCGTGCGGTCGCGCGGAACGGCTGGCGGCGCGGAAAATGTCGCCGCCGCCCCGGTCATCACCCGGTTTGACGACCGCTACGGGGCATACGACCCGCTCAGCGGCTCGACCACATTCAGCCAGCCGCGCGGGATGACCGAGGCGGAGATTACGACGCGCGAACTTGGTCTCGGCAACCTTGACGTTGCGCGCCAAGACGCGGCGACGCGGCGCATCACGGCAGAGCGCCCGCAGATTGCCACCGCTGGTGCCGGTGTCGAAGTCTACGGCGTTGGCGCAGACGGCCAAACTTCACAGTTGGCGGCGAATACCCAGGCCCGCCCCATGTCGGACGCGGATCAAACGGCTATCGGCAACGCCGAGGTTCAGATCGAAGCCCTCAACACCTCGCTTACCCGCGCGCAAGAGATTTCGCGTCAGATTCAAGCGGGAGAACTGAACCTCGGCCTTGTCGAAAACCTTGTGTCGGGCGGTCGGAACCTTTTGGGGGTGTCAGACCAGAACTCTCTCAACTACGACGCGCTTTTGAACTGGGCAAAGGACGCGCGAAACGCGGTTCTGCAATCTAATACAGGCGTCCAAACTGACCAAGACGCCATCCGTGAACTAGACACCATTCTTTCCGGCACGCGAGATGAGCGCATCGTTGCCGCCGCCTTGCAGCGGTTTCAAGAGGCCCGCCGCGCCACTCGCGACGTGTTCCAGCGCGACATTGAGCGCCGCTTGGGCCAAGGCCAGCCGCAAGCCAGCCCGCAACAACAAGGCGGTCAGGTCTCTCGAGAGGCGGCTATTGCCGAACTGCGCCGGAGGGGCCTGCTTTGACCGACCCGTCGCAACTGTCGGACGCCGAACTGTTCGCCATCGCGGGCATTCAGCCGCGTCAGGCCGCCCAGCCCGCGCCGCGCTCAACGTCTTCGGCCCCGCGTGGCATCCGCAACAACAACCCTGGCAACATCGAGGACGGCGCGTTCGCCCGCTCGCTGCCGGGCTATGCGGGGTCGGACGGGCGGTTTGCGCGTTTTGACAGCCCGGATGCGGGAAACGCCGCCAAGGCCCAACTGCTCGGTTCGTATATCCGGCGCGGCTTTGATACGCCGCTGGAGATCATCAATCGTTGGGCACCGCCTTCGGACAATAACCCGACGCAGGCATACGCCGCTTACGTGGCCCAGCGGGTCGGCATCAGGCCGGATCAGCAGGTGACGCCAGAGCAAATCCCCTTGCTGGCGCAGGCCATTGCCGAGTTTGAGAACGGTCAGACCGTCTCGCAGTCCAGCCCGGCCGCCCAAGCGCCTGCCGACGTGTCGCAAATGAGCGACGAGGAACTGCTCGCTCTGGCTGGCGAAACCGCCCCGGCTCCGCGCCAGCAGACGTTCCGTGGTCGCCCGGTCGAGATCACCGTTTCCGACCCCATCCAGACCGATCAGGCGGGGGCCTTCGACCTGACCAACCCAACGGCCAGCATGGATATCCGGTCACTCGGGCGTGGTGATCGCGTGGTGCTTCAGGACGGCACGACGCGCACCCTGCTGGGCCGCCCCTACAATGACAATCCTCGCCAAGGCGAAGAACAGGTCGGGGGCTTCAATCTTCGCCCGCCTAACACGCTAGACGCCACGGGCGCTTACACGTCGGGGGCGATGGAGCAGATCCCGTTTGCCGATGAAGCGGCGGTCGGTCTGTCCGCCATGCTGAACGGGCAGGATTATTCGACGGCTCGCGACAACTATATGGCCGACGTGGCGCGGCTGAATGAGTCGCAGCGCGGCCAACGGGTCGCAGGTGGCGTGACGGGTTTCGGCTTGGGTCTTGCTGCACCGGGGGGCTCGTGGGTCGCCAATGGCCCTGCTGCCGTCTATCGCGCCACGCGGGCCGGTGCATTGGGTGCGGGCTACGGCGCGCTTTACGGTGCCGGAGCGGCGGATGGCGGACTGCAAGAACGCCTTCGAGGTGGTGCTATTGGCGCGGGGACGGGCCTGATCGCGGGCTCGGCGCTGCAGGGCGCGGGCGATCAACTTTCTCGCGTCGCATCCCGCGCTCAACCGTCCGCTCCACGCCGCCTCTCTCGACTAGGCGTTGACCTGACGCCGGGTCAGGCGCTGTCTGACATTCCTGTTCTTGGGCCGACCGTCAAATATCTGGAGGACATCGGCGCGGGCTTTAATCCGCTGATGAACGGCGTCTCGCGACAGCAGAACGAGCAAGTCATCCGGGCGGCGGGTAACGAGGCACTTGGTGCCATCGGGGAAAGCCTGTCTAATGATGCCCGTACCGGGTTTCAGGTGTTCCAGCAGACTACTCAGCGGCTCAGCGATGCCTATGATGAGGTCTTGGCGAGAACGTCCGCACAGGCTGACGGGACGCTAACGCAAGACCTTGGCGATATGCTGAACCGCGCCTCGCAGACGCTAGATGATAGCCGCCTCGGCAGGCTGAACCGTATCTTGAACGACTACGTTGTGGATCGGTTCGCGCAAAACGGCTCTCTCAGCGGCGAGCAGTTCAAGCGGATTGAAACGACGCTTCGCCAGCAGTCGGAGCGCGCAAACCGACCCAATGCCACTCTCGAAGATCAAGATCTTGGGGAGTTTTTAGACGAGGCTCGCGACATCGTTCGCAACCTCATTGCTCGCCAGAACCCTGCTCAGGCTGAGCGCATTCAGGCCATCAACCGGGGCTGGGCGGTGTCTAGCCGCATCCGCCGCGCCGTCTCTGGGTCGGCACAAATGGCGCGAGACGGAACGCCGACGCCCGGAGAGCTGACGCAGACTGTCAGGCAGATGTCGTCTGAGTCGCAGATCGGCAACCAGAGCGCCCTTTTGCAGCAGCTCGCAAGTGATGCGCGGTCTGTTCTGCCGTCAACCATCGGCGACACCGGCTCAGGTCAACGGGCTGTTTTGGGCGGCTTGGCAACCTTGGGAACAGCGGGTGCTACCGCAGTTAATCCGGCGCTCGGTCTCGGCATCCTCGGGGGCGCAGCGGTCTATTCCAAGCCAGGGATTGGGCTGTTCAATGCAGCCTATCGCCTGACCGATCGTCCAGGCGCAACGGCGGAAATGCTGTCGCGGCTCGCTCTCGCCGCAAGGCAAAATCCAGCTCTTGTTCCAGTTTACGAGCGCGCTCTTCTGCAGAGTCAGCTCGGCGAAGGGCTGCAATCACGACAACAGCGGCAAGGACCAAGAGGCTTGTTTGGAGCCACACGCCCCCAAACGGCGCAGCCACAATAGCGGCGAGAACACCAAGCCGAAGGAACCACTTGGTTCCGGCCTCATCGGTCAACTGCATCCCCCACACCTACCACATCGCTCCCGTATCCGAAAGGCGGCCCCATGCTATCCCAACTCGACCCGGATCGCCTCCGGATCGCCCTCGCTGCCTTGGCAGGGGCCGTGGTCTACGGGGTGTTCACCCTGACCACGAAGCTGCTGACCGGGAACGCGGTGTCTCGGCAGGACATGATCCTGGCATTGCTCAACGTGGCCGCTGCGGCCCTCTGTGGCGTTCTGACAGCCGTGGTGGTTGCGCCGGCCGTCGCAGGGCTGATCCCGTGGGTCTCGCTCCGTGACCTTCCGACCATCGGCTTCCTGATCGGGGCCCTGACGTGGGAGGTGCTGCCCTTCGCCCTCCAGGGCGTCAGGAACCGCGCCCGGCGCGAGGCCCTGAACCAGAGGGGGCCGCAGTGACCGGACTGATCGCCTTCGCCGCGGCCTGTGTCGCCGCCGTCTTCCTCGCGCTCCGCGCCGAGATGCTGAAACCCAAGATGGCCTCATGGCCCGATAGCCCAATGTGCGTCCGGCTGGCGACCTTCGCCCTCTCTGCGGTTCTGGGGGCCTATGCCGTCGCCATCGTAGACGGATACGCCCCGACAAGCGGTGAGGCCGCGATCCTGTCTGCGCTGGCCTCCTACGCCTTCCTGCTGTGGCTGAACCTGTTCCGGCAGGTGCGCTTCCCGGCGCTTCCCGAATAACCCGACTTTTCCTGACCTAGAAGGAGCCCCACCCATGGCCCAAGGCACGGCTAACCTCAACCGCAACCAAGCCGTTGAGTTCATCCCCGGCACCGGCCCGAATGGCGAAACCCAGATCGCCGTTCCGCTGATCACCAGCCCGTCGCAGCGTGTCAGCGCGACCGTGACGCGCCCGGCCGACACCACGGCCTATGCGTCGGGTGATCTGGTGGCGAACTCGACCACGGCGGGCTCTGTGACACCGATGCAGTTCACGGTGGCCCTGTGGGCTGGCGGCACCGGCATGATCCGTCGCGCCCGCATTCGCAAGACCGGAACGTCGATCACCAACGCCTCGTTCCGCCTGCATCTCTACAACGCCAGCCCGACCCCGGCCAACGGGGACAACGGCGCGTTCTCGACCAACCAGGCGGCGAACTACGTCGGCGCGCTGGACGTGACGATGGGTCAGGCTTTCACCGATGGCGCGTCTGGCAGCGGCGTCCCGCTGGTCGGCTCTGAGATCAACTTTGACCTGCCCTCGGGGACGGTTCTGTTTGGCCTGCTGGAAGCGCGCGGGGCCTACACCCCGGCCTCGGGTGAAGTCTTCACCGTTGAGCTGGAAGTGCTGAACTGATGTGGGCAAAGCGTATTGCTACCCTCTCACAGGGTGTATGGACGCCGTCGATTATCGTCAGCTCCACGGCCCTGTGGCTTGATGCGGCAGACACCTCGACGATCACGCATTCGAGCGGCGCGGTGTCTGCATGGCGCAACAAGGGCGTGGACGGCAGTAGCTGGAACCAGGCCACCGGAACGGCGCAGCCCACTTACTCCGCGACAGGCTTTGACGGAGCCCGACCCGCCATCACGTCGGATGGAACTAGCGACTTCCTGCAAGGCACTCTTGCCGCCGTCGCCCAGCCGATGAGCGTGTTCATGGTCCTGTCGAACTATACAGGCGGCGTGACCGACGCGAACCTGTATCGCGGCGCGACGGACCCCAGCGGGCCTGTCGGCTATCGGGAGAGCGGTGGCACTGTGTGGTCAATGTTCGGCGGTGCGGTCCTGTCGGGCGCTGGTCCCTATACCGCTGGAGCTGGCATTCGCGAAGACTTCTACAACGGCGCAAGTTCCGCCTTGCGCCGTGACGGCGGAGCCGCCGCGCTGACGGGCGATGCGGGCACTGTTGGCATTCCGGCCGGAGCGTTCAACGTCATGCTGGGAGCAACGGCCACAGGGCGTTTCGCCGCCCTGCGCCTTGGCGAAATGCTGATCGTGCGGTCGCCGTCAACCGACACCCGCGACCGCATTACCGGCTACCTGGCGTGGAAGTGGGGTCTGCAGGGCAATCTCCCCGCCGGCCACCCGTTCAGGAACGCGCCGCCTCGGGTCTAGGTTCTGGGCCATCATCCAGAGCAGGGTCGCAATCGCCACGGCCAGACAGGCCAGACCGAGCAGCCCGCAGGCCACCATCAAGCGGACGCGCCATCGCGGGCGCGGCACCGGATACTTGCGGGTCAGATCCTCAATGCGTGCCATCGTCTCTTAGCGCCGCGTCCACGATCCGCCGGATCAGTTCAGCCGCCGGGATGCCGGCGTCTCGCGCGGCCTCATCCACGCGCCGCCACCACGACTCGGACGCCTTGAGCTTGCGCGCCCGCGTGTCCTCGTCCGGATTGAGCTTGGGTCTCCCCGCCATGCGGCACCGATAGCGCGAGATCGGGAGAACGCATAACGGGCCTCCCTTATCTGGATTTCGGACCTCCGCAATGTTATGGAGGCACGAAATGGACCGCTCTCGCCGCCTCACCATCCTGATCCTGACCGCCGTGCTGATCGTTCTGGCGGTGCTGATCGTCTGGACGCATGACGCCAAGGCCCAGCCCGCCGAGCTGGTCCGCGTCAACGACGAGGTGAACCGCTCCATCCGGTATCGGTCGGATCTGGACCAATACGGTGTCGTGGATTGGTGGGTCGTCAATCCGCCCTCGGGCGAAGGCGACTGCGAAGACTACGCCCTGACCAAGCGCCAACGCCTCGGCAGGGGCGAGCTCGTCATCGTTGGCTACCGCCGTCAGGTTCACGCCGTCCTGATCGTTGACGGCTGGGTTCTGGACAACATCGAACGCCGCGTCGTGCCACTGGCCACCGCCCGCCGATACTACACCGGCCTCTAGACCTCCCCACAACCCGGAGCCTGCCCATGACGCGCGCCGCCATGTTCGCTGCCGTGCGCCCTTTCGCGCCCGGTGGCCGGTTTACTCCCGAGATGGTCAAGGCCGGTGACGCCTTCGCCGATGCGCTCGGACTGCCGAGGGAGGAGGGGCGGGTTGATCGCAAGCTGGCGGTTCCGGCCCGGTTCTTCGATGTCGTCCGCAAGTCCTTCGGCCCCCTGACCCAGCCCCAAGTGGACGGGTTCACGGTCCTGCTGGATGCAATGAAGGCGTGGCCGGTGTCGTGGGTGGCCTATGGTCTGGCGACCGCATGGCACGAGACGGCCCGGACGATGCAGCCGATCCTTGAGCACGGCGGCCCGGCTTACTTCCGGCGCATGTATGACATCGAGGGGGCTCGCCCGCACAAGGCCCGGGAGCTTGGCAACCTGACGCCGGGCGACGGCGCTCGCTATGCCGGCCGGGGCTACGTCCAGCTCACCGGCAAGATCAACTACGCCCGCTACGGCCTCGCCGACCGTCCAGACGATGCGATGAAGCCCGAGATTGCGGCCCACGTCATGGTCGATGGCATGGAAAAGGGCGTCTTCACCGGCAAGAAGAACGCGGACTATCTGCCCGGCAACTATGTCGCGGCTCGCCGGATCATCAACGGCACCGACAAAGCCGAGGCCATCGCCGGGTATGCGCGTTCGTTTGAGGCTGCGCTGACCGCTGGCGACTGGTCGTGACCAACAAGCTCGCCCTCTACGCCGCCGCCATCGTGTTCGCCGTGGCGGTGTTCGTCATCCTGCGGAGACTGTGCCGATGATCGCCGCCGCCCTGACCTTCCTCCGCGCCGTCCCTGGAATGCTCTCGCCCCGCGCTTGGCTGGCGGTCGGTATCCTGATCCTGTTCCTCGGCTTCGGCGCATATTGCGCCCAGAAGACCGCACAGGGCGAAAGAGACCGTCAGGCGGCCCAGACAGCCCGGATCGAAAGGAAGGCCTCCACGGGCCGGGAAACCGCCTCTGCGGAGCGCCTGAACGACCAAGCCTCCCTCACCCAGCAACGAAAGGCCAACGACGATGCGCTCGACCCTCTCCCGGATGCGGTTCCCTCTGATCGCCGTCGCGCTCGCCACTGTCTCCGCTTGCAACGGGACGGCTTCGACACAAGCCGTTTTCCCGAGTGCGTCGGACCTGACCGTCAAGCCCCGGCCGGTCGCTGATCCTGCGGGCCTGACCTCGGAAGCGGCTCTAGACCGCTATGAGACCGATTTGTTTTTATGGGGGGAGGAAGGTTGGCTCGCGGTCGGCCGCCTTTGCCGGTTCTTCGATGATCTGGGCCAGCCGGAGCTTACCTGCCCGCCGCCGCCCAAGCGACCCGACCCGGGCTAGAGCGCAGCAAGCATACCGCCTTCGGTGGGCCCCCCGTCCAAGAGCCTCCCAACAGGGAAGCCGCCCGCCCCTCGCGCCCCCGTTGCCCAACCGGCGACGGGGGCGTCGTCATATCAGCCGCACAGGTGATTGATGCCCGCAGCCCGACTTAGCCGTGAAGCGGCAGCCGAGGCCATCGCCCGCGTCGAAGAACAGCTTCGCGCCGGTTTCCGACCCCCGGGGGTCTGTGGTTCCGGGCCGGGTGCCGTCCGGTCTGCGGCGACTAAGGCCACCAAGGACGGGCTCGTTCGGTCGCCCGGCGCTTTCGAGTCCCGCATTCGCATCGCCCGCGAGACATTGGACCTCGAGCCCGACTGGACGCTCTACAATCCGCCGACCGACACCGAGGCCCGGACGCCCCTACGGCTCGCGCCAGTCGCCGAGACGCGCCGCTACCTCCTGACCTCCGCCCAAGACGACACCGACGTCCACAAGCCGTTCTGGACCAACCTGCAGGCCTATGCCCGAGCGATCGGCGCAGAGGTCATCGTGGGTGGTTTCACCTATCAGAAGGGTCTTTTCGAGGACCACGCCACCCGCACGGCCGCGTTTCGTCCCGAGGTCCACCCCTACCTTCGCCACGACAACGTCGAGCTCGGACCCGTGGTATTCTTCGCCAAGATGAACATCCTGCCGACCGCGGTGAAGCCCCTGACCGGGCTGGAGACCATGGCGCGGGGCAAGTTCGGCGTCTTCCCCCACGCGAAGATCCAGCTTTCCTCCGTCCCCTCCACGGTCACCGGCTACGGCTTCGCCCACCAGATGACGACGGGGGCGTGTACGGTCGCCAACTACATCGAGAAGAAAGCGGGCCAGGTCGCCGAGTTCCACCATCAAATCGGGGCCACTCTCGTCGAGATCGACGGCGACGGGGACGTCTTCTGCCGGCAGATCGCCGCGACCGACGACGGCTCATTCCAGGACCTTGACGTGCTGGTTCGGGATCAGCGGGTCACGTCAGGCCACCGGGCCGATACCATCACCCACGGCGACATTCACCGGGAAAAGCTGGACCCGGTCAACGCCATGGCCGTCTGGGGCATCGACCTTGAGGAGGGCCGCGTCGTCACCGACCAGAACATGGTCGACATACTCCGGCCTCGGCACCAAATCCTCCACGACCTTCTGGACTTCCAGGGCCGAAACCATCACCGCAAGGGCGACCATCACTTCAAGTTCCGGATGCTCAATGCCGGAACAGACCGGGTCGAAGACGAGGTCAGGGCCTGCGCCACGTTCGTCAGGCTGTCGGAGCGGCCGTGGTGCACGACCGTCGTCGCGCCGGCCAACCACAACGACGCGCTTGAGCGGTGGCTTCGGGAGGCCGACGCCCGCGAAGACCCGGTCAACGCCCTGTTCTGGTTCAAGGCCAACACGGCGATCTACGAGGCGATCCAGCGAGGCGACGAGGGCTTCGACGTCTTCCAGTGGGCCTTGGCCCAAGCCGACGACAGGGCGATGGAGGACATTGTCTTTCCGCCCCGTGGCGGCTCGTACATCGTCTGCCAGGCGTCAGGCGGCATCGAGTGCGCGATCCACGGCGACCAGGGCGTCAACGGAGCCCGGGGAACGCCGAACAACCTCCTCCGCGTCGCCACCCGCATGAACACCGGCCACACCCACTCCCCCGGCATTCTGGACGGCATCTACACCGCAGGCCTGCTCGGGAAGATGGACCAGGGCTACAACAACACCGGGCTCGGATCGTGGTCGCATACGCAGATCGTGGTCTACCCGTCCGGCAAGCGGTCGCTCGTGACGCTGATCAAGGGGAAGTGGCGGGCACCGCCGCCGACGCTCACATGACGGCCAGAGGCATCATCCGAGACTAGAACAGCCCCTCGTCCCCTCACCGGGGCGGGGGGCTTTCTGGCGTTTTGGGGCCTCTCTGGTTCCGTTGGGCTATAGCGCCACTAGGGTGAGCCGTGCTAAACCCTTGTAGGGTATGGTGGATGCGACAGGGATTGAACCTGTGACCCCCTCGGTGTGAACGAG
>VYKZ01000283.1_pt1 | contig 14012 bp, 10 predicted proteins | sample 5114421 | NCBI WGS metagenome assembly VYKZ01 (sample SAMN12291788, study PRJNA351875) | freshwater metagenome | isolation source: freshwater lake | place: USA: Michigan, Gull Lake | collected 2013-08-08 | reverse complement strand
AATAAACGCTTGGGGAGAGAATACCTCTACTTTTTCAGAAGCAATTCTGTCTTTCGCAAGTAATCTCTGTGAACCAAGAATCCCCGTCTCTTTAGAGCGGGGAGTGTCAAAATGGTTAAATCTAGGTTGTGCAGACAGAGCGCCATGAAACACACATTATCCGTATTAGTTGAAGATGAAGCGGGAGTCTTAACCCGTATTGCTGGATTATTCGCCCGTCGCGGCTTTAATATTGAAAGTCTGGCCGTGGGTCCTGCCGAACAGCTGGGAGTTTCTCGGATTACGATGGTAGTACCAGGAGACGAGGACAGCATCGAACAGTTAACCAAACAACTTTACAAATTAATTAACGTCCTCAAGGTGCAGGATATCACCCAAACCCCCTGTGTGGAAAGGGAATTAATGCTGATTAAAGTTAATGCTACCGCCGAGCGCCGGGCGGAAGTGATCGAATTAGCGCAGGTATTCCGGGCGCGGATTGTGGATATTTCCGAGGAAACCCTGACCATCGAAGTGGTGGGGGATCCGGGTAAAATGGTGGCGATTATGCAGATGCTGAATAAATTTGGCGTTCGCGAGGTGGCCCGTACCGGTAAAATTGCTCTGATTCGCGAGTCGGGAGTCAATACGGAATACCTCAAAGCTTTAGAGGCTAAAATGTCAATTTAGGGATAGTGGCTATGAATTGGGAATTGGGGTTTTAGGGTGTTAAGGTGTTGGGGTTTTAGGGTTTTAGGATGTTAGGGTTTTAGTTGAAATTCCCCATTTCACCATCCCCCATTCCCCATCCCCCATCCCCCATCCCCCATCCCCCATCCCCTGATAAAAACTATGTCTAACCAGTCGCCGAAAACCCAAATTAGTCAACTTGTCACCGTTGCCGTGCAGAAATTGCAAGGAAAGGTGAATTTTCAGGCGGTAAATCTCAAAAAAGGGGCGAGGGTTCCCGAATTACGCCTGAAAAACGAGAATGGCAGCGGGGAAAGCAAATATCCCCTTATCGGCGATCGCTATTTGTTGGGTCGTAGTTCCAGTTCCTGTGATATTACTATCCGTAACACTGTGGTGAGTCAGATTCATTGTTCCCTGCAGCGTGACCCAAAAAATCCCCATAATTTCCTGCTCACAGATGAAAACTCCACTAACGGGGTTTATATGGGTAAACGTCGTCTGAAAAGCGTTTCCCTGCGTCATGGTGATACCTTTACCCTGGCCCCCCCAGACTTAGCCAATTGTGTCACCATCTCCTATTACTGTCCCCCTCCCCTGTGGGCGCGACTTTTGCGCTATGGTTTCTATGGTGCGGGTGGTATTTTCGGTTTATTAGTTTTAGCGATTATCTGGGAAAGTCGCAGAGTGAATGTTTATCCACTCCCTTCTGGGGTGAGCGGTCCGGTGGTGGTTTACCCTAGGGATGGTCAAACTTCCCTCAATCCCATGGGACAGGAAACTCACCGAGAATTAGATAATCTGGGCGATTTTTCTCCCTATTTGACCAAGGCGGTTGTCGCTTCCGAAGATAGTCGTTTTTACTGGCATTTTGGCGTTGATCCTTTGGGGATTGTCCGGGCAATTAAGATTAATTGGCAAGGTCGGGGCCGTCAAGGGGCCAGTACCCTGACTCAACAGTTAGCGCGTAGTTTATTCCCCGAAGTCGGTCGCCAAAATACTGCCGATCGCAAACTCCGGGAGGCTGTGGTCGCTTTACAATTAGAAGCGGTCTATAGTAAGGATACAATTCTCAAAACCTATCTCAATCGAGTTTATCTCGGTCTGGCCGGTTACGGTTTTGAAGATGCGGCCCGCTTTTATTTCGATAAATCCGCTAGAGATTTAGATATCTCCGAGGCTGCTACTCTTGTGGCTATGTTACCCGCCCCGAATCGATTTAATCCCATTCAAGATTACGACACTTCTGTAAAAAATCGCAATCTTGTCATCGATCGCATGGCCGAATTAAGGATGATTTCCCCAGAAGCGGCGGCCAGCGCCCGCAGATCCCGCATTGAAATCAGTCCCCAAGCCAAAAAATCCCTATCTAGTACGATTGCACCATATTTTTATAGTTACGTTTTCGAGGAATTACAGGAGCTTTTAGGGGAAGAAGTGGCTAAAGAGGGCAATTTTATCGTTGAAACCAGTTTAGACCGCCGAATGCAAGCGATCGCAGAAAAAAGCTTAAAAAATAATGTCCTAAAGCAAGGACCCCGCTATCGATACTCCCAAGGGGCTTTAGTTACCCTAAACAGTCAAACCGGGGAAATTCTCGCTTTAGTCGGGGGAGTTGATTATCAAAAAAGCCAATTTAACCGCGCTATCCAAGCTAAACGTCAACCCGGTTCCACTTTTAAGGTATTTGCTTATGCTGCCGCCCTAGAAAAGGGAACATCGCCCTATAAAACCTATACCTGCGCGGGACTCTCTTGGCAAGGACAAGCCTATTCTCCCTGTGAACGTAGTAGCGGGGGGGTCAATATGTTTCAAGGTTTAGCGCGATCGGAAAATAGTGTCGCCCTTCGCATTGCTCGCGAGGCAGGATTAAGTAATGTGGTCAATGTGGCGGAACGTTTGGGGGTCAAATCACCTTTAAATCCTGTACCAGGGCTAATTTTAGGACAAAGCGAGGTAAATGTCTTGGAAATGACTGGCGCTTATGCGGTTTTTGACCATGGCGGGCGCTGGAATCGTCCCCACGCCATTAAACGCATTCTCGACGCTTCCGACTGTAAAAATGTGGAGGATTTGAGTACTTGTCGGGTTATTTATGACTATGGCGACGATAGCGATAGAAATCAGCAGGTAATCTCAGCTAAAACCGCCGAGACGATGAATAGCCTATTGCGGGGGGTGATAACTAATGGTACAGGAGGCGCTGCCAGTATTGGCATGGGAGAAGCGGGTAAAACGGGAACTACGAATAATTATGTGCCACTGGGTGACAGGCATTTGGTTAGGTAATGATAATAATTCTCCCACTGCGGGCAGCAGTCAACAGGCAGCCAAGTTATGGGGCGATTATCACCGTCAGTTAATCACTACACCAAACTAATCCCAATAGGACTAAGCTACTGTTCCCGTTGCCTATTCCAGAGTTCCCTAAAACCAGAGACTTCGTACCTCACTATTAAGATAACTGCTTTAAAGTAATAAGGGTGTCCTAGCCCTAGCTAACACACCCGCAGAGACTATTTCTGGTGGCTTGATTTTACCCCAAAAACCCACCACTGCCCAACCCAGCGCAGGGGAGGGACAGGGATAGATTAGACAATGACAATCTGATTATTGGTGATAGCTGGCGCTGGCGTACCAGTAAGGGTTGCGATTCCGAGCAGACCACCAGTAGCGGCAAGGTTTGAGTCATACTGTAAAAGGCCAGTACCAGGATTGTAGATAAATCTGGCAATGTTATTTTCGAATGGTGCTAATTGGTTAGAAGCCAAAGTACCGAGAGGCAATCCACCGAATTGAGCGCTTGTAAATGCCAGAAGATCACCGTCAGCGATGGTAAAATCGGTGATGGTGTCAACGCCCTGATTGTTAGCAGTGTAAGCAAAACGGTCAGCACCAGCGCCGCCGGTTAGGCTATCGGTTCCCCCAGCACCGATTAGGGTATCGGTTCCATCGCCACCGATTAGGGTATCGTTTCCCAGACCACCATTTAGGCTATCGGTTCCATTGCCACCGATTAGGCTATCGGTTCCCGAGACACCATTTAGGGTATCGTTTCCATCGCCACCGATTAGGGTATCGTCACCATTGCCACCATTTAGGCTATCGTGTCCATTGCCACCATCCAGGCCATCTTGTTCATTGCCACCATTTAGGGTATCGTTGAACGCACTGCCTGTAATGAAATAGTGATCCATGGTGGTGAGTGGTGCGATCGTAGTTTCACCATCTAGGGGCATAGGGTCGATATTTATTGGTGTCGTACCTGCGGCTTTCGTGTACGAAGGACCGTTACCGTTGGGGTTGATTTTTAGTTGATGAGTGCCGCCAACCGTAGATCTAACAAAGGTATTGGTAGCTGCTGCCAGGGACAAGTTCTTAGAAAAGCCTGTATTGTACCCGGAAAGGGTTGAGTCAACAGCACCAGTCGTTCCGTTGAATAATCTCCAAACCGTAGTGCCGTCACCGAAAACGCCAATGGAAGTGAGATTATATGTACCAGTGGCTGTTGTCGACAGAGAAATAGGAGTATTAGCATTGCTGTCCAAGAACTGGGCAACTGTGTCATAGGCATTAACTGAGAAATTAACGCCCATGATGGAGTCAGCAAAAGATATAGTGACAGTGATAGGCATAGTTTTTTCTTTGAGTGATATGTTTGAACTTGAAGAGTTTGACAGTCTTCCTCCGATCATTATATACCGAGAAAAAAAATACAACCCTGTTTTCTAGGCTTGTTTCCTGTATTATTGCTGATGGTTAAGTTTTTATCAATTCTAGGTTAACTTTTGGCTGGGTATGATATAAATCACCCCAGAAATTAAAGTTAATGCTACCGATAGCCAAAATTTGGCTGACTGTTTTGCTTTTTCCCCACCAATTAGCCCCTTTTATGTCGCTATTTCCCGTTAAATTCGGATTAATCCGCCAACCAGCGATCGCTAATTCCCGAGCAAGAATCAAAAATACTCCCCAAGCAGCAATTAAATCCATTTCAATCAGAGCTAAGAGGGGAGCGAGAACCAGCAATTTATCGACCAAAGGATCGAGAAATTTACCTAATTCGGTGATTTGATTGAATTTTCGCGCTAGATAACCATCGAGCCAATCGGTACTAGCGGCAATCAGAAAGATAATTAAACTTAACCAGCGATCGATTTCTGTGCCTCGGTGCAACCAGTATAAAATTAATGGCAGTCCCAAGAGTCGCGATAGGGTAATCGAGTTGGGTAGGTTCATTTTTCAGTGATCAGTAAACAGTAAACAGGTATAAAGATAACTAACTAATTAACTTAAAACTTACATCTGATAACTGATAACTGATAACTGATAACTGATATTTAGCTGGCTAATTTGAGATCAAAATTACTTTGTTTATTGCCTAATTGTCTGAGCCAACGATAATTATAAGCTAAAGCACCCCAGAAGGTGGGATAAACGGCATAATTAACGCCAAATTCTTGGCAAACTTCCGCTAAAATTGGGGCAATTTTAGGGTAGTGAATATGGCAAATTTGCGGAAAAAGATGATGGACTACTTGATAATTTAATCCCCCCAAATACCAATTTAAAAAGACATTTTTAGGGGCAAAATCTACGGTAGTTCGCACTTGAAAGATTGCCCATTCGTCTTCGATTTGGTTAGCCGCCGAGGGTTGAATAAATTCGGCGGGTTCCAAAACATGAGCTAACATAAATACATGACAGGCAAGCACTCCATAGGTCATAAAAGCAATTAGAAAACCGATCGCTATTTCTAGGGGACTATAACCAACTAAGAGAGGAATGCCAATAAACCAGAAGAGATAAACAAATTTTCCGCTCAATAAAACGAATAGATCGATCGGTTTAGGATTGGGAATTTTAATCTCGCCAAAACGATGACCAAAGAGAATAGAGCGCACATCGGAGAATGACCAATAGATAGGAATTATAGCGTAGAGAATCGGGATAAATAAATGTTGATAACGATGATACCATTTATGCTCGGCATGGGGAGTCATTCGCACGATACCATCGCCGTGAATTTCCACATCGTACCCTAAAACATTGGTGTAGGTATGATGGAGATAATTATGACGAAAACGCCAGAGATAACTGGAAGTACCGATGATATAATCGTAGCTCATGCCAAGGAGAGAATTAACCCATTTTTTACTAGAATAGCCGCCATGGTTAGCATCATGACCAATGCTAAAACCGATTCCTGCTAATCCTCCTCCTAAAACCATGCAACCGATAATTTTCAGCCACCAGATATCTGGACCAAAAAGCGCAAATAGCCAAGCGGCAATTACCCAAGTTAAAATCGTGATCGTCTTCAGGTACATGGCAAAATTATCTCTGGTGGGGATGCCGTTTTCGGTAAAATAAGCATCAACCCGTTTATTCAATTCCTTTCTAAAACCCTGATTTTCGGTAAAAGTTACTCGCATTCCTAATTTTTGTCCTAGAAGTTGATATGACGGCTATTTGTGGCAGCTCAGAGTTAATTTATGAGTCTTTTACTGGTTTGCTAAGGCTGTCTCACTATAACTAATAATTTCTCATCAGTCCCTGATCTATTGTCAGAGAAAGAGGTGCGCTTGGCAAGGGAATCGCTCAATTTATTGGCTACTCTTGCAGAAAATCCTCGGTTTTTACCTAATCAGATATCAGATACCTGTAGCCGGTGATAGAAATGAGCGTTAGGTACTTTTATACTACTATTAAAGCCATTGAAGGCGATCGAGTTTTCTGGTGCGAAGTGCCACAATTAAGAAAATCGATCGATGCGATCGCTGGAAGCGTGGCCAATGATGAAGCGGTGTATTTTGCTCTGTGGCAATGGTTACAGAATGATCCTAATAACCAATTAGTCAAGTCCCATTGGATGGTTTTTTTACAATATCGCTCCTCTATAGTAACTCAAAGGGTCTATCAAAATGTTGGCCATCGGATCGATGCTGATTATGAAACCCTATTCTACTATTTGCTGAATTTGCTTGCCACGGCAATTATCAATAATCCTAGCAATTTTTACGGTAATTTTCAGGATAACAAGACCAAACCGGGATTTTTTCGCTTAATCTTAGAAAAATGGACCGATAAAAAATTAAGAAATACTCTCTATAATTTCCTGCGAGGAGAGTATAAAACTATTGGCAGGACTAATCTCGGTATCGTCAGTCTTTTTAGTGCGAATAAAATTCAAAAAATTTTACGAACATCGGGTATCTTTACCGAGAATTACCTGCTAATATTTAACTGTTTTCGAGAGGTTAAAAAAGCTTCTCTTAGATCATTGGATAAGTGGCAAGAGGAGGATTGGCAACAAGTAATCGATCGCCTACAGCAGTTACAACCGCAAGTTATTCTCACCGTGGAGGAAGTGCAAGCAAAACTCAATCAAATAGGAGAGATAATGCGTAATCATATCGATCCTCCTTACTCTAAATTTGAGCCTAATAATTATGACGATGGTAGTAATTACTTTTTGGAAAATCTCCCCAGCAAGAAGCAAAGTCAAGACTTACTACAACAGCAAGAAATCCAGGAAGATATTAAGAAGTTACTGATCACTCAAGAGGAGGAAGTTAAACAGATTGTCTATTGTTACTATCATCAAAAGATGACGCAAGCACAGATCGCTAATCGATTGGGAGTTCACTCATCTACTATTAGTCGAGAAATAACCCAATTATGTAAAAAATTTTATCAGCTACTCTGTGCAAGGGAAGGCAAAGATTGTCCTAGTTTGTTAAATGAGATTAAATTACAATCTCGGCAAAAACAAGAGATCGATGCTTATCTGGAATATTTTTGTCAGTCCTACTTAACTCAAATCTAATCTGTTAGGAGATACCATGAAAGTCAACCTCGATATTTTGCAACAAATTAACCCGAAATCCCTTTGGCTAACTTTTTCGGAAACAGAGATTAAACAAGCTCGATCGATTCTCGGTCAATACTCTAATCAAACCGCCAAAAATCAGGCTTTGATTAATTACTTGGTGCAAATATGCTTAAGCAATTGGCTAAAAGATAATCTTGATTGTTCCCTTCAACTAATACCTGAAAATCATCAGTATCTTTGGGAGTTTATTAACGGTTTTACCTGGCAAATTCAAGACAAAAAAGTTACTACTATTCCCAGTCAAACTATTGACATTGAGGGATTGACAATAGAGCAAGAATGGGTTGATATTCCCGATTTAGCGGCGGATTTTTATCTAGGGGTGCAGGTAGATTTAGCAGAAAAATTCCTCAATATCTGGGGTTTTATATCCAGAAAAGATGTTAAAAATCTCGCAGAATACGATCCAATTTACCATCAATATTATTTGGACAGTGAGCAAATTATTGATGATTTAGATATTCTTTGGCAGAGTTGTTTAGAGGGAGAGAGTGAACAAGGAAAACTGGAATCTCTAGCAAAGTTATCGCCAGCAACAGCAGAAAATTTAATTAAAAGGTTAGGTCAAGTTTCACCCTATTCTCCGAGATTAGATGTTAGTTGTCAGCAGTGGTTAGCTTTGTTGAATAATCAGCAATGGCGAGAAAAACTTTATCAGCAGCGTTTAGAGGTAATCCCCACTAAACTTAGTCAATGGTTGCAGGGAATTATTACCGAAAAATGGCAGGAAATCCTCAGCACTATCGACAATTATCGTCCAATTAATCCGGGTTTTTTGTTGGCTACTGAAAAAATCAGCAGCCGAGAATCTCCGACAGATATTCAGCGAGAAATTAGACAACTGTATGCTAGTCAAAAAGAGGTGGAATTTTCGGAACATTTAACCCCAGAGGAAGCTTTAGCAAAACTACAACATCAAACCCAAGATGAAACTATTCGCTGGCAAGCGGCCGAATATCTCTGGAATATCGATCCTCATTATCCCAATGCTGCTATCCGTAAAATGCTCGATGTGGGTAGTCAATTAATGGGACATAAAATCGCTTTAATGGTAGGAGTTTTATCAACCAGTAACCAGAGAATTGCTGTCTTAATTCGTGCCTATGCCATGGACAATTTTGCCAAGCTACCCCCCGGTTTATCTTTGCAAATTAGCGATGAAATAGGCCAATTAATCCCCAGTTTAGAGGCAATAGCAAGGGAGAAACCCTTAGATAGCTATCTGCAACTTTATTTTCTAGCTGATGCCGACGATCGCTTTAATGTTAACCTAAGTTTAGGGGATAGTAGCATTATCGAACAGTTTAGGATTTAATAGAGATAGCAGAAAATGTCAAGGGTAGAGACATGAGCAGAGTTGTGATTCTGAAAATTGGTGATGGCAGTTTTGAAACGGGATTTTCCGTCACTCTAGAAATTCGTGACAATCATCTCTTGATAGCACCTTTTACCGATGGTAAATTAGTCCCTAACCTTGACATTGCTGACGCTTTGCAAAATTATCGTCGAGCTTATTATCATTGGGTAAAAAGTCAACCCAGTTTAGGAATTACCGTTCCTCATAGTATGATCACCCATGCAGCAGTAGGTGATCCTAGAGACAACCTCAGAAAAGCCACTAAAACTTTAAAAGATAGCTTAAATGAATGGCTAAATTCCAGTTCTCTGAGTTTGATACAAAATCATATCTTGTTCCATATAGGTACTGAGTCAGAAGTAAGATTTTTTATCCAAACTACCCACTTTGATTTACAACAAATTCCCTGGGAGTGTTGGAATTTTTTACACAAATGGTTTCCCGATGTGGAAATTGCTCTTACTATCCAGATAGATCCCCCGAGAGAACGTACTTTTACTTCCGCAATTAATGTTTTAGTAATTTTGGGCAATATTGACATCGAAAACAAGCATACTTCCCTGTGTTTATCCAGTTTGCAAACGGTACTAGGAAACCAAGATAAGGTTTCTATGCAAATATTAAGTCCTGGTTCAGACCCTCCTCTTTCAACGATAAATATTCACAATGAGTTGATCAAAAATCCATGGGATATTGTAGTTTATTTAGGTCATAGTCAAACCAGTAGTGACGGTCACGATGGAGTTTTTATCATTGATAATGATACGGCTTTATCTCCCGAACATAACTTAAGAAATTCCCTAGAAATAGCTGTTAAAAAAGGCTTAAAACTTGTTATCTGTAATTCCTGCGATGGGTTAGGTATTGGTCGTCAGTTGGCTAATATCGGAGTACCCCATATTATTGTTATGAAAGAACCGATCGCCGTGCGGGTTGCTTTGAGATTTCTAGAAGTTTTTCTTCCCAATTTTCTTGGACATAAATCCCTACAAGAATCCTTAACAATCGCTCGACAAGACTTAAAATTACACGCATTTGCGGTGGATGCTGCTAGTTCTTCTTTGCTGCCTCGTTTGATAGAAAATCCTGAAGAACCACCGTTAATTTTACCTTTACCCCCTGAAAATACGGAGGAAAATCACCAAAATAATCATGAGCAAAGTTGGCCTTTACGTCTATCTAGTCGCTGGAAACAAGCTCTGTTATTTATTTTAAGTCTTCTGGTAACTTTATCAGTTTTATATTGGGGAGGAGTATTTTCCGATGATGCTAGTAAATACCCAGAAATTAGCTTAGGTGAAGAAATATTATTAAAGACAAATCGACAAGATAACAGTCTTGAACAGGGAAGACAAGCTTTTAAAAACAAAGAATATAAACAAGCAATTCAGCTTTTTAAAAAATCCCTTGATCGCTTGCCCAATAATCCAGAGATTCGCATCTATTATAATAACGCTCGTGCGGCCTATCAAGACAGAAATCCCTTAAAAATTGCCACCAGTGTTCCTCTTGGTAATAATCCAGAAATTGCTCAGGAAATTTTACGAGGTATTGCTTTATTCCAACAGGAGTTAAACGATGAACAGGCCAAAAACCACGATTTTCACTTTCTACAGGTAGTGGTCGCTAATGATAATAATAGCGCCGCAGATGCCAAAGATCGAGCCGAAAAATTTGTTAAAGATCCGTCAATTATAGCAGTGGTTGGTCATAATGCTTCTGCTGCTAGTGAAGCGGCCAAAGATATCTATGTACAAGGGAAAATTGTTGCCCTATCTCCCACCAGCTTTTCCTCGAAAATCTCCGGTAATGGCTATATATATAAAATGGTTCCCGATCTGGAAACTTTTGCCACAACCTTAAGTGAATATATCCGTCAACAAACTGACAAGCTAATTATCCAAAACCCCACTAATTTAATTTGTTACGACAATCGCTCTGGAGATAATTTTAACTTCGCTAAAAAATATAGAAACATTCTCCTCGGTCAGCAGTTTCAAAAAATTGTTAAAGATGAAGATTTTGACTGCAATATCGAACCAAAAATTAATTTAGGTGAACAAGAAATTTATCAAAAAATCGCTCAATATCAAGTAAATATTCTCATGGTTGCTCCCTATGTTAATGATCTGAAAAGAGCCGTCAGTATCTTTAAGCAACGTCCCGCAGAAAAGTTAAACTTAGTGATTTTAGGTTCCCCCACTTTTCAAAGTTATCTCACCCTTGCAGAAGGTAAACAAGGAGTAGAAAATTTAGTTATCACCGTGCCTTGGTATGATCTCAAACAAGATAATTATATCCAGAGTTTTTGGCAAAATAAGATCAATGTTTGGCGCACTCCCATGTCCTACGATGCGACCAAAGTTATCCTCACCGCTTTGCGAAAGTTATACCAACAAGGACAAAAATTCGATCGAGAATTATTAAATCAAGTTTTAAGAAACGATTTTTCTATCGAAGGAATGACTGGCACTGTTAGATTCGATGAGAATGGTGTCCGCAACATGAATAATAATCCTGATGATCGCCGCTACTTGATTCTACAGGTCAAAAAGGGTCAATTTGTCCCCCTCGCTCCCATTAAATCTGCCGGTCCAGTCTAAACCTCCCTATCCTTGTCAAGACTTTTTACAAAAATTAACCTTACCCACTGCATCAAAGTTAGCCATCACTCCTAATTAACAGGTAACACCTCTAGGAGACAAACGGCATGAAATTGTTCAAAAAATTAAACCCAAGAGCCTTGATTTTTTGGCTGATCGGTGATAAGGCCGGAAATTCTCTCGTTGCGATCTGGAATTGGTTGTGGGGTATTCCCATCGAATCCGGCGGCAAAATTGCCGTAGAATCGGCCAAAGAATCCCTAGAATCGATGCAAAAATCCCTAGCGGAATTAACAGAATCGGTGGCGAAAGTAGTAGCAGCCCAGCAATCGGCTCAAGCACAATACGAGGCAAAAAAACAGGAACACACAAACTACTTGCAGCAGGCTGTCACCGCTCAAAAAAAAGGTCTTCAAGAAGCGGCAAGACTGGCCATGGTTAAGGTTATCTCCCTAGAAAAAATTCTACCCGCCATGAAAGATCGGGTTGATAATGCCGAAAAAGTGGTCATTGCTGCTAAGGAAAAACTTCGCAAAGAGCAGGAAAAAATCGAGCATTATAAGTTAGAAATGAGCAACTTAAAAGCGATTAGTTCCATGAATGAGGCTTTAGGTAAAATAAACGAATTTGATAGTAGTCTCAACCTCAATACCTCCCGCGATCGCTTTGAGGATGCCAATGAAGCGATTAACGACCGTTATCGGAAAGAAAACGTCTATAGTGAATTAAGCGAGAACTATAGCGAGAAATTAGCTCAAGAAATCGATTTCTTAAGCCTTGATGACGAAATTAACCGCCGTTTAGCTGAATTCAATCAGCAAAGTTAAGGAGTAAAGCGATGACAAAGACTGGCAAAAAAGCGAGCTTACCGCCAATTTTCTATGTTTTACTGGGGTTGATCGGCTGGTTTCTTTTTCCCCAAATCTCGGCAATATTTGCCCCAAAAGCCGATAATAATCCCCGCATGAGTTATGGCAATCATCTCCTAATCAAAACTAATTCTAACACCGCCAAAGAATCAGCGATCGCTGCCATTGCTCAAGGTGATCACCAAGAAGCAGAGCAACTCCTGCAAAAATCCCTCGCTCAACGTCCCAACGATCCCGAAAGCGTAATTTATCTCAGCAACCTGCAAACTGGCTCAAATCCCTTCAAAATCGCCGTTGTTGTCCCAGCGACAACTAATCCCAACGTCGCTCAAGAAATATTGCGAGGAGTCGCCAGCGCGCAAACCCAGATCAATCAACAGGGAGGGATCAACGGCAGAAAACTGATGGTTATCGTGGTTAATGACGATAATCAGCCGCAGATATCGAAAGAGGTAGCCAGTGAATTAGTCAAAAATCCCGATATTATCGCTGTTATCGGTCATAATGCCTCCGATGCCAGTTTAGCCGCCGCTCCCATCTACGAAAAAGGCGGTTTGGTGATGATTTCTCCCACCTCCCTGGCTAATAATCTCTCCGGTGCGGGAAATTATATCTTTCGTCTGGTGGCTTCTAACGGCAAAATTACGGAAACCTTAGCAAATTACATAGTAAATATTGCTAAAGTCCAGAAAATTGCTTTTTGCTACGATTCTCAAGCTCCTGATAATGTTTCCTTTAAAGACGAGTTGATGGCTAATGTGGCGAAAAAAGGCGGTCAAATTGTGCCGATTGTCTGTGATCTGAGTGTCCCCAATTTTAAGGCCGATCAAGCCCTTAATCAGGCGATTTCTGGGGGTGCTAACGGCCTATTTGTCGTCGCTCATGTTGATCGCCTCGATCCCGTTTTTGAGGTCATTCGCTCCAATCGTCAGCGTTTGCCTCTGTTTAGTAGTCCCACCCTCTACAATATTCGCACCCTCGAAGATGGCGGCAAAAACGCCCAAGGTTTAACCCTTGCCGCACCCTGGCACCCCTCGCTTAACCAGACTTTTGGCAATCTTATGCAGGAACAGTGGCGCGGTCCAGTTAGTTGGCGCACAGCTACCAGTTTTGACGCTACACGGGTGATTATTGCCGGTTTAAGGGAAAATCCTCAACGTCAGGGCCTACAATCCCGGCTGCGTTCCGCCAATTTTCATCAAACAGGGGCCACCGGAAAAATTAGCTTTGATCCTAATACTGGCGATCGCGTTGGTCAACCAGTGTTAATTCAAGTGCGATCGACTCCCTCCGGTGAGCAGTTTGTCGCTTTACCTTGAAAAGTCCCCAGTCCACCACAGTCGGGAGAGTTGCCAACTCTCCCCCCAAAAAGTCTCAAAAATTACGATTATTTTAACATTCAACTTTGAGTAAGAAATGAATGGCTAATATGTTAAAATATGCCTAAGTAGGTAGGTTTTAAAAATTATCAGATTCCCCCTTATTAAGGGGAGCAGGGGGCATCCGCACCCCCCTTATTAAGCTATCCATTAGTCAGATCTTTCTTAACAAAAAGAGAAGAAACTTAAAAAAAGGGGAAACGATTGATAGGTATAGTTTTGAAAGAAGGAATTAAGGTG